>Ga0233425_10003609_pt1 | contig 27731 bp, 26 predicted proteins | sample Watercolumn_Towu_2_FD_181712 | JGI IMG/M metagenome (GOLD analysis project Ga0233425, IMG submission 181712) | Freshwater microbial communities from Lake Towuti, South Sulawesi, Indonesia - Watercolumn_Towuti2014_140_MG | ecosystem: Environmental > Aquatic > Freshwater > Lake | place...
AGGTTTTATTACAACAGCAGCTTCTATAGGTTTGATTTGTGGAACAGCATTTGGTAATGGACGGCTTGTTACCTTATTCGGTTTAGAAAGGGTAACGGTATCAACACCGAACCTCTCTTCAAGGTCGATTCTGGCCTTGACAGCGCTTATGATGGATGCCAATTCTCTTTTTATTTCATCCATGTGCATACGAATCAATTCTCTGCCACGAAGGCACCAAGCCACTAAAGTATTATTCTCTAAAAGCTTCTTTTCCCTATTCCTCGTTTCCACGAGGACATGTTTTATGAGGACAAGTTTTTGCAACTTTTTTAAAATAGTGACGTGTGTCGAATGACGGGTGACGAGCAAAACGTCATTTGCCACTTGCCTTATCTTCACTACTTTGATGCAACGTATCTGTATAACAAATTTATAAAACCTTGCTTTCCCCATTTACATGAGAACAAGTTTTAGCAAAGATTTTTAGTTTATTTTTGTGTAAGATATTTTACCTCCCCTTTCCCCTCCTTGCGAAGGAGGGGATTGAGGGGTGGTTAATTTAGTTGTATCTCTGCCGCGAGGCACAAAAACCCTAAGTAATACTATCTATAAACTATACTGCAAAAATTGGAATTTGTTTTCGGATTTCGATGTTTGAATCTCGAATTTTTCACAGGGCTTTCTCCAGTTCTTCAAGGATAAGTCTTTGAACTTCCATAATAGTACCCCGGATTTCACACCCTGCCGCATACTTGTGACCGCCTCCCCCAAATTTCCCGGCAATGGTATTTACATTGAAACCATTCCGGCTTCGCAAACTCACTTTGATCCAGTTGGGTTCGGTCATTTCCCGGAGCAACACGCCGACAATGACGCCGTCGATTGATATCGGAATGTCTGCGAATTCCTGTGCATCGATAGGATTTATACCTGTTTCCCCCAGCATTTTCCTGGTAAGCCATATAGTAGCAATTCTATTGCCTGCATGAAGATTAACGGTATTGAGCGCCAGGGCATTTAATTTAACCAGATTGTAAGGGTTCGTATTATAAACATGCTTGGAAATCTCAACATGCCGTGCGCCACGTTCAATCAGAAACGCAGCTATTCTAAGCGCTTCTGGTGTCGTATTGGAATGGGTAAACCGCCCTGTGTCTGTCACGATAGCCACATATAAAGCGGTCGCCATGTCGGGGGTAATATCAATATTCCCTCCTTTCAGGAGGTGCAGGATAATCTCTCCTGTGGCGCACATTTCCTCTGACACCCAGTTAATCTTCCCAAAATGTTCATTGGAAATATGGTGGTCTATATTTATGATTATGGCATCTTTGGGGATGATTCCTTGCGTCTTACCTAGCCGATCAAGAGTGGGACAATCCAGGGCAAAAACAACCTCTGCGCACTCTTTTGGAAGTTCGGGATGGACGTATATCCCCGTACCCGGAATGATGAACTTATAAATCTGTGGAATCGGAGAATCATTGGCAATACTGACCGATTTTCCCATTCCCCTGAGCGTATGGTATAACGCTACCTCAGACCCGATAGCATCACCATCAGCCCGAACATGCGTAGTAATGAGAAAACGTTCATAACGTTTTACAATGTCAATAATCTCGTTAATAGGCATCTTTGCGGTGGTTTCTATCACGTATAAATACTCCTAACCTGTATCATCATTTTATGCTGAAAGAATGAGGATTATATGCAGAATCAGACCCTTTGTCAAACCTTCTTTTCCCTTGCATTTTATTTTAAATACGTTAATATTTGACGCTAGAAATTCATTTTTTAAGATTTTGTTATTGTGTCTTATTAAACACTGATTTTACGTTGGAGTGCGGAAAATGTTGCAATGGCAACAGGCGAATATGTGATGGACAAAAAGCTTGCTGCGGTTAGGAAGAAAGAATGAGAATTACCTTAAATGGCGAACAGAAAGAATGTCCTGAAGGAACAACTGTAGAAAAATTGCTTGAATTATATAAGATTGACAAGAACCGTGCAGCGGTAGAATTGAATTTACAAATAATTCCCAGGAAAGAACTTTCTGGTTGTATGCTTAACGATGCGGATATATTGGAGGTAGTGACTTTTGTTGGTGGCGGATAGCGTAGAAAAGAAACGAGAGGATAAAAAACTTAAGATCGGGAAGTATGAGTTTACTTCCCGACTTTTTGTTGGTACAGGAAAATACCCTTCTATGGAAGTAATGGCAGAAGCCATAGAAAGTAGCGGTACAGAAGTGGTTACCGTCGCTGTCCGACGAATGAAAATCAACGAATCGGAGTCCCTGTTAGACTATATTGACGCAAAAAAATATAAAATCCTGCCCAATACGGCGGGATGTTATTCTGCCGATGATGCCATTCGGGTAGCGCGCCTTGCACGGGAAACCGGCATGTCTGACATGGTAAAATTGGAGGTGCTCGGTGATGAGAAAACACTTCTGCCCGACCCTATCGAAACGCTGAAAGCAACAACAGTTTTGGTCAAAGAGGGTTTTACCGTGCTCGTGTACACCTCAGACGACCCTATTGTCGCAAAAAAGCTAGAGGATGCGGGCGCAACCTGTGTCATGCCGGCTGGCGCACCAATTGGATCGGGTCAGGGTATTTTAAATAAAAACAACATACGGATTATCCTGGAATCGGCAAAGGTTCCTATTATCGTGGATGCCGGTGTCGGTACCGCATCTGACGTGACAATGGCCATGGAACTTGGTTGTGAGGGTGTGCTGCTTAACACGGGAATTGCCCTTGCAAAAGACCCTGTGCGTATGGCAATGGCCATGAAACTGGCGTGTGAATCAGGTCGACTTGCATTTCTTTCCGGACGCATACCCAAAAGACTTTACGCTAAAGCCAGCAGTCCGGAAAAGGATTTTTAAACTTCATTTTACCTGCCCGTGTTTTTTGTCTTAATTGAAAATATTCCTTCAGTTTTTCTTCAAATTTTTTAGATGAAGATTTATTAAATTTACTATGCTTGCCAAAAGAATTATACCTTGCCTTGATGTAAAAGACGGGCGTGTCGTAAAAGGAACGAATTTCTTGAACCTGAGGGATGCAGGCGACCCGGTCGAAATAGCCGCTCAGTATGACAAGGAAGGCGCCGACGAGTTAACCTTTCTTGACATTACAGCGTCTTTCGAAAACAGAGACATTATTCTCGACGTCGTTAAAAAAACCGCCGAACGGGTTTTTATGCCGTTGACTGTTGGCGGAGGCATCCGGAACATAGATGACATTCGCCGATTGTTAAACGCTGGTGCCGATAAAGTTTCCATCAATACCGCTGCTGTCAAAGACCCAGAATTTGTCACAAAGGCGTCCAGACGTTTTGGCAGCCAGTGTATTGTAGTCGCTATTGACGCAAAAAGAGCAAAAGGCAATGTTGCCAATGCAACGTGGGAAGTTTATATTCACGGCGGCCGAACACCTACCGGGTTGGATGCTGTTACATGGGCAAAGGAGGTTGAAGCAAAGGGCGCCGGTGAAATATTACTAACAAGCATGGATTGCGACGGTACCAAGAACGGCTTTGATATTGAGTTGAACAGAACCATATCAGAGGCAGTGAACATTCCCATTATAGCCTCTGGTGGGGCCGGTAAATTGGAACACTTTTTTGATGTTTTTACTAAGGGTAAAGCTGATGCTGCCCTGGCTGCGTCTATTTTCCATTACAGAGAAATTTCCATTCGGGCAGTAAAAGAATATTTGGCGGGAAAAGGGATTGTGATGAGAATGTAAAATATGACTGCGCTACGAACGACGGAAGCAAAACCCAACACAAATCATTTACTGAACAAAATTTAACGTCATTATTTGTGCCTGTGGTGAGAGCCCCTTACAAGGAACAAGTAAAAAGGGAACAACGAGGATGTTTTACTTATTAAAAAACACAAAGAGTACTCCTACAATTGCCCAGAATTGTCCGAAAATGAAGATAAACATCCATTTGATAATTTCCGATTTAGCATCTGCCAGCCGTCGCTCAAATTTTTCTTCAACGAAGCGGATAATATCTTCTTTTTGTCGTTCGTCTGCCTTATTAATAATGTCAACTAACGCTTCTGCGCCTTCTTCAGTAAGTTTTTCTCGTAGAATTTTTGGGATTGTGATTACGGGCATAACAGCGTCCTCTGGTTCATGAATACATTTGGATCATGTATATCACAAACGAAAGGTTTTGTCAATCAACTACTTTGGAAGTTGTGTAAAATTAGGTTGAACGGAAGTGAAACCCTACGCAAACTGTTTATAGTATTCACGGAAGTGTTGGGTTTCATTTCGCAATCCAACCGCCAGCTACACAATTTGGAATATCGTACGCAAATTGGAAGTCAATAGTTTAGTATGGCGCCCTCTGAATTCGGTAGCGCAGCATTTATGATTTGACTGGTATTCTTTCAAATAGATTATATCTTTCAATTCTCTGAAAAAAGAGTTCATTGTCTCTATTATTCATTTTATCTGTTGTATCATGCCGTCTACATAGACAGAAGATTCCCTCGTCCTCCCCCTTTATACAAAAATCTATAATGTCATGCATGGGATGATATATATCTTCTTGCATGGCATCGTTACTTAATTTACATCTTGAACAAGCCACTTGAATATTGTTATCCCCAATGGAAGGGGCTTTTTCTAACTGTATTTTTGCGGATATCCCTATATCTGACGATAAATATTTTAGTCGTTTAATGTATTCTTCTCCCAAGCTGCACCTATTTTGGTCATTTAGAAAATTTGCTAATTTATTTCTATATGATCCCAGCATTGTCCGGTTAGAAATTTGCGTAACCTAATGAGACAATAATTTTTTTAGAAAGAGGTATTTTTTGCTTGACTTTTTGAAATAACCAGTAACGGCAAAATTTTTATAACACTTTAACTATAAAGGAGTTATAAAAATGCCGTATACCATAGATCCGTTTTGTAAACAGCAAAAAATCCCCTCGTTTCACGAACTGTTTATTCCCGTACACAATATTTTTGGTTCTGTACCACCTCTTGAAGCAAAAGGAAACAGACCTTTGCAAATGAATTTTGAACAACAACTCAAGGCACTCGTTTTTTATCACCTTGAAGAACACTCCTCAGGACGTGACCTCCTTCAGGTACTTGAAGAGGATGATTTTGCCAGGGCCGAGATAGCCCCTCCTGACGGTATTAAAAAGAGTAGCTTTTTTGAGGCCATCAACCATAGATGCCTGGAGCAATTATTTTATGTTTTCACGAAACTTCAAGCCGATGCCACGAACGTACTCCCAAAGCAATACGAACATCTTGGGGAACTCGTCAGTATTGATGGTTCACTCATTAATGCGGTTCTTTCCATGCATTGGGCTGATTACCGAAAGGGTGCAAAAAAAGCAAAGGCTCATCTTGGTTTTAACGTTAACCATTCTATTCCTTTCCTTCAAAAATTTACCTTACCGATGGTAAAGGCGACGAACGCCCTTTCGTAAGCAAAATAGTCTCTCCTGGTCAGACTGGAATCATGGACCGTTATTATCAATGCCATAAAGACTTTGACTTATGGCAGACAGAAGGAAGGCATTTCGTCTATCGTATCAAAACAAATACAAAAAAATCCGTTATAAAAAACAATCCCCTCAAACCAGGAAGTAGTGTTTTTTATGATGCCCTTGTCCTGCTGGGAACACCCCATGTGAATCAGACAGAAAAACCGGTTCGCCTTATCGGATATCGTGGAGAGGGTAAAGAGTATTGGGTAGCAACGGACCGCCATGACCTTACTGCTGAAGATATTGCTTCTATTTATAAGCTTCGCTGGGATATTAAAATATTCTTTGGATGGTGGAAGCGCCATCTCAAGGTCTATCATCTTATCGCACGATCCCAGTACGGATTGATGGTCCAAATACTTGCTGGGTTAATTACCTACATCCTGCTTGCTATCTACTGTCACAACAATTTCAAGGAAAAGGTTTCCATTAAAAGAGTCAGAGAGTTGAGAATCAAAATGAATAATGAAGCCAGAAACTTAACCTCTTCTCCTTTTAGCAAGAATATTTTCAAAGAACATTGTAAAAATTACGACCACGCAAAAACTTAACCGGACATTGCTGATTTTATGTGATATTTTACGTGCTTTTGCATCTGCACCTAATATATGAAACAATTGTGCATAAAAAATCTCTTCCATTTGTACCTCCCCTTGTTTTAGCTGAGCATAATGGGTTGAGGAATGAACCAAACATACTAAGCTGTTTAGTCAACAACATTAAAGATTAGCAGTGTTCTTAATATCTCTCAGCAAGTATAACCAGACAATATCCTTTTGCTTTTTAGCAGCAGACAATGTATCGCGAATACCAAAGAAAATACTAAACGGATTTACAGCCATCCCTGGAATATTTGCTAATATTGATTCAATGGCAACCCTCTTTACCTTTGGCCTTCCCTTCTCTACAATACTGTCAATGGCATTTTTTTTCAAGTTCGTCAAACAGTTTCTTCGCGGCATTAAGATCAGTACCAGCTTGTTGAATGGTATCTCCGATCTTTCTTTTGAGAGAACAGAGACCTCCATCGCGCCGACGTTTTACTATTGTAGTCGGATATAAAAATATCATCCACTATTGTCCAGAAACTAACTAGGGTCCGGGATGTAGTCGAGATATTATGCTCCATCGAAAGGGTATAAAGAACTCTTATTCACATAATAATCAGGGACCAACTTGATTATAGAATCTGAATAAAACCCTTCTACAGCCCGGAGATAGGCTTTATTTTCATGTTATATAATTTATTTGACGTATAACAGAAACCTACTACAAGTAGGTTTGGTTGAGCAAAGCAAAACCTCATCCAAAAATAGAAACCACAGATTCCACTAAAAAATTAGCATTCATCTATAAATCTGTGGTCAAAATTTCTTAATTGGTTTGAGACTTTGCCTTGTCAACCATTGGCGGCAGTCAAGAAATGTGAGGGTTGTTCTCAACCCAATCTTTTAACCGTGAGAGCTTGTTAAATAGATATCCCTGTTGATTCGCACCCCGGCAGTCGGACAGACGTTGACACACTCTTCGCAACCATCGCAATGCGTCTTGCCTAGAGGAATATTTATCATTGGAGTAATACGCGATGAAAAACCTCGTCCTGTATTGCCCAAAATATTGCATTTCTTAAGTTCAATAACAGCCCTCACACAAGCGCTACAATTAATGCACTTGTGTGTTTCCATCTTTATTTTTTCGTGGGAATAATCTGTTTTATAGGTCCTTCTCGCTCCCGCATATAAATTTTGATCCGCTCGATACGCTTGAGAATGTTTCTTTAACAAACAGATGTCAACTACATTACACCCGCATTCCAGACACCGTTTTGCCTCATCTGTCATTTCACTTTTGGTAAAACTCTGCTCGACTTCATCAAAATTTCCTGCTCGTTTATTAACCGGTAACAAATCAATTTCTTTTCGGGTGCGGGGTGTAAATGCTTCGAACATTTCAGGAGGCAACGTGTCTAAATCCCCAGGATAGGAGCTGAAGCGGACTTCTTCACCCACAACCTCTTCCCCTTTAAGGAATTGGTTTATCGATTGGGCTGCTTTTCTCGCATCAGCCACAGCACGAACTGCAAGATCGGGGCCTTTATAGCAATCTCCGGCGACAAAGATTTTTGGATCGGCAACTGTTTGATAAGTTTTCCCTTTCGTATCAAACAATCCCCAATTATTAATTCCTTTATTTTTGATAAAGGAAAAATCTGTTTTCTGTCCAATTGCCATGATAATGGAATCTGCTTCAATCTCAAATTCACTGCCGTCAATTGCTATAGGACGTCTCCGCCCACTTTCATCAGGCTCACTTAATTCCATTTTTATACAGGTTATTTTAAGACTTTGTTTTGTCTTTTCAATTTTAACGGGATTGGTTAATACCTTTATGTCCACCCCTTCATCATAAGCATCCCGAACTTCTGCATGATGAGCGGGCATCTCATTTTTCGTTCTTCGATAAACCACCGTTGCTTTGGCGCCCAATCGCACTGAAGCCCTGGCGGCATCCATCGCCGTACTTCCACCCCCTGCCACGACTACTCGTTTTCCAATATCCACAGGTTCATATTTAGCCAGCTTTTCTAAAAGATCAATACCGGAAAAGACCCCAGGAAGGTCTTCCCCTTCTATTCCCATTGGCGTTGCCTTGGAAGCTCCTATTGCCAAAAGAACTGCATCAGAATTTTGAACGATTTTTTCAAAATCAATAGACTTACCCACTTCCGTATTATAGTGAATAATCACGCCCAATTGGTTTATAATGGCGTCCCCTTCTAAATCCATAACATTTTCTGGTAGCCGATAATAGGGTATTCCATAACGGAGCATTCCTCCATGTTTTGGGTGACGTTCGTACATGGTGACTTCGTGGCCTTGTAACCTTAAATAATAAGCCGCAGAGAGTCCGGCTGGCCCCGCTCCGATAATCGTCACCTTTTTACCAGAAGATTTTTGGGGTGGTTTCGGCAAAAAGGGGCCACCTTCCGTTTCTTCCATTTCAGCGATATATCGTTTTTGAATACCGATTAAGATTGATTTATCCACTTTTTGGCGTCGGCAAACTTCCTCGCATGGTCTTGGGCAAACACGGCCTAAAACATTTGGAAAAGGGGCTTTTTCCCGAATAAGATTTGCCGCTTCTTTATACAGTCCTCTGGCTTCTAAAAATAGAAAACCCTGGATATCAATATTTGCGGGGCACCCTTTTTGGTTACATGGTGCATAACAATCGCCAAAATGATCGGAAAGAAGTAAGTCTAGAGACGCTTTACGCGATTCTTTAACTTTTTTGTTCTCCAGTTCCACAACCATGCCGTTCTCAAGTTTCGTGGCACAGGAAGGCACCATTCCTCCCCGACCACTTTTCAGTTCTACAGTACAAACCCAACAACCGGCATAATGTGATATTTTGTCGTTATGACAGAGTGTAGGAATTTCCACACCCAGTGATTTTGCTGCATTCAAAATGGTTGTACCTGCATCAAATTGGTACGCCTTTCCATCAATGGTTACATTAACTTTATTTGACATGGTTATCCCTTAAAAATAGCATGATATTTACAAACTTCATAACACATTCCGCACTTAATACAGATTTTCTGATCGATACGATGTTTCTCTTTTGGAGTTCCCGATATAGCATTCACCGGGCAGTTTTTATAACACAGATGACATCCCGTACAAGCTTTTTCAATAACCGAGAAATCAATCAGTTCTTTACAGACACCGGCTCTGCATGTTTTATCTTTAATATGTTCTTCATATTCATTTCTAAAATATTTGAGCGTCGTAATAATTGGATTTGGAGCTGTCTTGCCCAATCCGCACAGGGAAAGATCTTTCACTTTTCCTGAGAGACCCTCTAATGCCTCCAAGTCAGACATATCACCTCTACCTGCCGTAATTTTTTCTAAAATCTCCAGCAACCGGGTAGTTCCAATACGGCAGAAGGTACATTTTCCACATGATTCTTTTTGCGTAAAAGTAAGGAAAAACTTAGCCACATCTACAATACAGGTGTCATCATCCATTACCACCATACCACCGGAACCCATAATAGCCCCTGTTGCTGCAATACTCTCATAATCTACGGGTGTATCAAGTAAGCTTTCCGGGACACAACCACCCGAAGGCCCGCCTAATTGGACTGCTTTAAAAGGTTTACCTGAAGAAGTTCCTCCCCCGATAGTGTAGATAATATCTCGCAGGGGGATTCCCATATCCACCTCAACGAGACCGCCCCGGGCAATTTTTCCGGCTAAGGAGAAGACCTTCGTTCCCTTGCTTTTCGGTGTGCCGTAAGCGGCGTAGGCCGCTGAGCCGTTGTTGATAATCCAGGGGACAGAGGCCAGTGTTTCTACGTTATTAATATTTGTGGGGTATTTCCATAGTCCCGATACGGCTGGGAAGGGCGGTCTTAGCCGGGGATGTCCCCGCTCGCCTTCTATGGAGGCGATCAGCGCCGTTTCTTCGCCGCAAACAAAGGCGCCTGCACCTTCTTTGATTTTTAGATGAAATGAAAAATTGCTCTTGAGGATGTTGTCTCCCAGGAGATTTTTTTTCGTGGCCTGGTCAATAGCTATCTTTAACCGCTTTATTGCCAGCGGATACTCGGCGCGAACATAGATATAACCGTAGTTTGCGCCAATAGCGTATCCCCCTATTATTAATCCTTCAATCACCCTATGGGGGTCGCTTTCTAATACCGCACGGTCCATAAATGCGCCCGGGTCGCCCTCATCGGCATTACAGATCATGTATTTCTTTTCTGCCTGATTACTTCTGGCAAATTGCCATTTGGTGCCCGTCGGGAAACCGGCGCCGCCGCGGCCTCTCAAGCCGGAGGCCTTTATTTCCTCGATCACCTGTTCGGGGGTCATGGAACTCAAGACCTTTTTAATTGCTTTGTAACCGCCTTTTTCTATATAGGGCGCAATGTCGTCCGGGTCAATAATTCCGCAATTTTCTAAAACGATTTTATGCTGTTTCAGCCGGAAGCTTTCCTTTTTGTCCGGTTGGCGTGAGTTTTCGATAACGAATTTTTCGTCCACTGATTTCTGGGTGAGAAGCGGCTCAAGAACCTTGTCTACGTCTTTTTTGTGAATGTTCCCCAGCATCAGGTGGTTGCCGTCGGGATAAAACACTTCCAGGATTGGTTCTTTAAAACACATGCCGTTGCACGACGTGTGGCTTAAAGAGGCATTGGTGTGACTTTTAATTTTTGAAGCCAATTCTTCATAGAGATCTTTGGCCCCGGCTGCTATACCACAGCTTCCTAAACCTACCACGAATCGAATATGCCCATTATTCTTTCCCATATTTTTTTAACGTGCTCCTTACTTTCGATGATGACAGCCCGCCGTAAACGTCCTCATTAATCATAACTACGGGGGCAAGAGAACAACATCCCAGACAGGCCACCGTTTCCATGGAAAACTCACCATCTTCAGTAGTCTGGTCCATATTGATGCCCAACTGATCTTTAAATGCCACGATGGTAACGTCAGCGCCTTTTACATGGCAGGCCGTCCCTTTGCATATCTTAACGGCATTTTTCCCTTTGGGGGTTAGTTTAAACTGTGAATAAAACGTGGCTACCCCGTAGAGATGGGATTTCGTTATTTCCGACTCTTCGCAGACCTTGTTTAAAACGTCCAGAGGAAGGTATCCATAATCGGTTTGAATGGCCTGTAAAATTGGGATTGCCGCCTCTTTTGTCCTGCCGTAGTGTTCTATGTATTTTTTAACATTAACTTGTGACATTTTTACTCCCTTAATTGTTTTTATTTTTTGCATAATTATAGTAAATTAAAACGGTTTTTGGAAGCGTAAATTATGAAAATTGCAAATTTTTTTGACTGTTTTTACAATTATATTATAAAAGATTCAATAAAAATAAATAATTTATTTCCCAATTCATTGACATTATTTATTTTAATGATATAATTTGGGTGTTTAAAATATTATTTTAAACATTCATCTTCCCAATTAATGGTAAACTTTATACCACAAGAAAAGATTGCAGAAATACAGCAAGCATCGGATATTATTCAAATCATATCAGAGCACGTCCACCTAAAACAAAGCGGTAGAAATTTCCTGGGTTTGTGTCCTTTCCATTCCGAAAAAACACCTTCATTTACCGTGAATCCAGAGAAAAAACTTTTTAAGTGCTTTGGGTGCGGGGAAGGCGGAACGGTATTTCAATTTATCATGAAGCAGGAAGGTGTTGATTTTGTGGAAGCAGTAAAGCTGGTAGCTTCCAAGTCACATATTGATCTTTCTCATTTACAAAATAATAAAAGGGCATCTTTCTCGACGGTAGAAAAGTCCAATTTGGTGAACACAACCAATTTTGCTGCAAAATTTTATCATAGCATTCTGCTCAACAGCGAATATGGAAAAGTTGCAAGAAATTACTTACAAAAACGGCAGATAAATGATCAATCCATCAAAAATTTCTGTCTTGGCTACGCCCCCAATAGCTGGGATGCGTTATTGAAGATGTGCAAGGAACGCAACGTCCCCACCGAACTATTAGAAAAAGCGGGATTGATTATCCCAAAAAAGGAAGGAAATGGGTATTATGATCGCTTCCGGAACAGGCTGATGTTTCCAATATTAGACGCTAGGAAACAGATCGTTGGTTTCGGGGGCAGGTCTTTAGATGATTCACTTCCAAAATATCTTAATTCACCGGAAACCGTTCTTTTTAACAAGAGTAATGTCCTTTACGGTATCGACATCGCAAAAAATGCCATTTTGAAACAGCATAGGGTAATACTCATGGAGGGTTATACCGATGTAATCATGGCACATCAAAATGGAATCAATTGGTCCGTGGCCGTAATGGGAACGTCTATATCAAAACAGCACCTGAGGCAATTACGGCAATACTGTAATCAGGTAATACTCCTGCTTGATTCAGATATTGCAGGTCAGAAATCTTCCGATAGAAACCTGGATATTTTTATTGAAGAAGAATTTGACGTAAAAATTGCCCAACTGCCTAAAGACTTTGACCCTTGTGATTTTCTCGTAGCGGAAGGTGCGGAGAGTTTTCTGACATGCGTTAACAATGCCAAGGATTTCTTTAGCTTCAAGATTGAAATGGCTGCATCCAAATGGGACGTATCAACCATTCATGGCAAGGCAAATGCCATCAATGATGTCTTTTCAACGGCAATGAAAATGCCCGATGTTATCAAACGTAATTTACTCATTAAATGGATTGCCGAAGAGATGTCCATTGATGAGGCAACCTTGCGATCCCAGCTAAAAAAATTTAATAAACAACCCTTTGCCCTAGATAAAAAACAACCTGTCGAGCAACGATTGGATGCTTCTTCAAAGGTTGAGCGAGAACTCTTGTATTTGATGTTATCATCCAATATACTTATACCAAAGGTATTAGAAGAGATAGGTCTGGAAGAATTTACGAATAAGGATTTTCAGCAGATAGCTGAGAAAATAGTTGAATTATATCATAAAAACACGGTTGTAAAAGGCGAAGATGTGTTACATATAGTGGATGACGCACGACTTAATAAGATTCTCATGGACATTGTAACAACGGAGGAGTTTCAAAATATTACAGACCACAGTAAAATGCTGGAGTCATGTATGCATTTTTTAAAAAGGCGAAACAACAAAAAGGAAATTCACCAAACGAAGAAAAAAATGTCAGAAACCGCCAAGATTAATCGAAGTGAAGAAGATGTCGACAGCTTACTGCATGAGTTCCATAGAAAAAACAAAAACATCCATGCTTTGAAAAATAAGACTTAGGCAGAACAACTTGATTATTTCCATTTATATAACTTATTAAGGAGGTCTATCTTTAAATGGATAATTTGAATCAGAAAATTAAGCATCTCGTACAAAAGGGCAAAGAAAAAGGTTACTTAACGTACGAAGAACTGAATGACATGTTGCCCGATGATGCGGATATTTCTCCAGAAAAGATCGATGACATCCTGATGATGCTGGATGAGCTGGGAATAGACCTCATTGATGAAACGGAAATTGAGAGCCGCGATGTCGTTGATGCAGAAGAAGGCCCGGTCTTTCAGGAAGTCGATTTGGAATTCGGCGAAGTTCCGACAATTACGGAAAAGATAGACGACCCCGTTCGCATGTATCTTACCCAGATGGGCGAAATCCCCCTGCTTACGCGAGACGAAGAAATCATGCTTGCAAAAAAGATCGAAATTACGAGAAAGCGATTTTTAAAGAAGGTATTGCATTCCGACCTCTCGTTGGCGACCTGTTTGAGGATATTAGAGGATGTAAATAATGGGGAGCTTTCGTTTGATCGCACTTTGAAAGTTAACGCAATGGTCGATAATTGCAAGGACGAAATTTTAGAACAGTTTCCCAGAAGTTCTAAAATCCTAAAAACGATCCTCCAGAAGAACAAAGAAGATTATCTTCGCGCCAAACGAAAACAGACTTCTGAAAAAGAAAGAATAAAACTGCTTCGAGTAATCAGGAACAGAAGGCGAAAAGGCATCGACCTGCTTGAGGAAATAAATATCCGCACGAAACGAATACAGCCTCTGATGAAGAAACTCCAGGAAATCGTTCATGAAATGGAAGAACTGGAAGCACAGACCATGGAATGCAAGCCTCGTTCCAGGACAAATGGTCGCTATAAAGAACTGGAATCCCAATACGAAAAGTTGGAAGGTATGGTTCTGGAATCCTCTCAGAGATTGAAACGGCGTGTTGAATCTATTGAAAATATTTACCGGGAACATGAGGGCGCCAAAAGAAAACTTTCCGGAGCAAATCTAAGGCTCGTGGTAAGTATCGCCAAAAAATACAGGAACCGTGGTTTAAGTTTCCTGGATTTAATTCAAGAAGGCAATACGGGACTTATGCGTGCAGTGGACAAATACGAGTACCGGCGGGGGTACAAATTCAGCACCTATGCCACGTGGTGGATACGCCAGGCAATTACCCGCTCAATTGCCGATCAGGCAAGAACGATACGCATTCCCGTGCACATGATCGAAACCATGAGCAAGATACGTAACGTCTCGAAGAAACTGCTGCAGGAAAAAGGCCGCGAACCGACCATTGAGGAGATTGCAAAAGAGGTAAAGATCACCGTAGGAGAGGCACGGCGCGTGCTCAAGATATCCCGGCATCAAATATCGCTGGATCGGCCTGTTGGTGAAAGCGAGGACAGTTCCTTCGGCGATTTTATCGAGGATGAAAAGGCAGAATCCCCCGTGTCAGCCGCAACCCAGGAAATGCTGAAAGACAAGATTGAGAATGTACTGGAAACGTTGACCTATCGCGAAAGAGAAATCATTAAACTTCGATATGGTATCGGCGACGGATACACGTATACGCTCGAAGAGGTAGGCAAGATATTTAAGGTCACACGAGAAAGGGTACGACAGATTGAGGCAAAGGCGGTGCGGAAATTGCAACACCCGATTAGAAGTCGAAAACTCGAAGGATTCCTGGATGGAATTGGTGGAGATTGACAGGTAGAGGAAGGTCTCGAACCTGTCTCTACTGCACGTAAAATTATCTGGAAAGAGGAATGAATGAACGAACGGATAGAGGCACTTCGGCGGTTACAGTCCATAGACACAAAGTTGAAAAGACTGGAAGGCGACAAACTCTACAGAAGTTATGACGTTCAAAAAAAACAAAATCAGATTCAACAAAAGAAAGCGGAATTGTCAAAAATTAGTGAAGAGACAAAGGCATTCCAGAGAAATATCAACAGCAAGGAACTCGATCTGAAAAGCCTGGAGACAGAGATCAATAAATTTCGACAACAGATGAATCAAGTCAAGACCAACAAGGAATACAGTGCGTTGAAAACTGAAATTGGCGGAAAGGAAGCAGACAAGTCCTTCCTGGAAGATGAAATTCTGCGTATGATGACAACTTATGAGGAAATGCAGCAACGGCACAAATCCTCTGAAAAAGCGATTGCACAGGAAGAGTCACAATTGAAGGAGCTTCAAAAACAGGTAGAAACTGACATACAAACAATGGACACTCAAATCACCGAACTCAAGGCAAAACACAGCAACTATGCATCCCGGGTCGATCAGGATGCCTTACAACATTACAATAGGCTTGTCAGCCACAAGGATGCAGTAGCTATAGTCAGCGTTATTAATCAGGTATGTCAGGGCTGTTTTATGTCCGTAACGGCACAAACACTCAACCAGCTTATGTCAGGCAAAGACATTACCTTTTGTCACAGCTGCGGTCGGATTTTATACCTTGAGGATGGTAGTGAAGGATCAACTGAAGATTAAGCAGACGAGGTGGTCGTCGGTCCTGACTGTTCTTACGAATGGAATGGAAGGGACGGGAGGAAAGTCCGAGCTCCACAGGACACAGTGCTCCGTAACGCGGAGTCCCGGTGACGGGAAGGAAAGTGCAACAGAAAATATACCGTTCCGTCTCTTTGATGGAATAAGGGTGAAATGGCGGGGTCGTTATCGACTTAATGTAAGAGCCCACCGCTCTGGTGGTGACATCAGAGGCATGGCAAACCCCACTGGGAGAAAGGCTAAATAGAGAGGGATGAAGCGGTCCGCTTCGCCAATACCTCTGGGTAAGCCGTTTGATCTCGCTGGCAACAACGAGACTAGATAAATGACCATTCACGACAGAACTCGGCTTATTGTCTGCTTAAACAAAAATCCCCTCCGATAATTTTACTTTGTGATTATCGGAGGGGATTTTTTTATTTCTTCTTTGTCTTTTTTGCCGTCTTTGCAGCCGCCTTCTTCTTACCGCCAGGATTATGTTTTGCACACGTCGTACACATAACACACCTCCTTTTTCAAAATACGGTTTCTGTAATAAAGCACGGTTTTCACATATTATAATAGATTAAATCTTTTTTACAAAGTTTTTCTATCTCATCCTTCATTCTAATTCTTTGTAATTTTTGTGCCCGTGATGCCTATTAACGCTTCCTTCACCTTATCAATAGCCGTAATAATTGCCATCTCTCCACCCCAATTCAAAAAATTTATGGCTGCCTGAATTTTTGGTCCCATGCTTCCGGGAGGGAAGTGCCCCTCTTGCAAATATCTTTGTGCTTCATTCACCGTCAGGGTTTTTAACGCACGCTCATTTGGTTGTTTGAAGTTTAAAAAAACATGTTCCACACCCGTAAGCATCATGAAACAATCTGCCTTAATATCCCTTGCAAGGATACTGGACGCAAGGTCTTTATCAACTACAACATCCACTCCCTCTAAATCGCCGTCTTCTTTCATAATAACAGGGATACCGCCGCCACCAGCCGCAATGACAATATCACCTGCCTCTAGCAGGCTTTTTACGGCACGCTCTTCCACAATTTTTAGTGGATTGGGCGATGCGACTACTCTACGATACCCCCTGTGACTATCCTCCACGATATGCCACCCTTTTTCTTTACGAAACCGTTCCGCATCTTCTCTGACAAAAAAAGGCCCTATAGGTTTTGTGGGATTCGAAAAAGCAGTGTCGTGCTTATCAACGATAACCTGTGTTAACACGGTAACGACACACCTGTCAAACCCCTCTTTTCGTAAGCGGTTGGTTAAAGACTGCTGAATCATATATCCAATCGCACCTTCGGTATCCGCTACACAGACACCCAGGGGAAGTTCGGGTACCTGATTCCGGCTGGCCTCCACCATAAGTAACAAATTGCCCACCTGAGGCCCATTCCCATGCGTAATGACTACTCCATACCCTTGTTTTAAACAGTAGACAATGCCATCCAGACTTTTGCGAGTGTTCTCAAATTGCTCTGCAATTGTACCCTGCTGTCCTTCCGTGATTAAAGCATTCCCTCCTAACGCTATTACAACAACACGATGCTTCTTCATCATAACGGCTTGAAATCTTTATAAGTTATTCCTACGCAGTTCCCCCTTAATAAGAGGCTGTGTCGCAATTAATCATGGTGGGGCATAAGCCCTAATTACCTCCACTATAAGCAATGAAGTGGGTAATAAAAATCTATATTGTGACAATTTTACTATAAATGTGGGGAATAAATTTTCAAAATTCATATTACGACACAGTCTCTAAAGGGGGATTCAGGGGGTTGTGTTTTTCCCGTGGTTATTTTACAACCCCCGATCCCCCTTTTCTAAGGGGGATTCTCTATGTCATACATCGTATAACCCGCAAATTTTTTCAGCCGTGTTTCAAGGAGTTCTTTGAGTGCGGGCGTACCTATCTCTTGCAAGAGATACCGAACACGATCGGTTGGCTTGTCTATGTGAATGATCTTCCTCAAATCAACGGGAGTGCCAATAATTACCACATCACATGGTATACGACTAATCGTTTCTTCTAACTCTTTTATTTGAGAATGTCCATAGCCCATCGCAGGCAACAGCTTACCCATGTGAGGATATTTCCCGAATGTTTCAGCAATGGATCCTACCGCATAGGGTCTTGGGTCAACGATCTCCATTGCACCATACTTTTCAGCAGCAAGAATCCCAGCGCCAAAGGCCATCCCGCCGTGTGTCAGGGTTGGTCCATCCTCAACAACCAGCACACGCCGGCCTTTTACAAGTTCCGGCTTTTCAACCGTTATTGGTAATGTTGCATCGACGACAGCAGCTTTTGGATTTGATAGTTTTATATGTTCCTTAACAAGGTTTATATCAACTGCCTTTGCAGTATCTTCTTTACTAATAACAATGATATCTGCGAGGAGAAAATTCGTCTCGCCCGGGTAATAGGTAAGCTCGTGCCCTGGCCTATGGGGATCAACGATGGTGATATAAATATCAGGCACAAAAAAAGGAATGTCATTATTACCGCCATCCCACACAATAATATCAGCCTCCTTTTCGGCCTCTGCTAAAACAGCCTCATAATCCACACCGGCAAACACAACGGTTTGCTGCTCTATGTGGGGTTCGTATTCTTCAATCTCTTCTATCGTGCAATCATACTTTTTGAAATCATCTTGCGTAGCAAATCGCTGAATGCGCTGTTTAACAAGATCGCCGTAAGGCATGGGATGTCTTACTACCACAACTTTTTTCCCCAGTCCTTTGATAATCTCACAGACCTTTCGCGAGGTAGAACTCTTTCCACAGCCTGTTCTCACGGCACAGACAGCGACAATGGGTTTTTTACTCTTGAGCATCGAGTCCCTGGTGCCCAGAAGGGTGAATCGTGCGCCCACTGCATTTACAAGGCTGGCCTTATGCATAACGTATTCGTGTGAAACATCGCTATAGGAAAACATCACCTCATCGATCTTATGAAATTTTATAAGCGAAACCAATTTTTGTTCGGATTCGATAGGAATTCCGATAGGATACAGGTTTCCTGCCAACAAAGAAGGATATTGTCTTCCCGCAATATTAGGTATCTGTGCTGCAGTAAAGGCAATTACTTCATATTCAGGATTATCACGAAAGCAAAGATTGAAATTGTGAAAATCCCGTCCTGCTGCTCCCATAATAATGATCTTCTTTCTGCCTGCCATATAAACGCTTTTATAGTAAGGAATTGACATAAATAATCTGAACAAGTTTGTTGTCCGACACTTTGAAGATCAGGCACTGTGTCAGGGCTAACGCCCATCCCCGATCCGGGTCGAGGACAGGATTCAGATAAGACCGTCACTAACCCCAGCCTTAAGGCTGGGGTTAGTGGGTACACGTCATACCGGGGCTTTAGCCCTGATGGCACCGCAACATGAAGTTGTTCATGTTATTTATTGTCAATCCCTAATCTTCGATTAGTCTGTATTCTTCGGCATCTTTTCGTCATAATATATCTTGAACTGCATACCATACCTTATCGGCAACCATTTGTTCAGACATCAACGCTCCATCTTTTGTACAATCAATGACCGTCCAATCCTTTTTCCCCTGAGCAATTTCCCAAAAAGTTTGCTGCGCATGTCGCATATGGTTTATATCCTCTTCGTGGATATCCTTTTTTTCACCTGCCAGGTAGGCACGCTGTTCTTTCTTTTCGACAAGCCGGTAAGCAATCTCTACCGGCACATATAACAAGATATTTAAATTAGATCTTGGAACCGCAAAGACCTGATGTTCCAACCTGTCCAACCACTGGAAAAATTTTTCTTTATCAGAGGGATAGTTAATTTTCCCACCCTGGTGCGCCATATTATCACACACATAGCGATTCGACACAACAATTTTGCCTTCCCTGAGCCAGATGTTTATTTGTTCTTTGCACTCCCAGCGGTCGCCTGCATAGAGGATCGCCGCCAGATAGGGACTCACCGAGTCCGCGCTGCCAAATTCACCCCGAAGATATTTTATCACCATATCAGCAAAGAAAGTCTTGCCATATTGAGGAAAATCAGTAGTAACTACAGGATATCCCTCTTTCAGCAAACGCTCACAGAGCAGCTTCGTCTGTACCGTCTTCCCGCTGCCATCGACACCGGTAATGACTATTAACTTTCCACGCATTCAATATTCTCAATTAAATAATAATTATTGATTTCGTTGATCCCCATTTGCATGGGGAGAAGAATAGTATCAGTTTTACGAACATTGTTCAACATTATATTCATCTCATTTTAAATGTAAACCGGAATTTATAACAAATCGAAGAAAATATTTGGGGGGATTGTCTTTTGTATTGACCTGAGAAGTAAAATTTGCTAATATTTCTTTTCCAACATCACAACTACTATTATGTATGCCCTTGCCAAATGCTTACCTTTTTCCATTACGAAACTTTAAAATGAAGTAAATTTTCAACTTTAAATAATCCTGTGAAATTTTTGGATGTTGGTCACATATTTAGTCGAATATTTGCAAGTTGTAAATAATCCGTATGCAAAAAAACATTAAATTAACTTTTTATAAAATATTAATTGCATCCGTAAGCCTAACGAGCATGTTGGGATGTACCGCTCTACCGGGAAAGGTTGTTATAGAAAAGGCAGAGCCAAAGACAGACATCGAACTACGGCGCAAGTTGGAAGAATGGACGGAACAGTTGCATTCGGACGATCCCACCATACGAAGTTCCGCTGCTGTTTCTCTCTTGGGATTAAACCTTCTCGATGCGCAGGAACCGCTTGTAAAAATACTAAAGGACCCTAAAGAAAATGAAAACGTACAGGTCTCCGTTATTAAAGCATTCGGATTTACCAGGGATGACCGTGCAACTGATATCCTGATCGACCTGCTTGACAGTGAATCGATTCCTTTACAGACGGCGGCGGCGGAAACACTCGGCATGTTAAAGACAAGACCTTCGATACGAAAGATGTCTGAAACAATGCTGGACCCTCAACGGCCTTTAAACATTAAGATGTTGTTGGCAAAGGCGCTTGGCAATACCAATAATCGGGACGCCGTCGAGCCCCTGATTAAAATGCTTGCGACCAATGACCGCGGGTTAAGAGAAGTAGCGAAAAAATCCCTGGAAAAAATTACAAAACAGGCCGATGGTAACGACCCCACATGGTGGAAGGAATGGTGGGTTCGCAACAAGTCAAAATCGCGGGAACAATGGTTGGAAGACATCGTATTAAAACAGGAAGAAAATACGAAACAACTCGATTCAAAATTTGAGCAGTTGAAACTTGAAATAGCTCAAAAGTCGATTAAACTGCTCGAACTCAGGCCAGACAAATCTGACCCAAAACCCTTGATTGAAGCTATAAAGAGCGATTATCCTGAAATAAGGATATTCGCCGCAAAAGAATTGGTGAAGATCAAGGACCCGTCTGTAATTGATGTGTTGATTGATGCTGCTTCCGACAAACAGGAAGAGGTACGTATTGAGGTAATTCAGACCCTGGGAGAAATTGGAGATGAGAGGGCCGTTAATCCCCTTGTTTATGCCCTGGGAGATGAGTGTCTGGTTGTACGGGAAAAAAGCGCCGTAGCCCTGGGGAAACTCGGAAGACCGGAGGCTGGAGAATCTCTTATTTCAGCATTAAACAGCAACACCAACCTGACTATTATATGCGCTATCATAGAAGCGCTGGGGCAAATCGGGGACACAAAGGCAGTCGAACCTTTGATTGCCTTCTTAACCCATAAAGAATCAATAATAAGAGAATGCACGGCCGCTTCACTTGGCAAGCTTCGTGACACTCGTGCCGTAAACTCCCTAATCGCGGCCTTGAATGACGAACAGGAACGTGTTCGCTGGTATGCCGCGGACAGCCTGGGTAAGATCGGCGACCCAATTTGTGTTGTTTCGCTCATTAAATTACTCTCGGATACCAGTGCACGGGTACGAGAATCAGCAGTGACGGCATTAGGACAAATTGGAAATCAACAGGCAATAGAATCGTTGATAAAAGCGCGTCAGGACGTCGACAAGCGAGTAGCGGAACAAGCGGCGGAATCTCTCGCGAACATCAAAAACATGAACTTTGAAGTAATGGATACTGTGGCAAACACCTTTTACACCAACAAGGATTACAAAAGAGCTGAAGCCGTCCTTGAAAGACAGATTACAGAATACTCAAAACAGCCCGAACTCCAGGAAAAGATTTTGCAAACCAAGATCAAATTGGCTAAAACATTGTTTGCCTTAAAAGATTGTCAAAAATCGCTGGCTCTTTACGAAGAACTGGTAAAGCGATTCCTCAATGACAATTCGATAAAAACAGAACTCATCCAGTGTTTAAAAGAAACAAAACAACATGACCGTGCCCTGGAATGGTACGTAACGTGGATCAAAGAATCGCCTCAGAATAATCAATTGTGCTGGCAAGGCCGTCTGGAAATCGCCAATGACATGGTTGAACAGGGTAAGTATGATACGGTAAAAAGTCTTATCGATAATTTAATGGCAGAAGATCCAAATCTCGGCGGAAATGAGCTTAAACCTCAATTCCAGAAATTAAGAGAATTATGCGTGTTAGAACTCTCCGCCACAAAAACGGCAAGCCAGAATGAGGAACCAGAGCGCCTCTCCCACCCTCAGGACAAAAAATAATCATGCTTGAGGCAATCATACTACCATGAAAATTCTTGTTATTGGCGCTGGCGCCGTTGGGTTTAACCTGGCAAGACAGTTATCAAAGGAAGGACATGACATATCCGTAGTCGAAAGAGACCTTGACCTGGTAAAGCGGATTACCGAAAAACTGGATGTCTCCGTGGTATCAGGGAGCGCCAGTTCGCCTGCAATCCTGGAAGAAGCCGGAATTAAAAATGCCGATATGGTGTTAGCCGTGACCAATAGTGACGAGATCAATATGGTAGTTTGTATGCTCTCTTACAGTTATGGCGTCAAAACCAAAATTGCCAGGATAAGAAACCCTGAATTTACCGATGAACAATCTGTCTTACACCAAAATGAATTCCATATAGACCACGTTGTAAACCCGGAAAAGATCACCATTAATTCCATCCTGAATATTATTGGCACTCCGGGGTCCATTTATGTGGCTGATTTCACTGCGGGGGACATCCTCCTGCGGGGATTTAACGTGCCGGCTGATGCCCCAATAGCCGGGAAAAAACTCTCGGAACTAAGGGAAATCGAATCTACCGATTCCTTCCTCATCGTTGCCATTCAGAGGAACGAAGAAATGCTTATTCCCAAAGGCGATACACAGTTAATGCCCCGCGACAACATTTTCGTGCTGGTAGCCAAAGAGGCATTACCTTACTTTCTCCCGATGGTCAACAGACGTGCGGACGAGGTTGAAAAAGTCATTATTTACGGTGTTAACCGTGCGAGCCTTGAACTTGCAAAAAAACTGGAGGAGCAGAAGATCGGCGTTACGATAATTGAACCTGATAAGGAAAAGACACAACAGGCCGCAACGGTGCTTGACAAAACCATCGTCCTCCAGGGAAGCGCCCTTGATATCGACCTTCTGAAGGAGGCATCTATTGATATTGCTGATTTCTTTGTGGCCTTATCTGAAAATGAACAGACCAACATCCTGTCTTCGTTATTGGCCAAAAGGCTCGGCGCAAGGAAAGCAATTGTACTTACGGTTGACCCGGCCTTTGTGCCCATTATTAATTCATTAGGTATGGACATCGTAATCAACCCAAGACTCATCACCGTCGGTTCTATATTGCAACATATCAGACGCGGACATGCACTGTCTGTTGTAAAATTTCAAAACAGTGAGGCCGAAGCCATGGAACTGGTGGCTGAGAAAGACTCAAAGATCGTGGGCAAGCCTTTAAAGGAAATATCCTTCCCGCAAGGTTCTATTCTGGGCGCCATTGTGCGAGAAGGCGTCATGCAGATACCAACCGGCAATACTTATATAAACCCTGGTGAGAGTGTCATTGTTTTTGCCCTCCCCAACGCCATCGAAAAGGTTCAATCCCTTTTTTCCAGCAAAAAAGACTGAACGGAAATTTACCATTATTAGAGTGCATCCCTTATGAACATTCCCATTGTATTATATACGGTAGGCAATCTTGTACTTATGCTTGCAGGGATACTCCTTGTTCCACTGGGAGTGGCATTTTATTATGAAGACGATTCAGCAATATGGGCATTTATTTATACTATCATTATTACCGGTATTCTGGGGGGATTGAGCAAGGCATTCTTTAGAAAAAAAAATAGCGATATCAATATCCGTGAAGGTATCGCCATTGTCACCTTTAGCTGGATTGTATGTATCTTTTTAGGCGCACTTCCCTATTGGTTCTCAGGTATATGCACAACATATTGCGACTCCGTTTTCGAAACAACCAGCGGCTTTTCAACTACAGGGGCATCCATTTTCAAAGACGTAGAGATACTGCCGCACAGTATCCTTTTCTGGAGGGCATTTACTGCCTGGCTGGGCGGCATGGGAATCATCGTTATCTTTGTCGCCTTACTGCCTGCTTTGGGGATTAGTGGATATCAGCTTTTTAGCGCTGAGGTCAGCGGTCCAACTGCCGACCGATTAAGACCGAGAATTGGCGAAACGGCAAAATTACTCTGGTTCATTTACCTCATCATTACTGCCTCTATGATCTTGATGCTCTTTTGTGGCGGCATGCCACTTTTTGATGCGATATGCCATACCTTTAGCACGGTCTCTACGGCTGGATTTTCCACAAAAAACACCAGTATCGCTTACTACAACAGCCTGTATATGGAAATTGCAGTTGCTACATTCATGTTTATTTGCGCATGCAACTTCTCGCTTTATTACATGTGTTTTCAAAAAGATTTTAAAAAAGTTCTTAAAAATTCAGAACTGCGATTTTTCGCGGGACTGGTGCTCATAGCTATTATATTTGTAGCATTGACCTTATACTTGAGCCAGCCTGAATCTTTCAACGGTGGAATCAAGGACAGCCGTTACTATGAATTAGGACATTCCTTTCGATATGCCTTTTTCCAGGTGATGACAACGTGTTCCACAACCGGTCACGCCTCAGCAGATTTTGATTTATGGCCGAATTCCTGTCGTTTTTTATTGGTTCTCCTGATGCTCATAGGAGCTTGTGCAGGATCAACAGGCGGCGCCATAAAATGTGTAAGAGTATTATTACTGCTGAAATCGAGCATGCGGGAATTTGGCAGGATTTTAAGGCCACGCATGGTAAAACATGTAAAACTGAACGGCGAATCGGTAAGCGAGGAAATCATTACAGAGAGTTCTGTCTTTTTCGTTATTTATTTAGGATTTTTTGGTGCTTGTTCATTGGCCCTAATAGCTTTAGATACTGACATTGTTACTGCGTTTTCTGCCGTGGCATCATGCATGGCCAACTGCGGACCAGGTCTGGCAAAGGTCGGCCCTATGGCTAATTATAGCGAAGTTGCTTACGCCGGTAAGTGGATATTAAGTTTCTGCATGCTTTTAGGCAGGCTGGAAATTTATAGTTTGATACTTCTCTTTTTACCGATCACGTGGAAACGTTAGAATTCTATTGACTCATAAAAAATGAGATGATATACTTTTAATTCTTATGGGGCGATTAGCTCAATTGGCTAGAGCACTTGCCTTACAAGCAAGGGGTCATAGGTTCGAGTCCTATATCGCCCACCATTATCTACAGAGAAGAGTGAAAAAATTATATTCAGGGGCCGTAGCTCAATTGGTTAGAGTACCAGACTGTCGATCTGGATGTTGCGGGTTCGAGTCCCGTCGGCCTCGTTTTAACTTATTACTATCACCAGACTTATAAAACGGTTTTGGCTTCTGGTGACAGCTTGGTAACGATCTCACCCTTCAAAGATAAATTTTTCATATCAAATTTCAACTTCTCTAAATCCACGTGCGCATACCTTTCCGTCATCTTTGTAGTACTATGACCAAGCAATCTCGATACGCTAAAAAGAGAAACCCCTTTATTTACTAACTGAGATGCGACACTATGCCTTGTTGCATCGTAAAGCCTAACTGACTTACTCAAACCCAATCCTTCCCGAACATTATCCCATATCTTACTCAAATTGCCCTCCGAGTAATTTTTACCAGTTGATGAATTAACAAACATAAAAGCACCCGGAAGATTACTTTCCACCCGAGCTTTTATATATCCAAGCATCTCCGGATGAATAGGTATTGTCACATTCTTTGAATTCCTACCCTTCCGCTTTTCCCGGTAAACTTCATTTGAAAATGTAGCTGATATTGTTATCGTTCCTTTATCCAAACTCACATCCTTACATTTCAACGCCCTTGCTTCCCCGGAGCGGCAACCATGCAACATAAGAAAAGCTATTATAGGCTTATCCTCTTCAAGTATGCAATCCATAACCATCTTCTGAACCTCCGCCGATAGCCAATGCGTTTCTGGCTGTATTACTTCCACAACAGGAAACGAAGGTATTGTATCCACTATCTCGAGATCATTCCTGAGATATCTGAGAAAGGTTTTAAAATTATCAAATATGTTTTTGAGTCTTATCACTAAAATCAAATCAAATCTCTCTCCAAATGCTCTTTGTAATTTATAAGATCAATCTTTTTCAACTCTCTCACATCCATTGCCCCAAAAAAGCCTTGGGCAATCCTTACATAACGCATATAATCCTTCTTATAACTCGGAGCAAGGATCTCAATCTTAGCCTCTAAAAACTTTTCCAGCAAATTCGCCACATAAAACTTTTCAAGCTGCTGTTTAACGTACTTTGTAGGATCAAATGAATAGTTTCTTATTTCGTAGTTGATATGACTCAATAAATCCGAAGCTCTCTGGTAGGTATCAATCGGCTGGCCCTGCTTATCTGAAAAAACCCTAATTCTTTGTCCTTTATAAAATAAGTCTACAAAGAACCGCTTAGGAACTGTTTTATGCTCTGAACAAATATAACCAAACCTTTTTACTTCTGTAAACTTATTCTGACAGACCGGACAAATCCCCTTCGCCCTTATCGTTCCTTGCATTTTCTTCTCACTTTCGTATTGGAGAAAATACAATATTAACTCCGGATCTGTCAAGTCCATTTCATGCACTACTTCAACCATCTCAGAAACACCCATATATTAGAGAGGATAAATTTACAAATCATATACCCCAAAAACTCCTACACCTTCTCATATTCAACCTCCTCATCAACCCAAAGAAGCAACCCTTCGCTTTATATTATGCCATTCTATATGGAGACATGGCATCTTGCAGGTTAAAAGCACTAACAACACTATCCAATAATTCTTTATAAGCCTTAACCTCTTCCATCTCGAGTTCCAAGAATACTACCCGCAGCATGTCGGCTATTACACTTAGTTTCATTAAATACCCATGCTCTTTTAAATGCTCCTGTATATCTTGTATTGTATACAACCGATAAATCCTCACAATATCTAAACTCGTTAAACCCATCCCACACCCCCTTTGAAAAACAACATCATTAACCTCCTGCCTTTCGTGCCTTCTCGTATCCCTCGAAGGCACTCCAGGCATTCAACGGACTCTCTTTTCCTTAATTGACAACGTTCAGGACATCGTTCACAAAAAGAAAATGTTACTGTCTTACCAAAAATAGTACAAGACAACTCACATAACTCACCAGAACTAACAACATGAGACCCACGAATTACACCCAATATCGTATGATTTGCTAACGTACTTAACAAATCATCTAACCAGGTATACTCCAACTCAGTCTTCTGTCCAACATCAGTAACCTCATCAGAAACCTCCTCATTACAGTACTTTGTTAAAAATTTAAGCGGCGCATTTTTTCTTAAGTCGTTTGGATTTAATTTTAAAATAGCCATCAGCAAGTTTTTCGTTCTTTGATAAGGCATTGGTAGAGGCGAATTCAAGCATGGA
>Ga0233425_10003610_pt1 | contig 27728 bp, 26 predicted proteins | sample Watercolumn_Towu_2_FD_181712 | JGI IMG/M metagenome (GOLD analysis project Ga0233425, IMG submission 181712) | Freshwater microbial communities from Lake Towuti, South Sulawesi, Indonesia - Watercolumn_Towuti2014_140_MG | ecosystem: Environmental > Aquatic > Freshwater > Lake | place...
GGCCATCCTCATCGCCGGCCGTTCCGGCGCCGCCTTCACCGCCCAGATCGGCGCCATGAAGGTGACCGAGGAGATCGACGCCATCTCCACCCTGGGGCTGTCCCCGGTCCAGGTGCTGGTGTTGCCGCGACTGATCGCCATCGTCATCGTCTTGCCCCTGCTCACCTTTGTCGGCGACGTCCTGGGCATCTTTGGCGGTGCGGTGGTGGCGGCCACCCAGCTGGACGTCACCTACTACACCTTCTTCGAGCGCCTGAAGGCGGTGCTGCCCCTGAAGACCGTGTTGTTCGGGATGGTCAAGGCGCCGGTGTTCGCCGCCGCCATCGCCTTCATTGCCTGCCGAAACGGTTTTGCCGTCACCCGCGATGCCCGCAGCGTCGGTGATTTCACCACGCGCACCGTGGTGCAGAGCCTGGTGGCGGTGATCCTGATCAACGCCGTGTTCGCGGTCCTGCATCCGGAGTTGCCACGATGAGCGAGCCTGTCCTGGTCGCCGACCGTATCCACACCCGCATGGGCGGGCACTGGCTGCACCGGGGCGTGACGTTCAGCATCCCGCGCGGCGAGGTCGTCGGCCTGATCGGCGCCAGCGGCACGGGAAAAAGCGTGCTGCTGCGCGAATGCATCGGCCTGCAGCGGCCCCACGCCGGCCATCTTCGCCTGTTCGGCGAGGATATCTGGTCGCTGCCGCTACAGCGCCTGAATCAGGTGCGCAGGCGTTTCGGCGTGCTGTTCCAGGAAGGCGCTCTGTTCTCTTCCCTGACCGTCGCCGAGAACGTGGCCGCACCCCTGAAGGAGCACACCACCCTGCCGTCGCGCTTGCGCGACGAACTGGTGGCCATGAAGATCCGCCTGGCCGGCTTGTCCATGGATGCTGCCGACAAGCGGCCGAGCGAGCTCTCGGGTGGCATGAAGAAGCGCGCCGCCCTGGCGCGCGCCCTGGTGATGGAGCCGGAATTGCTGTTTCTGGACGAACCGACCTCCGGGCTGGACCCCATCAGCGCGCGGGAATTCGACCACCTGTTGCGCGTCCTGTGCGACAGCCTGGGCCTGACCGCGCTGATCGCCACCCATGATCTGGACAGCCTGTGGGGCATGGTGGACCGGGTCATCGTGCTATACCGGGGACGGGTCATCGCCGATGGCCCGGTGGATCAGGTGGCGGCAACCGATCATGAATGGATACGATCCTACTTCGCCGCCGGCGCGATAGAGAGAGGGTGAGGGCTATGGAATCCGACGCGAGATATGCCTGGGTGGGGGCCGCGATCCTGGCGCTGCTGCTGTCGTTCGGCGCCGGCGTCTGGTGGCTGAAGGGCGGCGATGCGCCGGCGGTCAAGCGCTACCTGGTGTATTTCCAGAACCAGTCCCTGGAGGGACTGCAAGTCAACAGCGACGTGCGCATGCAAGGCATCAAGGTGGGCAAGGTGGAGGATTACGTCATCCTGCCCAACCAGGCCAAGACCGTGCGCGTCCTCATCGAGGTGGACGCACGCACCCCGGTGCTGGAGGGCGTCGAGGCGGTGGTGGCGCGCAACCTGGTCACCGGCCTGGCGGCGGTGAGCCTGAACAACGTCTGGAAGGGTGGCGGCATCCCCCTGGCCGACATTCCGCGGGGCGAGAAATACCCGGTGATCGATGAGGGCGTGCCGGACATGGCGCGCTTCGCGAAAAACCTCGAAAGTCTTGGCTCGGCCGGCCAGGAGGCCCTGGGGCGTATCAACCGGCTGCTCTCCGAAGACAATCAGCGTGCCTTTTCCACCACGATGAATCACGTCGCCGGCCTCAGCGGCGAGTTGCGCCAGGAGTTGGGGCGCCTGGGCCCGGATTTGGCTGGCACCCTGGGTACGGCCAGGCAGGCGGCGGCGAGGCTTGAAAGCCTGGGGGCCGAATTGGCCCCGGTCGTCCGCGATGGCGGCCAGGTGGTCCGCCAAGCCGGCCAGCGCCTGGACAGCCTGGCCAACGAGGCCGAAGCCACCCTGAAAACCACGCGGACGACGCTGCAAGGCCTGGATACCGGCCTGCGCGACCTGCGTGTCCAGTTGCGCGCCAGCGCCGACCTGGGCCTGCAGGAAATCCAGAACACCGCCCAGGCCATGCGCGCGGCGAGCGAATCGCTGCAAGCCACCAGCCGGGATTTCGCCGACCCCGGGCGTCTGCTGTTCGGGCCCAACAAGGGTGAACTCGGCCCCGGGGAACAATAGGGAGACCCGCATATGTCCGTGACGACCCTCCGCCTATTCTTTCTGCTCGCCGCCGCCCTGCTGGGTGGCTGTGGCATGCTGGCGGGCCGCCCGCATCCGGTCAGCCATCACGTCCTGGAAGTGGCGCCCGCCGTCGCCGAGGTGGCGACGGTCCCGCGCCGAGGTGTGCTGCTGCTGCGCGACACCGAGACGCCGGGTGTGTTCCAGAGCGTGCGACTGGTCTACAGCCGGGCGCCGGGCGTCCTGTCCTACTACCAATATGCGCGCTGGAGCGACATGCCGGCGCGCAGCCTCAACGCCCATCTGCGCCAGCGCCTGAACGCCGCCGGACCGTTCGAAAGCGTGGTGCCGCTGGGCGCGGGGGTGCAGGCGGAATATCAGCTCAATACCCGCCTGCGCGATTTCCTCCACGACGCGGCCCACTCCCCCGGGATGGCGCGGGTGACCCTGGAAGCCGAACTGGTGCACCGGCCGGACGCCCGCCTGATTGCCCGTCAAGTGTTCACCGCCGAGGCGCCGGCTGCCAGCTTCGATGCTGCCGGCGCTGCCGCAGCCCTCGGGCAGGCCAGCGGCCGCCTGCTTGACGACCTGACACTGTGGCTGGCACGGGTGCGGCCGCCCGATGCCCGGTAAACTGCGTCCTGCGATCCCAATCCGCTTCTTCCATGCTCCTCTACATTCATGGCTTCAACAGTTCCTCCCAATCCGGCAAGGCCAGGGATATGGCTGCCTGGATGGCCGAGCGCGGCCTGGCAGAGGCCTTCGTCTGCCCGGACCTGCCGCACCGGCCTGCCGCCGCCATCCGCCAGTTGGAAGAGCTGATCAACGCCAGCCGCGGCCGCGCCAAGCTGATCGGCAGCTCCCTGGGCGGCTTCTATGCCACCTGGCTGGCGGAGCGGCACGGCCTCAAGGCGGTGCTGATCAATCCCTGCGTCGCCTGCCACGCCAAGCTCTCGGCCTATGTCGGCCAGATCCAGAAGAACTGGCACAGTGGCGAGGAATACGTCTTCAGCGCTGCACATGCCGCCGAGCTGGACGCCCTGCAGGTGCCGGCGATATCAAGGCCGGAGCGCTACCTGCTGCTGGCGGAAACCGGTGACGAGGTGCTGGACTGTCGCGAGGCAGTGGCCTACTTTGCCGGAGCCCGCCAGGAGATATTCCCTGGTGGCGATCACGGCTTCAGCCGCTTCACGGATTGCCTGCCATCGATCCTGGCGTTCTGACCATGTACGTGCTTTACGAAGAAGACGGCGACATCAAGGCCGGCACCATCCTGGCCGACAACGACGCCTCGCTGCAGGTGGAGTCCCAGCACGGCAAGCGCGCCAAGGTGAAGGCTGCCCATGTGCTGCTGCGCTACGCGGCACCGCCGCCGACCCAGGTCATGGAGCAGGCGCGCGCCGGCAGGGACGAACTGGATCTGGATTTCCTCTGGGAGGCCGCCGGGGAAGGCGAGTTCGCCTTCGAGGACCTGGCCCGCGAGTACCACGGCCACGCCCCGAGTGCCCCGGAATCGGCCGCCATCCTGCTGGCCCTGCACGGCGCCCCGATCTATTTCCACAAGCGCGGCAAGGGGCGCTACCGCGCGGCGCCCGCCGACGTGCTCGCCGCCGCCAAGGCGGCGGTGGAGCGCAAGGCGCGGGAGGCCGCCCTGCGCGCCGAATGGGTCGCCGAACTGGCGGCCGGGCGCCTGCCGGAAGCTTTCCGCGGCAAGGTGTTCGAGCTGGCCCACAAACCGGACAAGAACAGCCTGGAATACAAGGCTCTGGCGGACGCCTGCGCCGGAACCGGGCTGTCGGCGGCACGCCTTCTGGACCGCTGCGGCGCCATCCCCTCCAGCCACGAGTTCCACCGGCAGGCCTTCCTGCTCAGCCAGTTCCCGCGCGGGCCGGGTTTTCCCGCCCTCCAGCCGCCTTTACCTCCCCCCGAACTGCCGGCGGGGGACGCCCCGGCCTTCAGCATCGACGATGCCGCTACCACGGAAATCGACGACGCCTTCTCGGTCATCTTCCGGCCGGACGGCTCGGTGCGGGTGGGCATCCACATCGCCGCGCCGGCCCTGGGCATCGCGCCTGGCTCCGACCTCGACCGCGTGGCCGCCACCCGGCTGTCGACGGTGTACATGCCCGGCGACAAGATCACCATGCTGCCGGAGGACCTGATCGCCCGCTACACCCTGGCGGAGAACCGGGATTGTCCGGCGCTGTCCCTGTACGCGGAGGTGGCGCCGGATCATTCCATCGCCAGCCTGACCACCCAGGCGGACGTGGTGAGGATCGCCGCCAACCTGCGCCACGAAACCCTGGAGCCCCTGTTCAACGAGGCCAGCATCGGCGCCGGCGGCCCGGACTATCCCTTCCGCCGCGAGCTGGAATGGCTGTTCGGCTTCGCCCGCTCCCTGGAGGCGGCGCGCGGCAAGGCGGAGCAGGCGCAGCGCAACGATTTCGTGTTCAGGGTGGAAGGCGAGCGGGTGGAGATCCTGACCCGCGTTCGCGGCAACCCCATCGACAAGGTCGTCTCGGAGCTGATGATCCTGGCCAACAGCCGCTGGGGCGAGATGCTGGCGGACAGGGGCGTGGCCGGCGTCTACCGGGCACAGACCGCCGGCAAGGTTCGCATGACCCTGAAGCCGGCGCCGCACGAGGGGCTGGGCGTGGCCCATTACGCCTGGAGCACCTCGCCGCTGCGCCGCTACGTGGACCTGCTCAACCAGCGCCAGATCCTGGCAGCCGTCCGGGGCGAGACGCCGCCCCACGCCGGCAACGATCCCATGCTGTTCGCCGCCGTGCGCGATTTCGAACTGGCCTACGACGCCTACGCCGAATTCCAGCGCGGCATGGAGCGCTACTGGTGCCTGCGCTGGCTGCTGCAGGAGGGCATCCGGGAGATCGACGCCACCCTCTGGCGCGAGAACCTTGTCCGCCTGGATGGCCTGCCCCTGGTCGCCCGGGTCACCGGGGCGCCCACCCTCAACCCCGGCGACCGCCTCCGCGTGGCGGTGGACAACATCGACCTCCTCGACATCGACCTGACATGTCGTTACCTGGTCCCGTTGAGCGCCTGAAGGAGGCGCTGTCTCCCGCGCCCTACCTGCCGCTGACCTCGGCGGACTGGGACGACCGTTTCACCAAGGCCATCCTGATCTCGGCCATCCTGCATGTGCTGGTCATTTTCGGCATGCAGTTCCAGGCGGCCAACCCCAGGCTGCTCGAGAAAGCCGGTCCGCCCCTGGACGTGGTGCTGGTCAACGCCAAGACCAAGGACAAGCCGCTCAAGGCCGACGTGCTGGCCCAGCACAACCTGGACGGTGGTGGCAACGTGGACGAGAACCGCCAGGCCAGGTCGCCCCTCCCTGCCTCGGACCGGGAGCAGGCCATGAGCGCCGAGGCGGAGTTCAACGCCCGGGTGCAGGCCCTGGAACGGCAGACTCAGGCCATGATGAAGCAGCTCAAGTCGGACTACGCCATGCCCGAGCAGAAGCCGGCGGCCACGGCCGAACAGCGCCCGCCCTCACCCACGCCGGCACCCGCCGATCTGACTGCACGCAGCCTGGAAATGGCCAAGTTGCAGGCGCGCATCGATATGAACATGGACGAATACCAGAAGCGCCCGCGGCGCATGTTCGTCGGTGCCCGCGCCCAGGAATTCACCTTCGCCCAGTACGTCGAGGATTGGCGCATCAAGGTGGAACGGGTGGGCAACCTGAATTACCCGGAAGCCGCCAAGCGCAATCGCCTGTATGGCACGCTGGTGCTGACCGTGAACATCCACGAGGACGGCAGTGTGGAATCCATCCAGATCGATCGTTCCTCCGGCTCGAAGATCCTGGACCAGGCGGCCATCAATATCGTGGAGATGGCCGGGCCCTTCGCCCGCTTCCCGGAGGCCATGCGCAGGAAGGTGGACATCCTGGGCATCACCCGCAGCTGGTCCTTCACCCGCTCCGACCAGCTGACCAGCCAATAATTCGGCTTATGCTGGGATAAAACCGGCTGATCCAGTAAAATTAGCGTCTTCTAATATTCTTTCCAAGGCCGCACTATGCACACCGGCACCACGCTTACCCAGTTCATCATCGAGGAACAGCGCCACATCGCGGGCGCCACCGGTGATTTCACCGCCCTGCTCAACGACCTGGTCACCGCCATCAAGGTCATCTCCAACACTGTCAACAAGGGCGCCCTGGTGGGCGTGATGGGGGCGCTGGACAGCCAGAACGTGCAGGGCGAAACCCAGAAGAAGCTGGATGTGATCACCAACGACATCATGATCCGTACCAATGAGTGGGCCGGCCACCTCGCCGGCATGGCCTCTGAGGAAATGGACGAGGTCTACGCCATCCCCAACAAGTACCCGCTGGGCAAGTACCTGCTGGTGTTCGACCCCTTGGACGGCTCCAGCAACGTCGACATCAACATCTCCGTCGGCACCATTTTCAGCATCCTGCGCGCCCCGGTGGCCAACCGTGCCGCTTCCGCCGAGGACTTCCTGCAACCCGGCGTGAAGCAGGTCTGCGCCGGCTATGCCCTGTATGGCTCCTCCACCATGCTGGTGCTCACCACCGGCCATGGTGTCAACGGCTTCACCCTGGACCGGGAGGTGGGTGAATTCCTGCTCACCCACCCGGACATGAAGATTCCCGCCGACACCAAGGAATTCGCCATCAACGCCTCCAACCAGCGCTTCTGGGAACCCCCGGTGCAGCGCTATGTGGAGGAGTGCCTGAAGGGAATGGAAGGCCCACGCGGCCGCGACTTCAACATGCGTTGGGTCGCATCGATGGTGGCCGAGGTGCATCGCATCCTGACCCGCGGCGGCATCTTCATGTACCCCCGCGACACCAAGGACCCGGGCAAGCCCGGCAAGCTGCGCCTGATGTACGAGGCCAACCCGATGAGCTTCATCGTCGAGCAGGCCGGCGGCGCCTCATCGACGGGCTACGAGCGCATCCTCGATATCCAGCCGGAAGGCCTGCACCAGCGGGTGCCGGTGATCCTGGGTTCGAGGAATGAGGTGGAGGTGGTGGTCGGCTACCACCGCACCGCTTGAGCGCGTGATTCAACGGGGCCGCTCGGCCCCGATTTCCTTTTCCTGCGCCGCTTCCGCGCGCTCCGCCAGAAAAGCCTTGTAGAACAGGTGCGGCAATAGCAGGTGCGGTGGCATGCGCAGCCAGTGGCCGCGCACGTAGGCACTCAGGCTTGCAAGCGGCGTGCCCCAGTCCTCCAGGGACTCGTGGTGGGGGGCGAGCATGCGCCGGTAGATTCCATCCATGATCGTGCGAACCGGCCAAGCGGGCGACAGAGCCTCGAGGGCCGCCATGGTGTCCGGCGGTACGGGTGTGGCGTATTGCCTGGCCGCATAACGCAGGGCGTAGTAAAGCGGCCTGGTCAGGTCCAAATCGGCGGCCCTGTCCGGCAAGTCCTGCCAGAAATCCGCCGATTCCCCGAACTCGCGCAGCAGGTGATCCAGGTCCGACAGGTCGCGCGGCCCCATCGACAGTTCTTCGTTGTGGAACAGGTGGGTGGCGCTGTGCAGGACCATGTCGACGGGCGAGAGGACCTTCAGGCCGGGTGACCCGGGAAGGTCGACGGCCGCTGCCAGGAGCTTCTCGGAGTTGGGCTTGAGGCGTGCGGTCCTGGGCAGGATGCCGTGATGGACGTCCACGGTGGTGCCGCGATGCCAGTGCTGCATGGGCGGAATTTCGTGCATCCATTCGCGGTAGTAACGCTGGTCATAGGCGTTGCGGCGATCGCCATGCCAGCCGGCCAGCATCAGGGCGGATTCCACCTCCGGCAGGCTGGCCTCGGGAACCAGGATGTCCACGTCGGAAAATGTCCGACCCTGCGCCGCCGACAGGCGCGCCATGACATAGGCGGCACCCTTGAGCAGGACGATGGGAACCCCCGTATCGGCCAGAGCATCGCGCAGCATCCTGGCCTCCCACGCAACAGCCACTGCTTGGCGGTCGGCGACGGTAAGGGCGCTTTCCAGGTGCAGCAAGGCTTGCTCCGGGACATGTTCGGCCACTCCATGCTGCCGGAGGCGGGTGAGTAGCCGTGCGAGAAGCCCGGCCCGCCGTGCCTGCCGCACCAGCAGATCCCAGTCGGAGAGGCCGAAGGTGGATGCCGCCACGGGGTCGCGCAGTAGCAGGGAAACCAGATCGCGGTGCATGGAAGGTCGTGGGCCGTTGAAGCGGGGGTACTCGCGGCGGGTGCCGGACCTTGTCCCGCGAAGGGGTCAGGTGGCGGCAAGCTGCTCGAAAACGGCGATGGCCTCGTCAAGGTTGCTGTAGGTGAAATCGTAACAGCCGCTGGCGTCGATCAGGGCAGCGGCGGCGCGAAAACCGGCGCTGCCCAGCTGACTGTAGTTGAAGGCGTTGTCGGCGAAGTGCAGCAACGTCCTCGCCTTCGACCGCGCCTTCAGTTCTGCGGGGGCGCCCGCCTGCCATTTGGGGAAGACCACCCATCCGGGGGCCGCGGTCTCGTCCTGCCTGATCACGCTTTCAGGGGGCGGGTTGAGGTGCGCCACCGTGCCCTTGCTGGTGTCGTGGGTCTCGCGTCCGATGACGGCCTCGGGGGCGAAATTCCGGATGATGCCGATGGAGGTGTTCTTGAGGTTCACCGGCCTGGCCAGGGCAGAGAGGCGCCCGTCCGACAGCCTGACCAGGCTGAGTTCGTCGGAAAGCAGGCGCCAGCCTCGATGGATCAGTGCGGCGCACAGGGTGCTCTTGCCCGATCCCGGCGGCGCCGGCAGCACCACGGCGCGTCCGCCGCGTTCCAGGGCCGCGGCGTGGATCACCAGATGGTTGTGGAGATGGTTCGCCACGCACCAGTTCAGGCCCCATTCCAGCAGGGCGAAGGCGTGGGCGCGCGGCAGGGGCTTGAAGGGAATGTAGCCGTCGAAGGAAAACTGCGATTGCGCCCGCCAATGGCCGCGCAGGAAAGGCGCGTAGACGCGGACATGGAAGTCCGCCCAGGCCGGGTCGGTCAATTCGTGGTGGGCATAGGATTGGCCGATCGCTTCGGCAACCTCCGGGAGGGGGGTCTGGATATGGGTCACCACCGGGCCGGTGCGCAACCAGATGCCCTCGCTGCGCAGGCGGTGGGCGAGTTGGGTGTTGGAGAGGGCGGCGACTTTCACGCGCAGGCTTCGACCAGATGCAACCGCATGAACTGCCGGAGGGATTCCTGGATTGATTCCTGGAGTCGGTCCGCGGGTTCATCTGCGGGCAGGCAACTGGCAACCTGCCCGGACAGGTCCTCGATGCCGACCTGTCCATTACGCAGGGCCTGCAGGACGCAGCCCCCGAGGGCGTTCAACAGGTAGGTGGAGCCGGAATCGACGTGATAGACCACCCACTCATCGTCCCAGCGGCGCAACAGGATTTCGTTGGCCTGGGGTATGCGCCACATCAGGGATAGACGGCTACCGAGCCCCAGATCTGCTCCAGATAGGCGGTGATCTGGTTGATCGTCCAGTCAGGGGTGAGGATGGGAGACAAGGGATAGTAGTGACCGGTCGTGATGTAGTCGTAGCCGATGCTGAGGATGTCCTGCGTGGTGATCGGGCCGGTGAGGCTATTGAGCGCGTTGAGGTAGGCGCAAGCCAAGGCCTGTCCCAGCCGCTGTTGGGGCGTCGGATTCGACCCAGGCGCTAGCACCTGGCTGAACGATTTGGAGTTGTTGCCGTTCATCAGGCTCAAATACGAACTCGGCGCGGCGAAGATACCGCCGTTGTTGCCGATCTTGTGGAAAGGCAACTGGTTCAGGTTGCCGGCGATGCCACCGTTGTTGCCCCATTGGCTGGGAGACTTGGTGGAATTGCAGGCCTGGGCCTGATGCTGGCTGTGGTTGCCGGAGCCTGCCATCGAGGGCTTGATGCACCAGCCGGCCAGGACCGGCTTGCTGGCGAGGGTGGCGAGGATGACGGAGGCGCCCCCCCCCGCTTTGGCGAAACGGCGACGCGCGACATCCACTTCAGGGGTCGCGTTCGCATCAGGCGGAAGCATGGGATGTTGTTGGTCGCTCATCGCGTTCTCCAGCTTAATAATCGTCTTAGTACATTGTAAGCAAGCCATGTGCCATCCATCGGGCTAGGCCTGAAAACACGGGCCTGCGGCGTGCACAGGGGTTCGGATTGTATCCGCAGACGCGCGAAGGCATCGAGATGTAAAAAAACTCGACAGGTCTGGCTGCCCTCAGAATGCGGGTTGTCGCCCCCCGGAAACGCGCTCGATGCCGGAGATATCCCGCCAGGTTTGCGCTTCTTCCATTCCCGACTTCGCCAACAGAGCCAGGCAAGCCGGCCCCTGCATCCAGCCATGCTCCAGCAGCAGCCAGCCGCGAGGAGCCAGGTGCTGGCGGGCCTCTGCGACGATGAGGCGGATGGCATCCAGCCCGTCCGCCCCGGAACTGAGGGCGTGGCGTGGCTCGAAACGCAGATCGCCCTGAGCGAGATGCGCGTCGGCCTCGGCGATGTAGGGCGGGTTGCTGACGATGATGTCGAATTTCTTTACACCCAGGGCCGCATACCAGTCGCTCAGCAGGCAGGAGACATTGTCCGCGCCCAGGCGCCGCGCGTTTTTCCGGGCGACGGCGAGGGCGGCGGGCGCGGTGTCGACGGCAAGCACCTCCGCCCGCGGCCGTTCCAGGGCCAGGGTGACGGCGACACAGCCGCTGCCGGTGCCCAGGTCGAGCACCCGCGCCGGCCGGTCGGCGGGCAGGCGCGCCAGGGCCGCTTCCACCAGCAACTCGGTGTCCGGCCGCGGGATCAGCACGTCCGGGGATACCTTGAACAGCCGGCCGTGAAACTCCCTCTCGCCCAGGATGTAAGCCACCGGCTCGCCGCCCGCGCGGCGCCGCGCCAGGGCTTCGATGGCGTTGGCCCGGGGTTCGGAGAGGGCGTCGCGGTCGTGGGCGATGAGCCAGGCGCGCTCGACGCCGAGCGCATGGGCCAAGAGGATCTGTGCCTCCAACCGGGCTTCGCGGCGGTCCAGGCCCAGGGCGGCTGCAAGGCGGTCGGTCAGGGTGGGCAGCAGCGTGGCGACCGTGTTCCCGGATGCGTGAGATGCCGCCGCGCTCCCACTCCCGGCCTCTGCCGCCGGCGGGGGAGGGGCGGATGGGTGCTGGCTTGGCGGAAAGGTCATTCTTCGCCGGAAAGCGTGGCCAGCAATTCCGCCTGGTGTTCCGCCGTCAACGCCGCGATGAGTTCGTCCAGGTCGCCATCCATGACGAAATTCAGCTTGTACAGGGTCAGGTTGATGCGGTGGTCGGTGATGCGGCCCTGGGGGAAGTTGTAGGTGCGGATGCGGTCGGAGCGGTCGCCGCTGCCGATCAGGCTCTTGCGCGTGCTGGCCTCCCTGGCCTGCTGTTCCCGATCGCGCTGGTCCTTCAGGCGCGCGGCCAGTACCGACAGGGCCTGGGCCTTGTTGCGGTGCTGGGAGCGGTCGTCCTGGCATTCCACCACCAGGCCGCTGGGCAGGTGGGTGACGCGCACCGCCGAGTCGGTCTTGTTGATGTGCTGGCCGCCGGCGCCGCTGGCGCGGAAGGTGTCGATGCGCAGGTCGGCGGGGTTGATGTCGATTTCGCCGGTCTCGGCGGCTTCCGGCATCACCGCCACGGTGCAGGCGGAGGTATGGATGCGGCCCTGGGCCTCGGTTTCCGGCACGCGCTGGACGCGGTGGCCGCCGGATTCGAATTTCAGCTTGGAGTAGGCGCCGGCGCCGACGATGCGGGCGATGATTTCCTTGTAGCCCCCCACCTCGCCCTCGCTTTCGGAGACCACCTCCACCTTCCAGCGCTGGCGCTCGGCATAGCGGGCGTACATGCGGAACAGGTCGCCGGCGAACAGGGCGGACTCGTTGCCGCCGGTGCCGGCGCGAATCTCCAGAAAGATGTTGCGCTCGTCGTTGGGATCTTTCGGCAGCAGCAGGATCTGCAACCGGGCGTCGAGTTCGGTCAGACGAGACTTGGCGGCTTCCACTTCCTCCTGGGCGAAGTCCTTCATGTCCGGGTCGGAGAGCAGGCTTTCGGCGGTGGCCAGGTCGGCGCGGGCCGCGCGCCAGGCCTGGTAGTGCGCGACCACGGGGCCGATGTCGGCGTGTTCCTGGTTGAGCTTGCGGTACTGGGCCAGGTCCGCCGTGGCCTTCTCGTCGGCCAGCAGGCGGTCGAGTTCCTCCCGGCGCAGGGCGAGCTGTTCGAGCTTGGACTGGAGGGAGGGCTTCATGGGATGTGGGGATGGAGCGGTTGGTGGCCTTGTCGTGTAACCCGGCACCACATTGCCCATGTCGGGTTACGGCGCTTCGCGCCTAACCCAACCTACTCTCCGTGCAGGTTGTAGAGCCTGGACACCAGGCGGGCCAGTTCCTCGCGCTCGTTCTCGCCTGCCTGGTTCAGGGCGTGGCTGGGATCGTGCAGCAGCTTGTTCAACAGACCCCGACTGAGGGCCTCCAGCACCGCCTCGGGGGCATCGCCCTTGAGCAATGCCTTGTGGGCCTTTTCCAGTTCGTGCCGGCGCAGGCGCTCGCCGTGGTCGCGCAGGCTGCGGATCACCGGCACCGCCTGACGGGTGTCCATCCAGCGCATGAACTCGTTGACCCTGGCGGCGATGATGGCCTCCGCCTGGGTCACCGCCGAGGCCCGGCTGTCCTGGCCGGCGCGCACCACCTCGCCCAGGTCGTCCACGGTGTAGAGGAACACATCGTTCAGCTCGCCGACTTCGGTTTCGATGTCGCGCGGCACGGCCAGGTCCACCATGAACATGGGCCGGTGTTTGCGCGCCTTGATGGCCCGCTCCACCAGTCCCAGGCCGACGATGGGCAGGGGGCTGGCGGTGGAGGTGACCAGGATGTCGAATTCCGGCAGCACCTCCGGCAGGTTGGTCAGCGCTGCCGCCTCGCCACCGAACTTGTTGGCCAGATCGCGGGCACGCTCGATGGTGCGGTTCACCACCATCAGGCGGCGGGGATTGCGGGCGGCGAAGTGGGTGGCCACCAGCTCGATCATCTCGCCGGCGCCGATGAACAGCACGGCCTGGTCGGCGATGGAGGGGAAGATGCGTTCCGCCAGGGTGACCGCGGCGGCGGACATGGACACCGTGCTGGCGCCGATCTCCGTCGCGGTACGCACTTCCTTGGCCACCGAGAAGGTGCGCTGGAACAGCTTGTTGAGCAGCAGGCCCAGGGTGCCGGCGTCGTGCGCTTTCTCCGCGGCCTGCTTCATCTGGCCGAGGATCTGGGTTTCACCCAGCACCATGGAATCCAGGCCGGAGGCGACGCGGAAGGCGTGATTCGCGGCTTGCTGCGGGGGCAGCAGATAGAGGTAGGGCTTCACGTCCCTGGGCGGCAGGCCGTGGAAATTGGCCAGCCACTCGGCGACGCCCTCGGGCTCCTGGGTGTTGCAGTAGATCTCGGTGCGGTTGCAGGTGGACAGGATCGCCGCTTCCCGGGCGATGCGGCGCTGCCCGGTCACGTCGGACAGGGCCTTGGGAAGGATGTCAGGCGGAAAGGCCACCCGCTCCCGGATGGCGACGGGAGCGGTGTGGTGGTTCACGCCGCAGGCGAAAAGCTGCATTCGCTGTGAAATCAACTAGCTAGGAGGGCCGGCATTGTAACGCGAAGCCGCATTGAAAGATTTACCGTGTTCTGGGCGGGGTGCGCTCCCCACCCCGGCCCTCCCCGCCAGCGGGGAGGGAGGCGCCAGGCCGCATCAAAGCGGCCTGGCGCTGTATTCCACGTGCAGGCAATGGCTTTCACCCGGCGCGATGCTGACCACGTTCTCCAGGGCGTTGGCCGACTCCAAGCAGACCATGCGGCGCCAGCCGTCCGGGCCGAAATCGCCCATCTTGTCGGCCTTCTCGGCCCAGGGCGTCCACACCACGGTGGAACGGCTGCCGGACTTGGCGACGACGATGCGGCGCATGAGGCGGGCGTCGACGATCTCGCAGGTCGCTGCCGTGTCCACGTAAACGCGGTCCACTTCGCCGCCGAAGGTCACCGGGCCGCTCTGGGTGTGGCGGGTGGAGCCGGCCACCTTGTCCAGATAGGCCGTGTTTTCAAGGCCGGTGACCTGGATCTCGGCGATGTCGCCGATGTGGAAATAGGTGTGCAGAGCCTCGCCGATGCTCACGGTTTCCGTGTCCAGATTGGTGGTGAGCAGGTCCAGCTTGAGGCTGGCCCCCACCGTGACGCTCAGTTCCAGGCGGGTGGCGTGGGGCCATTGCGTGTGAGTCTGCTCGTTGGGCATGAGCATCAGGGTGAGGCGCGTCTCTCCTGTTTCCAGGGCCGCACTGGCGGTGACCTGCCACATCACGGTGCGGGCGAAGCCATGGCCGGGGTAGCCGCTTTCCGTGGCGTGGGGGCCGAACCAGGGCCAGCACACGGGGGCGCCGCCGCGAATGGACTTGCCGGGGGCGAACTTGGCGTAATCCGACAGCCAGACCACCGGTTCGGCCTGGTCCTTGGGGCGGAAGGTGGTCACGTGGGCGCCTTGCAGGCAGACATAGGCGGTGCCCTGGGCATTGTCGATCTCGGCGAAGGTCAGGCCGCCGGGGCCTTCGATGAACTTGAGTTGGTCGGCGATGCCGAAGCGGTCGTTGAGGTCGGCGAGGGTCATGCCGGGGCTCCTGGTTGGGTTGAGAGGGTTGGGTATTGGCTGCCGCACTTCCCCTCACGGCCTCCCCCGCATGCGGGTGAGGCGCCTGCTCCCTCCCCGTGAACAGGGAGGGTTGGGGTGGGGAGATAGCCGCGGCCGGCGAATTTCATGCGGCGAAGAAGGCGAGCCAGTTCACGGTGATCATGGTCAGGCACAGGGCGACGAAGAACGCCCCCGCGAGGCTGCGGACCGCGAATCCGCCGGTGCCGGACAGCTTGATGATGAATACGTAATACAACACCGTGGCAATGAGGTTGAAGGGCAGCCAGGCCAGGGTCTTGGCCCATACCGCGGACGCGGGGTCTCTCGTCAGGCCCATCATGCCCCACAGGTATAGGGCATTGACGCAGATGGCGGCGAACAGGAAGCCGCGCCAGTTCTGGAAGCGTCGGGGTGTCTCCCCCTCGCCGCGGTCCACGGCCGGCTTTGCACAGCCGGTCGGCTCCGGCAGCGGCGAGGCATTCTCGCCGAATTCCCGCCTGCGCCCCCCGTTTGCCGGGGAGGGGTTGCCACCCTCTCCGGCGACGGGGAGGGGTGGGGAAGCGGGCGGCGAATCAGGCATGGCCGGTCGACGTGGATGGCTGGAAGATGCTGTCAGCCGCGCCGTTCCACCTGGCTTACATCCCGTACCGCGCCGTTGGCGGCGCTGGTGGTCATGGCGGCATAGGCGCGCAGGGCGGCGGACACCGGCCGGTCGCGGTTCACCGGCTTCCAGGCCTGGGCGCCCTTCGCCTCCATGGCGGCGCGCCGCTGGTTCAGCTCCGCATCGCTGACTGCCACACGGATGCTGCGGTTGGGGATGTCGATCTCGATGGTATCGCCTTCCTCCACCAGGCCGATGGCGCCGCCTTCCGCAGCTTCCGGCGAGACGTGGCCGATAGACAGGCCGGAAGTGCCGCCGGAAAAGCGGCCGTCGGTGATCAGGGCGCAAGCCTTCCCCAGGCCCTTGGACTTGAGGTAGCTGGTGGGATAGAGCATCTCCTGCATGCCGGGGCCGCCGCGCGGGCCCTCATAGCGGATCACCAGCACGTCGCCGGGATTGATGCGGTCACCCAGGATGGCTTCCACCGCCGCCTCCTGGCTCTCGAAGAGGCGGGCGGGGCCGGAGAACTTGAGGATGCTGGCGTCCACGCCGGCCGTCTTCACGATGCAGCCGTCCCGCGCCAGGTTGCCATGCAGAACCGCCAGGCCGCCGTCCTGGGAATAGGCGTGGGCCTTGTCGCGGATGCAGCCGGCGCCCCGGTCCAGGTCCAGCTCCGGATAGCGCCGGTTCTGGCTGAACGCCACCTGGGTGGGCACGCCGCCGGGGGCGGCCTTGTAGAACTCGAACACCGAGACGTCGTGGGCCTGCATCACGTCCCAGACCTGCAACGCGCCGCCCAGGGTCTTGCTGTGCACGGTATGGCAATCCCGGTGGATCAGGCCGGCCCGGTCCAGTTCGCCCAGGATGGCCATGACGCCGCCGGCCCGGTGCACGTCCTCCATGTGATAGACCTGGGTGCTGGGCGCCACCTTGGCCAGATGGGGCACCTTGTGGGACAGGCGGTCGATGTCATGCATGGTGAAGTCCACGCCGGCTTCCCGGGCCGCCGCCAGCAGATGCAGCACGGTGTTGGTGGAGCCGCCCATGGCGATGTCCAGGCACATGGCGTTTTCGAAGGCATCGAAGGTGGCGATGGAGCGGGGCAAGACCGAGGCGTCATCCTTCTCGTAGTGGCGCTTGGCCAGGTCCACGGCAAGGCGTCCCGCGCGCAGGAACAGTTCTCTGCGGTCGGCGTGGGTGGCCAGCAGGGAGCCGTTTCCGGGCAGGCTCAAGCCCAATGCCTCGGTCAGGCAGTTCATGGAGTTGGCGGTAAACATGCCGGAGCAGGAACCGCAGGTCGGGCAGGCAGAGCGCTCGGTGGCCGCCACTTCATCGTCCGAACATTTTGAGTCCGCCGCCTGCACCATGGCGTCCACCAGGTCCAGCATGACCGTCTTGTTGTTCCACACCACCTTGCCCGCCTCCATGGGGCCGCCGGAGACGAACACCGTGGGAATGTTGAGGCGCAGGCTCGCCATCAGCATGCCGGGGGTGATCTTGTCGCAGTTGGAGATGCACACCAGGGCGTCGGCGCAATGGGCGTTCACCATGTATTCGACGGAATCGGCGATCAGGTCCCGGGAGGGCAGGGAATACAGCATGCCGCCATGGCCCATGGCAATGCCGTCGTCCACGGCGATGGTGTTGAATTCCTTGGCCACGCCGCCCGCTGCCTCGATCTCCCGCGCCACCATCTGGCCCAGGTCCTTCAGGTGTACGTGACCGGGCACGAACTGGGTGAAGGAATTGGCGATGGCGATGATGGGCTTGGCAAAGTCCTCGTCCTTCATGCCCGTGGCCCGCCACAGGGCGCGGGCGCCGGCCATGTTGCGGCCTTGGGTGGTAGTACGTGAGCGGTATTGGGGCATGACGGTCATCTCGGCTGGCTATAATCCAGGCCATTTTAGCCCAGACGTTTCCCCGTCCCGCCTCTTCGGTCCCCGCGATGCTCATCCACCCACAGTTCGACCCCATCGCCGTCGCCATCGGCCCTGTCGCCGTGCACTGGTATGGACTGATGTACGTGCTGGCCTTCGCCGCTTTCATCCTGCTGGGCCGCCTGCGCATCCGGCGCCAGCCTGAACGGGGGTGGAGCAGCGCCGAATTGGACGACCTGCTGTTCTGGGGGGTCATCGGCGTGGTGCTGGGCGGACGCCTGGGACAGGTGCTGTTCTATGAACCCGGCTATTACTTCAGTCATCCGGCAGACATCCTGGCAGTGTGGAAGGGCGGCATGTCCTTCCATGGCGGCCTCATCGGTGTGCTGTTGGCCCTGGCATGGCACGCCCGGAATACCGGACGGCAATTCCTGGAGGTGGGGGATTTCGTCGCGCCCCTGGTGCCCCTCGGCCTGATGTTCGGACGTCTGGGTAACTTCATCAACGGTGAACTCTGGGGCCGCCCTGCCGACCCGGCCCTGCCCTGGGCCATGGTCTTTCCCCAGGCAGATGCCCTGCCCAGGCATCCTTCCCAGCTCTATCAGGCCGGGCTGGAAGGCCTGCTCCTGTTCATTCTGCTCTGGCTGTATACCGCGCGTTCCCGCCCCGTCGGCGCCGCCTCGGGTCTGTTCCTCATCGGTTACGGCACGCTTCGCTTTCTTGCCGAATACTTCCGCGATCCGGACGCGGGCATCTTCGGCCAGTCCGACATCGTCAGCATGGGCCAGTGGCTGTCCCTGCCCATGATCCTGATCGGCCTGGCGATCTGGACCCGGGCCCGGGCGAAGGCGGCTGGCTAGGAGCCCCCAGGGGTTTTCGCTATACTCCGCGCCCACACACGGGCCGATAGCTCAGCTGGGAGAGCGCCGCGTTCGCAATGCGGAGGTCGAGGGTTCGATCCCCTTTCGGTCCACCACTCATCGAAGGCCAGACGTTGCTCTGGCCTTTTTCACGTCCGCCCGCGACGCCAGTACTGGCGCGGGTTCCAGGATTCGTGCGAAAGGCGGCTTGCCCGCCTAAACCCGGTTTTCGCCGGTTTTCCCACCCTCTCTGCTCTCCGTTCTCTGTTTCTGCGAAAGGCGACTTTCGCACGACCCCCTGGATTTACGCGGGTTCCCAGCTGAGAGTATGAAACGTAGACAGGTTGGCGGAGGCGACCGTCCCTAACGATAGTTTGGTAGTGGCACACCCGATGTGGTGCCTGAGTCCAATACAGTCCATTACGGAAAGCGCCTCGTTACAATTTGTCGATGTTGTGGTATTGCCGTTGAATGACGAAAACAGGGGGGCGTGGCAATGGGTGAACAGGGTAAGGTCTTGGAACGGCAGGACGCGAATCTCGATATCCAAATCGACGCTGGCGCCATCACGGGCTACTCGGCGATCCAGAACAACATCCCCATCGTTCGCGGCCTGACCATCCAGAACCGCTCGGATGAGCCCCTGGCACATGTTGAACTCAGGATTCATTGCGAGCCGGCCTTCGCCGAACCCCAGCGTTTCGCCTTTGATGTCCTGAAGCCAGGTGAGAGCCGTCACATCTCGCCGATCGATCTCAAGCCGGATCACAGCTACCTCACCAAGCTGGACGAGACCGAGAAGGCCTCCATTGCTGTCAGGGCCACTTCCGGCAGCCATCCCCTGGCCAAGGTCAACCGCAGCATTGAGGTACTGGCTTACGACCAATGGGCCGGTACCAGGGCCCTGCCGGAATTGTTGGCCGCCTTCTGCATGCCCAATTCCCTGGCCGTGGACCGCTTGCTGGGCAAGGCATCCGCGCTTCTCAGGAAGAGTGGCCCCGGGGCCACGCTCAACGGCTACCAGTCTAAACACCGGGAGCACGTCTGGAAGCAGGTGTCGGCCATCTACAGCGCCTTGCTGGCTGAGGATATTCAGTACGCCGAGCCGCCGGCTTCCTTTGGCTCCGACGGGCAGAAGATCCGAACACCTGAACGCATCCTTGATGGCCGGGTGGCCACCTGCCTGGATCTGGCCATGCTCTTTGCCGCCTGCTTCGAGCAGGCCGGGCTTCGTCCCGTCGTGTTGTTCAAGGAGGGTCACGCCTGGGTCGGTGTCTGGCTCATCGACACCAACTTCCCTTCAGCCATCGTCGATGACGTGCAGTCCATACGAAAGCGGGTGAAGTCCGGCGAATTCATCGTGCTCGAGACCACGGGCATCGCCACTGGCGGCCGGCCTTCCCTACGCTGGGCCTGTGGCACGGCCGAAGCCTACCTGGAAGAAGAAGACGCGTTCCAGTACGCCGTGGACATTCACCGTGCGCGTGAGCTCCAGATCAAACCTCTGCCCTCCCGCTCGACGGCCCAGCCGAAGACCGCCGAGGCCTCCGAGGAGGCGCCTCCGGACATCGAGGAGATGCCGGCGCTGCCGCCCCTGGACCCGGAGTTGATCCCCGTCACGGAAACGGATACCCCAGACACTCCCGAGGGCCGGCTGAACAAATGGAAGGGCAAGCTGCTGGATTTAACCCTGCGCAACCGTCTGCTCAACTTCAAGCAGACCCATTCCAATGTCAAGCTGATCTGCCCGGACCCTCACGAACTGGAGGATCTGCTGTCCGACGGCAAGGAATTCAAGATCCGGGTCGCTCCCCAGATCATGGAGGGCAAGGATCCTCGCAGTGGCGAGATCTACACCGAGCGCACCGGACGCAAGGCCATCGCGGATTTCGCTGTGGACGCCCTGCGCAAGCGAGAACTGGTAGTGGACCTGCCCGAGGACAAACTGGACACCCGAATCACGGAGATATTTCGTGCGGCGCAAACGGGCAACGAGGAGGGCGGCGCGAACACCCTGTTCCTGGTGTTCGGCTTTCTGGAATGGCGTGAGGACAAGACGGCGGAGTCCTCACATCTGGCACCGATCCTGCTGATTCCCGTCACGCTGACCCGCCAGTCTGTACGCTCCGGCTTCCGGCTGAAGCGTCATGACGACGACGCCATCGTCAATCCGACCCTGATCCAGAAGCTCCAGAAGGACTTCCAGATCACCCTGCCTTCCTTTGATGTCCTGCCCACCGACGATAAAGGCCTGGACGTAGCTAAGATCTTCCAGACCTTCCGCCTGAAAGTAGCCGATGAGAAAGGCTGGGAAGTGAAGGAGGACGTACACCTGGGGATCTTCAGCTTCACGAAATACCTGATGTGGAAGGATCTCCAGGACCGGCAGAAGCAGCTTCAGGAAAACGCGGTCGTCGCCCACCTGATCAACAACCCGAGCAAGCCGTTTGCCGACGATGGCCCGGGCCTGGAGGCCAGGAGCCTGGATACCCGCTACAAGCCCCAGGACCTCTTCACACCCATGCTGTCCGATTCCTCCCAGCTTCGGGCGATCTGCGTGGCTGGGGAAGGCAGCAACCTCGTCCTCGAAGGCCCCCCGGGCACGGGCAAGTCCCAGACCATCACGAACCTGATCTGCCACCTCCTGGCCACGGGCAAGACGGTGCTCTTCGTGTCCGAGAAGATGACTGCGATTGCGATCTTTGAACAAGGGGAGGAAACCACATGAACACACAAGAACTGGTCGTCGGCAATCGGATTGCCCATCCGTTCCACGGCGAGGGCATCGTCACCTTCGTCGGCACGGACTATCTCGGCATTGATTTCGATGGCAGCGGGGAGGCCTTGATCCGACGCGAGTCCCTGGAGAAGGAAGAAACGATCATCCCTGTGGCCGCCGCGTCCTTACATGAGGCGCTGCCTTGGCCGGCATCGACCTTCGTGCCCGAGAAGGCGGAGGCACAGCACTACCTGGGGTCGCACTGGGATCCGTTCGTGGAGGATTCCGCAGATCTCATGAAGCGCCTGCCGGAGATGGTGCCCAATGCGCTGGTGCAGACCGGTTACGGGGATGCCCGTAAACCGTCGCGGTCAACGCCTGAAGATTGGCCACAGGGTTTCCAATTGATCTGGCCGCTGCGCACTCAGGGCCTGGCGATGATCCTGCGCATTGAGAAAGAGGCGAACATGATCGTCAGCCTGTTCCCCTTCAATGCTCACGGCAGCCAGCAAACCGTGACGCTGCGCGAAGTCACGGTGTGGGAAGGTGGCCTGGAAGCACAGATCGCCGCCGCCTGGCATGAGGCCGAAGTGACGTTCTTCGACACCCAGTTCGTGGTCAACCGCGCCTGGTACGAAGCCGGCAAGAACTACGAATTCATCCTCGCCGGCCTGGCCTATAGCGCGCAGCCCGCAGAAAAGCGGGAGTGGACGATCAATCGCCACCCCGACGAGGTGGCCTGGATGAACCGGAACCTCAAGGAGGGGGAGGAGCCCCACGAAGCCACGTGCACGATCCGGATGGACGGCGCGGCTATGTTTCTGCCGGTTGAGGGGTGGGACGTGGACGACTACAGCTTCCATGCCCCGGTGAAGTCCGTTGAAGAATTCAAGGACTGGCTGGGCCAGGACGGCTGGCGTGTGCGCGCCACGGCCATGCGTTTCGGCGACGAGGACGCCGACCTGGACATCCTGATCACACGGCGTGCCTGGTCGGGCGATGTTCCACCCCAGGTGGGCGAGGACATCGAGGGACGGCTGTGGCTGCAAGGCTATCTGTGGATGCCGCCGAAAGGTCTCGGATAGCTGCTGCCATAAGGAGGACGACATGAGCGATGAACCGATGTTGTCGCCCCGCATGACACTGCTCGGCGAGGCCATGCGCCCCGTTTGGGAAAAGGTGCAGGCGGAAATCGACCAGCGCGTCCCGCAAGCCGAAGTCGTGGTGGGTATGGGCGCGGTGGTTCTACATCATTTCCAGTCGCTTCGGGACAACGTCCCCTGCCTGGCGGATCGGATCAACCGCCTGATGGATGATGTCGTGACCAACGAGGCGGCTGGCGATGCGGAGGTCTACCGTGCAGTCGGGCGTTTCGAGGCGTTTCTTGATGACCTGCTCACGGATTACCGGTCGGTGCGCGCATTGAATGCCTACGACGACGATATGGAGGCGCGCGACCTGCTGGCCGGCGTTTACCGTCACACCCTGGTCGAGATACGGGACTGGCTTGCGGAACTGGTTGAAACCCTTGCCGACCCGATGTCCGCCGTAATCAAACAAGGATTGCCGACCACGGGCTACGTGAAACTGAAACTCAACCTGACGCTGACAGCGGCCCCACAGCTAGGGCAATTGTCGCGCTGGGCAGAGCGCCATGCATCTGCGTTGCCGAGGGCAGGGAATTACTCCGGCGTCCCTCCGGCCCGGAAGTCCGGACTTGGCATATGGGGATGGGGCGGCGCGGCACTGCTGGGTTGGTGGATTGGGGGAGCGCTTGCCGGCGATGACGACTGCGGTTGCGACGGAGACGACTGATCGTCGATACCGGCCGCGAACTGAGCGAACCGAGCGAACTGTGTTTTGCATCAAGATATTGCAGCCGCTTTTGAGCCAGGATGGGGCAGCGAAGTGTGCGAACTGTGGCTGACAGGAACCATTTCCACGCCACCGTGGTTCGCTCCCATCTGCTCTTCACCATTTCTGGCCAAGCGGTAGACCTTCGTGGGCGTTCCAGGCGCACCATCCGGGCGAGCGATGGAGTCGACGTGGATTCGTGGGGGCACGGCATTCAACAGTCGTTCAAGGGCCGCATCGATATGGCTCTTCCTGGCGTGCCCGTGAAAGCACTCCAGCGTGATTTCGCGTCGCGTGGCCTGACCCCGGGCAAACAGGAATTCCTCGATCTTCCGGGCTGATTCGTTGATCCTGGCCTGTTCATTGGCATCCGATGGGCTGGAGAAGATGTACTTCACCGAATCGGCGGCGTAGCGGATCCAGGCCATTGCCGCCTCGACATGGTGGACCTCCACCCGCGCATGGAGGTCGGACAGGGCGAACAGCATGGCCAGGCGCAGCAGCATCGGCGCCCGCCGCTCCAACAACGCAGTGATGCGCTCGCCACCCGAGGTGTCATTCAATTCCTCGTGGTACAGCCGGGCATAAAGGGCCTGAGCCGGCCGCGACAGCTCGATGCGCAGGTGGTCATGTTCGACCATCTGATCCGCCCGGGCGAATTCCAGGACCCGCATGACCCTGTCGGCCAGAATGTTCACCGTCACCTGCGGCGTCGCCTGGGGAAACGGCAGAATCCTGTGCCGTTCCGCCCAGATCATGAGGAAACGGTAGCGAAACCGTTCGTCAGCTCGCGAGCCGTCATCAACCCGAGCAGTTCGGTCGGGGTGATCGCACCCGTCAGGGCCAGATGGGGATGGCTGGCATACAGGCGGTTGGATTTCGTGGCGGGTTTCAGGGAGGTACCGTCCCAGCAGTCCCGCAACGCCGCCGACAGGGTGTTGCCCTCGCGCCGGCTCTGGTGCAGCACGTTGGCAAATTCGGACTCGACCACCCACAGGCGCTTGTCCTCGATGGGCGGCACCTCCTCCTTGCCACGTCGGTAGCCGTCGTGCATCAGGGATACCAGGCCTTCCCGACTGGACAGTCCGCCCCGATGCACCTGCGGGGCGGCGCGCTCATTCAGTTGGCGCAGTGCCGCATCCAGGCGGGTGATCAGCGATACGGCGTCACCTTTGCGACCTCGGCCGGAACGGCCAACGTGCAGGACGAAGAGCCGTGCGTGGTGCCAGGTGTTGCCGATCGGCAGGTAGGGCCCGCGCCCGAGCGCGCAGGACAGGTAGGCCATGAAATTGGCCGCGATCGCATAAGGATTGGCCTCCGTGCAGTCGCCACCGGCGCGTGCCACCTCGCCGACCAGGCCATACAGGCAGGCCGGATCGGGGACCGGGGCATCGTGCCGTGCGTCCTCATCATCCGTGTCCACCTGGGTGCCGTTGAGCGGGTGCTGGCCAGGGGATGGGTCGCGCCATTGCATTACGGGTCGAGGGCCACGGTCTGGACGATGTTCTCAAACTCGGTCAGGACGTCTCGCTGCTTCTGCCGCAGGTAACGGAGCACCGCCGTGTTGTCGAGCAACTTGACCAGGTAGCCCTTGGCCAGCACCAGATTGAGCACGTCCTGGCCATAGGTGTGCTCAATCAGCTTGTACTGCTCATGAAGGTTGCCCATCTCGCGCTCCATCTTGGCCATCTGTTCCGTAGTCACGCCCTTCATCTTTCTCGGCTTGGTTTCGCCCACCAGCATTTCCTTCGGCGTGGCGGCCAGGAGGGCCTGGGCATACCCCACGTTGAGTTTGTTGGCCGTCAACATCAGCTCCACGCATTCGACCTGCCGGGTTGGCTTCATCCTGCGCAGCATGCCGCCGATGTTCGCGGAGAAATTCTGCTCTTTCAGCAGTTCGGCGGCCTCCGCACAGATACCATCGAGCAGGCTCACCTTCTTGTGGATGCTGCTGACATCGACGTTCAGGGCCTTGGCCAGACGATCCGGTTTCACCCCCCGTTCCACTGCCCGGCGGATCATGAAATGCTCCTGGATGGTGGTCAGCCGGTTGACTCGGTTGTTGTAGGTGTAGCTCTCGTCGTCAGTCGCCACCAGGCAGGGCGCATCGACGAATTTCATCTCCCGCAGCACCAGGAGGCGGATGTGGCCGTCGAGCAGAACGTGCTGGCCTGCACTGTCGGGCTTGCCGACGATCAGGGGCTCGATCAGGCCCACGGCATCGATGGATGCCTGGATCTGCTTGAACTTGCGCGAACCGTGGAGCCCATCCGGAGTCCTGCGTGACGGCAGGATCCGGTCCAGCGGGATGGTCCGGGGTTCGGGAACGAAGCCAAGCGGTGTCATGAGGCATGCCCTCCGGCCCAGACCCGGTCGGCTAGGTATTTCGGCAGGGTATCCAGGCCTTCGGCGCGCAGCAGCGTCGTGAAATTCTCGTCGGCCAGCAGCTGGCGCAGGGCCTCCACCACGAACAGCAGTCGCTGCTGGGCGAATTCCGCCTTCCTGACCATCATCTTCTGGCGGTCGACCTCCTTCTTGTAGTTCCTGACCAGGCTGGAAGAGGTGATGTCCGTGGTCTTCCTGGGCGTGCCACGGGCGATGGAGCGGCCCAGGGACTGCCGCTTCTCAATGACGCGGCGGGCCTGAAGCAGCTGCTTGCCGCGCAGCTCGCCGGATTCATAGGCCTCCTGCAGCGCCGCCTGCATGGCCTTGTCGTCGCTGCCCGCGCCTGCGATGTGCAGGGCGGCGTTGAGCGGGATGCGCCCACTTTCCACCGCCACCAGCAGACGCTCCTCGCCATTCTCCAGGAGCTTCAGGATGCCCTTGACGTAGTCGACGCTCAGGCCGGTCTTCCTGGCGATGACCTTCTTGTCGTAGCCCTGGTCGCGGAGTTGTTCGATGCCCACCAGCAACTCGAGCGGCCGACACTGCCGGCGAGCGATGTTCTCGGCCAGGCTCATGATGAAGGCGTCCTCGTCGTCGACCTGGATCACCATCGCCGGGATCGTGGCCTCGCCCAGGGTCTTGTAGGCCCGGAGCCGCCCCTCGCCGCAGACCAGCAGGTACCGGTCGGAACCGCTGGTGCCCGGGCGCGGGGTCACGGTGATCGGACGCTTGAGGCCGATGGTCTTGATGTTGGCGACGATGCCGTCGAACACGCGGTGGTTGCGGTCGCGCGGGTTGAGGACGTCGACATGGTCGACGGGGATCATCTGGATTTCGCCGGAATGGTATTCCTTGGTCATGCCGCCCTCCTGATGCGGGTGCGCTCCGCCATGCCGTAGAGGTAGTCCAGGGTGTCGAAGCGGTAGCTCTCGAACTCGATGCCGTTGCGCTCGGCCAGGCTCAACCTGGGCAGGCCGAAATCCAGGCGCGGCAGCAGGTAGTAGTCCAGCGGTGCCTGGTTGGGCTCATCGAGTCGAACCGCGACCGTGATGTCCGGGGCCAGGCCGGTGTCGAAGCGGACCTTCCAGCGGTAACGGCCGCTGTCCTGGGTCTGGCAGCGCGCCAGGACCAGCGAGACCGTGAATTCGCCGTTCACGCGCAGCAGGTCGGTGGCCGGGTCGCGCACCACCGCCCCGCCCAGGTCGGAGATCGTCCGTTCCGTCTGCCGGACGATCTCCGGATGCAGGCGGCGCAGGAACTGGTTGATCTCGATGTAATGGTAGTCCCGGTCCGGAGTGAATCCCACCGCTTGGTAGGCCCGGATCAGGCTGCCAAAGCGGTGGGCATAGGCCGCCGCAGAAGGCATGCCCTCGGTTTCGTCGATGATCAGGCCGGAGAGGAAACCGCGCTGCCGGAACAGGCTGCGCAGCTTCTCGATCAGTTCCTCGTTGCTGAACCGGTGCGCACGGGCGCGCATGATGCCTTGGGCCGTGTAGAACACCTCGGGCGGGACGATGGCCTCGAAGGCGCCTTCCTTCTTGATCCACATGTCGGGCGTGTTGGTGACCCGGTGCTTCTTGAGCTTGAAGGAGATGCGGTTGTAGACGTTGTTGCCGATGTACTTCTCGTTGCTCAGCACCTCCCGCACCGTGGACCGCGTCCACTCCCGCCCCAGGTCGGTCAGAATGCCGCCACCGTTGAGGCGGGCGGCGATTTCCGATTCCGAGATGCCCTCGTCGACGAACCAGCGGTAGATCTGGTTGACGACCTGCACCTCGGTGTCCGGGCCGGGCATGAGGATGACCCGGTCGGTCTGCAGGCTCTTGTGCTCGCCGCGCGCCAGTTCGCTTTTCATGGAACCCGTCTGGTCGATCAGCACCCGGCGCAGCCCATAGCCAGCCGGCCCGCCCTGGCGGTAGCCCAGTTCGATCAGCCGGCACTGGCCGGCGAACACCTTGGCCGACAACTCCCGGCTGTATTCGCCGGCCATCGCCCGCTTGACGCCCTTGACGATGGTGGACACCGGCGAGCCGTCGTTCTCGAACTGCTCGGCGCAATAGGCGACCTGGATGCCGGCGCGGCGGCAGATGTACTCGTAGTAGGCGCTCTCGTCGGCATCCTGGAAGCGCCCCCAGCGGCTGACGTCGTAGACCAGGATGATCTGGAAGTCGGCCTGGCCCGTCTCGACGTCCCGGATCAGCTGCTGCAGGGCCAGTCGCCCGTCGATGCGCAGGCCGCTCTTGCCCTCGTCGGCGTAGGCGCGGACGATCTCGATGCCGCGCCGGGCGGCGTATTCACGGATCTTGTCACCCTGGTTCTCGGTCGAGTACTGCTGGTGTTCCGTGGACATGCGCACGTACTGGGCGGCGCGAAAGAGGGAGGCCTGGACGGTGCCCGTGTCGCTCGTTTCTTCTGACTGCATTGTCGCGATGGCCCTCTGACAGGTGGATTCCTGGCTCTCGGGGCCCGAGCTTCGAGGCTCGCTGGCGGGGTGAGCGGCGGGCGTGGACGGGTGGTCGGCGGTCGGGCGCGGGTTCCGGGAGTGCTTGGCGGGTGACGTTACCTGACGACCGCCACCGCGCCGATCACGTCCTAA
>Ga0233425_10003611_pt1 | contig 27726 bp, 19 predicted proteins | sample Watercolumn_Towu_2_FD_181712 | JGI IMG/M metagenome (GOLD analysis project Ga0233425, IMG submission 181712) | Freshwater microbial communities from Lake Towuti, South Sulawesi, Indonesia - Watercolumn_Towuti2014_140_MG | ecosystem: Environmental > Aquatic > Freshwater > Lake | place...
CACCGCTTCACTACGGGCGGCTTCCCCGCCTGCGGTACTGATCGCGAACGCCCGCGTCTTTGACGGCACTGCGGACCAACTCGCCGAGGGCATGAGCGTGCTCGTCGAGAGCAACATCATTGCCAGAGTCTCCAAGGCTGCCATCGAACCTCCGCGCGGCGCAATCGTCGTGGACGCCGGTAGCCGCGTGCTGATGCCTGGCCTGATTGACACGCACACCCATCTCGCGATGGCGTCGTTGCCGCTGCCGGCCCTCACCACGGCGGACCCGGGCTATGTGACCATGGCCGCCGCGGCCGAAGCCGAACGGATGTTGATGCGCGGCGTGACGACCATTCGCGACATGGGTGGGCCGACGTTCGGACTCAAACGCGCGATTGATGAGGGCTTGGTGCGCGGGCCGCGGATCTATCCGTCGGGCCACGTGATTTCGCAAACCGCCGGGCATGGTGATTTTCGCCTGCCGCAGGACCAGCATCCGCATTTCGGAATGATGGGCGAACTGCCGCACACACGATTCGGGTTCGCGTTCCTGGCCGATGGCCGCCCGGAAGTCCTGGCCGCCGTGCGTGAGACGCTGCGCCGCGGCGCGACCCAGATCAAGGTGATGGCCGGCGGTGGAATCAACTCGCCCTACGATTCGATTGACGTGATGCAGTACACCGAGGATGAACTGCGCGCTGCCGTCGAGGCGGCGGAAGCGTGGGGTACCTACGTGGTGGTTCACGCCTATTCGCCCGAGGCGATTCGCCACGCGCTCAGCGCCGGGGCCCTGGACATCTCGCACGCGAACTTGATTGACGAGGCGACGATGAAGTTGCTCGCGGAGAAGGGGGCGTATCTGTCTGCACAGGTGGCCGTGTTCACCGAAGCGATGCCCGGCCTGCCCGCGCCAAACCAACTCAAGCTGGCCCAAGTGCGAGAAGGCCTGGACACGTTGTTCGCGCTCGCGAAAAAGTACCAGGTGAAACTCACCTACGGCACAGACCTGCTCGGCGGGCGCGCGCTGTCCGACAAACAAACCGAAGACCTCGTGATGCGCTCCAAGTGGTTCACGCCCGTCGAAGTGTTGCGACAGGCCACGTCGCGGGCCGGAGAGCTGGTCGGGCGTTGCGGCAAGCGCAATCCCTATCCCGGCAAACTCGGAGTCGTTCAGGAAGGCGCGTTGGCGGACCTCCTCCTGGTGAACGGCAATCCGCTCCAAGACCTTTCCGTCCTGGCGAAGTCCGAAGCTGGCCTCGCGCTGATCATGAAGGGCGGGATAATCTTCAAGAACACCGTGCAATAGGATCTGCCAGATACACATGCACCCCGCAGCATACCAAGACAAAGTTGTTTGGATCACGGGTGCGTCGTCCGGCATTGGAGCGGCACTGGCGGAGGCGTTTGCGGCGCGCGGCGCGGCGCTCATCCTTTCGGCGCGCCGCCACACTGAGTTGCAGACCGTCCGTCTCCGGTGCAAACGATCGGAACGGCATCGCGTTGTGCCGCTGGATTTGGCGGATGCGGCTTCGATTCCCAACGTTGCCAACAAAGTTCTGGCCGAGTGTGGCCGTGTGGACGTTCTGGTGAACAACGGCGGCGTTACGCAGCGGTCCCTCGCCAAGGATACGCGCATGGAAGTGGATCGTCGCATCATGGAAGTGAACTACTTCGGCGCAGTGGGCCTCACCAAGGCCGTGCTGCCTTCGATGCTCGGGCGACGGTGCGGTGACATCGTGGTGATCAGCAGCCTCGTCGGTCACTTCAGCACGCCGTTACGGTCCGCCTACGCCGCTTCGAAGCACGCATTGCATGGCTTCTTCGACGCCCTGCGCGCCGAGGTCTATGCGGAAGGCCTGCACGTGATGCTGGTTTGCCCGGGGTTCATCCGCACGGACATTTCGCTGCACGCTCTGACCGCGGATGGCTCGCCGCAAAACTCCATGGATGCGGGCCAGGCCGGTGGCCTATCGCCGGAGGAATGCGCCACGCGAATTCTCGCCGGCCTCGACCGGCGCATGGACGAAATCGCGGTGGGCGGCAGAGAAAAGCGCTATCTGCTTCTGCACCGATTCTTCCCCGCCCTCTTTCGTCGCGCCATGCGAAGTTCACGAGTGACCTGAAGCGGAAATCCGAAACGCGATTTCAGGTTGGACCGGCTGCTGGCGAAACGATCCTCGCCGGATCGGAGAACTGACTGATGCGAAGCAAGGCCAGTCCCAGTTCGCGGCCACGAGCGGCGGCGGATTCCGGCGTCCACGAATAAAAGCCCTGACCCGTCTTCGCACCGAGCTCGCCCCGCGCCACTTTCTCGCGAAACCATGCCGGCACGTCGTTTGAAGCGTCGAGGTCCGGCAACAGCGCCGACGCCACCGCCCGCGCCAGGTCGAGGCCGGCGACGTCGAGAAGTTCAAACACACCCGCGGATGCCAGCCGCCGGCCAAATCCGTAACGCAGGACCGCGTCCACGTCCTTCGGGTCCGCGACGCCGCGACTCACAATGGCCATCGCCTCGCGAATCAGCGCTGCTTGCAGGCGGTTGCCAACAAAGCCCGGCGCTTCCTTCTTCAACAGCACCGGTTTCTTGCCCACGCTCGTCAGCAGCGCGCAAATCGCGGAAGCCGTTTCCTCCGAGGTCGCTTCGCCTTTGACGACCTCGACCAGCGGCAGGAGATAGGGTGGATTGAAATAGTGAGCCACGATCACCTTGTCGGCGCGACCGACGCCTGCCGCCAACTGCGTCGGCGGAAAACTGGACGTGTTGCTGGCCAGAATCGTGTGCGGCGGACAGCACTGGTCGAGCTCCGCAAAAATCCCTCGCTTCAGCGCGAGGTCCTCGAAGACGGATTCGATGACAAGGTCGGCCGGCGACGCGGCGGCCTGCAATTCCCTGACCGCCCGGATTCTCGCGCCGACGGCCCCGGCGTTCTCGCGAGGAACCACACCAACGGCGGCGAGCATTTGCAGCGTGGCTTGAATTTTGGCCGTGGCTTGCGCGAGTTTCTGGTCGTCCACGTCCTGGAGGTTCACTTCAAAACCGGCGAGCGCATAGTCCAGGGCGATGCCGTGGCCCATGAGGCCGGCACCGATCACAGCAATTTGTCGAATGGGTTGCGTGTTCATAAGGAGTCAGTGGAGTCGTCGGTGGTTTTCTCCGGCGGAATGTAGCGGTTTGTGCCGGTGCCGCTGCCGAACGGATCGCGCCCGCCCCAATCCGTCCAGCCGAGCAGAACATCCGGCGTGCCCCAAATGGCTTCCGGTCTCCAGAGTGGAAGACGTGTTCGTGGCTTTCATGATCGTTTCAAGATTTGTTCTCCTGCGGTCGCTGGCGGCAAGGCAAGTCGCGGATCGTTTAGTGAACAATGACGACTTCAAGCGTCTCGCCCGCGTTCAATGTCACGCGCTGGTCGAGTGCGATGGTCAACATCTTCTCCATCAAGCCGTGCGCTTCCACGAGCCGCGTTCTGCCGATCGTGACCTTGACAGCTGAGGGAGCGGCTTCATCGAGGAGCGCAAACGCCAGCGACTTCAGGGACAGCCGGCCCCATCGCACTTCGATTCGCTCGATCTGCGCGTTAACTTCTCGCTTCTGGGAAAACGAACCCCAGCCTTCGGCGGCGGTAAACGCCACTTTGAAATTCTCGGGCGTGATTCGGGGCGCGAAGCCGATGTGCCCGTTCGGCCCGTGGTATTCGAAGCCGCACAACGCCGTGAAGACGCCCCAACTCGCCAGCGCCCGCGCGTAATGGTCGCCGCACTCAACTTCGTTGTAGGGATTGCGTTTCGCGGGATGGTAGCGCTCGTGGATGCCACGGCAGATGCCCAAGCCCTCTTGGGCTAGGCCTTCACAGATCAGGTTGGCTGCGACCTGGTACTCCACGCCGGTCCAGACTTCGTTTCGGTAGTTGATGGAGCGGTTCAAATACGGGCTTCTCGGCCAGGTCAGGAGAAAGAGGCCGGCTTCGCCTGGCGAAGCAAACGTCCGCAGCGCCGGGTGCGCCTTCAACTGCGGCCCAACCTCCGGCGACCAGTTGTACCGCCACACGCTCTCCAAAGCCTGCCTCACTGCGGCTCGCGGGTAAAGGTAACCCAGGCCCAACTGGTGCGCCCACGATTGCCCAAACAACTGGTCTGACAAGCAACCTTGGCCGTACTGGTTGTCCGGGAACTTTTCCAAATCCACATCCTGAATGAAGTACTCGCCGTTCCACAAGCGCTCCAGGGTGAGCTGGCGGCCGCTTTCGAAAATCTTGCGCAGGCGCGCCGCGTACGCCTCCTCGCCCAGCTCGCGCGCCATTTCCTCGCCAGCCCGCAGCGCGGCCAGATAAAGCGACCCCACGAACGTGTTCGCCCCCGCGAACGCGATGTCGTACGTGTTCGGCTGCAAGTTCTCGATCAGGCCATCCTCCGTCGTCGCTCCGTCGGCGTCTTGACGCAGGCAAAAGTCCAGGGCTTTGCGAATCGCGGGCCAGTTCCGGCGCAAGAAACCGGCGTCGGGCGACAACCGATGCTCGCGGTAGCTTTTCAAAATCGTTCCGCACTGGCCGTCCGCCGCATAGCGATCATCGCCGCGGAAACCCACCAAACCAGAATCGGGATGAAACCCACCGCCGTGTGAGTTGAAGTCCTGCATCTCGCGCACCGACCGGGCGAGTTCTGGAAACAGGAACGCTTCCCCGTGCGCGTAGTTCCACACATGGGTGCAAGTCCCCGGACACGACACCACGCCTTCCCAGGCCCAGAATCGTCCGTTCGCCCACCACTGGCATGTGCCCGACGCAAGCGTCGAAAGCGTTGAGTGCAGCCGGTCGAGCAACCAGAACGGCAGCGTGCTGTCGTAGTACGTGTCACGCCAGCGCCGCGTCTCGCCCATCAATCGCGCATTGTGGTCCAACACGTAGTTTGCAACCGCTTCCGCGTTTGGGAAACGCTTCGCGTATTCGTGGCCGTGCGCCGCGTTGGGGAAATGCCAGGCGAGAACGAAGTTGAACACATGGCTGCCGCCCGCCGCCACCGTGATGCTGCGGGATGCGAGGAGCGCATTGCGTCGGCGTGGGAATGGGTATGGCTCTGACGTGGTTTGGAATTCGCGGTTCACCGGCGCCGCCAACTGCGACGCCAACTTCGCGGCCGCCCGCCCGTCGCTCCTTCCGTCCATCGCCAGCGCCATCGTTCCGAAGTCGGTCCAGTTCGCCATCGGTCCCTCGGGCCGGCGGCGTTTGCGATCCGACAGCTCGATGGAATCCACCAGGATGTGGCCGCCCGGATACGGTCGCGAATCCACGATTTCCAGCGTGGCTTGCTGGCCCTCGAACTCCGCAACCTCCCACGTCTCCCAGCGGAGTTGCTCGTCGTTCTCGCCGGTGGAACTGCGAACGATCGTGTCGCCGATCTTGAGCCGCACCAGCTCCACGCCAGCCGGTGATGCCGGAAAGTGACCGCCGCCAATCAGGAAGTTGAGGTAACGCCGCTCGATTTTGAAAGGGGGCGAGATGAGTGTGCCGGTGCCGGAATCCTGTTTGAGAAAGGAATTCGCGAGTCCCTTGCCCTCGAAGCCTCGCACTTCCTGCCAGGCTTCGAGCCTGCCGGTCGCAGGCGCTTGGCCAAAGGCCTCTCCGGTCGAACGCCACGCGCCGTAATCCGCGCTTTCGAAATCCTGTAACGAAATCGGCGGGCGCTCCGAAACTGGCTCCGCTGCCGCCGCTGCTTCCTCGGCACTGTGACAAAGGAGGGTGCGGCCACTCCGCTTTACCCAGCGCGTGCGCCACGCCCCGCTCACGTCGAGAGAGGAACGAAGGGAAACCACATTTTCCAACCAACCCAGCGCGCGAACTTCCACGGATTTGGCTGAAGTGTTCTGCACCTTGATCGAAAACACCGTGGCCGGCAGCGCCGCATCCTTCGCGTTAAGCGGAATAAACGGTGAGAACGCTTCCATCTCCACTTCGACCGGAAATCTTGCATCGGCGTAGCGCACCGTCCCGACCGGATACTGGCCGCAGAATTCGACTCCCGGAAAATCGCTCCTGTTCAGGCAGCGCGTCTGAGACTGGCCTGCGCTTTCGACCGCGACGGCGAATCCTTGATCTACCGGCTTCGCCGGGACTCGCGGCGCGTAATTCAATTCGCCTGTGCCGAGGTATTCGTGCCGGTTGAAGATTTCCCAATTCCCCAGCGTGCCGTCGCCACACAGGTAAAGCTGGCCCGTGCCGATTCCACCAACGGGCATACCGATGAAGCTCAATTCCGCGCCGCGAAACACCTCCTTCTTGCCCCGAGCAAACAGCGCACGCACCCAATCCGGATCGAGCCGCTTGTCCGCCGGGACGAAATGCGACGGCTCATTACCCGCCGGCTGAGCAAGCCTGACTTGCGGATACCCCAGCGCCGTCGCAACGGCTCCGAGCGTCGTCCCCCTCAAGAAAAATCGGCGGCTGATGCCGCGACTTTCGCCCGGCTGGCGAACATGGGCAGAATCGCCTCCCTTCGGCCGTTTGGCTTGGGAGACACCCATGTCATTGTCTCGGCTTGGATTCAAAGCACTGCGTCTCGGCTGCCCAGTTTCGTTCGCTACGCCGGTCATGCTCGACGTAGCAGTTACCATTCAATTACGCACTTGGATTCTGTTCGTTTACGCCTTGTCTGTCAAGCGGATCGGTTTGTCGGGCTGAAATATACACAAAAAGGTTGTATTACGGCCACATCACTTGAGCACGGCGTTACCAACAAGTCCGGAAAAAATGAAAAGAAATGTTGACTCGTGTAATTTGAATTGTAGAATTCAATCGCATGCTTGAATCGCAAGAGCGGATGTTTGGTTCATTGTTCCCATGCGGGAACTCCTGCGCGCAGCACATCCCTCAAGCCGCCAACCCCGAAACAAAGCCCCACCCCGTTATGAGAAACACAAACGTCTCGATCACAAATCTGTTCACTCGTTCCAAAGCGGTGCCGTTCTCGCCGATGCTCGCCGTGGTGGCTGCATTGTCAGTATGGATCAACGGGCAGTCCCTGGCTCAGACGCTGCCCTATGCGGAGACTTTCAACGCGGGGACTGCCGCCGGCTGGACCGTGTTGGATACGCTGGGATTGTTGATTAGCCAACCAGGCTCTGTGGCCTTTCCCGGCGGCAACACTTACAACTTGGCGCATCCGGCGATTTCATCTCAGGCCTTCATAAGCTCGGTTGGACCGGCCCGCATGTCCAGTTGGGCACCCACTCGGACCACCAACCAGTTCCAGATGTCGGTAGATGTTCTGGACTTGCCCCAGGACCTTACCCTCACAACAACCAGACTTCGTCAGAAAATCGCGCTGACTGCGCACGCGCGCGACATCGGACCCGGGACGACTGCTGGTTACACGTTTCACTATCTGCCGCTTGCAGGCCTCCTACCCGGTGCCGGCAATGGCTTCGAGATTTCGCGGGAATTTGGTGAGGTTTATCAGGGTTGGATGACCGGCGACTATTCCGGCCCCTATCCCGACGCGAACTGGTACCCCGGATGCAATTCATCGAAAACCTACACCATGGACCCCGCCAAGGACTACCGCATGGTGTTCTTGGGCAGCGAACTGCGATTTGAAGGTCGCGTTTATGATCTGGCCGATCTGAGCAAGCCTGTCCTCATCACTATGTGCAACTTCAGCCAGACAGCCAACACTGCCATTGGCTTCACCGACGGTTTGGCGGGCATTGAGGTGGTGAATATTTTTGGCGCCAATGCCGTTCCGGAGAATGGTGTGTACACCGGCCCTTGCAATGCAACGCTGGACAACTTCTCCGTGTCCGATACCTACACGGCTTTCCCCGGCACCCCGAGCGTGCCGAGTCTGAGCGTAAATTCTTCAAGCGGGACAAACATTGTCGCCTGGCCGGGCGAGACCCTCGGACTCTGGGCCATGGAGCAAAGCCCGGCACTCGGTGCCGGAGCGGTTTGGACGGATGTCCCGCTTTGGACGATCGAGTACGATGCCGCCTCCGGCCTGCGGAAACACATCGCCACGAACTCGCCGGCGGGATTTTATCGGCTTCGGAAGTTATAGGCTACGCCGGGCGACCAATGACTTGGTCGTGCGCCCGAAACAATACAACCAGGAAAAACCAGGCATATGAAACCTTCCCGCGATTTCCACTTTCGCGCGGTGTCGCTTCCGCTGATCGGAACCGCGCCCGCGCGTTGCGGGCGATCCGCCTTTACGCTCATTGAGTTGCTGGTGGTCATTGCCATCATCGCGATCCTTGCCGCCGTGTTGTTGCCGGCCTTAGGCAAGGCCAAAGAAAAGGCGCACCAGATCGCGTGCCTCAACAACTACCGCCAGCTTCAGTTCTGCTGGCTCATGTACATTGACGATCAGGACCAGAACCTCCCGGCCAATGGCGCGATCGTCACTCCCATCCGTGAGGGCTTAACTATGGGAGCAAGCTCTTGGCTACTGGGCAACGCCTACACTGACACCACCCTGACCAACATCGAAAGCGGCGCACTTTTCCCATACAACAAGTCGGCCGGCATTTACAAATGCCCGGCCGACCGATCCACTGTGCGCGATCTGGGACAGATCCGTCGCACGCGCAGCGTGGCCATGAATTGCTACATGAACTGGCTGCCCTATCCGTTTGCCTTCGATTATGAGAAGTGCTGGCACAAGGCGGGGCAAATCCGGAACCCCAGCCGCGCCTTCGTCTTCATTGACGAGCACGAGAAGAGCATCCAACAGGGCGCCTTCGGACTGAATTCCCCTGGCTTCTACCAACTCTTCGGCCAGCCTGCTTGGAATTGGATCAGTTTCCCTGCCACGCGGCACAACAACGGTTGCAGCCTCACCTTCGCCGACGGCCACGCCGAAACCTGGCGTTGGAAAGAGGCAAGAACGGCCGAAATCAGTCGCATGAACACTTGGCTCGCCTGGCCAGCCAATCGCTCGGCGGGGACGGGAGACCGCGATTTGGGGCGGTTGTTCGAGGGTGTCAAGAGTGCCAACGACTGAATTGATTGGCTCTTCCCGAAGCCTTGGGCACTGACCGTACGGCCGTGAAACTACACCTGGCTCGCTCCCGGCCCCTGAAGCGGCGGGCCTTCACCCTCATCGAATTATTGGTGGTGATTGCCATCATTGCCATTCTGGCAGCGATGCTCCTGCCGGCGTTGAGCAGTGCAAAGAACAAGGCCCACCGAGCGAGTTGCGTCAACAATTTGCGCCAGCTTGGGATGGGTACCAGTCTCTACGCTTCGGACAGCAACGACAAGCTGCCCAAGTGCAACTTCGATCCAGACGGCGGATTTGGAGGACTGGGCCTGCCGTGGAACGCCTACGGGCTGTTCATCAACGGCCCGGAGTCCGGTCGCGTGGATGTGGACACGGCTCAGGAGGCCAATCTGGGCCTCTTGTACAAGACCAAACAAATCACGGCCGGCGGCACGTATTACGATCCCGGCCTGAAACCGGTGGGCGACATCCCGATCAAATTCGAGATGAAGGATTATGAGCCGTGGCCCAGTTGGAACAACAGACAGGTGCGCGGCAATTATGTCTATTATCCCCAAAGCAAGACCCCCTCGCCCTTCAGTCCGCCCACGGAGGAATGGACGACCCTGGCCAACAAGACCACGCAACTGGAAGCAAACCGCACGCTCGCGACGGATTTGATCTACACCTGGCGAACCATCCCGCACCGCAGTTCCAGGAACCCGGTGGGATTGCAGGCCCTGTGGGGCGACCTGCACGTGTCTTTCAGTTCCACGAAGGAGGCGTTTAATCAAACCAAGTATTGGGATCCCGGCGACGACCATCTGAGCGCCCAGAACCCCGGGAACAACACCTCCAGGTTCCGCAGCATCGTGAGCCGCCTAAAGCCCTAGAACCCATGGCCGCAGTTCTGCGGGAAGCCGGCGTCGGCGACCGCCTCACCGCCCGGACGGGGTTGCCCACGGCGGATCGCAATTGGTGACAAACGCAACAGCCACTTCCCCGGCACCCGCGCCCGCCGCAGCAGCGGCCCACGACCGGACAGCAAGGCTGAGTTCCGTGGACGCCTACCGCGGGCTGGTGATGCTGGCAGTGCCCCATAGGGCGGGAGGTGCGGTTTCAACATTTTGCAGGGATCGGAAGCAAGTTCACGCTCGCGAGAATGTCGTGGCAAACCGAATGCAGGCCGCGACGCCCGGGCCGACGATTCTCCAAAAGTGTTGCCAAGGGCCAAATCCTTTGCTTGCATTCCCTCCGTGGTCCCGCCCCCTCTGATCAAGTCATCAGGACGGACTGCGCCTCCCTTTCCAGCGGTTGTTCTGCTGTTCGCCTTGTCCATGACATTCGCAGCCGCGGCACCGGTGGTTTCGTTGGTTGGCGACACGGCGGCGAGATCGCCAATCAAGCACGGACTCCTGAAGCTCAGGGAAGCCTTTCAAACGAGAGGTGTCGTTGTTGAGGAGGTCGATTCCTCGCAGAGAGCCAACGGTCAGGCCTTGGTCGTGTTCGGGATCACCTCGGATGGTGGAGAAGCAGCCGGGCTCATCGGCGAGTTTGAGCCCTCGCCCCCCAATGAAGCCGAGTCGCTGCGCATTCGACGGTTCAGTCGTGGCAAGAAGACGGGCCTCTTGGTCGTGGGAGCCGATGCGCGCGGGTTGATGTACGCCCTGCTTGATGTGGCGGATCGTGTCGGCTGGGCGGCATCGGCGGAATCCCCCTTCAGCGAAGTCCGTGACACGGAGGAGCGACCGTTTGCCCCAGAGCGAGCACTCTCGATCTACACGTTCAACCGGGCCTATTGGGAAAGCCGGTTCTTTGATGAAGCGTATTGGGTTCGGTACCTCGATCTGCTCGCACGAAACCGGTTCAACTCGCTGGTCCTCATTTTCGGTTACGAGAACGGCGGCTTCCTTGCGCCGTGCTATCCTTACTTCTTTGACATGGAGGATTTCCCGGACGTGCGGATGGTTGGGATCACCGCGGACCGGCAGAAACGAAACCTTGCGGCGCTGAACAAGCTCATCCAGATGGCGCACAATCGCGGGATGAAGTTCACGGTTGGCATTTGGGATCACATCTATCGCGGGGGCGTGCAGGGCGGTGGCATTCCTGGTGCAGATGACGCCTTGAAGCAACCCACGCCTGGCCGGGTCTGGGGTGTGACGGCGGAAAACCTTGTCACGTACACCAAGTCGGCGCTCGCCAGATTCGTCAAGGAAGTGCCAGCGCTCGACGGCATTCAGTTTCGAATGCATGATGAATCGGGGTTGAAGGAAGCCGAGCAGGAAGATTTCTGGCGCGACGTTTTCCACATGATGAAGAAGACGGCTCCGAACCTCCACCTCGACCTGCGCGCCAAGGGGCTGCCCGATTCCGTCATCCGAAGCGCTCTGGACATGGGTGTGCCCTTTCGCATCACCACCAAGTATTGGATGGAGCAAATGGGGCTGCCATTCCATCCCACCCACATCAATAAGCAGAACCAACTCGACCGGCGACACGGCTATGCGGACATGCTGCGCTACCCGCGGCGCTACCAGATGCACTGGCGCCTGTGGAATGGCGGCACCGCGCGGGTGCTGTTGTGGGGCGACCCAGACTATGCCCGGCGCTTCGTCGAAAGCACGCGCCTCTATGACGGCGCCGGCTTCGAAGTCAACGAGCCGCTATGCACAAAAATGGAGGCGCAGCCCCACGACGCAAAACCGTTCGACCTCTTGGCACCCAGGCATCGTTACTACGACTACGAATTTGAGCGCTACTGGCACTTCTTCCAGGTGTTCGGCCGTTTGGGTTACAACACCAACACCTCGCCAGAATTGTGGCATCGCGAATTCAAGGAGCGATTCGGCGAGGCCCCGGGGCCGTTCCTCGAACTGGCACTGCACCGGTCGAGCTGGGTCTTGCCGCGCATCGTCGCCTCATGCTATCCCTACAGCGCGTTCCCAATGACACGCGGCTGGGCAGAAAAGCAACGGTTGGGAGACTTGTCCGCATACGCCCAAGCCGAGGGCAGCGACATTCAGCAGTTTGCCAACTTCGACGAGGAGGCGCAGTTGCTGCTGGAAGGCGGGGAGACAGCAAAGATCCGCCCAGCGGAAAACAGCCGTTGGTTCGCACGCACGGCCGCCGAGATCAGCGCAGCAGTGGCTCGAGCGGAAGAACACATGAGGGGTCAACACACAAAGGAGTTCGATTCAACGGTCGTCGATTTGAAAATACTGGCAAACCTGGCGCTTTTTCATTCCCGGAGAATTCCGGCTGCCGTCAATTACCGCATTTTCGAGAAATGCAAGGACCCGGAAGCTCTGGACGAGGCCATCGCATGCGAAACGCGCGCGATCGAAGCCTGGCGCCAACTTGTGAATGCAGCGGGTGACTTTTACGCTGATGACCTTACGATGGGCGTGCGCGGCGCCGACCTCTGTGGGCATTGGAAGGATGAGCTGATCAAGTTGGAAACTGGCTTGAAAGCCGTGGAGCGGCAACGGCGGGAGTTGAAGCCTGACCACGCGACCAGGCCTGCGCCGCGTTATCCAATGCCTGCCTCCGGTGACGGCACAGCGCCGGAGGTAATTCACAATCCCGTTGTCACCGCTCCAGCCGGCAAGCCCATCGCTATCTCGGCCGAGGTGCGCGATCCCGCTGGCGTGAAGTGGGTCCGCCTGCGCTACCGTGGCGTCAACCAACATCAGGACTACCGCACTCTTCCGATGGTTCCCACGGGAGATGGGGACCAGTATCGCGCGGCCATCCCGGTTGAGGACAGCCCACCAATCTGGGACGTCATGTATCTCATCGAGGTGATGGACAACGACAGAAATGGCCGCATTTATCCTGACCTTAACCAACAGACCCCTTACTTTGTGATCACACTCCAGCGCTGAGCCGCCATGAAGACCACTCGCCGACAATTCCTTTCCTCTGCAGGCGCAGCAGGGCTGGCCTCGCCCTTCGCAATCACGGCAGCGTCCGGAGCGGAGGGGCCGAAACACGTCCTCCCGGGAGAAATCGAAACGCGTCATGCCCGGCTCCGCGAAATCCTTCGGCAGCCCGTACTGAAGAAGGAATTATTCAGGAGCCCCGTAATCATCGAGAGTGTCGAATTACTGCGCTGGGAGAACAGTTACTTGTGTCGTGTCCGATCGGCCGATGGAGCGGAAGGTGTTTCGGTGGCGCACGGCGACATGCGCCGGCTTTACCCGATCTTCCTCCGCAACTTGCAGCCATTTTTCATTGGCAAGGATGCGCGGGAATTGGATCTCATCCTGGAGAAGGTTTACATCTACGGTTTCAATTTCCGCTTCAACGGCATCTCGCTGGGATTACCTCTGGCGACAATCGAATTTGCCGTTCTCGATCTGCTCGGGCGAATTTCCGCACGTTCTCTGGGCCAGCTGATCGGGGAGATTCATCATCCGGACGTAGCGGTTTACGTGGCGACGGAATGGCGGGAGCGTCCGTTGGAGGAAACCATCGATCGCATCATGCAAGCGGTCGCCGAGTACGACGCCAAGGCGCTCAAGATCAAGGTGGGTTATCTGATGTTCATGACCACCGACATGTACGCCAAGGGCCCGGCCGGCAAGACCGAGCACCTGATCCCGAGGCTCCGGGAACACTACGGGCCCGACATGGCACTCTATGCCGACGCAAATGGCTTCTACGACGTGAACGAAGCGATTCGAGTGGGCCGGCTGCTCGAGGAAAACAAGTATGCTTACTTTGAAGAGCCCGTAATGTATGACGATTTCGAAGCGATCAAGAAGGTGGCCGACGCCCTCACGATACCCATCGCCAATGGCGAGCAGGATCAGAGCTTTGTCCACTTTCATTGGTTGATCGCCAATGACGGGATCGAGATCGTCCAGCCGGACAGTTACTATTTTGGCGGGTTGATTCGCTCCGTAAAAGTGGGCCGGATGGCGGCGGCGTTCGGCAAATCCATCGTGCCACACATGTCGGGAGGCGGACTGGGTTTTCTCTACAACATCCACCTCGTGTCTGTGCTCCCCAATGCCGGCGCGCACCACGAGTTCAAGGGGTTGGATACCCAGGTCCGTTTCGAGTGCAAGACCTCACCGCTCAAAGTCGCCAACGGAAGGATCAAAGTCCCCACCGGTCCAGGTCTCGGCGTGGAGATTGATCCCGAGTTCATCAGGAAACATCGCCCAGTGACAGCGTAAGGCCGGAACGCCATGACGACTCCCGCACAATCGGGCGCCACAAGCCTACGCGCAGCTACGCGGATCTCGCCACACATGCGGACTTTCTCAAAGTGGTGGCCTACAACAACCGCGGCGGCGAACGTTACGCAAACTTCATCCGCAATATTGGCGCGACCGTCTTCCGTGACGTGCCCAAGGAGGAATTGCTTCAGTTCAACAACCACCTGTTGAATTACGGTGCCGAGGCGAAGCTGGATGAACTGGCCGCCGAGGGCTTGTCGCCCGACTACATTTTCCGCGAAACGCAGCGAGCCTTAGCCGGCGTGCAAGGCAAATGCAGGGTCCTTCCGGGGATTGATCTTGGCATCCCCACTCGCTTCCTGAGAGCCACCGCCCTATGAACGGTGTTGCACCGTGGGCCACAAGCGAGGTTTCGAATCCCTCCCCTTCCGCCAGCCTCCGTGGAGACTCGGGCGCGCTGCCCGGTCTCAGAAGTCTAGGAGCACGCGATTCGGGTCGCGCGATGAACCGCGCCGGACGAACCCCACGAACACCACCGTCGTCAGGCACGGGACGATCGAGCCGGCCACCACAGTCAGCTCGAAGGAAAAGCGTGGTCTGGTTGCCAGTTGCAATGGGCGGGGCAAACCGCGCAGATTAGCCGCCAGCGCATCATCCGCCCCATTCATGATCGAACCCGAACGCATCCTGGTGATCCGCCTCAAGTCGATCGGGGACGTCGTGTTCACGCTTCCGGCTGTCCACGCCCTTCGGGGGCTTTTCCCGCGCGCGCGCCTGGAATTCCTCACTTCCGTCGAGAACGCGGAGATCATCGCCGGCTTCCCGGGCGTCGATGAAGTGCTGGCGGTGGACCGCGCCGCGGTGCGGCGCCTCGGCCTTGGGGCGGTCTGGCTCAACACGGTCGGGTTGGCGTGGCGCCTGCGCCGGCGTCGGTACGGATTGGTCGTGGACTTTCAGGGTTACGGGGAGACGGCGCTCCTGACCTGGCTCACGGGCGCGCCACATCGCTGGGGGCGGCGGCAGCGGGCCTCGCGCTCATGGGCCTATACCGCCTCGCAAACTGGCGAAGTGCGGGAGCACAGCGCCGAGTGGAACCGCATTCTGCTCGCCAACCAGGGCCTTGCGTTGCCGCCATGCTCGAACCGCTTCGTTTTGCCTTCGCGGTGGCTCGACGAGGCGCGCGCCTTCTTCAGCGGGAACGCTCTGGACCCTGAACGGCAAACACTCTTCGTCCTGCCCTACACCAGTTCCCCGCACAAGGACTGGCCGCTTGGGCGCTTTGCCGCGGTCGCCCGGCACTGCCGCGCCCGCGGGGTGCAGGTGATCATCGGGGGCGGGCCGGCGAATCGCGAGGCTCTGCTGGCGCTCGCGCGCGCCGAGGGCTGCGCCTGTTCCGTCGGCGTCCCGTTGCTGACTTCAGCCGGGTTGGCGAGGCTCTCGACCCTCACGCTCGGTGGCGTGACGGGCCTGCTGCACCTCGCGGTCGCGATGGAAAAGCGTGTGCTGATGCTCGTCGGCTTCGCCGCCCAGGAGACGAACCTGCCATGGGGGCATCCGGAATGGGCTTGCGCGCCCGGGAACAACGGGGCGCTGGCGGACCTCGAGGTGCCAGCGGTGCTTCGCGCCTGCGAGGAAGCGCTCGCTGCCGTCGGCAGCGAAGTCCGAAGTCCGTAATCCCGGGCCGCGTCCGCGGACGCGCTTACACTTCCGCGCGGATCGTGATCGCCCCGGAGGGGGTCTGCAGCAGGTAATGCGCTGGGGTGATTCCCTTCTTATTCTGAAGAGTCACAAAACCCGCGGGCGGGAACCGGAGATTCAACTGAGGCTTGGTGGCCCCGGTCCGCCACTTGAGGTCCGCCAACAACTCGACCACAACGACCTCATAGGTTTCGCCCTGCGCGATGGCGGCGGCGCCGGCCGCGGAGAGCAAGGGTGGGGCGACCACCGCCGTGCCGGCCGGCGCGCTGACCTTTCGAAGCATGAGCTTGGCCGATCCCTGGAGGCGGCTCTGGAGCTCCGCGGCCGAAAGCGTACTCTGGAACGAAGGAGCTGACTGGCCGGCAGGCCAAGCGATCACCGCGATGGTCTCTTCCCAGAGAAGCTCACAGGAGGCGCCGGGAGGCACTCTCAGTTTGGCGCCGTGGACGATTTCGTCGCCATTGTGCGGTGTGGCGCCGGAGACCTTGACCGTGCCGACCAAATTGCTGATTCTGACGGGCATAAGAGAATCTTTCTGTTTGAGCTTGAAGATTGGACCGCGGCTGAGGGCCGGGCGGCCGGCCAACGGGCCGCGGATTGTTAGCCGCGAATGCCGACGGCATCCGCGGCAGCTTTGAGTTGCCTTCGGTAGGACGCGTTGTAGTACCACATATAGACCTCGTCGGTGGGTGGCAGGCTGACGGTCGTGTTGGAATTCGGACCTGCCACCACGGCGGCCACGGCCGTCCCCTGCTTGATCTGCGCCTCACCTCCGGCGCCCGTTTCGACGTGGTCCCACCAATACAGGGGTTGGGTGGCCGTCACCAATACCCCGTTGACTTTCACTGGCGACGTAACAATGTTGAGCGAGAGAGCCATGCTTCAGCCTTTCTCTTGTGACTATGCGGTCATTCGGTTTGACGAATGCTTACTGCGTCTTTTCCGGCCACCACCAGTTCAAACGAGGCGCCCGGCTCAGGCCGGATGCGTTCCGGCGCCCAAACCAATGAGCCTTCCGTGGCTCGACGTCGAACGTCCACGTTGGGGTCTTCGATCCAGACTACGCCGTGCACCTTGCGCAGCAAGGAAAATCTTGCGCTCTCGAGCTCGGCCGAACTCATCGCGCAAGACGGCGGGCCCGGGGCGGGTGCGTGGGGCCGCGCGCGATCAAGCTTCCATTCCGCGAGCGTGCGGAGTGCCTCCGGATGATGGCTGCGCACGCGATCGATCAAAAAGCCCACGTAAGCTCGCCTGGCCTCGGCATTGAGTTTGTAGGCGGACTTGGCGCCCCAGAGGTGCGTGCAAGTCGCGTTCCTGGCCAGATGTCCCCCGGTTGGGTCCAGCCAGGCGATGGGCTTGACCTCGACTTGGAGCCGCTCCATGCACATGGGCAAGAGCCGCTGCTCCGCGAAGACCATCGGGTCACAGCCCTGGCCGGCGGTCGGCGGCGTTGTGCGGCCATGCGCCTCCATGAAGCGGATCGCGGTGTCGGCATAAAACCGGCGCGGTTCGTCCTGTCCGAAATAGACGATCCCCGCATTGAATGGGTGCAGTGACCAGTTCCAATCCGCGGGATTGAAGCCGTAACGCGCGAAGTCGCCGGGGCTCATCTGGTAGAAAGGCCAGGCCTTGTTTTCGACATGCAAGGCCATGACCGGCCCGGTGGGCTCGAGCGGTCGCCACAGGATCGCGTCTGTGTCGATACCAACGCAGGGACTGTCAATGGTCCGATAGGCGTAGAGTTTGCCCGCTGCCCAGAACACGCGAGGATCGACGACGGCGGGGATTTCATCCAGGACAGTCGAGATGCCCCCGTTATAGACCCACTCGAGGCCGGTCCGGCGAGCGAAGAGCAGGCCGCGTGAGTCCGTCACGAGGCGGATGAGCCCCATCCGGCGGGCTTCCAGCGCGCTTACCAACCAGGTCAGCGCCTCAAAATCCCAAAACTCGATCTCCTCCGTGGCGGCAGTGCGCGGATCAGGGAGGCAGGGTTTGGTCCAAAAGACGTGGAAATACGTCATCGGGGCGAGGCCGGGTGCGGGGTTGGGTCGGAACGCGCTGCACCGCCCCATTCAGCCAGCTTATCAGCCGGAACACAAGGGCGAAGCCGTCGAGCCGGGCGGGGGGAACGAACCCCTGGGGATGTCAGTTGCCCGTCCCCTGCCCCGCCAACTCAAGGATGCGAAAGTTGCGAAAGTCGAACTGCTTATCCTCGGCCTGGATGCCGATGTAGCCACGATCTCGGTCGATCGCGTCGGATTCCCAGGCGCGTTCTCCATTGACATCGAGAGTGACCTTCTTGCCACGCACCTCGAGGCGGAACTTCGCCCATTGCTGAACGGGTATCTTGGGGGTCTCGGACGGCACCACGGGACGGTAGCCCCTCACCAGGCCGCCGAGGGCGTCGTAACGCAGGTTCAACTGCCAGCCGTCCTTTGGCCACGGTTTGCCCTCCAGACCAACGCGGAAGAAAAGCCCGCTATCGTACTTCTCCTCGAGCGCCCGCCACTCGACCTCGAGGATAAAATCCTTGTATTCTTTCTGCGTCCGAAGCCACCCCATGCCCTTGACCAGCCGGAGATTCCCTTCGTGCACCTCGAAGGTCACATCATGGACTGCTACCCAGCCGGTCAGGTCCTTGCCGTTGAACAGGGATTCCCACTTGCCTTCCTTCGGGTCGGCGGCGAGCGCGCTCCCTGCCAGGATCAAGCCGCACCACAACACGGCGCCACGCAAAGTCGTCTTCATCAGAATCATTTTCCCGCGGCGCAGCGGCGGCGGCAAGGCAATTCGCGCGCTACCCACGCCCAAGCCCCGCCCCTCCATCTCACGCTTCCCAAAGCCTGTGGCTTCTGGCAGAAGAGGCGGCATTGAAAACCATGCGCAAGCCTTGGCGCGCCGTCGCGGCGGCACTTCTGGTTCCGCTGTCGGCGGCCATTGGCGCGGCCGAGTTCAAGTTCCCAACCCAGACGATCACCGTGCCGTCCGGCTTCGAGGTCGAGTTGGTCGCCGGACCGCCGCTGGTTCTCCGGCCCATGATGGCGGACTTCGACGAGTTAGGGCGGCTCTACGTGGCGGACTCGTCGGGCTCGAACGACAAGGTTGACAAGCAACTCGAAAGCAAACCGCACCGGATCGTGCGCCTGGAAGACACCGACGGCGACGGCAAGTTCGACCGCAGCGTCGTGTTCGCGGACAAGCTGATGTTCCCCGAAGGAGTGCTCTGGTACGACGGGGCCGTGTATACGGGGGCGCCACCAACGATCTGGAGGCTCGAGGACATCGATGGCGATGGCACGGCGGATCGCCGTCTCGAGTGGCACCAAGGCAAGACCCTCACCGGTTGCGCGAACGATCTCCACGGCCCCTACCTCGGTCCCGACGGGTGGATCTACTGGTGCAAAGGGGCGTTCGCCAAGCAGACTTACGAGCGGCCGGGCCGGCGGACGATTTCCGACAGCGCCTCACACATCTTTCGTACCCGCCCCGACTACACGGGCTTCGAGTCCGTGATGGCGGGCGGAATGGACAACCCGATCGAGGTCGCCTGGTCGCCGGAGGGCGAACTCTTTTTCATCACGACGTTTTTTCATCATCCGGAGGCCGGCCGCCGTGATGCCATCGCCCACTGCATCTACGGCGGCGTGTACCCCAAGCCTCATGGAGTGCTCGACAACCTCCAGAAGACTGGCGATCTCCTGCCCTCGTTGGTCGAACTCGGTCCGGCGGCCGCGTGCGGCTTGACGTGGTATGGTTCGGGCGCGTTCGGGCCGGACTATGAGGGTTGCCTGTTCTCGTCCCTGTTCAACCTGCGCAAGGTCATGCGCCATCGGCTCAGCCGCTTCTGCGGAACCTACACTTCGGTCAACGATGACTTCCTGGTCTCCGACAACCATGACTTCCATCCGACCGATGTCATGGAGGACGCCGACGGCAGCCTGCTGGTGATCGACACGGGTGGGTGGTACAAGATTTGTTGCCCGACCTCACAACTGGCCAAGCCGGATGTCCTGGGCGCGATCTACCGCGTGCGCCGCAAAGGCCAGCCGAAGGTGGAAGACCCCCGCGGGCTCAAGCTCGCCTGGTCCAACCTGGGTTCCTCAGGGCTGGTCGCGCTCCTTGCCGACGCGCGCCCCGCCGTCCGCGAGCGGGCTCTGCGTGCGCTGGCGAAGGCCGGGGCCGCGGCCATTCCCGCGCTCGCCGAGGCGGCTCGAAACGGAAAATCGATCGCGATGCGGCGCAATGCCGTATGGGCCTTGACGCGGATCGACGTCGCGGCGGCGCGGGACGCGGTCCGCCCTGCGCTGGATGATTCGGACCCGAGCGTGCAACAAACCGCTCTTCATTCGGTGGCCTTGCACCGAGACGCGGCGGCATTCCCGCGCCTGTTGGCTTTCCTGCGGGCTGGTCCAGCCTTTGAGCAACGAGCCGCAGCGGAGGCCCTCGGGCGCATCGGCGACCCGCGGGCAGTGCCGGCTTTGCTCGAAGCGGCCGCGACGTTCCGCCAGCACCCGGACTTTCAGGCGGGCGCCGGAAGCGCCGCGCCGGCCGTGCTTGACGACGCGATTCGAATCCAGGAGCACGCCATCATCTTCGCCCTGATCGAGATCAGCGATCGCCAGGCCACGGCCGCAGGCTTGCAGGCGGCGAGTCCCTTCGCCCGCCGCGCCGCCCTGATCGCTTTGGACCAGATGGATCAGGGGGAGCTTCAGGCGGCGGACGTGGCGGCCTTGCTGGGCAGCGCTGACACGACTCTGAAACAGACCGCGGCCTGGATAGTCGATCGCCATCCGAACTGGGGCGGAGCACTCTCGGCGTTCTTTCGGGAACGCCTGGCGGCGCCTCCGGCGGCGGAACCGGAGCGGCTCGAACTCGAGCGCCAACTCGCGCGTTTCGCCCACGATCCTGCGATCCGTGACGTGTTGGCACGCACACTCGGCGGCAGCGGCACACCGGCCGAGGTTCGCCTGCTCACGCTCCACGCGATGGCGGGATCCGGCCTCAAGGAAGTGCCGAGCGCCTGGCTCGATGGCCTGGGCGCGTGCCTGGCCGACCGCAATGAGAGCTTCGTCAGGACGGCGGTCGCGGTGCTCCGAGCGCTCCCGCTCCCAAAAGCCAATCAGGCTGCGATGGCCGGGGCGCTGCTTTCCGCAGGGCGTAACAGCGCACTCCCGCTGGACTTGCGGCTCGAGGCCCTGGCGGCGGCGCCGGGCGGCCTGAGCGAGGTCGATGCGCCGGTGCTCGAGTTGCTGCTGCAAAGCCTTGACCCGGCCCGCCAGCCAGCCCAGCGGAGCGCCGCGGCGAACGTGCTCGCGCGCTCGAAGTTGAGCGACCCGCAACTGATCGCATTGGCCGAGGCGTTGCGAACCGTCGGACCCATGGAATTGAACCGACTGCTCGACGCCTTCGAGCAGGCCTCGAGCGAGGCTGTGGGCGCACGTTTTGTTGCCTCGCTCAAGGAGTCCAAGGCCCTCGCCAGTGCCCGGGTCGATCTCCTGCGGGCCCGGTTGGCGAAGTTTCCTCCCACGGTGCAGGAAGCGGGCAAGGAGCTCCTGGTGCTCCTGAACGTGGACCCCGCCCAGCAAGCCGCGCGGCTGGACAAACTCCTCGCCGAGATGGCCCAGCAGCCGGGCGACATCCGGCGCGGACAGCTCGTCTTCAATAGCACCAAGACGGCCTGCTCGACCTGCCACACCATGGGCTATCTGGGCGGCCGCGTCGGGCCGGACCTGACGAGCATCGGCCAGATTCGCACCGAGCGTGATTTGCTCGAGTCCGTCATCTATCCCAGCGCCAGCTTCGTGCGGAGCTTCGAACCGGTCATCATCACCACCAAGGACGGCGAGGATTACAACGGCGTCGTGCGCAGCGAGAACGACGACGAAATCGTGCTGGTAGCGGGCGCTTCGACCGAGCAGCGCATTGCGCGCCGGGATGTGCTCGAGACACGCCCCGGGACGGTTTCGATCATGCCCCAGGGGCTGGACGAGCAACTGTCGCAACAGGAGCTTGCGGATTTGGTGGCGTTTCTGAAAGGCACAAAGTGGGGCGCGCAGTGACAGATCGGCGCGGGGGCTCGGGCCTCGAGCGCCTCGTCGCGGCGTTCATCATCGCCACGCTGCCACCCGTTTCCCTCGTGTATCCGAAGGCTGCGGAGACCATGCCCTCCGCCGCCGTGGCATCCGTCCCGATCAGGGTTCCGGATGGGTTCGTGGTCGAACCGGTCTATCGCGTGCCCGTGGCCCAGGGTTCGTGGGTTGCGATGGCAACGGACCCGCGCGGGCGGCTGATCACCTCGGACCAGGGCGGCCAACTCTATCGAGTCGAGGTGGGCGATGAACCCGGCGCGGCCACGCGCGCCGCTCCTCTTCCCCTTGATCTGGGGCATGCACAAGGGCTGCTTTGGGCGTTCGACAGTCTCTATGTCGTGGTCAACCGCTCACGTGAAGAGGGCGGCTCCGCGCTCTACCGGGTGCCCGCCACCCAGAACGGAGATCGATTTGGTGAAGCGCAACTGTTGCGGCGGTTCGCGGGCGGCGGCGAGCACGGCCCGCACGCCATCGTGCCCGGGCCCGACGGCCGTTCGCTTTACCTCGTGGCCGGCAACGCCACCGACCTGCCGCTGCCGGAGCGCTCGAGCGTGCCCCGGAATTGGCAGATGGATTCGCTCCTGCCGAACCTCGGACAGACCGATGGCGTGTGGCGCACGAACCGTCCCGGCGGCTGGATTGCCAGGCTCAATCCGGATGGACGCGAGTTCGACCTGGTCTGCGTGGGACTGCGCAACCCCTACGACCTGGCGTTCAATGCCGATGGCGAGTTGTTCACGTTCGATGCGGACATGGAATGGGACACCGGCACGCCCTGGTATCGGCCTACGCGCGTCAACCATGTCACCAGCGGCGCTGAGTTCGGCTGGCGCACCGGCAGCGCCAAGTGGCCCGATTACTACACCGACAGTCAGCCGGCGGTGTTCGATGTCGGCGAGAGCTCTCCCACGGGAATGGCGTTTGGTTACGGGGCGAAGTTTCCCGCCCGTTACCAGCGCGTGCTATTCATGGGGGACTGGAGTTACGGCAAGATCTTCGCGCTCCATCTCGAGCCCAGCGGCTCGAGCTTCACGGCCACGAACGAGACGTTCCTCGCGGGCGCGCCGCTCCCCATCACGGACCTCGTCATCCGGCCGCAGGACGGCGCTCTCTACTTCCTCACCGGTGGGCGAAACACGGCATCGACTCTCTATCGCGTGGCCTATCGAGGGTCGGAGCCAGCCACCCCGGTTGCTTATTCGGTCTCGAGCGGAGCCGCCGCGCGCGCGGAACGCCGACGGCTCGAGGCCTTCCACGGATCCCGCAACCCGGCTGCGGTCGGCGCCGCCTGGCCCCATCTGAGCAGCCGCGACCGCGCCCTCCGCTATGCCGCGCGCGTGGCGCTCGAACATCAACCCATCCTCGAGTGGCAGGAGCGGGCGTTGCGCGAACGGGAACCACGGGCCCGGCTCGCCGGCTTGATGGCGCTGGTGCGCTGCGGCACGCCGGGGGTGGCAGCCCAGGTGCTGGACGCCCTTGCCGAGCTGCCGTTCGCGCGGCTGGCCCACGACGAACAGCTCGAGTTGATCCGCGTTGTTTCCCTTGTCGGCGCCCGATTCGGCCCGCCGGAGGGAAAGGCTGCCGAACGCGTGCTCGCCCAACTCGGCCCGAAGTTCCCGGCGGGCGATTACGAGTTGAGCAAGGAGCTCGGCCAGTTGTTGGTCTTTCTGCGCGCCCCGGGCATCGTGGACCGCGTGTTGAGCGCGATGGAATCGGCTCCCAGCCAGGAGGAACGCCTGCATCATGCGCTCTGTCTGCGCACCCTCGATCCCAATGCGTGGACCGCTCACCAGCGGGCCCGGTTTTTTGGGTGGTGCGGACGCGCGCTCTCCACCGGCGGCGGGGTGACCTACAGCGAGTATCTCATGGGCATTCGAAGCGAGGCCGCCGACAAGCTCACCGCCGCCAACCAGCAGACGGTAGCGGACCTGCTGGCTCTGAAACCCCCGGCCGACCCGTACCTCGAGCTCAAGCAGCGCCCATTCGTGCGCGAGTGGCGAGTCGATGACTTGCTCAACGCGGCCGCCAATGGGATGCGACGGCGCGACTTCGAGCAAGGCCGCCGGCTGTTCTCGACGGCGATGTGCATTAAGTGCCATCGGTTCAATCGCCAGGGCGGCCTCGCGGGTCCCGACCTCACGGGGGCCGGCAATCGATTCGATGACCGTGCCCTGCTCGAGTCGGTCATCGAGCCCAGCAAGGTCGTATCCGATCAGTACGCGAGCGTGCTGGTGACCACCAAGGATGGTGAGAGCTATGCCGGGCGCATCGGTGACCAGAGCGAGCGGGAAATCCTGCTCAAAGGGGACCTCCTCAACCCGGCGAACATCCAGAAGATTCCCTGGCGCGACATCGAGTCGGTGCGTCCGTCAGCGGTCTCGCTCATGCCCACGAACCTGCTCGATTCATTCACGCAGGATGAAGTGCTCGATCTGCTCGCCTACTTGAAATCCGCCGGCGATCCTGCGGCTGCCTTCTTCGCCAGGTGAGCCGCTTCGGCCTCGAGCCGCTGTCGTTCGGCGGCTTTGGCGAACGGATAGTACACCATCATGGCGAGGCCGATCGAGACCCCGCCCCACACCGCCGCCCGCCAGTCGCCGCCCGTGACCAGGTAATGGCCGATAATGGGCGGGGTGGTCCAAGGCACGTTGACGAACGGTTTGTGGATCAGGCCCCACTGCATCAGCAGGTAGCCGCACGTGGTCAACAGCAGCGCATTGAGTATGTACGGGATCATCAGCACCGGATTCAACACAATCGGAAAGCCGAAGAAGATCGGCTCGTTGATCCCGAACACCTGCGTGGGCAAGGAGATGCGGCTGACTTTGCGGAAACCGGGTTCCTTCGAGTTGAGCATGATGAGCGCCAACGCGAGCGTGGCGCCCGTTCCGCCCACGTTCACGAAGATGGTGAAGAAACCGTAGGCCGTCACGTAGGGCAACGGCTGCTTAAGCGCCATCGCCGCGACGTTCTCGGTTAGGTACTGCAGGAAAATCGGCGCCACCACGGCGTCCACCGCGTTGTCGCCGTTGATTCCGACGGACCACAGCAGCGTCACCAGGAAGGCGTACACCAGGATGCCCGGCAGGGTGTTGAGCGCAAACACCAGCGGCTTGAACGCCGCCTGCACCAGGTGGTCGATGTTCACTCCAGCCACAAACCGGATGAGCCAGAAGCAGAGCACCAGAAAGCACAACGGGCTCAGCGACAAGAACGATTCATACACAACGGCCGGCACGTTCTCCGGGAGTTTGATCACGATATTCCGATCGGTGAACCACTTCTGGACCCGCACCGAAATGAGCGCGACGAGGATGGCGGTGAAGAGCCCTTTCGACCCCAGGCCATCCATCACGAACGTCTGCTCCTTCAGATCAAGCTGAATCATCAAAAAGATCAGCGTCGCCATCGAAGCACTTACCACGGCCTCCTGCTTCAGGCGCTGCCCCAGGTCATACGCAATCGCGAAGCAGGCGAACACGGCCAACAAGCCAAACGTGGCCGTAACCGGCACCTGGAGCAATTGGAGGTAAGGAGCCACCTTCTCTTCCCAGCTCTCGAAAGGCAGAAAAGACACGATCGTAAACAGCCCGCCAATGATCGTCAGCGGCACCACCGAAACCATGCCTGCGCGGATCGCGGACATGTAGGTGTTCTCGCTCACCGCCGTCAGCGGCGGGACGATGAACTGGTTAATGAATCCGACCGCGCGGCTCATACGCCCTCGCTAGCCCCCAGGCTCATTCGCGGAAACGCAGGCCCATATAGATGCAGCCGTCGGTTCCCGAGCCGACCCGGATCAGTTCCTTGAACCCCAACCGCTGGTAAAACCCAACGGCGCGCGTGTTGACCATGCTCACCCCCAGGTGCGCCCCGGGCGAGCCACCGCCGCGCAGTGTGTTCATCACCTCTTCGAGCATGCGTCGTCCGTGACCCCGCCCCTGGGCGCGCTCGAGCAGGTCGATGTGCAAATGCGACGGGTAGTCCGCGTACGGCTCCGGGCAGAAGTAGTCCGGGTGATGATACCAATGGTGGACGTGTTGGGAGCGTGTCCATTGGTTCGAGTCCCCCTGCGGCGCTGGGAAACGCGCGCAGAGCCCTGGCCGCCACTCGGCCTCATAGCGGGCATAAAACGCGCGCGAATCGAACGCGCCCAATGCGTAGCCGCAGATCCCCGCCGCGTCCTCGAGGATCAGGCTCAACTCCGGCTCGAAGGCCAGGTACGGGCCGACGAAAATGCGGCCCAACGCATCCGGGTCCTCGCGGTAAAACGGTTCGCCATCCTGGCCGTAGTTCCCCGTCTTGAGGCACACGTGATAAGCCCCGGGCTCATCGCCAGGCCGGGCGTGACGGATCGTGCATTCGTTCATAAGGCGCAGAACGCCAACATGCTGCCCTCGTGCTGCCCCAGTTGGCAAGGTTTCACCGTCTTCAGGGGAGGAAAGCCAAGCATGGGATGGGTTAACGGCCAGTGAACCGTTCCGAACGAGGTCGTAAGCGCGGTAAGCGCAATACCGATCTGGCGAGGTTTTTCGACGATGCGTTTGCGGCTGGGATCATTGATGAAGCGCAACTGGCATGGGAGGAAAAAGTTATGGAAGCCTTGCCGGCCGGGGTCGGGAAGGTCGGTGGTGATGGTGTCGTTGGTTGGGTGTTGCATCGAGGCGGTTGATTTGCAGGTAAAAGGGCCATTTGTACCGGTGGTCTAGGGGATACTTTTGGGTGTAAGTTGCAGGGGCTTAAGCTTTTGCACGATTTGATGGACTTTTTCGGCTGGGATCCCCCCGTATTTCAGGCTCTTTCGGGATAATCCGGAAGGGCTCATGGCAGGGCAAAAGGCAAAAGGCATCCGCCGCCGCTGAAGCTATGGCGGACAGGGAAGGCAAAAGGATGAAAGCGGAAGGGATCCGCAGATTGACGCAGATTGGCACAGATGAACGGAGCCGCAAAGGAACGCAGGCATCCCGAGGTCATGGGTTCTCCTTTCCTTTCGGTCGCCCCGTACCGGTTGGTCGCCGTGGCGAGGGGCACATCGCGCCATGGCGGGCGGGCGCAATCCGACGGTCCGTCGCGGCCGCCGCCCGCAGCGCGGCCTGCGAGCGCGAACTTTGCCCAGGACCGGACCAGCGATCAATGACTCCGTTGACTCAATTGACTCTATTGAGGTTTTTTCGGGAGGGCCGGACGGGGGCGTCCGCAGATTGACGCGGATTGGCGGAGATGAACGCAGCCGCAAAAGAAACGCAAAGAACACAAAACGGGAGATGTGGGTGAAGGCGGAACTGCGAATCCCGTGGTGCGGGACGAATGGACGCGAAGCTGGCGATGGCGGGAGAAAGTGGCCACAACAGAACGCAAAGGACGCAGAGCCGAAGGCGGCGCTCTCCCCGGCAGGGGGTACCCAAGCCGTACGCTGCGTGTGGGGGTGAGGATTGCCAAAACCCCCTTGCGGGGTTTTTTGCGGGCGTGATCAGCAACCCAGAGTTGCTCGTTCCTCGCAACTGGGCTTCAGGATCGTATCCTTACAGGATAGGGGAACCGTTCGCCGCGTCTTGCGGAGGCGGGCGCGCTGGTTTGCCGAACACTCGCCCTCACCCCGCCGTCGCAGGACTTGCGTTACGAGCGCCTCGAGGGCCGGAACCGTCTGACGATCAGGGTCAAACGCTGAGCTGAGCCGCCGCACCTCAATTGATCCAGGCGAAGTGGTCGTCTTTGAGGTGCCAGCAGGCCAGCTTTCCGCCCTCGTAGTCGTCGGCCTCGAGATCGCTGGCGATGGCGTAGTAGCGATGACCCTGCGG
>Ga0233425_10003612_pt1 | contig 27716 bp, 20 predicted proteins | sample Watercolumn_Towu_2_FD_181712 | JGI IMG/M metagenome (GOLD analysis project Ga0233425, IMG submission 181712) | Freshwater microbial communities from Lake Towuti, South Sulawesi, Indonesia - Watercolumn_Towuti2014_140_MG | ecosystem: Environmental > Aquatic > Freshwater > Lake | place...
ATCATGTTGTTCGGACGTAGCAGGAAGAACGCCATCAAGATCGCCGACAAGGGCGTGGTGGAGTGGCGCTACGCCGCCTGCGGCTACTGCTCCACCGGCTGTTCCATCGAGGTGGGCGTCAACGCGGACGGCAAACCCGTGGCCTCGCGTGGGGTGGCCGACGCCGACGTCAACCGCGGCAAGCTGTGCCTGAAGGGCATCTTCGAGCACGAGCTGTTCACCTCCGCCGGCCGCGGCCTGAAGCCCCTGATGCGGGACAAATGGCATGACGCGTGGCAACCCGCCCCCTGGGATGCCGCCCTGGACAAGCTGCACGACGAGATCCGCCGCATCCAGGCGAAATACGGCCCCGACGCCTTCGCCATCATCTCCACCGGCCAGATGCTGACCGAGGAGTTCTACACCCTGGGCAAACTCACCCGCGGCCTGATCGGCACCAACAACTATGACGGCAACACCACGTTGTGCATGGCCTCCGCCGTGTCCGGCTACAAGCGCAGTTTCGGCTCCGACGGCCCGCCCGGCTGCTACGAGGATTTCGAGCACACCGACTGCCTGATCGCCTGGGGTTCCAATCTGCCGGAGCAGCACCCCATCATCTACTGGCGCATGAAGGAGGCCCAGGAGCAGCGCGGCTTCCCCCTCATCGTGGTAGATCCCCGCGTCACCATGTTGGCCCAGAACGCCCATATCCATCTGCCCATCACGCCGGGCACCGATGTGGTGCTGCAAAACGCCCTGATGCACGTGATTTTCAAGGAGGGTCTGCACGACCAGCGCTACCTCTCCGTCAACACCAATGGCATCGAGGCCCTGCGCGCCGAGGTCGAGAAGTGGGATCCGGTGACCGCCGCCAAGATCTGCGGCATCGACGAGGACACCATCCGCGTCGTCGCCCGCACCTTCGCGAAAGCGAAGGCGGCCATGCAGATCTGGACCATGGGCATCAACCAGTCCACCCACGGTTCCGACGGCGTGGTGGGCATCAACAACCTGGCCCTCATTACCGGCAACATCGGCAAGCCCGGCGGCACCAGCCTGTCCATCACCGGCCAGTGCAACGCCATGGGCACCCGGGAATGGTCCTCCTGCTCCGGCCTGCCCAACTACCGCTATCTGGAGGTGCCGGAACACCGTGAAGAGATCGCCAAGTTCTGGAATGTGGATCCGGAGTTCTTCCCCAAGAAGCGGGGCATGTACCAGACCGACATCTACCAGGCCATGGAAGCCGGCCAGATCAAGGGCCTGTGGCTGATCGCCACCAACCCCATGTCCTCCCTGCCCAACACCGCACGCATCCGCAAGGCCATGGAACAGCTGGAGTTCTGCTGCGTGCAGGACTGCTACGAGGACACGGAAAGCGCCCAGTACGCCCACGTCTATCTGCCCGCCGGCACCTGGGCGGAGAAGGACGGCGTCATGACCAACACCGAGCGGCGCATCAACCGGGTCAAGCCTGTCACGGCCTGTCCCGGCGAAGCCAAGCCCGACCTGTGGATCTTCAACCGCGTCGCCGAGCGCTTCAACAAGGACGGCAAGGTGTGTTTTCCCGAGCAGGCCGGCGACATCTTCCTGGAGATGGGCCGCATCTCGCAGGGCCGCCTGGCCGATATCTCCGGCATGGACCACGCGTTGCTGGAACAGAGCCGGGGCGTGCAGTGGCCTTACACCCTCGCGCAGCGCGAACGCGGCGAGGCGCCGCCCAGGGGCGGCAAGCGCCTCTACACCGAGGACGGCAGCTTCAGCCACCCGGACGGCCGGGCCAAGCTGATCCCCCTGCCGTTCATCGACAACAACGAGGTGCCGGACGAGAAGTTCCCCATCTGGCTCAACACCGGCCGCCTCATCGAGCACTGGCACGGCCGCACCAAGACCGGGAAGATCGGCAACAACAACAAGTTCAGCCCCATCCCCTTCATCGAGATCAACCCCGATCTCGCGGCGGAACTAGGCGTCCAGCGCGGCGAGTACGTGCGCATGGTGTCCCGCCGGGGTGACGCCATCGCCATGGCCCAGCCGACGCAGCGGGTGCCGAAGAACATGGTGTTCCTGCCCTTCCACTTCCACGACTGTGCCAACCGCCTGACTTTGGGCCTGTTGGACCCCCATTCGCGCCAGCCGGCCTACAAGCAGTCGGCCATCCGCATCGAGAAGATCGCGGACCAGGTGGCGGCGGCGAAGTTGAGCATGGAAATGAGGAAGTTCTGATGCGCGGCGCCCAACACCCCGCCGCTGTTCCCCCCTTTGCAAAAGGGGGGTTAGGGGGGATGCCCACGCTGTCCCCCGTTGCCAACGACAAATCCCCCCCGGCCCCCCTTTTGCAAAGGGGGGAGTTCCCGCCTACGCCACTGCATGCTTTGAATCAGAGGCCGCCATGTTCCCCATACGCCCCAACGAACCCGACTACGTCAGGCTGAAGGACCCGGTCAGCCTGGAGAAGAACCGCTACGGCAAGTCCATCGAGACCGTGCCGGAAGGCCACGCGTTGCGCGGACAGAGCCTGCGCATTAACGGCGACGAAGCCATCGGCGCCAATCCCAACCGCTACAGGCAGCACGGCTTCTTCTTCAACGCCGACAACTGCATCGCCTGCCATGCCTGCGAGGCCGCCTGCTCGGAGAAGAACGACAACCCGGCCCACATCGCCTTCCGTTCCGTGGGCTTCGTGGAAGGGGGCACCTACCCCAACACCCAGCGCCTCAACATCTCCATGGCCTGCAACCACTGCGACAACCCGGTCTGCCTGAAGGGCTGCCCGACCCGGGCCTACACCAAGTTCGCGGAGTACGGCGCCGTCCTGCAGGACCCGGACATCTGTTTCGGCTGTGGCTACTGCACCTGGGTGTGCCCCTACAACGCGCCCCAGCTCGACCCCGTCAAGGGCCAGGTGTCCAAATGCAACCTATGCGTGGATCGGCTGGAGGTGGGCCTCAAACCCGCCTGCGTCTCCGCCTGTCTCGGCAAGGCCCTGGACTTCGGCGTCATCGAGAACATCCCGGAAGGCCGCAGCCAGGCCAAGACGGAGATCCCCGGTTTCCCGCGCACCGACATCACCCACCCCAACGTCCGCTTCCAGCAGACCCGTTTCACCCAGCGCGACATGGTGCGGGTGGACAGCACGCCCCTGAAGTACCACAAGGATGACGGCACGGGCCGCTTCGTGCCGGTGTTGGACCCGAAACTCGGCTACACCCGGGGCTGGAACCTGAAGAAGCTGCTGGGTTCCCATGAAAACGCCCACATCGCCTTCACCTTGTCGGTGCAGGCGGTCATGGGCGCCTTCCTCATCCTGACCCTGGGCACTTGGCTGGGCGTGGCGCCCCTGGCCGGCTTCACCGTAAGCGGCGCTCACCTCCCCACGGTGCTGGCCATGATCGGCCTGATGGCCTTTGGCCTGGTCAGGCTCAACCTGCACCTGGGCAAGCCACTCCGTTTCTACCGCGGTTTCAACAACTGGCGCCTGTCGCCGGTCAGTCGGGAGATCGCCGGCGTGTCCCTGTTCTTCGCGGGGCTGTCCGGCTACGGGCTGACCAGCCTGTTCCCCGGCCTGCCCATGGGCGACGCGCTCAAGCCCCTGGCTACGCTGGCCGCCCTGCTCGGCACGGCCTTCGGCGGCTACTACATGTACAAGCTCTACCGCATCAAGGCGCGGCCCTTCTGGGACCACTGGCAAACCGGCAGCAGTTTCGCCGGCACCGGCCTTGCCCTGGGTGGCCTGCTTCTCGCTCTTTCGGCCCTGGCTGGCGGCGTCCTGACCCCGGCCCTGGGCGGCCTGCTTGGCGGGCTCGTCGCCGCGGGGCTGGCCCTGGAGAGCATCGGCTTGGTGGCCCACGCCCGCGATCTCGGGCGGCGCGGTGACGAGGGGGCCGCCTCCCTCTACGAGCAGTCCACCCAATATGGCTTCCCATACGGCATCCGTAACACCCTCCTTGCCGTGGGCTTCGTTCTGGCCGCGGATATCGCCCTGGCGGGGTCGGCGAGCCCCATCGCCTTCGCCATCCTGGCCGTCATGGCCCTGACCTCCGCCATCCTCGGCCGTGCCTTGTTCTACGTGCTGGTCATCCCCACCACCATGCCCGGCGCCTTCTTCTGGCGCAACAAGGGCTTCGTCGAGCACGCCCGGGAAACGGGCCTGGCCGAAATGCCCCAGCTGGGGGTCGTGCCCGACAGCCACTGAGCCTGACCCGATGTGCCCGACCGTGCCGGCATGACCGGCGCGGCGAAAAAAACCATCTGTGAAATGTTGTCTGCGACTAGGAGTTAGATATGAACAAGGGATTCTGGCAGTCCGGCCATACCCCCACGTTGTTGTCCGCGTTCCTGTATTTCGACATCGCCTTCATGATCTGGGTGATGCTGGGCCCCCTGGCGGTGCAGATCGCCGCCAGCCTGGGTCTCACCCCATCCCAGAAGGGGCTCATGGTGGCCACGCCGGTGCTGGCCGGCGGCCTGCTGCGGGTGGTCATGGGCGTGCTGGTGGATCACCTGAAGCCCAAGATGGCCGGCTGGATCGGTCAGGGCATCGTTATCGCCGCCCTGGCCTGGGCCTGGCTCTATGGCATCCACAGCTTCCGCGAAGTCATGTTTCTCGGTGTGACCCTGGGCTTCGCCGGTGCCGCTTTCGCCGTGGCCCTGCCCCTGGCCTCCCGCTGGTATCCGCCCCAGCATCAGGGCACCGCCCTGGGCATCGCCGGCGCCGGCAACTCGGGCACGGTGCTGGCCGCCCTGTTCGCCCCCGGTCTGGCGGTGGCCTTCGGCTGGAACAACGTCTTCGGCCTGGCCCTGATCCCCGTGGGTCTGGCCTTCCTGGTCTACACGGCGTTCGCCAAGGACGCGCCGGACTGCCCGCCGCCCAAATCCCTGAACCAGTACCTGCACGTGCTCAAGGACAAGGACGCCTGGTGGTTCATGTTCTTCTACTTCTGCACCTTCGGCGGCTTCGTGGGCCTGGCTTCCAGCCTGACCATCTACTTCAACGACCAGTACGGCATGCCGCCGGTGCAGGCCGGCTATTTCACCGCCGCCTGCGTCTTCGCCGGCTCCCTGGTGCGGCCCATTGGCGGCGCCCTGGCGGACCGCATCGGCGGCATCCGCACCCTGCTTACCATGTACGTGCTGGCGGCCCTCTTCCTCACCATCATCAGCTTTGGCGCCGAAAGCCGCTGGATCGCCCTGCTCTGGTTCATCCTCGGCATGGGCAGCCTGGGCGTGGGCAACGGCGCGGTGTTCCAGCTGGTGCCCCAGCGCTTCCGCAAGGAGATCGGCGTCATGACCGGCTTCGTCGGCATGGCCGGCGGCATCGGCGGTTTCTATCTGGCCGCCAGCCTGGGCTACGTCAAGGGCGCCACCGGCAGCTACCAGGTCGGCTTGCTGATCTTCGCCGGCCTCTGCGTGGTGGCCCTGCTGGGCCTCACCTCGGTGAAGACCCGCTGGCGCACCACCTGGGGCGCGGCGGCGGTCTCGGGCGCCCGGGTCTGAGCTTTCCGGGAGGGGAGGGGGGCGGGACAATGCCTCCGTTCCCCGCCCAGGATTTCCCCGCCATGTCCATGCAGCTCGAATTCGGCTACGCCTCCGAGACGGGTCCCCGGGAACGCAACGAGGATTTCGGCGGCTTCGTCACGCCGGACGCGGCCCAGGCCGCGTTCCGGGGCGTGCTGGCCACCGTGGCCGACGGCGTCTCCGGCGGCGTCCATGGCCGCGAGGCGGCGGAGACGGCGGTGCGCAACCTGCTGGCGGATTTCTACGCCACCCCGGAAACCTGGGAGATTCCCCATGCCTTCGGCGTGGTGCTGGCGGCCATCAACCGCTGGCTGGTGGGCCAGGTGTCCTCCCGCCACGAGGCCGGCGGCATGGCCACCACCCTCACCGCCCTGGCCCTGCGCGGCCGCCGTTACCACTACGCCCACGTTGGGGACAGCCGGCTCTATCGGCTGCGCGGCGAGATCCTGGAACAGCTCACCCACGATCACGTCTGGGAGACGCCGGGCATGTCCCACGTGCTGAAGCGCGCCCTGGGTCTGGACACGCATGTCATGCCCGACTTCGGCGACGGGGAACTGGCGGTGGGGGACCGCTTCCTGCTGGTGTCCGACGGGGTCTGGGAACCCCTGGGGGAGCGGGAGCTGCACCGCCTCCTGCAATTGCACGAGTTGCCGGAGTTCGCGGCACCCGCCCTGGTGCGGGAAGCCCATGCCCGGGGCGGCCAGGACAACGCCACCGCCCTGGTGGTGCGGGTGTTGGCCCTGGACGAGGCGGACCGCGCGCCCGCCGCCGACGCCCGGGACCTGCCCCTGCCGGGAATTCTGCGTGCCGGCGCCCGTCTGGACGATTTCATCGTCGAGGAGAAGGTGCACGAATCCCGTGCCACCCTGCTGTATCGGGTGCGCCACGCCGACACCGGCCAGACCTGGCTGCTGAAGACGCTCCAGCCCCTGTTGGAGGGGGAGCGGGAGGCGGCCGAGCGGCTGTTGATGGAGGAGTGGCTGGGCAAGCGGGTGCGCTCGCATTACCTGCCGGAAATCCTCCCCTTGCAGGCGCGGAACTACCTGTACTTCGTGCAGAGCTGGCACGAAGGTGCCTCCCTGCAACAGCGCCTGGATGCCGGCCATCATTTCACCTGCGCCGAGGTCACGGGCCTGGGTATCCGCCTCATGAAGGCCCTGGGCGCGTTGCATCGGCTGGACGTGCTGCACCGGGACGTGAAGCCCGGCAACCTGCACCTGGATACCGCGGGCAAACTGCGCCTGCTGGACCTGGGGGTGGCCTGGTGCCCATCCGGGCCGGTCAGCGAAGCCGGAGAGGTGCCTGGCACGCCCAGCTTCCTGGCACCGGAGCTGTTCGGTCAGGGCCGCGCCGGTCCCGCCACCGATCTCTATGCCGCGGGCGTCACCCTCTACCACCTGCTCACCCGCAAGTATCCCTATGGCGAGGTGGAACCCTTCCAGCATCCCAAGTTCGGCGAGCCGGCGCCGCCCAGCCGCTACCGCCCGGATATTCCGCCCTGGCTGGAGAATGTGCTGCTCAAGGCCTGTGCCCGGGCACCGGAGCAGCGCTTCGAGACCGCCGAGGAATTCCTCATTGCACTGGAACGGGGCGAGGCCACCCGCCTTTCCCGTCCCCGGCCGACGCCGGTCATGGAGCGCGATCCGATGCGCTTCTGGCAGGCGGTGGCCTTCGTGTCCCTGGTATTCAACCTGCTTCTTGTCTACCTGCTGCTGGCGGGCTAGCCTCTCAACGTGCTGATCGGAGCCACTATGATCGTCAAGGAAATCATGACCACGAACGTTCGCGTCGTGGACCCGGATACCGCCCTCCTGGAAGTGTCTTCCATCATGTGTCTGTACCGCCTGTCCGGCCTGCCGGTGGTCAGGAAAGGCAAGCTGGTGGGCTTCATCGCCGAGAAGGACGTGCTTTCGCGCCTGTTCCCCAGTCTGGGCGACTTCTGCGATGGCATGCTGGGCGTGGACTACGCCGCCATGGAGGCCCAGTACAAGGACGTGATGAACCTGAAGACCGCCGACGTCATGGCGACCCGGGTACTCTCGGTGGGGCCGGACATGCCCGCCATGCAGGCGGCGTCCACCATGGTGCGCCATCACCTGCGCCGCATCCCCGTGGCCACCGGCGACAAGCTGGAAGGCATGGTATCCCTGGGCGACGTACACAAGGCCCTGTTCCACGCCAACGTTTCCCGAGCCAGGCCATAGCGCTATGGGCGAGGCGCTCAAGATCCTGGTCATCAGCCCGTCCAAGCGACGGCTTGAGGCCTTGCTGAGCGGTCTCGCCGAACACGCGCCCGGGCACCATCTCGTGGGCCGGCTCGACCGGGCCATCAACCTGCCGGACTGGGTGGAGGAGATCGAACCGGATGCCATCATCATGGACGTGGATTCCCCCAGCCGCGACACCCTGGAACAGATCGTGGTGATGAGCGAAGCCTCGCCCCGGCCCATCGTCATGTTCAGCCAGGACGACTCCCGCGAGGCCATGCATTCGGCGGTGACCGCCGGGGTGGCCGCCTACGTGGTGGACGGCGTCAAGAGCGAGCGCCTGCAGCCCATCCTGCAACTGGCCCAGGTGCAATTCGAGGCCTGGCAGTCCCTGCGCGACGACATGCTGCGGGCGCGCCAGGAACTGCACGAACACAAGCTCATCGAGCAGGCCAAGCGCCGCCTCATGAAAGTGCAGAAACTCTCCGAGGAGGCTGCCTACCAGGCCCTGCGCCGGGAGGCCATGGCCCAGCGCAAACGCCTGGCGGACGTGGCCAGGGTCGTCATGGAGGCCCTGCCGGACTGAGGTCCGGCCCGTGTTCCGGATTTACCTCCGCCGTCGGGCACGATCGTGCGCCCCGGGTGGCATGGCCTATGCTGAAACCGGCGCGTGGGAGGAGGGTTTCCCACGGACCGCTCCAGGAGGCTCCATGTCCCAACCACTTCGATTGCTCTTCCTGCTGGCGCTGCTGCTCTGGCCGTACGCGCCGAGCCCGTCTCGGTGGCCAAGGCCGTGTCCCTGCGCCAGGCGGTGGACGACCTGACCCTGGCGGCGGCCAACCACCAGTTGGTGCTGGTTAAGGTGCAGCCCATCGACAGCGCCTTGGTGAAGTGGGGTTTCGAGGATCCCCATGTGCGCATCCTGTTCATCGGCAGCGAGACGGCGGTGCGCTGGGCCGAGGCGGCGGCCCCCCGCCTGCTCAACCTGCTGCCCCTGCGCCTGACGTTGATCGAACGGGATGGCCGGGTGAGGGTGCTCAGCGACGACTTCGAGCCCTGGCTGCGGGAGTTTCCCACTGGTGAAGCCCATCTCTTCCTCAAGGCCTGGCAGGCCGAACTGAGGTCCACGCTGGAGGATTTCGTCGGCCAGTAGGGGGGCAACGCCCTGAAATGGAGACTTGGGGGGTATTTTTGCCCAGCTTCTGTGCGTTTCTGTTGACCATGATTGCTGCGCTGTCAAGCAATCTTTGGTGGTACCCCTTTAGATTCAATGACTAAGATCAAGAAATCCGGGTTGGCACGGCCATTGCTGTATCCCCCTTGACCGGCGCAATGGCGCGCCGGCCATGTCGCTCCTTCGCAGATGTAACTTGGACAACGGCGTCCCTTCCCACCCGGGATCGGACGCCGCTTTTTTTTGGAGTATTGCAATGGATACCCTCCCGCCCAGCCATGAACAGCCCGCCGTCAACGATGGAAAACGTGATTTCCTGAAGAAAGCCGCCAGCATGTCCGCCGCCGCCGCCATCATGTCCCTTGTCCCCCCCGGCGTGCGCAGCGCCGCCTGGGCGGCGGGGTCCGACGCCCCCGAGAAGCCCGAGGTGAAGATCGGCTTCATCCCCCTCACCGACTGCGCCAGCGTGGCCATCGCCGCCGAGAAGGGCTTCGACAAGAAGTACGGCCTCAAGATCGTGCCCAGCAAGGAAGCCTCCTGGGCCGGTGTGCGCGACAAGCTGGTGAACGGCGAACTGGACGCCTCCCACGTGCTCTACGGCCTGGTTTACGGCCTGCAACTGGGCGTGGGCGGGCCGAAGAAGGACATGGCCGTGCTCATGAACCTGAACCACAACGGCCAGGCCATCACCCTCAACAACCAGATCAAGGCCAAGGGCGTCACCGACGGCGCCGGTCTGGCCAAGCTGGTGAAGGCGGAGCCCAAGGAATGGACCTTCGCCCAGACCTTCCCCACCGGCACCCACGCCATGTGGCTGTATTACTGGATGGCGACCTACGGCATCGATCCGTTCAAGGACGTGAAGATCATCACCGTGCCGCCGCCCCAGATGGTGGCCAACATGCGCGTGGACAAGATGGACGGCTACTGCGTCGGCGAACCCTGGAACGCCCGGGCGGTGTGGGACAAGATCGGCTTCACCGCCGCCGCCACCCAGGATATCTGGACGGACCATCCGGAGAAGGTGCTGGGCACCACCCTGGAGTTCGTGCAGAAGTACCCCAACACGGCGCGGGCCATGGTGGCCGCCATCCTGGAAGCCTCCAAGTACATCGACGTCATGGCCAACCGGCCCGAGGTGGGCAAGATCATCGCCGGCAAGGCCTACGTCAACACCGAGTACGACGTCATCGAGGATCGCATGCAGGGCAACTACGACAACGGCATCGGCCGCAAGTGGAAGGACGCCAACTACATGAAGTTCTTCAACGATGGCGCCGTGAACTTCCCCTACCTGTCGGACGGCATGTGGTTCCTCACCCAGCACAAGCGCTGGGGCCTGCTCAAGGATCACCCGGATTACCTGGCCGTGGCCAAGGCGGTGAACCAGATCAAGCTCTACAAGGAAGCCGCCACCCTGGCCAAGGTGGCCGTGCCCAAGTCCGAGATGCGCAGCACCAAGCTCATCGACGGCGTGGTGTGGGACGGCAAGAACCCGAAGGCCTATGCCGACGGGTTCAAGGTGAAGGCGTAATCACTCCCCTCCCCCACCGGGGGAGGGGCGGGGGGAGAGGGAGTAAGGCTCGATTCTGCGTCAATGCCGGATCACCCCGAAGGCCCTCTCCCCGGCCCTCCCCCGGTGGGGGAGGGAGCAAACCAGGAGTCCGCCATGAGCGCAATGACATTCAACGAAGGCAGTCTGAAGGACATCATGAACAAGCCCGATACCGTGCCCGTGAGCACCGCCCCCGCCGAAGCCACGGCGAAGCCACGGCCCACTCCCTTCTTCCAGACCGAGCGGGGCCAGGCCCTGCTGGAATCCGCCGGCAACTTCTTCCGCGCCGCGCTGCCGCCGATCATCGGTCTGGCCCTGTTCGTCCTGCTCTGGCAGATCGTCTCCAGCAGCGGCGGCGAGCATGGCCTGCCCGGCCCGGCCAAAACCTGGGAATCGGCCAAGGCCCTGTTCGCCGATCCGTTCTACGACAAGGGCCCCAACGACAAGGGCATCGGCTGGAACATCCTGCACTCCCTCTACCGGGTCGGCGCCGGCTTCGGCCTGGCGGCCCTGGTGGGCATCCCCCTGGGCTTCATGATCGGTCGCTTCCGGTTCCTGGCCGGCATGACCTCGCCCATCATCAGCCTGCTGCGCCCGGTCTCGCCCCTGGCCTGGCTGCCCATCGGCCTGTATGTGTTCAAGGAGACCCAGCCGGCCTCCCTGTGGGTGATCTTCATCTCCAGCATCTGGCCCATCATCCTCAACACCGCTGCCGGCGTGTCGCGGGTACCCCAGGACTACCTCAACGTGGCGCGGGTGCTGAACCTGTCGGAATGGAAGATCTTCACCCGCATCCTGTTCCCCTCAGTGTTGCCTCACCTGATGACCGGCATCCGCCTGTCCATGGGCGTGGCCTGGCTGGTGATCGTGGCGGCGGAGATGCTCACCGGCGGCACCGGCCTGGGCTTCTGGGTGTGGGACGAGTGGAACAACCTGAACGTGGAACACATCCTCATCGCCATCTTCATCGTCGGCATCGTCGGCCTGCTGCTGGAGCAAGGGCTGATGCTGCTCGCCAAGCGATTCAACTACGAGTGACAAGTCGGCAGTTGTCAGTAGGCAGTCGTCAGAAACCGCTGCCTTGACTGTCCGCTGCCAACTGGCAACTGCCTACTGGAGACTTGAAATGCACAACTACCTGCACATCGAGAACGCCAAGATGGTGTTCGACACCAAGAAGGGCAAGTTCACGGCCCTGACCGACATCAACCTGAGCGTGAAGCAGGGCGAGTTCATCGCCTTGATCGGCCACTCGGGCTGCGGCAAATCCACCCTGCTCAACCTGGTGGCCGGCCTCACCACGCCCACCGACGGCATCCTGCTGCTGTCCGAGCGGGAGATCGCCGGCCCCGGCCCGGAACGGGCGGTGGTGTTCCAGAACCACAGCCTGCTGCCCTGGCTCACCTGCTTCGGCAACGTCTACCTGGCGGTGGAACGGGTGTTCGGCGCCAAGGAGAACAAGGCCAGGCTGAAGGAACGCACTCAGGCCACGCTGGAACTGGTGGGGCTCGCCCACGCCATGCACAAGCATCCCAACGAGATATCCGGCGGCATGAAGCAGCGCGTGGGCATCGCCCGGGCGCTGGCCATGGAGCCCAAGGTGCTGCTGCTGGACGAACCCTTCGGCGCCCTGGACGCCCTCACCCGGGCCGGTCTCCAGGACGAGTTGATGCGCATCGTCCAGGAAACCCGGGCCACCACCCTGATGGTGACCCACGACGTGGACGAGGCGGTGCTGCTGTCCGACCGCATCGTCATGATGACCAACGGCCCGGCCGCCACCATCGGCGAGATACTCACCGTGGATCTGGAGCGGCCCCGGGAGCGCCTGAAGCTGGCGGAGGATCCTCACTACCACCACCTGCGCGGTCAGGTGCTGGAGTTCCTCTATCAGAAGCACATGAAGAAGGCGGCCTGATTAATCGGACTTGTGAGGAACGGGGCCCGGCGCGACCCGCCGGGCCTCACTCTTTTTAAGCATGTCCACAGGATAAATCCCGCTTTTTCCGGGGAGTGGTTGCGTATAAAATGCGCAGCTTTCGTTCGCCGTCTTCCCCCCCGTATTCTTCATGCGCATCGGCCCCTTCCAGCTCAAGAACAATTTGATCGTCGCGCCCATGGCAGGCGTCACCGATCGGCCGTTCCGGCAGCTGTGCAAGAAGCTGGGCGCGGGCATGGCGGTGAGCGAGATGGTGACCTCCAACTCCCTGCTGTACGGCTCAGCGAAAACCAAGCGCCGGGCCAACCACGAGGGCGAGGTGGAGCCCGTCTCAGTGCAGATCGCCGGCAGCGAGCCGGCCATGTTGGCCGAGGCGGCCCGCTATAACGCGGGCGAGGGCGCCCAGATCATCGACATCAACATGGGCTGCCCGGCCAAGAAGGTGTGCAACGTCATGGCCGGCTCCGCCCTGTTGCAGGACGAGCCCCTGGTGGGCCGCATTCTCGACGCCGTGGTGAAGGCCGTGCCGGACACCCCGGTGACCCTGAAGATCCGCACCGGCTGGGACCGCTCCCACCGGAACGCCCTGAACATCCTGCATATCGCCCAGGAGGCCGGCATCCAGGCCCTGGCCATCCACGGCCGCACCCGGGCCTGCGGCTACTCTGGCTCCGCGGAGTACGAGACCATCGCGGCGGTGAAGGCGGAAGCCCGCATCCCGGTCATCGCCAACGGCGACATCACCACGCCGGAGAAGGCGAAGCACGTGCTGGATGTCACCCGGGCCGACGCCGTCATGATCGGCCGCGCCGCCCAGGGCCGGCCCTGGCTGTTCCGGGAAGTCGGCCATTTCCTGGAAACGGGCGAGAAGCTGCCCGCCCCTGAAGTGGAGGAGATTCATCGGGTGTTGCTCGATCACCTGGACGACCTCTACCGCTTCTACGGCGAAGTGGCGGGCATGCGCATGGCGCGCAAGCACATCGCCTGGTACACCCGGGGCCTGGCGGATTCCGCCCACTTCCGCCACGCCATGAACCAGCTGGAAAGCACCCATGCCCAGCTGGACGCGGTAAACGTTTTTTTCTGGCGCACGCGGGAACGCACCAGCCGACTGATCTATCTGGACGCTTCGCCAGCCCAGCGCGAAGCGGCCTGAACACAACAAGGTACAAGGATGGAGACCTACTTCAACGAAAGCGAGCTGGCTGCCTGCGTGCGCCGGGAGCTGGAGCAGTACTTCAAGGATCTGGACGGTGAGCCGCCCGCCGGCATCTACGAGATGGTCCTGAACTGCGTGGAAAAACCCCTGCTGGAGGTCATCCTGGACCGGGCCGGCAGCAACCAGAGCCGGGCCGCCGAATGGCTGGGCATCAACCGCAACACGCTGCGCAAGAAGATGCAGCAGCATGGAATCAAGTGAGGAAGTGGGCAGTGGGAAGTAGTCAGTAGGAACCCCACGCCTCCTTCCCGATGCCGTACTCCCTATTTCCTACTTCCCACTCCCCAAAATGATTCGACGCGCCCTCCTCTCCGTCTCCGACAAGACCGGTCTCATCGACTTCGCCCGCGCGCTTTCCGCGCAAGGCGTCGAGCTTCTCTCCACCGGCGGCACCGCCAAGGCCATCCGCGACGCCGGCCTGCCGGTCAAGGACGTATCCGAATTCACCGGTTTCCCGGAGATGCTGGACGGCCGGGTCAAGACCCTGCATCCCAAGGTCCACGCCGGCATCCTCTCGGTGCGGGACAACCCGGCCCACGCGGCGATCATGAAGGAGCACGGCCTGGGCTACATCGACCTGGTGTGCGTGAACCTGTACCCCTTCGTGCAGACCGTCTCCAAGCCTCACACCCTGGAAGACGCCATCGAGAACATCGACATCGGCGGCCCGGCCATGGTGCGTTCCTCCGCCAAGAACCATAAGCACGTGGCCATCGTCACCGACCCCGCCGACTACGCGGCCCTCGTCGCCGAGATGAAGGCCAACGGTGGTGCACTGTCGGATGCCACCCGCTTCGACCTGGCCAAGAAGGCCTTCACCCACACCGCCCGGTACGACGGCCACATCAGCAACTACCTGACCGCCCTCACCGCCGACGGCGGCAAGGCGCAGTTCGGCGAGAAGCTCACCTTGCAATTCAGCCGCGCCCAGACCTGCCGCTACGGCGAGAATCCCCACCAGAACGGCGCCTTCTACGTGGAGGCCAGCGCCCCCGCCGGCACCATCGCCACCGCCCGTCAGATCCAGGGCAAGGAACTGTCCTACAACAACATCGCCGATACCGACGCGGCCCTGGAGTGCGTGAAGCAGTTCGACGCCGCCCCCGCCTGCGTCATCGTCAAGCACGCCAACCCCTGCGGCGTCGCCTACGGCGCCAACCTGCTGGAAGCCTACAACCGGGCCTACCAGACCGATCCGGAATCCGCCTTCGGCGGCATCATCGCCTTCAACGGCCGCCTGGACGGCGAGACGGCCAGGACCATCGTCGAGCGCCAGTTCGTCGAGGTGATCATCGCCCCCGAGGTGAGCCCGGAAGCTTCCGAGGCCGTGGCCGCGAAGAAGAACGTGCGTCTGCTGGAATGCGGCAAGTGGGCCGGCCCGGTCACCCAGATGGACATGAAGCGCGTCGCCGGCGGCCTGCTGGTGCAGGATGCCGACGTGCTGCTCCACGGCGAGCTGAAGGTGGTCACCCGGCGCGCTCCCACGGAACAGGAAATGGCGGACCTGCTGTTTGCCTGGCGCGTGGCCAAGTTCGTGAAGTCCAACGCTATCGTCTACGCCAGGGACAGGATGACCATCGGCGTCGGCGCCGGCCAGATGAGCCGGGTCAACTCGGCCCGCATCGCCGCCATCAAGGCCGAGCACGCCGGTCTGGTGGTGCCCGGCTCGGTGATGGCCTCCGACGCCTTCTTCCCCTTCCGCGACGGCCTCGACAACGCCGCCGCCGCCGGCATCAAGGCGGTGATCCAGCCCGGCGGCTCCCTACGCGACGACGAGGTGATCGCCGCCGCCAACGAGCACGGCATCGCCATGGTGTTCACCGGCGTGCGTCACTTCAGACACTGATATGAAAATCCTCGTCATCGGCTCCGGCGGGCGTGAACACGCCCTGGCCTGGCGGCTCAAGCAATCCCCCCGCGTGCAGAAGGTGTTCGTGGCCCCCGGCAACGGCGGCACGGCCCGGGAGGAGGGGGTGGAGAACGTGGCCATCACCGCCATTCCCGACCTGGTGGCCTTCGCCCAGAACGAAGGCATCCAGCTCACCGTGGTGGGCCCGGAGGCGCCCCTGGCCGCCGGCGTGGTGGACGCCTTCCGCGCCGCCGGCCTGAAGATCTTCGGGCCGGTCCAGGCCGCCGCCCAGTTGGAGTCCTCCAAGGACTTCGCCAAGCAGTTCATGGCGCGGCACCAGATTCCCACCGCCGCCTTCGCCACCTTCAGCGATGCCGCCGCCGCCCATGCCTACATCGAGGCCCAGGGCGCGCCCATCGTGGTCAAGGCCGACGGCCTGGCCGCCGGCAAGGGCGTGGTGGTGGCAAGCACCGCCGGGGAGGCCCATGCCGCCGTGGACGCCATGCTCTCCGGCAACAGCATGGGCGAGGCGGGCCACCGGGTGGTCATCGAGGAATGCCTGGTGGGCGAGGAAGCCAGCTTCATCGTCATGGTGGATGGCGAGCACGTGCTGCCGCTGGCCACCAGCCAGGATCACAAGCGCCTGCTGGACAACGATGAGGGTCCCAACACCGGCGGCATGGGCGCCTATTCCCCGGCCCCGGTGGTGACGCCGGAGATCCACGCCCAGGTCATGCGCGAAGTGATCCGCCCGGTGGTGGCGGGCATGAAGGCGGAAGGCACGCCCTTCACCGGCTTCCTCTATGCCGGCCTGATGATCGGCCCGCGCGGCAAGCTGGGGGTGCTGGAGTTCAACTGCCGCATGGGCGATCCGGAGACCCAGCCCATCATGATGCGGCTGAAATCCGACCTGGTGAATCTGGTGGAAGCCGCCGTGGACGGCAGGCTGGACCAGATCGAAGCCGAGTGGGACCGGCGCTGCGCCCTGGGCGTGGTCATGGCCGCCGCCGGCTATCCGGACAGCCCGCGCAAGGGCGACGCCATCACCGGGCTCGATGTGCGCGGCGAGGATTTCCATGTCTTCCATGCCGGCACCGCGATCCAGGACGACCAGGTGGTGACCTCGGGCGGTCGCGTGCTGTGCGTGACCGCATTGGGCGATACGGTGAAGATCGCCCAGACCCGGGCCTACGAGGTGGCGGAGGGCATCGATTTCGCCGGCCGCCAGATGCGCCGCGACATCGGCTGGCGCGCCATCCAGCGCAAGAAGAAATAGGGGGAAGACGATGACACCGCTGCCCCCCATCCGGCGCATCCGCGCCTTTCTGAAGCGCGGCGGCGTCATCGCCTATCCCACCGAATCCTGCTACGGCCTTGGCTGCGATCCCATGAACGCAAAGGCGGTGGCCCACATCCTGCGGCTCAAGGGCCGCCCCCGGACCAAGGGACTGATCCTCATCGCCTCGGATTGCCACCAATTCAAGGCCTATCTCGCGCCCAATCCCCGGGAAATTCTGCGCCGCTTCGGTGACTGGTGGCCGGGCCCCACCACGTTGCTGCTGCCCAAGGGGCGGCGCTGCCCGCGCTGGCTCACCGGCAGGCACGAGAAGATGGCGGTGCGGGTCACCGCCCATGTGGAGGTCGCGCGACTGTGCCATTTCCTCGGCATGCCGCTGGTCTCCACCAGCGCCAACCTGGCCGGCCGGCGCGCCCTGAAGACCGCGGCGGCGTGCCGCCGCCAGTTCGGCATGAAGGTGCTGGTCATTGAGGGCCGCATCGGCAGGCGCAAGCGGCCCTCCACCATCCTCGATCCCTACCGCGGCGGCGTGCTGCGGCCCTGAGGAACCCTGATTCGTGCCCGCGCAGCCGCAAGGGCTTTGCAGGCAATCTGCGGCGTGGCGGTGCTTGGCCGCCGCCCATGGGCGGTTTATGCTGGCCGCGTTTCCAGACGGAGGCGCCCCATGTTTTCCCTCTACGGCCTCTCGGGCCAGCATTTTCGCGGCACCCTGGAACAGCTGTCGGAACTGCCCGGTGTCCGCGGCGCCCGCCGGGGACGGGCCATCGCCCGGGAGGGCGAGGAACCGCTGCCTACCTACGTCGCCCACCTGGGCGAGCAGCCGCCGGACCATCCGTCGGCGGCCTACGAACCGGCTGCCCAGCCCTACCGGGACATGCTGCAACAGGAACGGGAGCAGGAGCGCGGCCCCCTCTATCATGCTTATCAGATCATGAGCCGCGAGGTGTTCACCCTCCCGGCCGATGAGCCCGCGCCGGCCGCCTGGCGCCGCCTGCTCGGGCGGGGGCTGCGCCAGGCCCCGGTATTGGACGGCGGGGGCAATCTGGTGGGGCTGGTGACGGAACGCGACCTGCTCGTCACCTTCAATCTGGAACGCAAGCAGGCGCGCACCCCCCTGCTCCACCACGTCGGCGAGGTCATGATCTCCCCGGTGGTCAGCGCCGATCCGGTCACCGACATCCGCCGCATCGCCCGCGTCATGCTGGAGTACAGCCTACCCGGCGTGCCGGTGGTGAATGAGACTCGCGCCCTGGTGGGTTTCGTCAGCCGGGGTGACATCCTGCGCGCCGTGATTGCCGATCCACCCCTCAGTCTTTGGGGCTGAGCCGGCGCCGGGGCTGATAAAATCGCGGCCATTACCGGCCGCCGTCCAACTCCCCATGAATACCGCACGCGTCAAGGAATTCCTCCTGGAACTGCAGGAGCTCATCGTCGAACGCATGGAGCAGGTGGACGGCAAGACGTTCCGCCGCGACGGCTGGGAACGGCCCGAGGGCGGCGGCGGCTACTCCTACCTGGTGGAGGAGGGCAACGTCCTGGAGCGGGGCGGGGTCAACTTCTCCCATGTCATGGGCGCGAAACTGCCGCCCTCCGCCTCGGCTCACCGGCCGGAACTGGCCGGCCGGCGCTGGGAGGCCATGGGCGTGTCCCTGGTCATGCACCCGCGCAATCCCTATGCGCCCACCTCTCACATGAACGTGCGCTTCTTCGTCGCCCATCCCAATCCCTCCCCTGCTAGCGGGGGAGCACCCGTTCCGGGCATAAAGGCGGGAGGGGGAGAACCCGTGTGGTGGTTCGGCGGCGGCATGGACCTCACGCCCTACTATGGCTTCGAGGCGGACGCGGTGCATTTCCATAGCATGTGCCGCAAGTCCCTGGATCCCTTCGATCCCAGCCTGTATCCGCGCTTCAAGAAATGGTGCGACGAGTATTTCTTCCTCAAGCACCGCAACGAGCCCCGGGGCGTGGGCGGCATCTTCTTCGACGACCTCTTTTCCCTACCCTCCCCCGTAGGCGGGGCCGGGGGAGAGGGGAACGCGTCGGCGGCCAACGCCGACGCGTTCGAGCAGTGCTTCAACCTCACCGAATCGGTGGGCGACCACTTCCTCTCCGCCTACGTGCCCATCCTGGAGCGCCGGGCCGATACGCCCTACGGCGAGCGGGAACGGGATTTCCAGCTCTACCGCCGCGGCCGCTACGTGGAATTCAACCTGGTGTTCGACCGGGGCACCCTGTTCGGCCTGCAATCCGGCGGCCGCACCGAATCCATCCTCATGTCCATGCCGCCCCTGGTGAAATGGCGCTACGACTGGAAGCCCGCGCCGGGCACGCCGGAGGCGCGCCTGTACAGCGACTTCCTACGGCCACGGGATTGGCTGGGAGAGTCCGGCCAGGCCTGACCCTTTTCCTTTCGCGGCCGCCGCAAGATAACACTCAATGACCGACACCACCGCGCCCGACTCCCCGATTCCCCCGCCCCCACCGGAAGCGTTGCCGCCCAAGAAACCGCGCAAGCTCGGTCCCGGCTTCTGGGCCATGGTCGTCGTGGGCATGCTGCTGGGCGCCCTCATCGCCGCCTATGAGCTGATCGCCTCCCCCTTCCAGGCCATGGTCCTGGCCGGCTACGGCAAGCGCCTGACCTACCAGCTGGAGGCTGGCGAACAGGCGGACATGCGCACGCCCAAGGCGGGGCCCTACGACATCCGCCTGGGTTATGTGGGCCTGCCCGACTTCATCAAGCGCCTCAAGCAGCAGGGCTTCGTGATCACCCGACAGGCGCGCGTGTCGCCGGACATGGCGCGCATCCACGACTTCGGCCTGTTTATGCCCTATCAGGAGAAATCGGTGGCGGGCCTGGAACTGCTGGATTGCCGCGGCGAGACCCTGCACGGGGTCCGCCACCCGCGCCATGCCTATGCGGATTTCGCCAACGTGCCCGCGGTGGTGGCCAATACCTTGCTGTTCATCGAGAACCGGGAACTGCTGGACCCCAATCACCCGCAACGCAACCCCGCGGTGGAATGGGACCGCCTGGGTGCGGCGGTGCTGGAGAAAATCCTGCAGGCCATCGATCCCTCCCGCAACGTGCCAGGCGGTTCCACCCTGGCCACCCAGATCGAGAAGTACCGCCATTCCCCGGACGGCCTGACCATGACCGCCACGGACAAGCTGCGGCAGATGGCCTCCGCCTCACTGCGCGCCTACCTGGACGGGGAGGACACCCGCGCCACCCGCCGCCGCATCGTGCTGGACTACCTCAACTCCGTGCCCCTGGCGGCGGCACCGGGCTTCGGCGAGGTCAATGGTGTGGGCGATGGCCTCTACGCCTGGTTCGGCCTGGATTTCGACCAGATCAACCGCCTGTTGCGCACGCCGCAGCCGACGCCCGAGGCGGCGCGGGCCTACAAGCACGTGCTGGGGCTGCTGATCTCCCAACGCAAGCCCTCCTACTACCTGCTCACCGGGCGCGAGCATCTGGACGCCCATGCCAACACCTATCTGCGCCTGCTGGCCGACGCCAAGGTCATTACCCCGGCATTCCGGGACGCGGCGAAACGCGAGCGCATCGTTTTTGCCACCAACGGCAAGAACGGCAAAGCCGAATTTGCCGAGAACAAGGCGGCCAACGCCTTGCGCGTGGAACTCTCCGGCCGGCTGGACATGCCGCGCCTGTATGACCTGGACCGTCTCGACCTGAGGGCCAGCGCCACCCTGCACGGCCCCACCCAGCGCGCCGTGTCCGCTTTCCTGCGCCGCCTGTCCGACCCCGTCGTGGTGGAGGCCGCGGGGCTCTACGGCCAGTACCTGCTCTCCCAGGACAACGATCTCACCAAGCCCATCTACAGCTTCACCCTCTACGAGAATACGGAGGAGGGTGCCCTGCTGCGTGTACAGGCCGACAACCTGAATCAGCCCTTCGATATCAACAAGGGCGCCAAGCTGGACATGGGCTCCTCGGCCAAGCTGCGCACCCTGATCACCTATCTGCAACTGGTGGCGGAACTGCATCAGCACTATGTCGCCCTGCCACGCGGCGAACTGCTCAAGCTCAAGGTGGCGGACAAGGATTTGCTCATGCAATGGGTGGTGCAGTACCTGGCCAGCGCCCAGGACCGATCCCTCATGCCCATGCTGGAAGCGGCCATGTCGCGCACCTATTCCGCCAGCCCGGCCGAATCCTTCCTCACCGGCGGCGGCGTGCACCGCTTCGCCAACTTCCACCGCGAGGACGACCACAAGATCATGGACATGTGGGAGGCCACCCGGAACTCGGTGAACCTGCCCTTCATCCGCCTGATGCGCGATATCTCGCGCCACTTCATGTACCGGGATGCCAAGGGCGCAGCCCAGATCCTCGCCGACGCCAGGGATCCGCGCCGGGCGGACTACCTTAAACAGTTCGCCGACCGGGAAGGCAAGACCTTCCTGGCCCGCTTCCACAAGAAATACAAGGGACAGAAGCCGGACGAGACCGCAGGTGCCCTGCTCAACCACCTCACCGCCAACCCCAAGCGCCTGGCCGCCGTGCACCGCTACCTGGATCCCGGGGCCGACGTGGCGAGCTTCAGCGCTTTCATCAAGCAACGCCTGAACAACCCCGCCAGCCTGGACGAAGGGGATTACCAATACCTCTACGAGACCTACGGCCCGGAGAAATTCAATCTCAACGATCGGGCCTACATCGCCCAGGTGCATCCTCTGGAACTCTGGCTGGTGGCCTACCTGCGCACCCACCCCGGCGCCGGCTGGAACGAGATCACCAAGGCCAGCCAGAAGGAGCGGGTGGAAATCTACGATTGGCTGATCAACACCAGCCACAAGAACGCCCAGGACCTGCGCATCCTCTCCCTGCTGGAGATCGAATCCTTCCAGGAGATTCACAAGCGCTGGCGCAAGCTGGGCTATCCCTTCGGCAGCCTGGTACCGTCCTATGCCACCGCCATCGGCTCCTCCGCCGATCGGCCCGCCGCCCTGGCGGAACTCATGGGCGTGATCCTCAACGATGGCGTCAAGCTGCAACCCATCACCCTGGCGCGACTGGAGTTCGCCGCGGGCACGCCCTATCACACCATCCTCAAGCGGCAGCCGCCGGAGGCCACGCGCATCTTCCAAAGCGAGGTGTCGCAAGTGGTGCGACGCGCCCTGGCCAACGTGGTCCAGGAGGGCACGGCGCGGCGTTTGCGCGGCAGCTTCCCGCTGGGCGATGGCACGACCCTACCCATCGGCGGCAAGACCGGCACCGGCGACCACCGCTTCGAGGTCTATTCCGCCAGCGGCCAGGTGCTGGAATCCAAGGTCATGAACCGCACCGCCACCTTCGCCTTCTACCTCGGCGGCAACTTCTTCGGCGTCATGACGGTGTTCGTGCCGGGCGAAGCGGCGGCCGACTACCATTTCACCAGCGCCATCGCCGTACAGATCGTCAAGGACATGGAACCTGCCTTGCGCGGCCTGGTGCTGGGCAGCGAGCGGCCGGAGCCGACCTGGAAGGAGGCGCTGGCGGCTTTCGAGGCAGAGGCCCTGGTTCCAAGCGGAGAGGCACCCAGGGCGAGTGCCCTGCCGCCACCCGGTGCCTCAGCACCTCAACCCGCCGCGGCTGCGCCGGCTCCCGCACAGGCCGCAAAGCCGGTTCCGTCCAGAACCGGGGCTCCTGCTAAGCCACTGCCGCCGCCGGCTCCCGTTGCCGCCAAGCCCAAGCCCGCTCCGTCCGTGCCTGCCAGACCGGTGTCCGAGGAGCCCGTCCAGGCACCGCCGCCGCCTCAGGTGGACAAGCCGGATCCGCCGCCGCCGCCCCAGGCGCCGCCACCCAGGCCAGCTACCCCCGCCAAGGAAAGGAAAACCGGTCCCTGGGGCCCGCTTGAAGGGGAGGGGTGGGATTTCATCCGCGGCTGGCAATGAAGCGCGCCACAGCGGGCTGAAAACGACGGCATGAAAACGAAGAGGGCCGCAATACGCGGCCCTCTTCGTTCCGGTTGCGGCAGTCCGCGCCTCAGTGCATGGGCCGCTTCATGAAGTTGACGACCTTGGCCTCGGACGGCGGTCCCTTGCTGGAACTGGCGCAGCTGCCGCCGCCCTCGGTTTCCATGACGTAGCCCTCCGCCTCGTACAGCAGGTTGATGACGTCGACGAAGAAGCGTTCCTTGGCCATGGCCAGGGCGGTGCGGCCACCGTCGTTGGCCGCCTTCACATCGGCGCCGGCGTTGAGCAGCACCTCGCACACCGCCGCCTCGCCGGCGCCCGCCGCCAGCATGAGCGGCGTCAGACCGTAGAATATGCGGGCGTCGACGTCGGCACCGGCGTCCACCAGGGCCTTGACCACCGGCGCGTAGCCGCAGTCCAGTTCGTGGTTGTAGGCGGCCCTGAAGAGGGGCGTCCAGGCATTGGCGTCGCGCGCGTTGGCGTCGGCTCCCGCTTCCAGGAGGACCCGCACGGTTTCCAGGTGCCCGCCCTGGGCGGCCAGGTGCAGCGCGGTCTGGCCGGCCGCGTCAGGTTCGTTCGCGGTGATGCCTGCCACGAGCAGGCGGCGGACTGCGTCGGCATCGCCGGCCTGGGCGGCGGCAAGGAGTTCAGCGGACATGATGGGTCTCCGGGGAAATCAATACCTGACAATTGTAATCAACAATTAAGCCGCAGTCAGCGTCTTTCTCAGGCCGGACAGGCCGCCGCGCAGCACGCGTACGTCGAAGCCGCGCTGGGCCAGCAGGAAGGCCGCCGTGCCGCCGCGCCGCACGGTGTGGCTGAACAGGATGTAGATGCGCTCCTTGCCCAGGGTGTTGGCCTTCACGCGCAACAGATAGAGCGGGATGTTGATGGCGCCGGCCAGGCTGCCGTGGCGGAATTCGTCCTCCATGCGCACGTCGATGAGTTGGGCGCCGCGCTCCCGGACCAGCGCCGCCGCCTCGGCGGCCTCGACCAGATGCACCAGGGGCTCCTGCAATTGGGCGTGGAAATCGGCGGCGGCCAGGCGCATGAGCAGGCCATCCGTAAGCATGGTGACCGTGGCGTTGCGGGGCGCGCCGGAAATCAGGGCCTCCTCGCCGAAACCCTGGCCGGGGTCGAGGCGGGCCAGGCCGATACGCTTGTCCGGCGCCACGGCGCGGTCAACCTGGGCATGGCCCTGGCGGATCAGGTAGTAGAAGTCGCCGGCGTCGCCCTGACGGATGATCACCTGGCCGGTGCTGACCGGCAGGGGCGCGAAGCGGCTGAACAGCGCATGCAGGTTGGCGGGCGGCACACGGGAAAAGGCGGGGTTGCGCAACAGGTCGAACATCCAGCCGGGATCGTCGCCCTCGAATTCCGTGACCTCGTAGGAGGTGGCCTGGTCGCGCACCACCAGGGTTTCCAGGGCCTGCTCGGAGAAGGCGGCCAGCTCGCAGTCAGCGCGGGCGATGCCGGTGTAACGGCGTGGTTTCAGGCGGGCCAGGGGATGCCGGGCGGCCTCGCTGTCGGCGCGGATGATCAGAGGGTCGGAGCCGTCGCCGGCATCCAGGGCCATCTCGCCGGCGATCAGGTAATAGCGCTGGTCGTCCTGGTCACCCTGGCGGAACAGCGTCTGGCCGCGCGCCAGACGGACGTACCGGGCCTGGCCGGCGGCCTGGGCCAGGGCCTCATCGGACAGGCCGTTGAGGGGAACGAAACGTCGATAATCCACGGTCATGGCGGTCAGTCCAGGCCAAGCGCCGGCCAGAGTGTATCAACCCGGCGCTTCACCTCATCGCTCATGCGGATGGGCGTACCCCATTCCCGCGAGGTCTCGCCCGGCCACTTGTGGGTGGCGTCGATGCCCATCTTGGACCCCAGGCCTGAGACCGGGCTGGCGAAGTCCAGATAGTCGATGGGCGTGTTCTCGACCAGGAGGGTGTCCCGCGCCGGGTCGACACGGGTGGTCAGCGCCCATATCACTTCCTTCCAGTCGCGCACATCCACGTCCTCGTCGGTGACCAGGATGAACTTGGTGTACATGAACTGGCGCAGGAAGCTCCAGACACCGAACATGACCCGCTTGGCGTGGCCGGGATACTGTTTCTTCATGCTGACCACCGCCATGCGGTAGGAGCAGCCTTCAGGCGGCAGGTAGAAGTCGACGATCTCGGGGAACTGCTTCTGCAACAGGGGGACGAACACTTCGTTCAGCGCCACGCCCAGGATGGCCGGTTCGTCCGGCGGCTTGCCGGTGTAGGTGGAGTGGTAGATGGCGTCCCGGCGCAGCGTGATGCGCTCCACCGTGAACACGGGGAAGGTCTCCCGCTCGTTGTAGTAGCCGGTGTGGTCGCCGAAGGGGCCCTCCAAGGCGGTTTCGCCCGGATGGATGACGCCTTCCAGGACGATCTCGGCGGCGGCGGGCACTTGCAGATCGGAGCCGATGGCCTTGGCCACTTCGGTCTTGGCGCCGCGCAGCAGGCCGGCGAACTGGTATTCGGACAGGCTGTCGGGCACCGGCGTCACCGCGCCGAGTATCGTTGCCGGATCGGCGCCGATGGCCACGCACACCGGAAAGGGTCGGCCCGGATTCGCCGCCTGGAACTCGCGGAAGTCCAGGGCGCCGCCGCGATGGGCGAGCCAGCGCATGATGAGCTTGTTCGGTCCGATGACCTGTTGCCGGTAGATGCCCAGGTTCTGGCGCGGCTTGTGGGGGCCTCGGGTGATCACCAGGCCCCAGGTGAGCAGGGGGCCGACGTCTCCGGGCCAGCAGGTCTGGATGGGCAGGCGGGCAAGGTCCACGTCGGCGCCCTCCCACACCACTTCCTGGCAGGCGGGGGAGCGCACTTCCTTCGGGCTCATGTTGAGCACCTGCTTCAGAACAGGCCACTTGTCCCAGGCGTCCTTCAGGCCGCGCGGCGGTTCCGGCTCCTTCAGGTAGGCCAGCAGCCTGCCGATCTCGCGCAGCTTGGCCGGATCTTCCTCGCCCATGCCCAATGCCACCCGCTTGACCGTGCCGAACAGGTTGGCCAGCACACGGATGTCGCTGTTCTTTGGCTGCTCGAACAGCAGGGCGGGCCCGCCGGCGCGCAGCACCCGGTCGCCGATCTCGGTCATCTCCAGGTGGGGGTCCACCTCGGCGCGGATGCGCTTCAGTTCGCCCCGGGCTTCGAGTTGGGCGATGAAGTCGCGCAGATCGGCATAACGCATGGCGGACACTTAGCGTCCTTCCGCCACGAAGGCGAACTTGCCGTCCTTTTCCCTGAAGTTGCCCAGCTTCGCGCCCGGGTCCGGCGGCGCCTCCTTGAACTCCTGCACCCGGCAGGACTGCGTGCTCACCGCGAAATGCCGCTTGTCCAGGCGCAGGATGTACAACGGCTCGGGATACCCGTCCGGCGCCTTGAACAGGGCGATGTCGACCTTGAGGGGAATCCCTTTGGCGCTCAGGCCGTTGTTGCAGTCCGGCAGGCGAATGGCCACCACCTCCACGTCCATCGTGTCCTGCCAGGGCCAGGACTGGTTGCGGATCAGGGTGATGGCGTGGTCCTTCTCGGGGAAGGTGAACGAGGCGGAGTCCTGCATGCAACCGCCGAGGAGCGGAATGCACAGCAGGGGAAGGAATCGCAGGCGGTGAGGGATGTTCATGGCTTCACGTCCAGGGGCTCGGCGGATGAATGAACGGACGGGCAGGAGTTTACCGTGGGCGCCCGGTGAACGGCGTGAACCGGTCCAGGATTCTGCCCTGTTGCGCTGCCGAACCCGCCGCCGCCGGCTGCGGCGGCAAGCGCGGCCAGACGTGTGGGTTGCCACCCGCAGCGCACGTGGCCTACTCCAGCCCCTGGCTCGCCAGGTAGTCCTCGTAGCCGCCCTCGTAGACCACGTGGCTGCCGTCCAGCTTGAGCTCGATGATCTTGTTGGCCAGGGACGAGACGAACTGGCGGTCGTGGGAGACGAACACCAGGGTGCCGGTGAAGGCGTCCAGGCCGTTGTTCAGGGACTCGATGGATTCCATGTCCAGGTGGTTGGTGGGTTCGTCCATCACCAGCACGTTGGGGCGCAGCAGCATGAGCTTGCCGAACAGCATGCGGCCCTGCTCGCCACCGGAGATGACGCGCACCGGCTTCTTCACCTCGTCGCCGGAGAACAGCAGGCGGCCGAGGGTGCCGCGCACCAGGGTGACCAGATCTTCGCCGTCGTAGCCGCCGGCGCGAACCCATGCGCTGATCCAGTCGGTCAGGGACTGGTCGCTGTCGAAATCGGCGGAGTGGTCTTGGGCGAAGTAGCCGGGCTTGGCCTTTTCCGCCCATTTGACGGCGCCGCGCGCCGGCTTCAGTTCGCCCATGAGCAGGCGCAGCAGGGTGGTCTTGCCGACGCCGTTCTCGCCGATGATGGCCACCCGGTCGCCGGCGGCGATGTGCACGTTCAGGTTATTGATGACCTTCTGTCCCGGCTCGTAGCCGAAGCTGAGATCCTCCACCTCCACCGCCAGGCGGTGCAGTTTCTCCTTCTCGTCCACCTCGAACCGGATCCAGGGGTACTGCCGGCTGGAGGGTTTCACGTCCTCGGGCTTGATCTTCTCGATCAGCTTCATGCGGCTGGTGGCCTGCTTGGCCTTGGACTTGTTGGCGGCGAAGCGGCGCACGAATTCCTGCAACTCCGCCACCCGCTCCTTGGCCTTGGCGTTGGCGGCGGATTGACGCTCCCGGGCCAGGGTGGAGGCTTCCATGTAGTCGTCGTAGTTGCCCGGGTAGACCTTCAGGGTCTGGTAGTCCAGGTCGGCCATGTGGGTGCAGACCTGATTCAGGAAGTGGCGGTCGTGGGAGATGATGATCATGGTGGAGTCGCGCCCGTTGAGCACGTTCTCCAGCCAGCGGATGGTGTTGATGTCCAGGTTGTTGGTGGGTTCGTCCAGCAGCAGGATGTCCGGGTTGGCGAACAGCACCTGGGCCAGCAGCACCCTGAGCTTCCAGCCCGGCGCCACCTCGCGCATGGGGCCGTTGTGCTTGTCCGAGGGGATGTCCAGGCCGAGCAGCAGTTCGCCGGCGCGGGCCTCGG
>Ga0233425_10003613_pt1 | contig 27714 bp, 20 predicted proteins | sample Watercolumn_Towu_2_FD_181712 | JGI IMG/M metagenome (GOLD analysis project Ga0233425, IMG submission 181712) | Freshwater microbial communities from Lake Towuti, South Sulawesi, Indonesia - Watercolumn_Towuti2014_140_MG | ecosystem: Environmental > Aquatic > Freshwater > Lake | place...
CGGGTCGATCAACCCCTTGCGGACGAGAGGCCGGATCTGCCTCGTCTCCGGGTGATCGATCCTGAACCACAGCTCGACGGTGAACGAGGGATCGACGTCAAGCGAGGGGTCGTCGTGTGCGAACACCGAGTCGTCCACGCCGTCGAAGACGAGCACGGACTCACCCAGCCTGCGGCAGTCGGCCGAGCAGGTGTCGCCGTCGTCGGTGTTCCCGTCGTCGCACTGCTCGCCGGCCTCGAGGAACCGGTTGCCGCACCCCGGCGGCGCCCAGTCGACGGTGAGGGTGTACTCCGCGGCCGCGAGGACCTCGGTGTCGGCGAAGAGGTAGTACACCCCGGCGGGCAGACCGAACACGTCCAGCCGCGCCTGGGGGTACCCCGCGGCAGTCGTGTCGCAGGCGAGGTCGATACCGCTGAAACACGGCTCGCGGTGGAGGTAGAGCACCATGTCGGTCGCGGAGCCCCATGTGTTGGCGTGGAACGACGCGGGCTCGAGCAGCTCGAAACGGTGGACCTTCTCGTCGCCCGCGTCGCCGCCGCACGAGCCGGAGAACCGCATGATCCCGCCGGGGTTGTCGCCGTGGTACGTGCCCGGCCTCGGGAGCGGGATCGCGCTCGAGCACTCGTGTCCGGCGGGGCACGCCGGGTCGTCCCAGTCCACGGCCGAGTTGCAGTCGTCGTCGATGAGGTTGCCGCACACCTCGACCGCGTCGGGGTTGACCAGGGGATCGTCGTCGTCGCAGTCGGTCCCGCCAGGGCACGTCCCGTCGATGAACCCGTCCCCGTCCCGATCGGGCGGGTCGAACCGGCAGCCCGCGATCGCGTCGCAGACGTCGAGGGTGCAGTCGTCCCCGTCGTCGCACAGCGTGTCGTCGGGGTCGTGGCGGATCGCGCCCCCATCGTCCTCGACGCAGGTGTCCACCGTGCAGTCGATCGAGTCGTCGATGTCGGGCGCCACGCCGTCCACGCACCCCGCGGCAGTGCACTCCTCGAGGCCGTTGCAGTAGAGACCGTCGTCGCACTCCTCGGCCGTGCAGGGCGGCTCGGCGTCCGCATCGCCGCCGTCTTCGTCGATGTCGGGGTCTCCGTCGATGTCGATGTCTCCGTCGTTGTCAGCATCTCCGTCGTTGTCAGCATCTCCGTCGAGGTCGGCATCTCCGTCGATGTCCGTGTCGCCGTCGATGTCCGTGTCGCCGTCGATGTCCCCGTCACCGTCGAGGTCGGCGTCGCCGTCCGCGTCGCCGTCCGGACCCTCGCACGCGCCCTCACGGCACGGCGGATCGTCGGAGCCGATGCACGCGCGCCACAGGCAGACCCGGCACTCGACCTGCCGGCCGTGCTCGAACTCGCACTGGCGTTCGACGGCGAGCACATCCCGGGCCTCGAACCGCGCCGCGACCCGGACGCCGAGCTGGCTGTTCACCTCGCTCCCCGCCCAGATCCGGAGCGACTGAGGGAGCTCGTCGTCGCTCGTGACCTCGAACGATACCGGCGAGATGTTCACCTCGCCGGCCTGAAACTCCACGGCCACCTCGTCCAGGTCGACCCCGGGCCGGAGGTCGCCGTCCATCACGAGGAGGATCGACGTCTCGTCGGAGCACCCGGCCGCGAGGACCACGGCGAGCGCCGCGAGCCGGCTCCCGTTCACAACGCTCGTTCTCATGGCATCTGCACCGATCCGAAGGTCCCGTTCCGCTGCTCCTCGTCCGGGACCGTGAGCACGACCGTCGTCGTGATGCCGCCGGCCGCGACGGCTCCGACGATGGTCCAGAACCACCACGTCCGGTACCACGGACGGCGACGGTCGTGGTCCTCCACGACGGCGACCGGCTCGGCGACGGGCTCCGGCTCGGGCGCCAGGCCGGGCTCCACGCGCAGCGGGGCGTCGGCCGTCCCGGCGCTGGCGAGGACATGGCCGCTCGGCGCCCGGGCCTCGACGCGGAGCTCGACCGGAGTCGTGACCTCGGGCTGGTCCACCTCCGCGGTGAACACCCTGCCCTCCCGGACGGTCTCTACCTCCCGGAACGGCTGGTCCGGAGCAGTCCGCACGAGGACCACGACCTGCTCGATGCCCGATGTCTCGCCGCCTGCCGTCGCCTCGATCACGATGGTCCCGTCGGTTGGGACGACGGCGGGCGCATCGACCTCGAGCGTGACGTTCACCTGCGGCTCGAAGCCCTCCCGGAGCCGATCGAAGAAGCTCACCACGCGTGGCGGGATCTCGGGATCGGCCATCTCGTGGCCGGGGTCCAGCGTCAGGAGGTTCTCGAAGGCCTGGCGCGCCTGCGCCTGCTGCCGCCGGATGAGCTCGGCCGCGCCGATCAGCTCGAGCGCCTGGCAGCGCTGGCCCGCTGACGCCGCCTCGCTCGAGACGACGTGCTCGAGGAGCCTGACCGCGCCGGGGTAGTCGAACGACCGGATGAGGGACCGCCCCCGCTCGAGAGCCGCGGCCGGCTCCATCGATTCCTCGGCCATGGCCGTCGCCGTGGACAGGAGCAGCGCAAGCGAGGCCAGGATGCCGTGGACACATCTCGTCGTCATCGGACCGCCGGGCTCATCGGGAAAAATCGTATCATCGCCGTCAACAACCCCGCAACGCGAGGGCCGCCTCTCCGGTGTCCTCACGGCAGCAGGGACAGGATCACAGCACCGATCAGGGATGGCGCCGGGCCACCTGCCGCGCCGCAGCCGCCGCTCATCGGAGAGGACGGTCTCCGATGCGGGTCGGGGCCGGAGGCGTCCTCGACCGCGGCGTCGGGTCCGGCATCGGGCGCCGGCTGGTCGACGTCGCCATCGGGCCACTCGTCCGCGTCGAGATCGGCATCCCCGCCGTCGGGGACTGTCCCTCCGTCCGGCTCGGGCTCGGGGCAGTCCTCGACCATGACCCGGAACACGGCCTCCGGGCCGAACCACGCGCGACCTTCATCCACGAGCCGCCACGTGGACACGACGAGGCCCGGCGCTCCGGGCGCGGCGCCCGCCAGGGTGAACACCGTGCGCCGGCATCCGGGGTCGGTGCAGTCGCCGCCCGGCGGGTCGGCCGCCTCGGGCCGCACCTCGGGGTTGGACGAGTCGGCGACCGAGACCCTGTGCGTCCCGACGAAGGGGTCCGCCACATCCGACGGGACGCCGAGCCGGACCGCCTGGCCCTCGGCGTCGCCACCGCCCGAGTCGGTCCAGACCGCGCCTCCGGTGTTCCGGAGCTCGACCCAGAAGCTCACCGGGTCACCCGCGCAGACCACGTAGTCGGCCTCGCCACCCGGGCTCTCGGCCGCGTCTGAGCCCTGCTCGACGAGCTCGGCATCGAGCGGCGGCGGCCCGACGCCGCAGACCCGGCCGACGGCGAACCCCTCGGCCGGGGACCGCTCGAGCCGGCCCCGCGTCTGGGGGCCGCAGATCCCGTCCTCATCGATCCGGTCACCGGGGTGGTTTGCGTTCCAGAGCCGCTGGAACGCGAGGACCGAGAAGCTCCGCAGGTCCTCTCCCGGACCTTCGAAATGCACCGGGTCGCTGCCGGGGAGCGGCTGGTCGAACCCGTTGGCCAGGAGCGCCGATCGGGCGCTCGAGTAGTTGTCCACGTCCACGGCCTTGCCGCTCTCGTGGTTGCTGCTGCCCGGCTCGGCGGCGACGGGACACCCGAGCCAGAGCACGTACTGCTCGGCGAGCGTCCGGAAGGCGGAGTTGATCCGGATCGAGGTCGAGTCGGCTGCCGCCTCGATCCCGCGCTTGGCCGCGGGGCTCAGGTACGGGTGGACCCGCGACGACGTGAGCGTGATGTTCGGGTGCGAGAACCGGACGAAGCGTCCTTCCGTCAGGCAGAGCATCTCGTCGAGGAGCTGGGCGCTGATGCCCTCGGTGCCGGAGGTGGAGCAGCCGGCGTCGAGGTCGCTCAGATCCACGGCGGACCGGAGCACGCCGACGCCGTCGTCCTGCGGCACGACGTCGTGGTGGTCGCCGTCGCCCGCGACGCACGCGCTGAGCAGCGCGACCGCCGCGGCGATCCCGACCCCTTTCGTCTCCCTGGCTCGAAGCAGCCGCATCTCGTTGATGATCTATCACATGCGTGCGTTTGAGCTACACTCGTTCAAGCTGTGCGGAGGGGACGTGCGGTCGTCATCGCGATGGAAGGCTCGAAGCGCGCTCCTCGCCGTCGTCGTCGTCATGTCGAGCTGCGGAGAGGACGAGCTCCGCGACGAGACGACGGCCGAGGACTGCTCGGACCTCTCCGACAACGACCGCGACGGGCTCGTCGATTGCGAGGACTCGGGCTGCTGGCACCTCGAGGCCTGCGGCCGGGTCGACGGCGACGCGGACGTGGACGCGGACGGCGACGCCGACGGGGACGATGACGTGCCGGCTCGCTTCCGACCGCTCGTCGAAGTGATCGAGCGAGAGCTCGCGGCGCTCGGCGCGCCCGGGGTCGCCGTGGCCGTCATCGAGGGCGGCGAGGTGGTCTTCGCGGCCGGCTTCGGCTCGCGCCGCCCGGGCGAGCAGGACCCGGTCGAGCCGACGACCCTGTTCCGCATCGCGTCGGTGACCAAGATGCTCACGACGGTCGGCCTGCTCCAGCTCGTCGAGGATGGAGATGTGGTGCTCTCGGCTCCGATCACCGACTACCTCCCGGACTTCGCGTTCATCCGCGACCCGAGCTGGGCCTCGTCGATCACGGTCGAGCACCTGCTGACCCACGCCTCGGGAATGTACGACTACATCGCGATCGACGGGGATCGCGAGGATTCCGCGCTGTCTGAGTTCCTCAACGGAGAGTTCGGCGAGCTGGTCTACCTGATGGCTCCGGCGGGCCGGATGTACAACTACACCAACCCCGGCTACATGCTCGCGGGCCTCGTCACCGAGACGGTGTCCGGCACGTATTATCGGACCTACCTCACGGAGAACGTCCTCGCTCCGCTCGGCATGAGCCGCACGTTCTTCCTCCCTTCCGAGGTCCTCGCTGACGGCGACTACGCCACGGGCGACACCACGGACTGGGAGACGGGCAACCCGATGCTGGTCGAGCCGGAAACGTACGACAACGCCTGGGCGAGACCGGCGGGGTTCGCTTACTCGTCGGTGCTCGACCTCGCGCGGTTCGTGGCCTTCCTGCGCGACGGCGACCCGGCGGTCCTCGGCGACGCCGAGCGCGCGGCCATGCAGTCGCCGCGGATCGACACGGAGATGTTCCTCGACCTCGTGCACTACGGCTACGGCCTGCTCGTCTCCGAGGGCGGGTTCTACGGACCCGGGGCCTGGGACTTCTACGACGTCCGCGTCGTCATGCACGACGGGGCGCTGCCCGGTTTCTCGTCCGAGCTCTTCTACGTGCCTGAGCTCGACGTCGGGTTCGTCACACTCGCCAACACCGACGGCGCATACTTCTACGAGTCCTTCGCCGCCGTCCTGCACACGATCGCCGACATGCCACGGCCCGTCGCGTCACCCGACCTCACGATGTCGCGCGAGGAGCTTGAGTCCTTTGCCGGCGACTACCTGGACCCGTACAACGTGGGCCGGGTCCAGGTCAGCCTGGACGGCGAGCGTCTGGTCGTGTCCATGCCGGACCTCGACGCGCTCGGCATCCCCTACGACGAGGAGCTGACGCCGACGTCGCCGCGGAACTTCATGCTCGGGCTCCAGGGCTGGCCCGTCGCGGTGACCTTCATCCTCGATGAGGGAGGTGCGGTCGAGTACCTGCGCACCCGGTACTTCGTCGCCGCGCGGGTCGCTGCCGGCGCTCCACCCGGGCCTCGCGCGCACCGTCCACCGCCCGGCCTCGCCGCGATGCTCCGACGACTGCGACAGGTCCCGCCCGAGCCCTTGCCTTTCGGCGTCCCAGGAATCGATCGCGTGGTGGAATGATCCCTGTGCCACACCGGGCCACTTGGTGACATCGGGCGCATCACCTGTCATGGCGAGCCTCGGCGCGAACGGTTCTGAGCCTGGCCAACTGCTCGAAATCCGTGGATCACGATGCCGAGCGCCGCACGTCCGCATGGCCCGAGCCCGCGGGCACGGGTGTTGCTGGCCATGAAGCCGGCAAAGGATCGCCCCGACGGGGCATGAGCGATTGAAACACTCCACAGGGAGGGAGAACAACATGAGGTCCTTGGTCAGTCGCGGCCTGGCGTTCGTCGTCATCCTGGTGGCCTTCGGGTCCTGCACCGGTGGGCCCACCTACCCGGTCGGCGAGGGCGATCATTCGTCGAGTCACGGTCTCTCGATCGATGAGAGCCTGATCTCCGCATCGGTCCTGGCCGGCGAGGTGAGCCTCGAGCTCCCGATCGCCCGCGAGGACGGCGGAGACGCGCTGGAAGGCTCGGCCGAGGTCACCATCTACGACCTGGCCGGCAACGAGATCGCCCGCGCGCAGACCGACTTCCTGTTCCCCGAGGGCGACCGCGAGGTGTCAGTCGAGCTCGACGGCCTGACGGGCATCCCCGACGGGACCGCGGGCGGCGACCTCGCGCAGTTCGTGGTCCGCTACCACGTCGAGGCAGGCAGCGCGAGCCTGTACGGCCGCCGCTCGCTGTTCATGGTCGCGCAGCGAATCGGCGCGGTCGTGCTCGGCTCCGACGAGCTGTTCGACGAGCAGCCCGCGCACCTCCGCGTCCTCGCGCAGGACCCGGGAAGCGGCAGGCCGCTGGCCAACACCGCGGTCGAGGTGCTCCTCGAGACGACCGACGAGGACGGCGAGGCGACCCGGACCACCGTGTGGGAAGGCGAGACCGACGAGGCGGGCGTCGCGGCCATCACGTTCACCCCCGAGGACTTCACCGGACCCATGACCATGATCATCCGCATGGCGAACGAGGACCAGACCGCCGAGAGCCGCCACTCGGTGACCGTCGTGCGCGACCACCGGGTCCTCCTGACCACGGACAAGCCGATGTACCAGCCCGGCCAGACCATGCACCTGCGCGCTCTCTCGATGCGGCTGCCCGACAACCAGGCGAGCGCCGGGGCCCAGGTGACCTTCGAGGTCATGGACGCGCGCGGCAACCTGGTCTTCAGGCAGGCCGAGACCGCGAACGACTACGGCGTGGCCGCGGCCCAGTTCACGCTCGCCCGCATGGTGAACATGGGCCGGTACACCATCCGAGCCATCGTGGACGACGCGGTGCAGGAGCGGACCGTGACGGTCGACCGCTACGCGCTGCCGCGGTTCCGTATCGGGTTCGAGGCCGACCGGCCGTTCTACCTGCCCGGCGAGACGCTCCGGGGCGACATCGACGTTGACTACACCTTCGGGCAACCCGTCGCGGGCGGCTCGGTCGTGGTCCGGGCGAGCCAGTTCGATGTGGACTGGGTCGAGTTCGCGGAGCTCCGCGGCACGACGGACGACGACGGCGGCTACGGCTTCGACCTCGACCTGCCGAGCTACTTCGTCGGCCTCCCGATCGACCAGGGCGGGTCGTTCGTCAAGCTGGCGATCGAGGTCACCGACACCGCGGGGCAGACCTTCGAGATCGAGCGCGGCATCACCGTGGCCCAGGGCGCGGTGACCGCGGTCCTCATCCCCGAGCGTCCGGCCCTGGCGCCCGGCGTGCCGAACACGATCTTCCTGCTCACGGCCGACCCGACGGGCACGCCCATCGCCGCGCGGTGCGACGTCCGGGTGGGAGACGACGCCCCGATCGCGCTCGAGACCGACGACCGCGGCTTCGCGTCGTTCGAGGTCACCGCCGAGGCGGGAGCGCCCGTCGATGTCCGCGTGACCGTCGAGGACGGCCGGGGCGGCACCGTCGAGGTGATCCAGAGCTTCTCGACCGACGGCACGGCCACCGACACCGTGCTCCTGCGCACCGATCGTTCGCTGTACGCGGTCGGAGACCGGGCCGAGGTGTCGATCTGGTCGCCGCGGGTCCAGGACCGGGTGTACCTCGACGTGGTCCACTCGGGCCAGACGCTGCTCACCGACATCGTCACCGTCGAGCAGGGCTGGACCACCGTGAGCCTCGACCTCACCGAGCAGCTCGCCGGCTCGCTGACCATCTCCGTCTACTACATCGCGGGCGGCGGCGAGATCGTCCGCGACCAGCGCGTCATCTTCGTGTCGGGCGCGGCCGAGCTCTCGCTCGAGATGGAGCTCGACCGGCCCGTCTACCGGCCGGCCGAGACCGCCACGTTGAGCCTGCGCATCGCCGACCGCGAGGGCGCGGGCGTGCAGTCCGCCGTCGGGCTCCAGGTCGTGGACGAGGCGGTGTTCGCGCTCTCCGAGCAGCGGCCCGGCCTCGAGCGCATCTACTTCCAGCTCGAGGAGGAGCTCGCGCAGCCCGCGTACGAGATCCACGGCTTCGACGCCGGCTCGGTGCTGGGCGACGGCGACCCGGCGATCGAGGACCCGCGCACCCAGGAGGCGGCGCGGGTGCTCTTCGCCGCCGGCGGCGATCTCGGGCTCTACGGCATCGACTACTCGAGCGAGCGCGAGCTGACCGGCGCGGTGCTCTCGCACGCGTCCACCGCGATCAACACCGACATCCAGATGATCGTGGCGCGGCTCGAGGCCGCGCTCGACGGCCACCGGTTCGGCGAGCCGGAGGACCACGCGCGCGACTGGGTCGAACGTACGCGCGACTTCTGGTACGACCCCTGGGGCCAGCGATACCGGACGACCTACCGAGATTCGAACCTCACCATCTCCTCGGCGGGCGTGGACGAGACCTGGGGCACGGCCGACGACGTCACCGCCTCGGCCTGGGTGAACCTGTGGGCCGGCCGGAACGGTGGGGAAGAAGCGTTCGCCGACGACGAGGACGGCGAGGAGCCGAGCCCGGGCGACTGGGCCGGCGCCGACGCCGACACGGACGGCGACACCGACACGGACACCGACGTGGACCCGGCCGGGCCCGCGGGCGGCGACGGGCCTCGCATCCGGAGCTGGTTCCCCGAGACCCTGTACGTGGACCCGGCGGTCATCACCGACGAGGACGGGCGCGCGACGGTCGAGATCCCCCTCGCCGACTCGATCACGACGTGGCGGGCCTCGGCCATCGCCTCGAGCCGCCGTGGCCACCTGGGCTCGAGCACCACGGGCATCACCGTGTTCCAGGACTTCTTCGTGGACCTCTCGCTGCCCGCGACGCTGACAATGGGCGACGAGATCACCGTGCCGGTCGTGGTCTACAACTACCTCGACACCGAGCAGACGGTCGAGATCGACGTGACGCCCGCCGACTGGTTCACCATGCTGACGCCCGCTCACCAGACCGTCACGCTCGGCGCGCGCGAGGTGTCGTCGGTGCCGCTGCGCATCCGGGCCGACCAGGTGGGCTGGTACAGCCTCGAGGCCGTTGGCCGCGCGGGCGACGTGGCCGACGGGCTGCGGCGCCGCATCGAGGTCATGCCGAGCGGCCAGGAGATCAACGCGGCGCAGAGCGACGTGCTCCAGGCCACGCCCGAGGGCGCGCGGGTGTCGTTCTCCTTCGATATCCCCGGCAACGCCGTGCCTGGCGCGAGCGAGCTGCTGGTCAAGCTGTACCCGGGAGTCTTCGCGCAGGCCATCGAAGGGCTGGACTCGATCCTCCAGATGCCGAGCGGGTGCTTCGAGCAGACGTCGTCAACGACCTACCCGAACGTGATGGTGCTCCAGTACCTGCAAGAGACCGGGAGCGTGACGCCCGAGATCGAGATGCAGGCGCGCGAGTATATCAATCAGGGCTACCAGCGGCTGCTGACGTACGAGGTGACGGGCGGCGGGTTCGAGTGGTTCGGCGAGACGCCGGCGCACCGGATCCTCACGGCGTACGGCCTGATGGAGTTCTCCGACATGGCGGAGGTCCACGCGGTGGACCCGGCGGTCATCAGCCGGACCGCGGCGTGGCTCGCGGCGCAGCAGACGGCCGACGGGAGCTGGACCCCGGACCCGGGCGGCATCGCCGAGGGCGCGATCAACAACTACCAGAACGACACCTACCGGACCACGGCGTACATCCTGTGGGCGCTGCTCGAGTCGGGCTACCGTGGGCCCGAGGTCTCGCGGGCGGTTGGCTACCTGCGGGGCCGGAGGGCCGAGGCGGCCGACAGCTACTCGCGCGCCATCGCGGCGCAGGCGTTGATCACGAACGACCCGTCGGACGCGGTGGGCATCGAGCTGCTCGACCAGCTCGCCGAGGACGCGACGGTCGCGGACCAGGCGGCGCACTGGGGCGACGAGGAAGGCGCGTCGGGCATGACCTACTCCATGGGCGACGCCCACGTGCTCGAGACCACCGCGCTCGTGGCGGACGCGTTCCTGCGCGCGCGGCGCCACATGGAGCTGGCGACCCAGGCCCTGACCTTCCTCGTGCGGAACAAGGACGCGTACGGCAACTTCTCGACGACCCAGGCCACGGTCTACGCGCTCCGCGCCATGATCCGGTCGATCTCGTCGTCGACGACCGAGGCCGACGCGTCGATCGCCGTCTTCCACAACGGCGAGCTGGTCGACACGGTCCGGGTCACGCCCGAGGAGTCGGACCTGTTCCGGCAGCTCGACCTGAAGGAGTACGTGGTCGAGGGCCGCAACACGGTGGAGCTGGTGATGACCGGTGAGGGCTCGCTCATGTACCAGGTCGTGGGCACCCACTGGATGCCGTGGGACGACGTGCCGCCCGAGGAGGTCGGCCCGATGTCGATCGAGGTGGCGTACGACCGGACGCGGCTCGAGGTCGACGACACGGTCACGGTGGACGTGACGCTGACGAACAACACGACCGGGTCGCTGAACATGGTGCTCGTTGACCTGGGCATCCCGCCGGGCTTCGACCTGATGACCGAGGACCTCGACGCGCTGGTGGCGGAGGGCGTGTTCCGGCGGTACGAGCCGGCGGGGCGGCAGGTCATCCTGTACTTCGACGAGATCCCGGCGGGTCCGCCCGTCGTGCTGAGCTACCGCCTGGTCGCGCGCAACCCGATGCGCGGCGAGGCCCCGTCGTCCGAGGCGTACCTGTACTACGACCCCTCCGTCCGCACCCAGGCCCGCCCCGTCCAGATCGAGGTCGAGTAGCCAGGACCGAGGCCCTGTGCTATGGAATCCTTGTGATAACCAAAGAGAAAGCACTCCACGCGGTCCAGAGCCTTCCGGATGATGCGTCGCTCGAGGACATCATGGAACGCCTCGTTTTCCTGTCGAAGGTCGAGAAGGGACTCCAGCAGGCTGACGCCGGCCAGACGGTCCCCCACTCGGAGGTCAAGGAGAAGATCTCGAAGTGGCTGAGGTGAGGTGGACTCTTCAAGCGGTTGACGATCTCGACGCCGCGGCAGAGTACATCGCTCGAGACTCACTTCACTACGCCAGCCTGTTCGTGGAACGAGTGCTCGACGCAGTCGATCGGCTCGAGCAGTTCCCACTCATCGGCAGGATCGTTCCCGAGAAAGCGGACCCTTCCGTTCGAGAGCTCATCGTGGGGAGCTACCGGATCGTTTATCGCCACCATGGTGACCTCGTCGAGGTGCTCACGATCCACCACGGTGCCCGCCTGCTCGATCTCTCCAGGCTCCAACGACGAGACTGACGCCGTTCGAGTCGAACGACCCCAGGCTGCCCTCGTCCTACGACCCCTCCGTCCGCACCCAGGCCCGCCCCGTCCAGATCGAGGTCGAGTAGACACGTTTCACCTCGTCTCTGATCAAAGTCATCGAGCCGTAAAACCTGACCCCCAGCCCTTCCGATGTGGGCTGGGGAGCAGTGCCCTGCTCGACACCGTCCTCCCCCCTTCCCGCCTCGGGAAGGGGGACCGAGGGGGATAGGTCTTTCCGCTTCGTGCTATCGTGGGAAGAGACCGGGGCGCTCGCCCATGCTCCGAGCTGTGCATCGGGTCAGGAACGCTTGAGGCGTTCCAGCTCGGCGAGGGTTGCGGCGAGGCGGCGCTCAGCCTGCTCGCGAGCGGCTCGTTCCTGCTCGCGGGCCTCCTCTGCCTGCTCGCGGGCCTGCTCTGCCTGCTCGCGGGCATGTTCAGCCTGCTCGCGGGCCTGATCGATGGTCGGAACGAGATCCTGGCCAGCGGAATCGCGCGACACCCCCAGCATGGCCGCCTCGCCCTCCCGCACCGACACCAGCCACGCATCCAGCTCCTCGCTCCGCGCCGGCCCGGCTCCCCTGTGCACCTGCATGAACCCGCTGTCAGCCTCGCGCCGGAACACCTGGAGCGCCACGCGCTCGGCCCCCCTCGCCCGTCCGGCCGCGGCTTCCGGGTCGAACACCACGAGCTCACGGACCCCGAGCTGGGCGTACTTCTTCGGGGCCTCACGGTAGTCCTTCTGCCACTTCTGCTCGCTCACGATCTCGAACGCCAGCCGCGGCGGCCGGTGCCCGGGCAGCCACGTCTGCCAGCTCGCGGGCAACGGCCGCGGAGGCGGATGGTCGAGTAGATACACGTCAGGCGACACGCGCACGAGCGGCTGGTGCTCCACCCAGGCGAAGAACTGGTCGGCCCCGATGAGCACGTCATCCCACCCTCGCTCCCGGGCCAGCTCGGAGAGGATCGAGATCAACGCTCGGATGATGAGGTTCTGCTCGCCGCCTTCGCCCATGTCTTCCTCGTCCGTCAGGTACCAGCTCGACCAGTCGATCGTTGCGCCGATCTCCTCGGGCTCGGGGTTCCAGACCACATCGAGCGAGCGTGGCGGACGGGTGCGGGGCAGGTTCCTCTCCTGCGGGGACGTGACCGCTGACATGAGGGAAGCATAGCACAGGGGAAGGTATTTCGAGGTGTTCAGAGGTCCACCCGCAGGCCCGCCCCGTCGAGTCACCCATCTCCATCGCGACCCGGCGAGCCGGACGCGTCATCCGTGGCGAGCAGCCCCATGAGGACGACGTCGTGGTACGTCCCGCCGCGGAACACCGCCTGCCTCCTGGTCCCCTCGTGACTGAACCCGCACCGCTCGTAGCACCTGATCGCCCGCTGGTTGAACTCGTAGACCTCCAGCTCCAGCCTGTGCAGGTTGAGCTCCTCGAACGCGAAACGGGCCAGGGTCCGCACGGCGTCGCTCCCGTGTCCGCGGCCCCGGTCCCCGGCCTCGCCGATCACGATGCCGATCACCGCCTTGCGGTCGCGCCAGTCGATCCTGTGGAGGCCCACGTTCCCGACGTGCCGCCAGGCCTCGCCCTCCCGGACCTCGATCGCGAAGACCTTGTCGTCGGAGACGAGCTGCCGCTCGAACCACCGCTCCTCGTCGGTCATCGACATCGGGTAGACGATCTCGAGGCACCGCCGGGTGTCGGGGTCGTTGAACCACCGCACGAACGCTGGGAGGTCGGTCCGCTCGATCGCCCTGAGCCTGATTCCACTGCCGAGGATCATGTCCCCTCCTGCAACGCGTCGAGGTCGTCCGTATGATCGACGTCCCGGACGACGCCAGGATCATCGACGAGCACCGTGCATGGAGCGCCGCCGAGCCGGGCGACGAAGACGTCGAGCCGCTCGTCGTCTCCGAGCCTCCGGAGCGCGTCGACCAGCCGCGGGGGCAGCAGCGGCGGGTGTCCCGCGCGTCCCCCCGTCGTCGGGACCACCAGGTTGTCCGGGCGGAGGCGGCCCACCTCGATCAGGGCCGCGATCGTCTCGGTCCGGACCGCGGGCATGTCGACCGGCCAGAGCAGGAGCGCCGCGCCGTCCGGCACGACGCCGGCCAGCACCCTCGCCGACGAGCCCATGCCCCGGTCCGGGTCGGGGTTGTCCGCGACGCGGTCGCAGAGCGACGCCGCGAGCCCGCGGACATCGCGGGCGTGGTGGCCAAGCACGACCGCGACGCCCGCGACCCCGGCGCGCCTCGCCGTCCGGACGATGGTCTCGAGGAAGGTCGTCCCCCGGAAGTCCAGGGTCGCCTTGGGCCGTCCGCCCAGGCGCCGCCCGGCGCCCGCGGCCAGCACTCCCGCCCAGACCTCGGGCGGCGCCGTCACGGCTTCTCCGTCCTCCGGACGCCGATCAGCTCACCAACAATGCTGACGGCGATCTCCGCCGGGGTCTCGGAGCAGATCGACAGACCGATCGGCGCGTGGAGCCGGTCGATCGCCTCCGGGGCCACGCCGTCTCTGGCGAGCCTCTCCCGCACCTCGGCGACCTTCTTCGCGCTCCCCATCATCCCGAGGTAGGCCAGGTCCAGGTCGATCAGCGCGCGCACGACGTGGTAGTCGTGCGCGTGGCCGCGGGTGACGACCACGCAGTAGGACGTCGGTCCGAGGCCGAGCGGCCCCCACTCGACGGGGTCGAACGAGTGGACGAGGAGCGCGGCGTCGGGGAACCGCTCTCCGGACGCAAACTCGGGGCGGTCGTCGATGACATGGACGATGAAATCGCACCGCGCGGCGAGCGACGCGACCTCGACGCCGACGTGCCCCGCGCCGAAGATCGCCAGCCTGGGCCGCAGCCCGATCGGCTCGACCAGCACCCGCACCGATCCGCCGCAGGTCATGCCGATGTCGGCGAGCGAGCGCTCCTCGAGCACGGCGACGCCGGTCCCGATGACATCGAGGGCGCGCCGGCTCATCACGTGCTCGACCTTGCCGCCGCCGATGGTGCCGACGATCGACCCGTCGGCGCGGACGACCATGCGGGCGACGCCGTGGCGCGGGGTCGACCCGTCCGTGTCGATCAGCGTGACGAGCGCCGCTCTCTCGCCCGAATGCTCGAGCCTGAGCGCTTCCTCCAGGACCCGGGTCAGCTCGGTCATGCGCCGTATCCTACCCCCGCTTGAACCATCGTGTCTCCCCGGGGCATGATCCCCGACCATGGACACCACGAGCACCAACGGAACGAACGACGTGGTCCTCCTCAGGGGGGCCACACTGGCCGACCTGTCGCCGCCTCGCCTGCGCGCGGCGGACGTCTGGATCGGAGGCGGTGTGATCATCGCCGTCGGCGACGCGCCCGCGGGACTCCGCGCGTCGACAACCATCGAGTGCTCGGGGTGCATCGCGCTCCCGGGCCTCGTCTGTGGTCACGGCCACCTCTACTCGGCGCTCGCCACCGGCATGCCCGGACCGGCCGTGCCGCCGACCTGCTTCGTCGAGATCCTCGAGCGCGTGTGGTGGCGGCTCGACGTGGCGCTCGACGAGCCGTCGCTCCAGGCGAGCGCGCTCGTCGGCGCGCTCGGCGCCGTCCGGAGCGGGACCACCGCGATCATCGACCACCACGCGTCGCCCTCGCTGATCGATGGCTCGCTCGACGTCATCGCCGACGCGCTCGAGGAAGTCGGGCTGCGCGGCGTGCTGTGCTACGAGACCACGGACCGCGGCGGTCCCGGGCGCCGCGACGCCGGGCTCCGTGAGAACGAGCGGTTCCTGGTAGCCGCCACGAGCCGGCGCCTCGCGCGCGGGCTGGTCGGAGGCCACGCCGGCTTCACGCTGTCGGACGAGTCCCTCGCGGCCTGTGTCGACATCGCGCGTCGGCACGGATCCGGGCTCCACGTCCACACGGCCGAGGACGGGGCGGACCAGCGGGACTCGGTCGAGAAGCACGGCCGCCGGGTGCTCGAGCGGCTCTCGCGGGCCGGGGCGCTGGGGCCGCGCACGCTCCTGGCCCACGGCGTCCACCTCGACGAGCGCGAGCGGGCGCTGCTCGCCGGGTCCGAGTGCTGGATCGCTCACAACCCCAGGTCGAACATGAACAACTCCGTGGGGTACGCCCGGCCCTCGTCGCTCGGGCCCCGGGTCGTCCTGGGCACCGACGGCATCGGCGCGGACATGATCGCCGAGAGCCAGCATGCGTTCTTCCGCGCCCGCGAGGAGTCGCTGCACACCGACGCCGCCACGATAGTCGGCTGGCTCGCCCGGGGCGCCGAGCTGGTGAGCGACCTCTTCGGCCTGCCCGTCGGCCGTCTCGAGCCGGGCGCTGCCGCGGACATCACCGTGCTCGAGCCGGGCTCCGCCACGCCGATCACCGAGGGGAGCCTGCCGTGGCACTGGATGTTCGCCTTCTCGAGCCGGCAGGTGCGCGACGTGCTCGTCGGCGGTCGGGTCGTGCTCAGGGACCGAGAGGTCGTGTCCGTGGATGAGGAGCGGGTCCTGGCGCTGGCCCGCGAGGAGGCGCCTCGGCTCTGGGCTCGGATGTGATCAGGCGGACGCGCCGGCCTCGGCGTCCGTCGCGTCCTTGGACCGCAGGAACCGATCGAAGAGGGCGAGGACGATCGCGGTGCCCGCCGCGATCCCCGCGAAGATCATCCACATGTGCTCGGGGTGGCCGTTGCCCGTGTCCGGGTTGGCGAACGCGCCGTACGCCTGGCCCGAGAGCAGCCCGCCGAAGAGGTTGCCGAGCGCCACCGACACGAAATAGTACCCCATGTACATCGCTTCCTTGCCCGGCGGCGCGATCCGCGCGACGTACTCCTGGCTCTTCGGGCTCGCCATCATCTCGCCCACGGCGAAGGTGGCGATGGACGCGACGCAGATCCAGCCCGCGCTCGCCATCACGTCCGAGTCCGAGAAGATGCCGAGGATCATGGAAGCGCCGGTCAGGAGCGTCCCGATGATGATGGTCCGGAACGGCTTCCACTTGGCGAACAGTGCCGTGATCGCAACCTGGAAGAACACGATGCAGAGCGCGTCGAGGTTGATCAGGTTCTCCGGCTTGATCTCCCCGTCCTCCGTGATGTAGCGGAGCGCCCAGTTCCAGAAGTCGACGAGGCTCGAGCCGACGCCGGGGATGACGCCGAAGAACCACCGCACTCCGTCCTGGATGACGACGGTATCGACGTAGTCGCGGATGAAGAGCGGCATTGTGAGGAACATCTGGTTGAACTCGGTCCAGAAGCCCGCGACGATGAGCAGGTAGAGGCCGAAGCGCCAGTCTCCGAGCCGCATCGGCGTCCAGAACGCCTCGATCTCGCCCGCCGGGACCGGGGCGCGGCTCGAGTAGCCGCCGAGCACGAGGTCGAGGACCACGTTCAGCACGACCCACGCGCCGAGGAACACGAAGAACCACGACCAGGGGATCCTGCCGCCGCCGGCGAGCATGAGCGCCACGAGCAGGACCGCCACGAAGAGGAAGAACCTCGTGTTGCCCAGCACCTGCGTCATGTCGCGCCACACCCTCCACATCCGCCCGCCGAAGGTCTCCGAGGTCTTCGGGGCTTCGGTGGCGGGCTTGGGATCTCGATAGAAGAGGAGGAGCGGTATGAAGTTGAGGCCGATCCAGCAGGCCGACGCCACGAAGATGTACCGCCAGCCCCACCCGCGGACCACGGTGGCGACGAGCGGACCGAGGAACCCGCCGACGTTCACGATCATGTAGAAGATGCCGAACCCCATCGCCTTGGTCTCGGACGTCGTGACGCGGGCGATGGTCCCGGTGACCACGGGCTTGAAGAGCGCCGCGCCCACCGCGACGGAGAGGAACACCAGGAAGAAGAGCCAGAAGCTCGTCACCTGGCCGAGCAGGAAGTACGAGGGGGTCAGGATCGCGTAGGCGAGGAAGAAGGTCCGCTTGTACCCGAACTTGTCGGCCAGAGCGCCCGTCACGACGGGGAGGAGGTACAGGATGAACGGGATGACGCCAGTGATGAACCCGCGGTCCTCGTCCGAGAAGCCGAGGCAGCCGTCCTCACGGGAACCCGTGATGTACAGGCTGGCGAGCGCGTAGAAGCCGTACCAGGCCATGCGCTCGAAGATCTCCATCGTGTTGGCGACATAGAAAGTCGCGGGGAAGCTCCGAAGGGTCTTGAGCATCGCGCTTCGCCTCGTGGCGCGGAGGACCGCACCCCAACGCGCGAGGTACGATAGCCGAAATCACCGGGGTGAACAACGACCAGCGCGGACCGCCCCCGATCACCTCGGCTGCGGCGCAGGCGGGATGGGTCGCGGCACGCCTCCATGCGGCGCCTCGATACGGTCGTGCGGGTCGTCCGTCGCCGCCGCGCTCAGCCAGCGAGCGAGCGCCGCGGCTCCGACAGCGGCCAGGACGAAGATCACGAGGAGCGCGGCCACGGCGATCACGACCTGCCCGACCTTGCCGAGCGACCTCGACGCCTGTCGCTCTTCCCGAACCGGCGGAACGATGCGGATCTCCATGGTCTCGAGGTTGCGCTGCGGCCCCCGCGCCTCGGCGAGGAGGTCGTCCTCGACCATGACCGAGTCGCCGTGCGGGGTCTCCTCGACGAAGCGCCCCACCTCGAGCCGGAACGCCGCCTCCCCGCGCACTGCGACGATCGGGTCCTGCGGCTTCTTCCGCTTCTTGCGGCGCCGCTTCGGCGGCGCGTCGACCGGCTCCTCCGCGACGATCTCGATGTCGTCCGGCGCCGCCCCCGCTGCCCCTGGCGCGGGGAACGTGTGCTGAGCGCGGGCCTGCGCCGGCGCGGGCGCGAACGCGGGCGGCGGGGCCACGACGACTCGGACCGTGTCGTGCTCCTCGCGCCGTTCGGCCACGGACACCATCGGGCCCTGGTACCCCGCTCCGTCGGCAGCCCTGACCGGCTCCCGGATCGTGTCGTGGGTCCGGGCGTACGCCATGGGCTTCGTGGCGACGTCCAGTGGTCTATGTCCCCTGCTACCCTGGACGAGCCGCGGGGGTGGCATGACCATGCGCACCGTGTCGTCGGCTCGTTCCTCGAGCCGCGGTGAAGCGGAGACCGTGGCCTGTTGCTGGGGCGGGTGCGGATGGTAGCTCTCGGGCGGCAGCAGCTCGCCGATCCGCAACGTCTGCGCCGGACGGCGCGTGGAGATCGTCCCGAACGACGCGTGCAGCTCCTCGAGCATCCCGTCCATGACCCGCCCGAAGTGCTGCACGCTGAGGTACCGCTTGTTGGGCGCGTGCTGGATGGCCCGGAGCACGAGCTGGTCGATCTTCGTGTGCCCGCCCAACCCAGGCACAAGCGAGGAGGGCAACGGCGGGTCCACGCCTACGGGCCCCGCGTAGACCGCCGGGTTGTCGTAGTGCGGAGCCCGTCCCGTGAGAAGGTAATAGAGCAGGCACCCGAGCCCGAAGATGTCCGACCGGAAGCTCACGAGCTTTCCTTCGTACTGCTCGGGCGCCAGGTAGTGGGGATCGCCGTGGACGGTGCCTCGCTCGAGGCTCAGCCGCTGAGCGACGCCGAAGTCCACCAGCTTCACCAGATCTCCATCGAGGACGAACAGGTTCGACGGCCTGAGGTTCAGGTGCAACGCGCCGTTGCGGTGCGCCTCGGTCAGCGCCTCGGCCGCGCGGAGCGCCAGGCCAATCGCCCGGATCGGCTGGAGCGGCCCGGTGTGGAGCACGAGGTCCGACGCGCTCCGGCCGGGGACGAGCTCTCGCGCGAGCACCCGGTACCCCTCGTGATCGCCGAGGGCCAGAGCGCGCGCGACGCCGGGGTGGTGGACCTTGTGGAGGTGCGTCTGGAGCCGCGTGAGCCGGTCGTGCGCGACGGGGTCTGACGTGATCTCGCGCGACAGGAGCTTGACGGCGACGATGTGTCCCTGCCGCTCGGCCGCGTAGACCTCGCCCGTGGGCCCCGCGCCCACGAAGTGCCGGATGGTGACTCCGATCGCCAGCGTCGTGCCTGGAGCCAGCGTCAGGGGGGTCGTGTCGGGCGCCAGGCCCGAGCCGTCCTCAGAGCAACGCTGGAAAGCGTCGTTGTATCGCCGTCCGCACGTGGAGCAGATGGGCATCGTGAGTCAAAACGGCACGATACACTCCCGCGGCCAGGGGGTCAAACGCATCTGCCGGGTGGGGTATGGTTCCATCTGCTCCTTCATCCGTCCGGACGCCCATCCAGATGGGTCCTCGTTCCTGGGGCTACCCATGCGTCGTGTATTGAAGGATGATAAAAGAAGTGCTTCGGCCGCAGCCAGGGGAAGACCGGGGCAACTCACAGCACGAGTGATGGGGAGTGACATGCTGAACGCAATCAGAGGGCGCTACAGGAACGGGACAGTCGAGCTGGAGGAAGACCTCTTGGGCCAGGTTGAATCGGACGTCCTCGTTGTCTTTCTCGACCCGATGGCTCGTCATCAGACACAACGTTCCCCGGAGCGCCTCGGTGGAGCTCTGAGCGATGTCGTGCATCTTCCCGAGGACGGTGACACCGACCCGGTCGCTGAGGCGCTGAGCGAGAACCGGCAGGAACGTCATGCGGCGATCGCCTCCAGATGGCCGACCGCTCGGGAAGAGGCATGAACGCATACGCCACCGATGCTCATGCGCTCGTCTGGCACCTGGCAGTGCCCCAACGGCTCGCCGCGGGTGCCCGGGCCGCCTTCGCAGAGGCAGACGATGGAGCCTCCACGATCCACGTGCCCGCCATGGCGCTCGCCGAGTGCCTGATGGTCGCGGAGAAACAATGCATCCCAGGCTTCTCAATCGCCTCCTTCCTCCGAATCGTCGAGAGGGTACGTTTCGCCAGCAACTACCGTCTCGGCACCCTTTCACCCGAGATCATCCTGGGTTCGGCACAGCTCCTCGCTATTCCCGAAGTCTTCGATCGCCTCATCGTGGCAGAAGCGCTGGCCCTGGGAGTCCCGCTCATCACCAAGGACCAGAGCATTCGCGACTCAGGCATCATCCCGACCGTGTGGGAGTAGGACAACCGAGGGACACCCGAAGGCGAATAGGACCAAAGGGCTCGGCCACCACCTCGTCCGGCCGCTCGAGCCGATCTCTGGTATGCTCGAGACACGGTGCGCACCCCGACGATCCACGCTGGCATCGTTCTGTCGCTCGTCTTCCTCCTGGGGGGATGCCTCGACACCGGTCCCGCGGTGCCTGACCTGGGCACGAGGCGCGATCCGCTCGATGCGTACTGCGAGGTCCCGGTGACGGGCGTGGGGACCCTGGACGTCGAGGAAGACTACCTGCCGCACGTCGTGGCCTGCGAGAACGGAGGCGCCGGCTCCGAGGCGCTGCGAGCACAGGCCGTGGCCGCGCGATCCTACATGTACTACAAGCTCGACCGCTCCGGCTCGATCGGGGACGGGACGTCGGACCAGGTGTACTCGTGCAGCCGGCCACCGGGTGAGAAGCACTACGACGCGGTCCGCAGCACGAGCGGCCAGGTCGTGATGTACGACGGGATCGTGATCTGCGCGTTCTACGTCTCAGGGGCGATCCCGAGCACCGAGTCCTGCGTCCCGCTCGGTTCGGACGAGGATCCCCACAACACAGAGCGGTACGTGACGTACAACTGGGGCCTCGCCGGCGACGAGATCGAGCAGTCGACCCTCGGCTGGGTCGATCCCGGCAACTCGTACAACCGCGGCTGCATGTCGCAGAACGGCTCCGACTGCCTCTCCGACCACGGATGGACGGTGAACGACATCCTCCGTTTCTACTACGGGGACGACATCGACATCGAGACGACCATCGGACCCTGCGTCGTGACCGTCGAGCCCGACGGTGACGCGGACGTGGACGCCGACACCGACGTCGATACCGACACCGATGTTGACGTCGATTCCGATTCAGATGTCGATACCGACACCGACAGCGACACCGACACCGACACCGACACCGACGGCGACGGCGATCTCGATGGCGATGCCGACACGGGAGACGACGCGGACCAGCCAGACGGAGAGGACGCGGCGCCGGACGGGGATTCGATCGTGGGCCCCGGCCCCGACTGGGTGTCCCCGCACATGTACGGGAGCTGCTCCACGGCAGGCGCTCGCCCCTCGCACAGCCCGGGCCCGGGATCGCCGGCGTTGCCGGAGCTGGTGCGCGTCCTCGCGACCGGCTTCCAGGGTCCGGTGACGTCACCCGCCGTACAACCCTCGAAGGCCCGCGGGCAGTAGCGACGGCGAGGCTCCCTCGAGGAGCGGGCCGAGGTCGGCCGAGCTCAGCGTGTTCCAGAACAGGACGGGCCCGGCTGGCGGTCGGCGTCCGACATCGGCGATCAGCCCCGCGAAGGCCTTCGCGGTGTACGTCGGATCGAGGACGAGGCCCGCCCGGTCGGCGGCCAGCGACAGGGCGAGCCCCGCCTCGCGGGTCGCATGGCCGTAGCCTTCGCCGTACTGGTCGTGGATCACGCTCACGTCACGCGGCACGAAGGTCGAGCGCGGCGCCGCCGGGTCCAGCGATGAGAGCAGGCGCGACGCCCTCGTCGCCAGCGCGGCGACGGTCACCTCGTTGGCGTGCAGCGACGGCGTGACGCGCACACCGATGACCTCGGTCGAGCCAAGCTCCGGGGCGAGCGCCCGGCCGAGGACGAGCCCGGCGAGCGTGCCGCTCGACCCGAGCGCGACGTAGACCCTCTCGGGTGCCGGGCATTCGCGTCGACGGACCTGCTCCGCCAGCTCGAGCGCCGCGCCCGCGTACGCGAGGGCGCCGAGCGGAGACGAGCCGCCCGGCGGGACGAGCATGGCTCGACGCCTGAGCGCCTCGACCACCATCGCTGGCGCGACCCACGCGGGCGACCGCACCGGGACGACGACAGCGCCGGCCCTCGCAGTACAGAGAAGGTTCTCGAGCACGTGGGACGTCGGGGGCTGAGGGCACAGCACGGCGCAGACCCTGACCCCGAGCCGGCGGCCGTACACGCTGGTCGCCAGCACGTGGTGCGAGCCCCACGCGCCGGTCGTGACGACCCACTCCCGCCGATCCCGGAGCGCCCGCGCGAGCACGAGCTCGAGCTTGCGGACCTTGTTCCCGCCGTACAGCGGCCCCGTGAGGTCGTCCCGCTTGATCCACAGCGAGGCCGCCCCGATCGCACGGGCGAGCCCGCTCGCCTCCTCGACCGGGGTCGGGAACCGCCCGAGCCGCACCACGGGCAGCACGGATTCGAGACGCCGGTACCGACGGACCAAGCTCGACGCGCCCATCGAACACCTCGTGGTTGACGGTCACAGCCGGCGCAGGGACCCCTTGATCGGCTTGAGCTCCAGGAGCTTCGGGCGCAGGACCCGCGGACGTTCGATCGGTCGAGGCGGGACCTCGTACCCCTCGCGGACGACGAGCTGGACGACGAGCCTCTTGAACACTCGTTTTTCCCTGACCTCGTACCCGGCGCGCGCGAGCTCCCGCGTCGAGACGAGCCAGTACGCCGGCGCGTCCGGGGTCCAGGAGAAGTTGAACCCCTTGAACCTGCTGAGGTCGGTCGCGTAGTTCTTCAGCCACGTCGGCCGGAAGGCCAGCGGCTCGCCGTTGTACCGCCCCGGCTCACGGAGGTAGCCCTCCGCGTCGAAGTACTCCTGCGAGTTCGGCTTGAACACGTATCCGTTGAAGTAGACGAGGAAGACCGCGCTCAGGCACGCGTAGAGGACGAGGACCGCGACGATGCCGACCTTGCGACTCATACGTACCTGACGATCCTGTAGATGTTGTACCCGACGACGGTCGCGCACAGGACCGCGGTGAGGGTGTATCCGATCCAGCCGCGCGGCCGCGAGACGACGAAGAACAGGAAGAGGAACCACGGCACGGACGGCTGGTAGAGGTATCGCTGCAGCGTCACGAGGTCCCTGAAGTTGGAGAAGGAATACACCGAGACCGAGATGACGAGCCAGGTCGCCAGGAACGCGAGGACCCGGTCGTGGAACGATCGCCACACGACGAACGGGATCGCCACCAGGAAACAGGCCGCGAGCGCGAGCTTGACGAACGGGCCCGCGGGTACCGCGGTAACGAGGTAGATCAGGTAGTCGAAGAAACGATAGGCCATGTGCACGCCGAAGTTGAACCCTCCCCACTCGTTCGTGATCGCCGAGCCGCCGAGCCTGGACAGGACGATGACCGCCATCGGGACGGTCGCGAGGCAATAGGGCAGGAGCAGGAGGTCGGACCTGCGCGGCCTGAGCGTGCGCTCCCGGTGCACGGCGAGGGAGTACGCGCCGAGGATGGGGATCGTGAATACCGCGAACTCCTTCGTGAAGAGCGCGAGGACGTACAGCACGACCGAGCAGGAGAGGAGGAGCCAGCGGTGCGCACGGAAGGAGAGCGCGAACAGGAGGAGCGCCGCGAGCATGAACAGCCCGCTCACGCCGGTCGTGATCATCGCCGCGGCCCAGCCGGCCGTGTGCCAGTTCGGGAAGAACACGCCGAAGCAGAGCGCCGCACAGAACGAGCTCACCCGCTTCACCACGAGCTCGCGAGCCAGCAGGTAGACCAAGAGCACGTTCAGCGAGTGGACGATCAGGAGGAACACCATGTACGGGCGGATCTCGGTGTCGTAGTCGAACGACGCGAGCAACGCCTGCCAGACGAGCATCTGGACGGGGTTGTAGTACGCGCTCGGCCCTTGCCGTCCCGAGTAGTACCGCGTGTCGAGGACGCTCTGCCACGTGTTGCGTTCCCGAGCCTCGTCGCGCCACTCGCCGTTGTCGCCTCCCCCGAGCTCTCCGTGCTCGAGGTGGTGGAAACACACGGCCCACGTGATCCCGAGACACAGGACGACCAGGGCCGCATCGATGACGACGCGACGCGCCCTCGAACGAACGGCCGGTCTCTCCTCGGGCTCCGTCACCGTCGCGCTCCGGACAGGCCCGCACGCACCCTGGCGGCGATCGTCGCGAGGTCGATCCCCGCGCGGACGAAGTCGCGGGGCCGCAGCCGGGAGCCGCCCACGTCGTGCCACGCCGTCAGGGGGTGCTCGATGATGCCGCTGGCGAGCACGTTCGTCCCCCTCTCGCGGTCGTGCTCCGCGATCCTGGCGAGGAGATCGATGTCGAACACCCAGCGCGCGGTGAACGGGTCGCGGAAGATCCGGCGAGCGACATCGTTGTTCCGGAAGACCTTCGCTCCGCACTGTGTGTCGTAGAGCGCGACGTCAAGGGCGAGGCTCGCCATGTATGCGAAGAAACGCCCGAGGAGGTGGCGCGCCCTCCGCCGCCGCACGTCGCGGCCCCTGAGCGGCACCCGGACTCCCATGACGAGGAAGACGCCGGGGTCGGCGAAGATGTCCCGCATGCCGTCGATCTCGGCGATGGGGCTTGCCAGGTCGGCGTCCCAGTACCCGCACAGGTCCGCCCCGGTCTCGAGCGCCGCGAGGACGCCCTCGCGCACGGCGCCTGACTTCCCGAGGTTGCGCGCGAGGTGGAGCGAGCGGACGCGACCCGGGTGCTCGAGCGCGAGCGCGTCGATGACGGCACCGGTCGAGTCGGCGCTGCCGTCGTTGACGAAGAGGAGGTCCAGCCACTCGCGCTGCTTGACGGCCTCGGAGAACAGGTCGCGCCTCAACCGCTCCGCTTCGTTGAAGCACGGCACGACGAGGAGGACTCTCGGCTCCGTGGCCATCGCACCGGGAGGATACGCACGCGATCGAGGAGAGAACAACCCCCCCTGCTCAGGGCCCTGATCGTCGGCTTCGCCGACAGGCTGCAGGCTACAGACTACAGGCTTCAGTGCGAAAACCTGGCATGGCTCAGCCTCTGACTCTTCGCCTCGCGGGTGGTCCCCAGGACACCACAGAATGATCGCCCCGCCGCAGCCTGCAGGCCCTGGAGCCTGGAGCCTGGAGCCTGAAGCCGACGATTATGGTCAGGGCGAAGAGTGTTGCTCCGACCCCGGCCCTCGGCTATCACCGACCCATGCGCGCACCGATCGTCGTCGAGGAGCGTGCGGGCATCCCGCGGACCCGGGAGCCCGTCACCGTGGGCATCCCCCTGGCGAAGGGGCAGGCGAGCCGGGCTGATCGTTTCCGGCTCGTGGACGAGGACGGGGAGCCGAAGCCCGTGCAGGTCACGCCGCTGAACCTCTGGTCCGACGGGAGCCTCAAGTGGGTCCTCATCGATACCCTGCTGTCGGTGCCCGATGGCGCTCGCCGGGAGCTCTGGCTCGAGACGACTCCAGGTGCCCCGGGGGAAGCGTGTTCCCCGGAGAGTCGCTTAGTCGGATCAACTGGAAAAATCTGTGAAAAGTCTTCGGGGGAGGGGGTCCTGGGGAGGGACCCTTCTCCAGAAGGGTCCCTCCCCCGAGTTTCCCCCCCCCTCCTCGTGACGGAGTCGCGCGAGGACGTGCGGGTGGACACCGGAGTGCTCGCGGCGAGGTTCGACCGGTTCGGCACGAGCCTGCTCGCCGATATCGTGAGTGCGGGCGTCGCGGTGCTGGACCCGCGGGGCGTCGAGCTGCTCCTCACCGACGGCGATCTCCGGCGCCACCGGGTGAGCATCACGGCGACCGACCTGATCGCCGCCGGTCCGGTGCGGGCGACCGTCGCGCTCCGGGGGAAGCTCGGCCCGGTGCTGGAGGTGGTGGCCGAGGTGAGCGTCTTCGCCGGCCGGGGTTTGATCCGTATCGACCTCTCCGTCCGCAACCCTCGCGCCGCGGTCCACTCCGGAGGCCTCTGGGACCTCGGCGACCGCGGCTCCGTGCTGGTCCGGGACATCTCCGTGGCCGCGGGGCTGGCCGGCGGCCGTACAGGGTCCGAGATCCGGTGGGCCGCTACGGCCGAGTGTGAGATCGAGCAGGCTCCGGGGACGCGGCTCGAGATCTACCAGGACTCCAGCGGCGGCGAACGCTGGAGCTGCTCGAACCACATCGACCGCCACGGTCGCGTCCCCCTGTCCTTCCGCGGGTACCGCGTGAGCGGCGAGCTCCCCGGGCGGTACGGCCTGCGCGCCTCGCCGTGTCTCTGGGTCTCGGCCGGTCCGGCGCACCTCGGCGCCGCGGTCCCCGAGCTCTGGCAGTGCTTTCCCAAAGCGCTCTCCGCGTCCGCTGGCCACCTCACCGTGGGCCTCTGGCCCGGCCAGCTCCAGGACCTGCACGAGATCCAGGGCGGCGAGCAGAAGACCCACCGGATCTGGCTGAGCGTCGAGGCGCCTTCGTCCCTCGGATGGGCGTACGACCCCGTCGTGGCGAGGAGCACGCCCGCGCACTACGTGGCGAGCGGTGCGTTCCCTCACCTGATCGAGTGGGAAAAGGACGGCGACGAACGTCTGCGCGAGCTGACGGCGGCCGCGGTCGACCCCCAGACCGGGCTCGCCGCCCGCCGCGAGCGCATCGACGAGTACGGCTGGCGAAATTTCGGCGACGTCTGGGCCGATCACGAGGACGTGGGCAACGAGGCCGCGGAGCCGCGTGTATCGCACTACAACAACCAGTACGACGGCTGCTACGGTGCCCTGGTCCAGTTCGCCCGGTCGGGCGACGCGCGCTGGTTCCGGCTCGCGGACGCGATGGCGCGGCACCTTGCTGACATCGACGTGTACCACACTCGCCTCGACGAGCCGTCGCGCAACGGCGGCGCCTTCTGGCACACCGACCACTACACGGACGCGGGCACGTGCACGCACCGGTGCTACACGCGCCTCGCTCCCCAGGCCAGGAGAGGCCCGTACGGCGGCGGACAGTCGAACGAGCACCTCTACGCGACCGGGATGGCCGTCCACTCCCTGATGACGGGCTGGCGTCCCTCGCGCGAGAGCGCGATCTCGCTCGCCGACTGGGCGATCGACGCCGACGACGGCTCGCTGACCGCGCTGGGCGCGCTGATCCCCGGGCCCACGGGGCTGGCGAGCCGCACCATCGGCCACGAGTACCACGGCCCGGGCCGCGGCGCCGGCAACGTGATCGCCACGTTGCTCGACGCGCTCGAGCTGACGGCGGACGAGCGGTACCTCGCCAAGGCCGAGGAGATCATCAGGCGCTGCACCCACCCGGACGACGACCGCGAGGCGTTCGGCCTGGTCACGGCTCCCGAGTATCGCTGGTCCTACACCGCGTACCTCGTCTCGCTGGTCCGCTACCTCGAGGTCAAGGTCGAGCGGGGCGAGCTCGACCAGGCGTACGCGTACGGGAGGGCCGTGCTGCTGTCGTATGCCCGCTGGATGACGGAGCGCGAGACCCTGTCATCGGCGAAGAAGGAGCTCCTGGACATCTGGTCCGAGACGTGGCCGATGACA
>Ga0233425_10003614_pt1 | contig 27713 bp, 28 predicted proteins | sample Watercolumn_Towu_2_FD_181712 | JGI IMG/M metagenome (GOLD analysis project Ga0233425, IMG submission 181712) | Freshwater microbial communities from Lake Towuti, South Sulawesi, Indonesia - Watercolumn_Towuti2014_140_MG | ecosystem: Environmental > Aquatic > Freshwater > Lake | place...
GGGTAACCGAGGGTTAGCAACCCTTTGATCTCGGCCCGGCAATGGTTATTAACTTAAACGGGAGGTGAGAAAGGCTTGTGAGGGTCGGCAACCGTGGAGTGTGACTCGCCCTCATGCAGCCGAGTGGCAGAGGGCGTCGCTTCTGTCTCAGTAGCGGGGTCTTGGTCCAAGGGACGCGCTTCCTCGCAGGTGCCGGTAGGCACGGCCCGAAGCGGGGCGTTTGAAGGGGGGCGTGGGGCAACCAGCCGGGGTGGGACTTGCTGGGTTGCCGGACGGGGTCCCGGCCAATCGACAGGCCCGACGGCCCACATGAGGGCGGGCCGTTTTTCCCCCTAGATACTGCGGAACGTCGCCTCAATCCAATGTCCAACGTAGTGGGTGATCGTGATCACGACCAGCGCGATGACGAGGTGCTCTGCAATAACGGGCCAGGGCCGGACCCGCTGCTCCTTCGCCATGTGATAGCTGAACAGCCCCAAAAGAAGCAGCCCCCATCCGATGCTGGCCACGATGGCGCTGATGATGGGCAGTACCAGAATCGGAATCAAGAACGTCAGGGCGAACAGGAGCTTGGCAAGGAAGGTCGCAAGGGTCGATTCCCAGATTGCCCTGGTGCTGTGCTGGTTCTCAGACTCCTGCGAGACATGGATCCCCAGGGCGTCTGAAAAGGCATCCGCGACGGCGATGGTCACGATGCCCCCGATCACCACAAGCTTGGAATGGGTACCGGAATGGAGCCCGACCATGAGGCCCAGCGTCGTGATAATTCCGGAAGTCAGCCCGAAGCTCAGGCCTGTTTTAAAGGAACCCTTGAGCATGCGCCCGGCACCATGTGATCGCGTTGATCGCGGAAGTCCGCGTCGGGGCTTGAGCCAAGCCAGGTCCGCCGCCCGCGCGAGCTCTTCCGCGACGAACTGGGCGTTCCGTGTGATATCACCACGCCATGACCGTCGCTGCAAGCGGCTGTTTTAAATCGATGGCCCCTGCTTTTCCGCTCCGGCGAGCAACCCATAAGCCAGCAGTCTCGCTTCCTGGAGAGACAAAAACGTCGCCGTGTCCTCGTCCGGCTTTTCCCCGTGAATCGTCATCTTGAGCCCGGGCGTTTCCCAGATAGGCTCCAGCGAGATCGGCTGAATGTGACGTTCAATCACCTTGCCCATTTTCGCCTCCGTGGAGCCCCACGGCTTTAGCCCACTCCGCCGAAGTAGCTGCGGCTACGAAGGCCGGGCAGCCGTGGCCCCTCTAGTGTTTCTTCGGCGAAACCCGCCGAAGCATGTCCTCCTTCGCCAAGTCGCCGACGGGCCAGAGCCACTTTGGTGACGGCGCGGCTTCGGAGGACACCCGCTGCGCCTTCCTCCACGGCTTCATCCACCCTCCGTAGCAGACTACTGCGGAGCACGGGCAGCCGTGGTTTCCTGCGTAGGCGGGTGAAAAGGCGCTGTGACGCCTCGCGAGCCCGGACACAGTCCGCTCACGCAGCTTCCAGCGCCCTCGTGAGGGTCTGCACGATCTTGACGCGCGCATAGAACTTGTCGTTCGCTTCCACGACAGTCCAGGGCGCCCAGGCCGTGCTGGTCTTCTCGATCATCTCCTCCACCGCGTCGAAGTATTGCTCCCACTTGGCCCGGTTCCGCCAGTCCTCTTCCGTCAGCTTGTAGGACCGGAACGGGTCCAGCTCGCGCGCTCTGAACCGGCGCAACTGCTCGCCCTGATCGATGTGGAGCCAGAACTTGACGACGACCGTCCCGAAGTTCACGAGCTGCCACTCGAATTCGTTGATCTCCCGGTAGGCCCGCTTCCATTCCCCTTCGGTACAGAACCCCTCCACCCGTTCGACCATCACCCGGCCGTAGTGCGACCGGTCGAAGATCGCCAGTTGGCCTTCCTGCGGCAGAGCCCCCCAGAAGCGCCAGAGATAATGGTGCCGCGCTTCGGCCCCGGTGGGCGCGGCGAAGGTATGAACGTTGAACCCGCGCGGGTCCAGCGTCTCCGTCACCCGCTTGATGCTTCCGCCCTTGCCGGCTGCGTCCCACCCCTCGAACACGACCAGAGCCGTGCGCTTCTCGCTGTACAGCCGCATGGCCTCCGTGCGCAGCCGCACCTGCCATTGCTTGATCTCTTTCCAGTATTTCTTCTCAGGCAACGATTTCCCGAGATCGATCTTTTCGAGCATGGGTCTTCTCCTTGGCTCCTCCTGGATTGCCGGACTTCCTGGACGCATGGGCCGCACGCGCCGGCCGGCTGCGTTCACTCTCAACCTCACGGGCCTTCCGCCGGGCCAGCGCGTCTTCCATCGCCTTCACCAGCGTCTCGAAGACCTTGACTTCCGCGTATCGCCGGTCGGTCGCCTCGACGATGGTCCAGGGGGCATGAGGCGCATCGGTCCTGGCCAGCATTTCCTCGATCGCCTCCACGTATTTGTCGTAATCCTTGTGGTGCTTCCAGTCCCACTTCGTCACCCGCCAGCGCTCATACTTGTCCTTCTCCAACTTCTCCAGCCGCCGGCGCTGCTCTTTCTTGGAGATGTGCAGGAAGCACTTGACGAGCACGGCGCCGTCGTCGGCCAGTTGTCGCTCGAACTGGCCGATCTCCTCGAAGGCCCGCTGCCAGGTCCTTTTCCGGACCAGCTTCGTCACCCGCTCAAACAGCACGCGACCGTACCAGGACCGGTCGAACAGGGCGATTTGGCCGTCTTCGGGCAGCCGGACCCAGTAGCGCCAAAGGAACGGCTTGGCCTCCTCCTCGCTCGTGGGCGGCCTGGCCGGATGAACCTTGAACCCCCGCGGATCGATCCGTTCGAGGAGGCGGGCAATCAGTGACCCCTTGCCGGCCGCGTCCCACCCCTCGAACACGATGACCGTGGGAGTCCGGGCCTCCTTGCACCGGTACTGCAACAGGCGGAGCTGTTCACGGAGCGGCGCCGCCCGCTTGCGGTACTCTTCTTTGTCGAGCGCTTTGGCGAGATCGACGGTCTCAAGCATGGCCCCTCCCGCTTTCGTGCAGTCTCTACGGCGACGACCCCCGCTTGGCCCCGGCCGACGCAAGGGACAATATATGCCTGACGCAGCCGTCCAGGGTGGCGAGTTTCGGATAGTCGGTCTCCGGAATGTCGATCCGCAGCGCTTCGTGCAACGCGATCACGAAGTTCAGGAAGTCCATCGAGTCGATATCCAATTGATCGCGGAAGCTCACGTCCGGTTTGAGCGACGCGAGGTCCGCTTCCGGCGCGATCTCGCCCAGGACCCTCAGGACCGTCGCTCGAATTTCTTCCGGTGTGTGCGCCATGCCGGCTCGCCCTTCGATCGACGTGCTCCGGTCAAAAGAGCGGATGGGGAGCCGTGCCGAACTGCTGCGGCCGTGGCGATTCCCCGCCGGCGTTTCCCAGGATACGCCAGGCGCCCTTCTCCTTGACCAGGTGGTGCACTTCCCCATGCCAACTGTCGATGGGGATACGCACCTTCGTGTCCTTCGCCACGGCCCACAAGGCGCCCGTACAGGTAATCTCGACTCGCGCCTCGTCCCCCGAGCCGACGAGCTTAACGGCCGAGAACACGTGCATGTTCGCGATATGATCATAATGCGCGAACAGGTCCGCCCAGAGCCGGCGAACATCTCCCTTGCGCAACCCGTAGTATTGATAGCCTTGCGCATACAGCGCCATCAACCCGTCGAGGTTCCGCGCCCGAATCGCCTCCTGCGCCTGATCGAACGTGCCGATGACTTCTGCGACCGTCTGCTCATCGGCCTCGACCGTCGCGTTCGGCAGAATCTGGGAGGCTGCGTACACCGAGAGGATCACGGCAAACCACGTCGCCACAAAGCACGACAGTGATGCCAGCACCACGAGCCGCCGAAAGGTCTTCATGGTACCCTCCCTGACAACCACGCGTTACGATCCCTCGCCCGCCAGGACCTCAGGCTGTTGCAGCAGGCGATCCACCGCCGCAAGAAAGAGCCCGCCGCGATGGCCATCCGTCACCCGGTGATCGGCCGAGAGGGTCGCGGTCATGACCGGCCTGACGGTCACCTGTCCCTCCACAGCCCAGGGCCGTTCCACGACTTTGCCGAACCCGACGAGCGCGACCTGCGGCGGGTAGATGACCCCAAAGGCGGTCTCGACTCCCTGCTCGCCGAGACTCGTGACCGTGATCGTCGGGTCAGAGAGCTCCGAGCTCCGCAGGGTGCCGGCGTGCGCCCGCGCCACGAGATCGCGGAAGCTCCGCATGAGCTCGCTCAGGCTCTGCCGGTCCGTGTCATGCAGCGCCGGCGCGACAAGCCCCCCGCCTCGAAGTGAGATCGCCACGCCCACATGGATGGATGGGCTCTGGACCGCCTGCCCTTCTCTCCACACCGCGTTCAATTCGGGGACCTCTCGCAAGGCCAGAGCCACGGCCTTGATGAGCAGGACTCCGTAGAGGAGTCGATCCGCCACGGGACGTTTCAGGTTCTCATCGGCCAGCCAGGCCATCGCTCGGCCCATGTCGATCGTCGTGCCCAGATAATAATGGGGGATCTCGCGCTTGGAGCGGGCCATCGCCGCGGCAATCGCCTGCCGCATCCTCGCCTGACGCTCTGCGGCAGGGGCGATGGGCAATGGGCTAGGGGCTGGTTCCGCTGGCGGCTCGCCTAGAGCCTGCCGCCTATAGCCCATAGCCTGGGCTGCGATTTCGATGTCCTCTCGCGTGATCGCCCCGCCTGGCCCGGTCCCCTTCACCGATAACGGATCAACTCCAAGCTCGGCCGCCAACTGCTTCGCGGAGGGAGAAATGCGGAGCCGTCCCGGCTCGACCGTGCTGGGTTCGGGCGGTTTGGCCGGCCTTACGGGAGTCGGTGCAGTCGGCGGCGTTTTCTCCCTCGGCGGCGCAGGAGGAGCCACAGCCGACGGCGGGGCCGGCTGACCCTCTTCGCGGATGAGGGCCAGCGGGGTCCCCACCGGCACCTTCTCACCGGGCTGAATCAGGATCTTCTCGATGACGCCGGTGGTGAAGATCTCCACGTCGATGGCCGCCTTGTCGGTCTCGACCTCGGCAACGATCTCGCCGCGCGTCACGCGGTCCCCTTCTTTCTTTTTCCAGGCCACCAGCGTGCCGGCGCTCATGTCCGCGCCGAGCGTCGGCATGAGGAATTCAGCCACGACCGAACCCGCGTGAAAACCACCCGTTGCACCGGCCCGTTGCATTCAGGAGCAACGGGCGCCCCGAGCAACGGGTACCCGACGTGAAACGTGAAACGAAAGCAGTCATACCGCCACATCCTTCCGCTATTTCAGTAGGCTGCGGACGGTCCGCACGATGCCTTCAACGCTCGGCAGCGCCGCGTCTTCCAGGTGCTTGGGATAGGGAATGGGAACCTCGGCGCTACAGACCCGCTCGACCGGCCCATCAAGATCATAAAATCCGCCCTCCATGATCCGGGCGCTGACCTCCGCGGCGAAGCTGCCGGTGCGCCAGGCCTCGTCCACGACCACCGCACGATGGGTCTTCTTGACGGAGGCCAGGATTGTCGCTGTATCGAGCGGGCGGAGCACTCGGAGGTCGATGACCTCAGCTTCAATCCCGTCGGCGGCTAACCCGGCGGCGGCTTCCGGGGATTTCCAGAGCGAGCCGCCAAAGGTAACAAGGCTTACATCCCGCCCCTGCCGCCGCACCACGGCTTTGCTGATGTCCACCGGGCCTGCTTCCTCCTCCAGTTCCCCTTCCATCGGATAGAGGTAGGCATGCTCGAAGATGAAGACCGGGTCCGGCTCACGGAGCGCCGCGAGCACCATGCCTCTCGCGTCGGTCACCGTCGCCGGCGCGAGGACTTTGATCCCGGGGATGTGCGCATACCAGCCTTCGAGGCTGTGGGAATGTTGCGCCGCGACCTGCCGCCCTCCCCCGGTGGCCATGCGCACCACGAGCGGCACGCTGAATTGCCCGCCGGACATGTGGCGAATGGTGGCCGCGTTGTTGACGATCTGATCCAGGGCCAGGAGGCTGAAGTTGACCGTCATGACCTCCACGATCGGCTTCATGCCGCCCAACGCCGCTCCGATGCCGGCGCCGACGAACGCGGACTCCGACAGCGGTGTGTCGCGGATTCGCTCCGGGCCGAATTCCTGCAACAGGCCGTGGCTGCAGGCATAGGTGCCACCGTAGCGCCCGACATCTTCGCCCATCAGAAAGACACGCGGGTCGCTCCGCAAGGCCTCCCGCAGGCCAGCCCGCACCGCCTCTCTGTAAGTTGTCTTGATCATAGCAAGCTTTCAGCCGTCAGCCTTCAGCTCTCAGCTTCCGGACGTTCGGCTCAGGCAAGCTGATAGCTGACGGCTGATCGCTGATGGCCTCCGTGTAAACGTCCTTCGTCAGATCCTCGACCGGCTCCCAGGGACCGGCCTCAGCAAAAGCGACCGCTTCGTCGATTTCTGCCGCAATCTCCGTTTCCATTCCGACCAGGTCGTCGGACGTGAGGCACTTCCATTCCCGGAGGCGCCACTCGAAGGTCACGATGGGATCGCGCTCCTTCCACCGCTCGACCTCCTCCTTCGTCCGGTACAGCTCCGGGTCATACATCGAATGGGCCCGGAACCGGTAGGTTCGGAACTCCAGCAGATACGGGCCGTTGCCCTGACACACCGACGCCGCAGCCTGTTGCGTCGCTTCCTCGACAGCCAACACGTCCATGCCGTCCACGGCCCGGGCGGGCAGTCCGGAGGCGCGGGCCTTCAGCGCGATGTCGGTTTGCGCCTGGTGTCGCGCCAGGGCGGTCCCCATCGCGTACAGATTGTTCTCGCAGAGGAAAAGCACCGGGAGTTCCCAGAGCGCCGCAAGGTTGAGCGACTCTTGAAATTCCCCCTCCGCCACAGCTCCGTCGCCGAAGAAACAGGCCGTCACGCGAGCCTTCCCCTGCAGCTTATCGGCCAGCGCCAGCCCGACGGCGATCGGCAAGCCGCCGCCCACGATCGCCAGCCCTCCATAGAAGCGGCGCGCCGCGTCGAAGAAGTGCATGGAGCCGCCGCGGCCCCTGGCGCAGCCGGTGGCCTTGCCGTAGAGCTCCGCCATGAGGGAACCGGCCGGGGTGCCGCGCACGAGCGCATGGCCATGTTCCCGGTAGGTCGCGACGATCGCGTCCTCCGGCGTGAGCGCCTGCAGGGCGCCGACCGCCACCGCTTCTTCCCCGATGTAGAGGTGCAGGAACCCGCGGATCTTGCCCAGGCTGTAGAGCTCCACCGTCTTCTCCTCGAACCGGCGGATCCGCAGCATCTGGCGCAACAGTTCCAGCGCATGCTTTCTTTCCACTTCCATCCTCGTCCCTCACTTCGTATCGAGCTATCAGCTTTCAGCTATCAGCGAACCGTCCGATCCAAAGCTGACGGCTGATCGCTGAATGCTCACGTACTTTCCAGCGTCGAGGTATCCCCCTCCGGCAGCCCCAGCTCGCGGGCCTTCAGCAGCCGCCGCATGATCTTGCCGCTGCGCGTCTTGGGCAGGGAAGGCAGGAACTCGATCTCCTTCGGCGCCACCACCGCGCCCAGCCTCGCCCGGGCGAACCCCAGCAGCTCTCGTTGCAGCTCGTGGGAGGGCTCATGCCCGTCCTTGAGTGAGACGAACGCCTTGACCACTTCCATCGCGACCGGGTCCGGCTTGCCGATGACGCCCGCCTCCGCCACCGCCTTGTGCTCGAGCAACACACTCTCTACCTCAAAGGGCCCGATCAGATGGCCGGAGGTTTTGATCACGTCGTCGGCCCGCCCCACGAACCAAAAGTAGCTGTCCTTGTCCCGCTTGGCAAGGTCGCCGGTCAGGTAGAAGCCTCCGACGAAGCACTTGTTGTACCGCTCCGGTTCGTTCAGGTAGCCGCGGAACATGGAAGGCCAGCCGGGCCGGAGCGCCAGTTCACCCTGGACACCCGGCTCCCGAACCTCCTCGATCCCGCCCTCCTCGGTCCTCCGTACGATGGCCGCCTCGATGCCCGGCAGGGGGCGGCCCATCGAGCCTGGCCGGATATCCATGGACGCGTAGTTGGCGATCATAATGCCGCCCGTCTCGGTCTGCCACCAATTGTCATGGAACGGCAGGCCGAAGGCTTCCCGGCTCCAGACGACCGCTTCCGGGTTGAGCGGCTCGCCCACGCTGGCCAGAAAGCGGAGGGAGCGCAGGTCGTGCCCGCGGATCAGGCTTGTGCCGGCCTTCATCATCATGCGGATCGCGGTGGGCGCCGTGTACCAGACCGTCACCCGCTGGTCCTGCAGGATACGGTACCACCGTTCCGCGTCGAAGTCCGCTTCGTCCACGATGCTGACGATGCCGTTCGTCAAGGGCGCGATGATGCCGTAGGAGGTGCCGGTGACCCAGCCGGGATCGGCCGTGCACCAGAAGACATCATTCTTGTGCAGATCCAGCGCCAGCTTGCCGGTGATGTGGTGGGCCACCACCGCCTGGTGCACGTGCACCGCCCCCTTGGGCGTCCCCGTCGTCCCGCTGGTGAAGTGCAGGAGGGCCATGTCCTCCGGGTCGGTCGGTCCGATCGTAAATCGATCGCTGGCCTCGGCCAAGAGCCAGTGATAGTCGCGTGTGCCCGGCACATCGGCCGGCTTGTGGTCCTCCCCCACTAGCAGGACCTGTTCGAGGTGCGGCAGAGAAGAGCGCAGCCCCGCCACCTTGCGGAAATACAACGACTCAGTGGTAACAAGCACCTTTGCCTGCCCGATTGCCAGACGCGCGCGGATCGGTTCAGGCCCGAAGGCCGAAAAGAGCGGGCAGAAGACGCTCCGGTTCTTGAGGGTGCCCAGCGCGGTGATGTAGAGCTCGGGAATCCGACCGGCGAGGGTATAGACTCGATCCCCCTTGGTTACACCCAGCCCCCTGAGGACGTTCGCAAACCGATTCGTCATCTCCTCCAGTCGGCCATAGGTATAGTCTCTGGTCTCTCCGTTCTTGCCGAGCCACCGCAGGGCCAGGCGATCACGATGGACGCCGGCGGCATGGCGATCAACCGCCTCGTGGGCGATATTGAGACCGAGGTTGCCGGGGAGGCCGTCCAACTCGCGCCTGGCCTTCTCCCAGGAAAAAGCCGCGCGCATGGCCTCATAGTCGTGCAGGTTCGGCACAACCTCCCAGTCCCGGCGTGACTTGATGATGGGCCCTGACACAGCGACTCTCTCCGTTCTCTAACAGGCTGTTGAAAAACCATTCTGGCGCCCCGGCAACACCGCACCGGAGGAGATCAGTGACGCCATAAGAGACGGCCGCGGGATGCTCAAAAAGGCCGTCCAGCGAGGCCGCAGCCAGCGAGGAGGCGAGGCGTACTCTTTTCGGTACGTTGAGCCTCCAAGCGCCGCGAGAACAAAGCTGGCGGACTTTTTCAACATCCTGCTAATCCTCAGCGTTCAACTCGCTCAAGCCTGCCCTTGAGGACCCGTCAAGGCTTCCGCGGTTCTATGAGCCGTCCGCCCCCTTTGCGCAGCACCTCGGGGCTCGCCAGCAGTTGCGGCGTCTGCTCGTTGTTGTACTGCTTGCGCGCGATCCGCTGGACGTTCGGCTTCACGTACTCGTACAGCTCGGCCAGGTCGATCGTGCCGTCCTTGTTCGCATCCGCCTCGCCTTGCAGGCCCTTGAGAAAGAAGTAGGTGAACAGACCGTGGCCCTTCTCCTTAAAGGTGCCGGAGATTTGATCGCCGGCGCTGGCCGCCAAGACCACCGTCTTGCCGCCCGCTAGGAGCGTGTTTTCGACGGAAAGCACCATCGGCCGCGCGCCTTCCGCCAGGACCGACCGTCCGCCAGCGCCGGAGAAGCACGAATCCAAGACGACGGTAATGTCCCTGGCGGGCAGCTTTTCCAGGTACGCGTAGAGCCGCTTCAAAGGATAGCCGGTCTTCTCGACGAAGGTCGCGTCGCCGTCATAGGGCACGAGGTAGGCATCGCCGCTCTTCGGGTTGGGCGCCCCGTGTCCGGAGTAGTAGATGAAGACCGAGCCGCCCTGGTCCAGGTTGTTCGGCAACCAGGCCTCCATGTACTTCTCCAGATCGGTCTTTGTCGCGTTCTCGTTCACCAGCACCACGACATGTTCTTCGGGGTAGCCGAGCACGCGGGTCAGATACTCGCCCACGAGTTTCGCGTCGCGATCGGCGAAGTCTGCCTTGGGCAGGTGCGTGCGGTAGGACTCGATCCCGATCACGATCGCATAGGCGTTCGCACGGGGCCTTGGCTTGACCGCCGGCACCCGGTCCACGTCGCTGACGGGAGCAGGCGGAGCGGCTGGCAACGGCGCGGGCGTGACGCCGGGCCCGGTCCGGGCCATCCTCGCTTCCGCGTCGCGCAGCGCCTTGGCTAGGGCGGGTTTTCCCCGATACTCCGCCCATTGCGCCGGGGTCCAGCCGTCATTGTCCACCACGGTTGGATCGGCTCTGTGCTCAAGCAGGAGCTGAATGACCCGGAGTTGCTTGCCCACGTCCTCGCCCCAGGCGGCATTTTTCAACGCGGTCCAGCCGGCCGCCCCTCGGTCGTTGACATCGGCGCCGCGGCTCAGGAGCAGTTGGACGTCCTCCAGCGCGCCGTTCAGTGCCCGATACCGCAGGGCCGAGTTCTTGCCCGCCACCGTGCCGCGCTCCAGCAGGAGGCGGAAAATCTGGCTGCGCTCGTTCCGCATCGCGGCCAGCACGAGCGGGGCGATGCCGGAGTCGTCATCCGGGATATTGGGATCGGCGCCCCGGTCCAGCAGGAGCCGCGCCAGCTCCAGGCTGTTCGCGTCCACGGCCAAGGTCAGCGGCGTCCAATTGATGTGACCCTCGCCGCGGCCGCTCTCGGCATTGACCGCCGCGCCACGGTCCAGCAGGAGGCGGGCGACGTCCAGGTGTGCTCTCGACGAGGCCCAATGGAGGGCCATGTAGCCTTTCTTATCTTTCACGTTGACGGCAGCTCCATGGTCCAGCAGGAACCGGGCGACCTCCGTGCGCCCCGCATCCGCCGCGACATGGAGAGCGGTCGCGCCCCTGTCGTTTGTGGCGTTGACGTCGGCGCCCTGGGCGAGCAGGGCCTGCATCGTCTGGAGATCCCCGTCTCGCGCGGCCGTGAAGACCGTGGCACACCCGGCCAGCAACGCCGGCACCGCGACACCCATGAGCCCGATCATGCCACGCATGCCGTCCTACGGTTTGCCCGCCCCCCTCAGCACGATGCCCCGGCTCAGGAGGTCGGGGTTGCCCAACAGTTGCGGCGACTGTTCATTGTGAAACTCGCGCCGGGCCGTCCGCTCCACCTGCGGCTTCAGGTACTCGTACAGGTCCCGCAATTCGATGCGCCCGTCCTTGGTGGCCCCTGCCTCGCCCTGGAGGCCTTTGAGGAAAAAGTAGGTCAGCAGTCCGTGGCTTTGTTGGGTGTAGGTCGAGGAAACTTGATCCCTACCGCTCGCTGCCAGGACTACCACCTTCCCTTTCGCCAGAAGTGGATTCTCCACCGAGAGCACCATCGGCCGCATGCCCTTGCCGAGCACCGACCGGCCCCCGGCTCCGGAGAAGCAGGAGTCGAGCATGACAATGACTTCTTTCGCAGGCAGCGCGGCCAAGCGGTCGTAGAGCCGGTCCAGCGGATAGCCCGTCTGCTCCACGAAGGCCGGATCGCCGTCATAGGGGACGAGATAGGCCTTGCCGGTTCTGACGTTCGGCGCCCCGTGGCCGGAGAAATAGACGAACACCGAGTCGCCTGACTCGACATGGTCGGGGAGCCACCCTTCGATGTATTTCTCCACGCCGTTCTTCGTGGCCCGGTCGTTCAGCAGGACCACGACGTGTTCCTCGGCATAGCCCAATGACTTGCTCAGATACTGGCCCATGATCCGGGCATCGTGCGCCGCGAAATCGGCACGCGGCAGTTGCTGCTGGTACTGTTCGATGCCGATCAGGACCGCATAGGCGGATCGGCGCAAGCGAGCGGCTACCGAGGGCACCGTGTCGACGTCGCTGGCTGGGACACGAGGCACGGCTGGGGAGGCGACAACAGGGGGCGGCCCCTGCAACCGCGCCAAGATCACCGCGCGATCGGTCTCGACCTTGGCGAACAGACTGTCGAGCGCCCGATTGAAGGCAAGGTTCGTCGGCGGTTCGTCGGCGGAGGCGGTGAACCGCGTCGCTCCGCCGATAGCCTCTTCCTCAACCTCGTAGGAACCGATGGACACCTTGTCATTGGTGAGGAGGGTAGCGGACACGGCAAACTGGTAAATGAACCGTGTGCCGTGACCGACCAACATGGATAACTTCGCCTTGACCCTGAAGACGGCCTCGGGGGCTTGGCCGGAGATCTCCCGGAAGGTGCGCCGCTTGTTCATGTATGAGAGGAGCGCGTCTCGAAAATCGAGATCGACCGGCATCAGCGGATCCACGTTGAGGGTGAACCGCTCCACCTCGACTCGGACCGACAAGGGCAGAGGCGCCTCATTGATCGAGTCCGGGTTCGGAGTCATCACGAGATGACGCTCGCCGTAACATCCGCCGGAGGCGAACGCCGCCACAATCACCAGCACTGCGGGGGCACACAGAGAAAGGATTTTCTTTTGCATTCCCTCGCTCCGTCGGTCGATCGCAAAGGGAGGTCCAGCCATTGCCATCGAGTCCTACCGTGAAGGCGCCGGCAGTTCGGCCAACCGTCCCCCTCCTTGCGCAGCACCTCGGGGCTCGCCAGCAGTTGCGGCGTCTGCTCGTTGTTGTACGGCAAGAACCACGGCCTTTCCACCGGAAGTGCGGCTCCCTCAGCCGACAACGCCATAAGCTGGCTCCCCGTCCAATCTCTGTGCAATGGGCAGGCCAAGCCGGTTCTCTGTGAAATGGCCTGAAATCTCGTTAGTTAAAGGCGGGGCAGCGCTGCGGCTGTAGCATTATTCACCAGACCGAAGGCATGAGACGTGGACTTTCGCGCCAAGGAATCGGTCCCGGTTCATCAATCCTCTCACCTCTGCCCGGTTAGGCCCTCGGAATTTCACTGCTTTTCTCCCCACAGTGACATGGGAAACAAGCACGGTTCTTGCGTTGAAGCCCCCGAGGACCGGGAGAAGGGTGTTCCGCCATGAAGATGATGCTGTGCCATCTGACCGGCAGTTTGCGGGGCCGGACTCAGTATTTCGACACTGACTCGATCAGCTTCGGCATCGGAGGGGGATGCGGGATCGTCTTCGACGAGACGAAGGACTCGACGGTCTGTGCCGTGCATGCCGAACTGGCCGCGGAGGACCACACTCCGGTCATCCGCGACCGGAGCGGGCAGAACGCCCTCCTGGTCAATGGGCAGCGATGCGCCGAGGCCCCGCTGAAAGACGGCGACCTCATTCAGTTCGGGGACGGCGGGCCGCTGGTCCGGTTTCGACTCCTCTCCGACGAGGCCCCGGAATGCAAGCCCTGGCAGCACATCGTGGAGGATTCCCGCGACATCGTCGTACGGACGCCTCATCCCCGTTCCATGTCGGCCCTCTACCTGGCGCGACACCTGCTGGCCGACGTGGCCCGCTACGGCTCGACCGCGGTCAAGTGCGCGGCCGTGGCGCTGATCTTGGTGCCCCTGCTGATCATCGCCGCCCTGGGGATCACCGCCTACCGGCAATACCAGGCGGCCAAGGTTTCGGAACAGCGGATGGCCGAGCTTGTCAGCCAGCTCGAGGCCGGACGCCTCACCCGGGCCGGCCTGGAACAGCGCATCGAACGGGAACGCCGGAACGTGGCGGAGCTGAGCCGCCAGCGGGACGAGTTGGTGGCCAAACTGACCGCCTCGCTCAAAGAGCAGGAAACCGCGCGCCGATCCCAGCAAGAAATCCAGGCGATCCGCCAGCAATTGACGACGCTGGAAAGCACGCAGAAGTTTGCGGAAGACATCGTGCGCCGGTTCGAGGGCGGCGTCGGATTGCTGCAGGGCGGGTATGGGTTCAGAGAGAAGGAGACCGGCCGGCCGCTCCGCTATCAGGGATTCGATCAGCTTGGGAACCCGCTCCTGGACAAGGACGGCAACACGCTGGTGACGGTGGAAGGCACGGCTCCTCCGATCGTGATCTACTACGCCGGCACCGGCTTCCTCGTGGACAAGGTGGGAACGGTCGTGACCAACCGCCACATGACCCGCATGTGGGAGACCTACGAGCCGGCCCAACAAGCCCTTCAGGCTGGATTCGAACCGGAGCTCCGTCTGCTCCGGATCTTCTTTCCGGGAACGCCTGAGCCTTATACCCTCCAACTCCTCGGTGCGTCCGAGCGAACCGATCTCGCGGTCCTGTGGACAGACCGTCCTCCGGCGGGCGCGACACCGCTCACGCTGGCGCCGGCCGGAGAGACGCCGCGGGCGGGAGAGCCGGTCGTGGTGCTCAGTTACCCGGGCACCTTCGACAGCATTCTGGCGCGCCTGGCCAAGCCGGTCAGCGACGAGATCCTCCGCGAGGGGGCAGCCAATTCGGTCAGGCTCGCCGAGGCGCTCGCGCGACGGAAGCTGGTCCGCCCGCTGGCCACGCAAGGGCACGTGTCGGAGGTCTCGCCGGAGGCCATCACCTTCGAAGCCGGCGGCGGCGGCGGGAGCAGCGGGGGGCCGGTCTTCGACCGAAACGGCCTGGTCATCGCGGTCAACAGCGCCGGTTTCGTCAAGGTGCACGGGCTCAACCTGGGGATGCCGATCCGACTGGTCAGGGACCTGCTGACCCAGGTGCACGTACAGGCGCGTTAGATATTCCGGGCATCAACGGAGGACTCGTGCGAATCTTGCTTGCAGCGGATGCGTCGCCCGACTCCAGAAACGCCGCGCAGGTGATCAAGCGTCTGGCCGAACCGCCGACCCTTGACGTGCTCAACGTCGTGGACGTGGAAGCGCTGCAACATGCCTACATCTCGCCCTCGATGCCGGCCGACTACTACGAAACCTACAGAAAGGAGGTGTCGGAAGCGGCCGAGCGCATGCTCCATGAACTGCGGGACGAGCTCGCCCCCTACGCCGCGCACATCCGCCTGATCGCCGATACCGGGGACGCAGCGGAGAGCATCATCCAGACGGCCCACGAGTCAAAGAGCCACCTCGTCATCATGGGGCAGCGTGGCATGACGGCCACCCCGGCCTTCCTCCTCGGTGGGGTCACGCAGAAGGTCGCCACCTACGCCCCCTGCTCCGTGCTGGTCGTCAAACAATCCGGCGCCACGCTGGATCGCCTGCTCCTGGCCGTGGATGGATCGGACGAATCGAACCGGGCCGTCCAGTTCCTGTCTCACGGTCCTTTCAAGAGCCCCCTCCGGCTGACGATCGTGACGGTCTGGCCCAACCAGCGGGCCGGGGTGTTCGCACCCTCCAGACCTCCGGATGAGCCGGCTGATACGCAGGCGCCCCAGGCGAAGGGCGAAGATCTCCTCGCGCGCATCGCCGCCGGGTTTCAAGGCGGACGCTACGAGGTGGAGACCGAGTGGCTTCAGGGCGACCCGGCCCTGGCGATCCTGGAAGCAGCCGGACGGCACGAGGCGCAGATGATCGTGCTCGGCGCCAGGGGCCTGAAGGCCATCAAACGGTTCCTGTTAGGGAGTGTCTCCCAGAAAGTATTGGTCCATGCTCCCTGCTCCGTGCTGATCGTTCGCTGACCGGATCACGTGCAGCGAGGAAGCAACGATACCGAGATGGACCCGATCAACGTTTTGATCATGGGGGCGGCGGGGAGGGACTTTCACAACTTCAACGTCGTCTTCCGCGACAACCCCCGCTATCGCGTCCTCGCCTTCACAGCCGCCCAGATTCCCAACATCGAAGGACGGTACTATCCGCCCGCGCTGGCCGGGGACCTCTATCCGAATGGCATTCCAATCCACCCGGAAGACGAGCTGGAAACCTTGGTCGACACCCTGAAGATCGACCAGGTGGTCTTCGCCTACAGCGACCTGTCGCATGAAGCGGTCATGCACAAGGCCTCGCGGGTCCTGGCCAGAGGTGCGGACTTTCGGTTGCTCGGCCCGCACGCGACGATGCTGCAAGCCGGCAAGCCGGTTGTCTCGGTTTGCGCGGTCAGAACCGGCTGCGGCAAGAGTCCTGCGGCCCGCAAGATTGCCGCCCTGCTGAGAGGCGAGGGTCTTCGAGTGGCGGTCGTCCGTCATCCCATGCCCTACGGGGACTTGGCCAAACAGGCAGTGCAGCGCTTCGCTGGCCTCGAAGACCTCCGCGCCGCCGACTGCACGATCGAGGAAATGGAAGAGTACGAACCGCACCTCGTGAGCGGCGACCTGGTCTATGCCGGCGTGGACTACGAGCGCATCCTCCGCAGGGCGGAAGCCGAGGCCGACGTCCTCCTCTGGGACGGAGGCAACAACGACTGGCCCTTCTACCGGCCCGATCTGGAAATTGTCCTGATCGATCCGCACCGAGCCGGCCATGAACGGACCTATTTCCCTGGAGAGGTCAACCTGCTCCGCGCCGACGTGCTCGTGATCACCAAGCTGGACTCGGCCGGTCCCGCACAGGTCGAGAATCTCCGGGCCAACATCCGGCGGGCCAACCCACGCGCCGTGGTGGTCGAGTCCACCATGCCCCTGTCGGTCCAGGAGCCGGAGCGGATCACGGGCCGTCAGGTACTCGTGGTCGAGGACGGGCCGACGCTCACCCACGGCGGAATGGCATTCGGGGCCGGCGTCTTGGCCGCCAGGCAATACGGCGCGAAGGAGCTTGTCGATCCACGGCCCTACGCGGTCGGGAGCCTGCGGGAGACCTTCGAGGCCTATCCTCACATCGGCCGCCTGCTGCCGGCCATGGGGTACGGCTCCCGGCAGATCCGAGAGCTTGAGGAGACGATCCGGAAAGTCCCCTGCGACCTGGTCCTGATCGCCACGCCGGTCGACCTGCGCCGCATCATCGCGATCCGCCAGCCGACCTGTCGCGTGACCTACGAGCTGGAAGAGCTCGGTCACCCCACCCTGCGGGAAGTCCTGGGCCCCGTGCTGGAGAAGGCAATACGTCATGGTTGAAACCATCCTGGTCGCGCTGGGCGGCAATGCGCTCATCAAGGCCGGACAGCAGGGCACCATCGAGGAGCAGCGGGCCAACTTGCGGGAGGCCCTGACCGGGATCGTCGAGCTGATCCGGCAAGGGCACAGACTGGTCCTCACGCACGGGAACGGCCCTCAGGTGGGTCACATCCTCATCAGGACCGAGGAGGCCCACGGCAAAGCCTACGATCTCCCGCTGGACGTGTGTGTGGCCCAGTCGCAAGGAGAAATCGGGTATCTGATCCAGCAAGGCTTGTGGAATCTCCTCCGGCAGAGCGGGATTGGGGACCGGCCGGTGGCGGCGGTGGTCACGCAAACCGTCGTGGACCGCGCCGATCCGCGCATGCGTCAGTCCACCAAACCCGTCGGTCCTTTCTATACCAAGGAGCAGGCGGAGCGGTTGCGAGACCGTGGACGGAAGGTCGTGGAAGATGCGCACCGGGGCTATCGACGGGTGGTGCCCTCGCCCAGACCGATCCGCATCCTGGAAGCGGACGCCATCCGGCGGCTCATCGAAGCAGGAGCGGTCGTGATCGCGGCCGGCGGCGGCGGGGTTCCGGTCTATGCCGAAGAAGACGGCCGATTGGTCGGGGTCGAGGCCGTGGTGGACAAGGACCTGGCCTCAAGCTGCCTGGCGGTCGAGCTCGGCGTCAACCGCATTCTTGATCTGACTGCGGTCGAGCGGGTCATGCTGGACTTCGGGACGCCGAAGGAACGCCCCCTCGATGCCCTGACCGTGAAGGACGCCAAGGGCTACCTGGCCGCCGGGCACTTCGCGCCGGGCAGCATGGGACCCAAGATCGAAGCGGCGATCTCGTTTCTTGAGCAGGGAGGCAAAGAAGTCATCATTACCCGGCCGGAGAAGGCGCTGGCAGCCTTGGCGGGGCAGGCCGGAACCCACGTCTATCCCGATTGAGGAAGCAGGCAAAATGAAGCTGTCAGCCTGGATTGATCCCTGGCGGGATGCGACCGTAGCCCTCGGCCACATCCATGCCCTGCCGGTCAAGCGACCTGACGGGACGAGGGTCAGGCGGAAATTTTTCATCGTAGTCGGCACGGGCGTCATTTTCGGCCTGAAGGGCGATCCGACCAAGGCTCCCTGGCTGGTCACGGCCAAGCACGTTTTCCTGGATCAGACCGAACGCTGGGACCCCTCCCACCTGCACCTCCGTTTTTCCTGGTTCGATGACAAACCCGTCGACGAGTACCTGGGCGTTCGCATCGACCTCAAGCGGAAAGGGAAGCATCTGTGGGTGGCCCATCCGGACCCTGACGTGGACCTGGCCTGTCTCCCGCTGGTCGTTACCCAAGAGCAGGCGGGAAGGGGAAAAGCGCCCACGGTGACGTTGGAGGACTTTGCCACGGCCGAGGAAATCTACGAAGGGGCGCCGGTCGTCGTGCTCGGCTACCCCGGCGCGGTCGGACCCCATTTCTGGACGAGGGCCATCGTGCGGCAGGGCATCATCTCCTGGGTCTCGCCCACCAAACCCCGATCCGGCGTGTTCTTGATCGACAGCAACATATTCCCGGGAAACAGCGGCGGCCCCGTGTTCAAGCTGCCGGCCGGGACCGACCGCCACGGCCACTTCGCAGCGGGCGGGAAGGTGGCCTTCCTGGGCATCGTGACGCAAGCCAGGATTCAAAAACTCCCGCTCACGGTTGGAGGAAAAGAGCTCGAGGTCCAACTGAAGGGCAGGAAAAGGCCTGAGGCCCTCTTTGTGCCGAGTTTTGTCGGCCTCGGTATCATCGAGCCGGCCTTGCGGGTCAAGCAACTGCTGAAAGCGGCAGCCAAGTCGATGGACCGTTGAGATCGGTCGCGCTTCCTGATCGAGTTGCTTTCATGGCGCGGATGAACGGTCAATATTTCACTGGAGGCAAAGTAACTATCCGCTCACGGAAGAAAATACCAGGAAGCACTGGAGGGTTTTCTCGGCGGGCGACAATTTCGATAAGGCGTCAAAGAGCCCGCCGTTCAACCGAAGGTTGGTATGGCGGTTCAAACGAAGTTTGGTACGGAGGAAGACTATGGCGGTACCCAAGCACTTAGAAGAAGCAGTAGCGCGGCTCAAAGAAGCGTCATTGCGTGTTGAGCAGGCGCGGGAGAAGCCCTTCACGCTGGACGCGCAGAAGGAATGGCTCGCCGCCTTGACCGATTACGCCTATGCCTTGTCGGACATCCAGGAATACAACAATGAATCCATCCACGAGAAGCTGCACGAGGTTGCCGCGCGGGCGGGCCTGAGAAAATTTCCACCGGCCGGGCCCAAAGGAGGCTGACGGGAGCCGCCGCCGCGATGAAGGATGACGAAGGTGTGCGGTTCTTGCAGTGGACCTTGCCCAGGCTGCGCCTGCGGTGGCCGGGCTTCCGCAAAGTCCGGCGCCAGGTTTATAAGCGCATTGACCGTCGGGTGAAGGAATTGGGCTTTGCGGAGGTCGGCCGGTATCGCTCGTATCTGGAGGCGCATCCCGAGGAATGGCCGGTCTTGGACGCGCTGTGCTGGATTTCCATTTCCCGGTTTTATCGGGACCAGGGAGTCTTCCAATATCTGGAGCGGGAGGTCCTGCCCCAGCTTGCCCGGACGGTCGGGGCCGGCGGTGCCACGGAACTGCGGGCCTGGAGCATCGGCTGCGCGTCCGGCGAGGAGCCCTACACGTTGGCGATCCTCTGGAAACTGGCTCTCGCCCCTCAGTTTCCTTCTCTCAGGCTCTCCATTTTGGCCACCGATGTGGACCAGCGGGCCATTGAGCGGGCCCGGAGCGGCTGTTATCCCGGCAGCAGCGTCAAGGATCTCCCGGCGGAATGGCGAGCGAAGGCGTTTCGTCCGACGATCGACGGATTTTGCGTCAAGCCGGAATATCGCGAGCCGGTGAGCTTTTTTGTGCAGGATCTACGCGAGCGGGCGCCGGAAGGTCCCTTCCACCTGATCCTCTGCCGGAATCTCGTCTTCACCTATTTCGATGATGAACTCCAGCGGGAGATGCTGAACAAACTCATCGGGCGGCTGGTGCCGGGCGGGGCGTTGGTCATCGGAAACACGGAATCCCTTCCAGAAAGGGACTCTGAGTTGGAGTCCTGGTCCGCACGTTTGGGCGTCTATCGCAAACCTGAGTTCTATCCTTGATCTCACTACCGGAGTGCGATAGAAGGAAGCGTCGCGAGGAGCCCCCATGAGCGACCAGCCGAGAGCCAGACCGGGATTTGCTGCCTCCGCCGTCGGCGAGTCCTTCCGTATCAAGATCGTCCAGACGCTCAAGAAGGTCCCCTACGATCTCCGCGTGGCGGCGCTCAAGGAGGCCTCGTACAACGTCCTCCGCCTGCCACGCGACCGGGTTTACTTGGATTTCGCCACGACGCGCGGCAATTCCGGCCTCACCGACAAACAACTCTCCGCGCTCATGATCGGGGACGAGGCCTACGCGGGGAGCGTGAACTTCTACGCCTTGGAGGCGACCTGCCGGGAGGTCTTCGGCAAACGATTCACGGTGCCCACCCACCAGGGCCGGGGCGCCGAGCACCTGATCCTGAGAGGTCTGTTGCAACCGGGCCAACAACTCGCCACGAACGGGAACCTTCTCACCCTCACCCCGCTCGCCGCGGCATTAGACCTCAGGCTTGACACGCTGCTGGCTGATGACGCCTTCGATCCGCTCTCCAAACAGGAGTTCAAGGCCGACCTGCCCCTCGACCGGCTGGAGACACGGCTCAAGGCCGGTGACGTGAAGCTGCTCGTCGTGGGAGCGGCCCTGCCGCAGTTAGGCGGGCAGCCCCTGTCGCTCGACAACCTTCAGGCCTGCGCAACGCTCGCGCGTCGGTACCGGGTACCGCTGGCGCTGGATGCTTCGATGTTGGCCTCCACCGCCTTTCTCTACAAGCAGCGCCGGGCACAGACGGAAACCCTGCGCCGACTCATTCGTCAATACGCCGAGGCCTGCGACATCCTCTACCTGAGCGGCCGCGAGGATGCCGGCTGTCACACGGGCGGGCTCATCGCCACCAACGATCAGACCTTCTATGAAACCTTCCGCAGTCTGGTGGTGGTCTATGAAGGACTGCACACCTATGGGGGCCAGGCGGGCCGGGATATGCAGGCTTTGGCGCAGGGCCTTCAGGACATGCAGGACGAGAGCTACCTCACGTTCCGCCTGCGCAAGCTTGCCTACCTGGCCCAGCATCTGGAGGAAGCCGGGTACCGGATTTATCAGCCGCTCGGGCTCTCCGGCCTCTGCCTCGACTGCCGGACTCTGCCGATGCCCTTGCCGGCCATCTCTACCCGTCAATCAGCACCTCTGGCCGCCAACCTGGCGGCCCTGCTCTACCTGGTCTCCGCCACCCGCGCCAGGCCGATCGGCCCCTCCCCGGCCCAGCGTGACCTCGATCTGTTGGGACTCCTCGTCCCCCGCCGTTCCTACACAGAGCGACAGATCGACTACCTGATCGAGAGCTTCGCGCAGCTCAAGCAATACAGGATCGCCAATCCCCTCCTCGTCACGGCCCCGGAACCGCCGGCCGCCGAACTACTCCGCTACCAGGTGGAAGGCCCCTTCATCACCGAGTACCACGGCGATTTTGTGCCGGCCAGGACACCGGAGCCCTATTTCATCAAGGTCGTGGAGCCCTGCCGGTTGAAGTCCATCGAGGAACGTAGACGGGCCATTCAAGAGGCCGGACACAATACCTTCCTCCTCCGCTCCGAGGACATCTACATCGATCTGCTCACCGATTCGGGGACCGCCGCCATGAGCAACGAGCAGTGGGCCAGGATGCTGGAGGTCCAGGAGTCCGAGCTGGGCAGCGAAGCGTCGCGTGCCTTTACAGAGCGGGCTCACGACGTGCTGGGCTACCGTTATTTCCTCCCCACCCACCAGGGCCGTGCGGCCGAGCACATTCTTTCCCAGGCCATGATCCGCTCGGGCCAGTACGTCATCAACAACATGTACTTCACCACGACGCGGGAGCACCAGGAGCGGGCCGGCGGCATCTTCGTGGACCTGATCGTGGACGAGGCCTTCGATCCCCGGTCCACCTGCCCCTTCAAAGGGGACATCGATCCCAAGAAGCTCCGGGACTTCATCGCGAAACATGGGGCTGAGTTGATCGCCTATGTCTGCGTGGAGACCAACGTGAACATGGCCGGCGGCCAGCCGGTCTCGCTGGATGTCACCAGGGAAATCTCGGCCATCTGCCACTACTCCCACATCCCGGTCATCTTCGATGCAACGAGAGTGGCGGAAAACGCCTACCTGATCAAGAGGCGGGAACAACCTTATGCCGACTGGACGATCAAGGAGATCATCGGTGAGCTGATGGCACTGGGCGACGGCTGCACGATCTCGGCCAAGAAGGACGTGCTCGTGAACATCGGCGGCATCCTGGGCGTCAACGACCCGGCCCTCTACGAACGGTGCGCCTCTCTCTGCACGACCTTCGAAGGCACCCCTTGGTCCGGGGGCTTGGCCAGCCGGGACCTGGCCGCCATGGCAGTGGGGCTGGAGGAGATGACCGAGTACGACTACATCAGCTCGCGGGTTGAACAGGTCCATTACCTCTGGACCAGGCTGAAGGAGGCGGGAGTGCCGGTCGTCGAGCCACCCGGCGGCCATGCGGTGTTTCTGGATGCCAAGGCTTTCCTGCCGCACGTCCCCCAGGAAGAATTTCCAGCCCAGCGGCTGGCTGCGGCCCTGTACGAGGCGTCAGGCGTGCGAGGGATGGAGCGAGGCATCGTCTCGGCCGGACGAGACCCGGCCACCGGCCTGCACCGGCCCTCGAAGCTTGAATTGGTGCGTCTGACCATTCCACGGCGGGTCTATACCTACAGCCACATGGACGTCGTGGCCGACGGCGTCATCGATCTGTATCAAAACAGGGACCAGATCAAAGGGCTCAAGATGGTCTACGAGCCCCCGACGCTGCGGTTCTTCACTGCAAGGTTCGAGTTGCTGTAGAGGCCTTCCCGCCCTTGGACACGCAGGTTTTCTACGAGACGCGCAGGCCTTTCAATTCTCGGCGAGACATTTCAAGGCGACGAGCTTTACCCTTCATCATCCCACTGAGTATCATCGGACTTGCCTTCCCTCCGCCGCTTGACCGCCTTTTTAAACGCTTCAACCGCCTTCTTCTCCTTGTCACCGAGGCCTTCGAGCGGAAGCGCTTCTACTTTCCCTTCTAATGCGTCAACGGGAATGAAACTTTCGACGCTTGCCAGGTTGATCTCCCAGTGCTCTTCCGAAACATAGTCCTCCATACCGTGGGAAGTAGACCGTTGAAGGCACGCGGTAAGAAATGAAAGGACGCCTTCCCGCGATTCAATGAGCCTTTCAACCCATTGTCGAGGTTTGTCGTGTGAATCCCATTCACGCCAGCGGTAGAGAATAGCAGCCATCTTGGGATGGGCCGCCAGCTTTCCTGAGCCAGCCGCTTGTATAATTTTCTCGACACAGAGCCGTTGCAGTTCCCTCAGATCCGCGTCGGTGACATTGAGCGCCTCAGGATTTTCGTCTTGCTTTTGTTTTTTGACCTCAAGGGAGACTGTTCTGATCGGCATATACAGGCCAGTCGAGGCTTTTATGCTTTCTTTCAGGATTTGGCCGTGCTTCTCAGGGTCTTTCTCCTGCTTCAAGTACCAGTAAATGATACGTGAGGCGTGGCTCTCTGACGAAATGGTGAAGAGCCCGCCTCGCTCCTCCGGCAGCTCATCGCCGATGTCGAACAGCGCCGTGACAAACGGGACCGCATGACCAATGTCTATCTTCTCCTTGTATGCCTCAAGACGATCCAACGCCACTGCGAGTAGGCCTTGTTTGTTCAGAGCGCGCAATTCTGTGACGAGGTCTTCGCGATTACCGACAAGTGACAATATTCGATCCAGTTGCGCTTGGGAGATGTCTCCTTCAGGGATTGTGAAATGAAAATACCGATCAAATACCTTTGGATGACAGACTCGGAGGTCCCGAAACAATTCTTCCATCGAGCCATGACCATACCAGATGCCGCCCCAAACCCATTCCACTGCTGGGAAGAGTTGTTTGACTATCTCGCGCACCTGATCTTGCCGAGACGCTCCAGCAACGATTGACTCCACGCGCCGCCTTGTCCGTTCGTTTTCGTCGTGTGACTCCCGTGCATTGTCACGCAGTTGTGTCAACTCTTCTTTCGCCTCAGAGAGTTGTTGATAGACCGTTTGCTCAGAGACTCGCAGCACCTCCAGTGCAATGAGGTCCACCGGATTCACCTCAAAGCTACCTGTGCTACGAAACACTGAGACATGAAAGTCTAAGGTGGCAAGATAGCGGTACACATCGCGTAGCGTTTGGAAATACGGGCGAATACCTCCGAGAAAAAGGTTTTCCCATCGTTTTTTATCGAAACGCTTGCTGATCTGCTCATCGACCAACAGTTCATTCAAACCTGCAAAGAGCACTTTTTCGAGGCGGGTTTGTTCAATGCGTGGGATGTCGAACCCTACCTGCACGATCTTTTCTAGGAATTCCTGTCCTTTGATCCCAGGTGAATCCAAGCTGCGCTCCACAATATCTCGTTGAAATAGAAGGAAGTAAACCACATTCGGAAAGTCCGCATTAGCTTTAACCAGTTGGAACAAGAGTCTAATTTCATCTGCTGACAGTCGATCGACATCATCGATCACAACAAGGATTGACCTCTTCAGTTCCTGCAACAATGCTGATAGTTCATCCTTCCGCTCTGTCAAAGTTTGGCTTTCGGCCTCTGACCTTGCCTCAAAGACTGATGCAACCTTCTCGCTGAAAGTTCCGATGAGCCCGTAGAGGCCTTCGAGCAGAAGAAGAACAACTGCCAAGAGGCTGACACTGGCCCAGACTACCCTGAGCCAATAACTGTCGAGCAGGCCACTCCCAAGACCCGTTGCAGCCACAATCGCTACAAGAATTAGAACCAGCTTCCGAAACCCACCAGCTATGAACGAGCCGGCTTTCAATGTAGCGGCATACTTTTTCCACTTAGCCGCACGTCTTTTGTCGGTTTTGTCCCTACCCGCTTTTCCAAGAACTATCTCGATCTCCCCAAAGAATGCCTCTGCCAGTCTGTCCTGCCCTGCCCATTGCCACGGGTTGAATTCAACGATCAGAGGAACCTCAACCGTACGAAGTGTTTGCAGAGCCATGTTCTTGATCGAAGATTTCCCCGATCCCCATGGCCCATAAAGCGCAATGACGAGACTATCCTTACCTTTCCAGCCCTTGATCGCAGCAGCCAGGGAATCGGCAAACGCACTTCGACCGAGGATGTCTTCCTCTCGGGAAGTAATCGGCCGATCAGCGGAGAACCGATGGGCTAACTCTTTACTGTTTTTCGAGTCGCTGTCCATTCAAAATCGTGGCCGCCATAACCGCACCGTGTTCCGTGAAGGCCCAGGGCAGTTTGCGCACACCCCCATGTCCCGAACTTGATATCGCAAATTGCGATATCAAGTCTTTCAACTCTTGGCGGGTCAACTGAAACGCGAAGTCGCTGGGAAAGCGGCGGCGGTTGCGCTTCACGGCTTCATTGAATCGGAAGGTCGACACGCCATAGAGGGCCGCGAGGTCACGATCCAGAATCACCCTCTGGCCGCGAATCGTGAGGAGCAGCGACTCAATCTCCCGTGCCTCGTTCGGACTCATTCTGTTTTTCCCCTGGATTCCCAATAGCCGGGCTTGCGTTTGAGGTGCATCACGGCAGCGACATAAATCGTCCGCCCTTCGACCGCATAGATCACGCCATAGGGAAAATGATGAACTAGATAACGTCGAAATCGCCCTTTCAAGATGCGCCAGAGCGTGGGATGTTGGCGAATCTGATCAAACGCCGATTCGACCGCGTCAAGGAATTCCTGGCCAAGCCCATCACGGCATTCCTCGTAGAACACCGCCGCCTGCCGTAGTTCCGCCTTTGCTTCAAGATCGAGAACCAGCCTCACCGACGGAGGTCCTTGCGGATGTCGGCAATGACCTTGTCGGCCGGAAGCGCTCTCGTTCTCTTCCTCTTCCATGCGGAAAAGCGCCGCTCGGCTTCCGCCACCCAGGCCTCGTCCACAGCCGTCAGCCGCTCTTCCCTCATCTGCGCCAGCAAGCGCTCAGCCAATCGTTCTCGCTCCGCCGCAGGAAGCTTCCGCGCCTGCTTTTCTATGGCTAACGCTAATGTCGTCATCGGTTTCGCTCCTTCTTGAGGTGTTTCAGTTTGCTCGCGATCCGCCCTCCTTCGCGCCATTTCTCCCCGAACGGCACTGTGAAGGATACCCGCTTTGCCGCAGGGTGACAAGACGGCGGGTCAGGACTCTGGCTGGATGAGGAACAAATGGCCTGGCGTTGTGCTGCGCTTGTCGCTGTTGCCGAAACCGGCGATCACGGGAAACCTCTCGGCACAGAGCTGCGCCAGCCGTTCTTCTGAGAGCTTTGAGCCGACCGAGACGTAGGCCCCGACCGGTACGACCAGACGATGGCTCGTGAGGTAGTCGATGTGCCAGCGGCGGGCTTTCTTCTTCCGCCAATGTCTCGCGAGGCGATGGGCCAAGGTGACTGAACGGCCGTTGGCGGACCCGACGTAGCCGTAGAGACCTGCTGAGAAAGGGACAAGCCCTACCGCACCGACTGTGATCCTCGCATCTGGAGCCCTCAACAGGAGCAGGTAGCTTCCCCGCCGGCCTGCCAATTTCTCGATCCCAGTCATCCGCGTGAGGCCCCAGGCACGAAGGGTCCTGGCTAATGAATCTGATACTCCCTGTCCGTTCCGTCTCACCTCGCCTCACCTGCTACGCTTCGCCCGCTCCGCGAGCAAGTCCGCCTGTCTGGTCGGTTCAGGAATCCGGTAGCCCTTGCCGCAGGCCAGCGTCAACCTGATGGCCTGGGCGAGGCCGATCTTGTGTCCGATCGAGACATACACGGGTTTCACACGGTCCCTCGCACGCACGGCCGCGCCGATCACGCGGCCTTCACGGTTGTACAGAAAGGAAACGGAACCACGTGAGGGAGCCGGGTCTTTATAGGTGCCGATCAGGACGGACTTCGCGCAGCCGATGACCGGACGATCCAACGACAGGCCGATGTGACAGGCGATCCCGGCGGCACGTGGGTGGGTGAGGCCATGCCCGTCGATGAAGATCACGTCGGGATCGGACTTGAGCTTCATGAAGGCACGGAGCAGGGCCGGCGTGTTCGCGCTCGCCCTGACCCTTGCCCCACAGGCCGGAGGACAGACTGAGCAGATTGTCGAAGTGACGATCCGGGACTTCACCTTCATGACCAAGCAGGTGCCGCTCATGCTCAACATCCCGACACTCGTCACGGTCAAGAATGAAGACAACGTGCGGCATGATTTCGGATCCGCCCTGTTCCAACGCACCCTGACCAAGGTGGAGAGCAACGGCGTCGTGCCCTATGGTCGCGGCATCGAGGGAGTGTACCTGGACCCGCACCGGAACGTGGCCATCCGCTTCACCATCGAGAACCCGGGGCGCTACGAGTTCCGCTGCTCGATTCACCCGACCATGAAAGGTGAGCTCTTGCTGTTGAACGTCGGGGCTGTCTAGAAACGGACAAGAGGCAATGAGCAATAGGCTATGGGCAATACAATCCGACCTATCGCCCATTGTCTATAGCCTCTAGCCTGGGGGATAGAGATGGCGCCGCTGGCTAAACGGATTCTCTTTGCGACGGATTTTTCCGACTGTGCTGGTCGGGCTCAGGAGTATGCCCTGTTCCTGGCTGCTGCCTGCGGGGCCTGCCTGGACATCCTGCACGTGCT
>Ga0233425_10003615_pt1 | contig 27694 bp, 25 predicted proteins | sample Watercolumn_Towu_2_FD_181712 | JGI IMG/M metagenome (GOLD analysis project Ga0233425, IMG submission 181712) | Freshwater microbial communities from Lake Towuti, South Sulawesi, Indonesia - Watercolumn_Towuti2014_140_MG | ecosystem: Environmental > Aquatic > Freshwater > Lake | place...
CGACCCTTTGCGCCACATGCCGCCGCGCCCATCGGCTGGCGAACTGCAAGGCCAATCGCGAGAGAACGAAGGCGGGCACGAATGGCCGGCGCGGGCGGAATCAATTCAGCCGGCCGCGGGAGGGATAGACGGCGGAAGGCGGCGGGCATGGGGCCGCAAACGGTGAGACGACGGTGAGACAGTGGCGTCGCTCTGTGAGCCGCATTCGTAATTAGTTGATTTTATTGGCTGGGGGACCTGGATTCGAACCAAGATTAACGGAGTCAGAGTCCGCTGTTCTACCGTTGAACTATCCCCCAAGAGGCGCCGGGAGAGGCGCGCCGGAGCGCCGATCATCTACGGAGCGCCGCCCGCCCTGTCAACTTGCGTTTCGCCTTTGGCGCCTTGCGCGCGCGCCGCGACGGCGAGCGCCGCGAGGCTGGCGGCGAGCAGCAGCGCCGCGACGAAATAACCCGCGCCGGGAGCGGCGCCGGAGCCGATGGACTGCGCGAGGATCTGCGTGAACAGCAGCGGCCCGATCATGCCGGAGACGCCGCGCAGGCTGGCGATCGCGCCCTGCAGCCGCCCTTGTTCGCAGGCGCCGACGCGGCGCGTCGCGAGCCCCTGAAACGACGGCCAGTTCATCGACCACAGCGCGATCAGCGGCGCGCCGCACATGAAGGCGAAGCCCGTCGGCGCAAAAGCCATGACGGCGAAACCCAGCGCGCCGCTAACGAGCGCGATCGTCGCCGTGAGTGGCTCGCCAAGCCGCGCCACCGCCGGCCGCACCACGCCGCCCGACACGATCGTCTGCGCGACGCCGACAACCGCCAGCGACCAGCCCGTCGTCGCCGCGTCCCAATGATAGCGATAGTCGCTGTAAAGCACGAACAGGCTCGGCAGCGATTCATGCGCCAGATGGGAGAGAAACACCGCCAGGGAGAGAAGCGAAAGCGTGCGGTCGCGCCGCAGGAATTCGAGCGAGCCCAGCACGCCGGCGGCGCGCCAGACGATTTTCGGCGCGCGCTTTTCGCTCGCGAGAGACTCGGGCAGAACGAAAAAGCCATAGAGCGCATTGGCGAGGCTCAAACCGGCGGCGGCCCAGAAGGGCAGCCGAAGCCCGTGCGCGCCGAGCCAGCCGCCGAAGGCCGGTCCGAGAATGAAGCCGACGCCGAAGGCGGCGCCGATCATGCCGTAGCGGCCGGCGCGTTTCGCCGGCTCGGTAATGTCGGCGATATAAGCGTTGGCCGTCGAGACGCTCGCCGCCGTCGCGCCGGAGATCAGCCGGCCGACGAAGAGAAAGGCGAGATTGGGCGCCAGCGCCATGAAGACGTAATCGAGGCCGAGGCCGAGATTGGACAGGAGCACCACCGGACGGCGGCCGTAACGGTCCGAGAGCGCGCCGAGCACAGGCTGACACAGGAACTGCATCAGCGCCCAGGCGAAGCCGAAGACGCCCGTCGCCGTGGAGGCGGAGCGAAGGTCGCCGCCCTCGAACTCCACGATCAGCTTGGGCAGCACGGGAACCATCACGCCCAGCGCCAGCATGTCCAGCGCCACGGTGACGAGGATGAAAACGAAACCCGCTTCGCGCCTTCGTCTCGACGCCGATGACATGCCGCTGGCCTCGCCGGAATTTCTGGGAAAACGCCGGATAGCAGGGAAAAGCGGGGCCGCGCAACCGCCCGGCCGGGGACGACCGTTGACGCCGCTGCGGCGGCGCGCATAAAACTGTCGGCGGGGGCGGCGATCTCCCCTTCAGGCGTCATGCCCAAGCATCGCGTCCCGCTTCTTTAGCGAAGGACGTCGCATGTACGCTTTTTCTCTTCCCAGGTCAGGCGCCGGTATGATCGGCCGCCACGCGCTTCGCGCCTTCACCGCGCTGATCGGTTACGAACCGCGCGGTTCGGCGCTCGAAAGGGCGGCGCGATGAACGGGTCCGCATCGACCGACGGTTCGCCGGGCGCCGGCGAGGTTTCCTTTCCCGACGCGCTTCGCGTGTGGCTGCGCGTCGCCCTCCTCAGCTTCGGCGGGCCGGCCGGCCAGATCGCGGTCATGCACCGCGTCTTGGTCGACGAGAAAAAGTGGCTGAGCGAAAGCCGGTTTCTGCACGCGCTGAACTTCTGCATGGTGCTGCCCGGTCCGGAGGCGCAGCAGCTTGCGACCTATATCGGCTGGCTGATGCACGGAACCGCCGGCGGGATCGCCGCCGGCGGCCTCTTTGTCTTGCCCGGCGCCGTCGCAATCATGGCGCTCAGCGTCGTCTATGCGCTTTACGGCGCCGTCGGATGGGTGGCGGCGGCGTTCTTTGGCCTCAAAGCCGCTGTTCTGGCGATCGTGCTCGACGCCGTGCGGCGCGTCGGCGCCCGCGCGCTCAAAAGCCGGGCCTTGCAGGCGCTGGCGCTCGCCGCCTTCGTGGCGATCTTCTTCTTTTCGGCGCCGTTTCCGGCCGTAATTGTCGCGGCCGGCGCCGTCGGTTTTTTCGGCGCCCGCGCTGGTTTGTCAGCCTTCGCAGGCGGCGGGCATGGCGACGCCGAGATCGACGCAAACGCCGCCGCCGCCGATCGCGCCTCCGCGCGCCATTCCCTGCGGGTCGCCGCGATCTGGCTGCCGCTCTGGCTCGCGCCCGTCGCCGTCCTCTGGCTGACGCTGGGGCCGAACGACGTGTTCGCCCGAATCGCCGTGTTCTTCTCAAAAATGGCGGTCGTGACCTTCGGCGGCGCCTATGCCGTCCTTGCCTATGTCGCGCAGCAGGCTGTCGAGAACTTTCACTGGCTGAAGCCGGGCGAAATGCTCGACGGCCTCGGCATGGCCGAGACGACGCCCGGCCCGCTGATTATGGTGCTGCAGTTCGTCGGCTTCATGGCCGCCTATCGCGATCCGCACGCGCTGACGCCGCTCGCCGCCGGCGCGCTCGGCGGCCTGCTCGCCACCTGGGTCACGTTCACGCCGTGCTTCCTGTGGATTTTCCTCGGCGCGCCTCATGTCGAACGGCTGCGCGGAAACCGGGCGCTCGCCGGCGCGCTCTCGGCCATCACGGCCGCCGTGGTCGGCGTGATCCTCAATCTCGCGATCTGGTTCGCGATCCACGCGCTCTTTCGCCAAACCGTCGCGGTGCGCGGCTATGGCTTCGACTTCGATGCGCCCTTGCCGGCAAGCGTCGACGGTTTCGCGTCGCTTCTGGCGGTCGGCGCGGCCGTCGCGCTTCTGCGCTTCAAGGCAGGACTACCGCAAACGCTCGCGGCCTGCGCGCTCGCGGGTTTCGCGCTTTATGGGGCCGGGATGATCGGCGGTTAAGAGGGGATCGGCCATGCCGAAACTATGCTGGAGCGCGACGATCCTCGCGCTGGTTCTCGCTCAGCCCCTGTGTGCCGCCGAGTATGATTGGGGGCGGGTCGACGCGATACTCGGCCGAGCCCCAAGTCGCGCCGGCGACATCGTTCGCTACGGTTTCCCGCGCGGCGATCTCCATGTGACGGTCGACGGCGTGACCATCAAGCCGCCGCTCGCGCTGGGCGGCTGGGCGGCTTTCGAAGCTCATGGCGACAAAACTGTCGTGATGGGCGATCTCGTTTTGGCCGAAAGCGAGGTCAATCCGGTCGTGAGCCGGCTTCTCGCCGGCGGCGTCGAGGCGACGGCCCTTCACAATCACCTGCTGCGGGCGTCGCCGCCCGTGGTCTACCTTCATTTCCTCGCACGAGGCGATGCGGTCGCGTTCGCACAGACGCTCCGTGCGGCGCTCGCGCTCACCGGAGCGCCGCTCGATGCGTCCTCGCCTGCGTCGCCGGCCGCCGCGCCGCTCGATCTAGACGCCGCCGCGCTCGACGCGACCATCGGCACGAAGGGCAAGGCAAACGGCGGCGTCTATCAGTTCGCCGTTCCCCGCGCGGCGCCGATTATGGAAGGCGGCGTGCCCCTGTCCGCGGCGATGGGCGGCGCAAACGTCATCAATTTTCAGCCGACGGGCGGCGGCAAGGCGGCGATCACCGGCGATTTCATCGCGCTGGCCGGCGAAGTCGGGCCGCTCCTGCGCGTCTTGCGCTCCCAAGGCGTCGAAGTGACGGCGATCCACAGCCATATGCTTGACGAGGAGCCGCGCGCCATCTTTGTCCACTTCTGGGCGCATGACGACGCGAAGAGTCTCGCCAAGGCGATGCGGAGCGCGTTGCGGCAGGTTCAAGCCGCTCCGCGGTAGGCGCGCAGCCGGCCGCGCTTTCAACTCGCGCGCGCCTGTTCGCGCGCCAGCGCGAGCTTCTCGCGGCGGCGGTCCACCGAGGAGGGGATGCGCAGGCTGTCGCGATATTTGGCGACGGTGCGCCGCGCAATGTCGATGTCGGCGGCCTTCAGCCGCGCCACGATGGCGTCGTCCGAGAGCACGTCGTCGGGAGCTTCGCGCTCGATCATCTGCTTGATCTTGAACCGCACCGCCTCGGCCGAATGCGCCTGTGCGCCGCTCGCCGTGGCGATGGCGGCCGAGAAGAAATATTTGAGTTCGAACACGCCGCGCGGCGTCATCATGTATTTGTTGGAGGTGACGCGCGAAACCGTGGATTCGTGCATGCCGATGGCGTCGGCGATGGTGCGCAGATTGAGCGGCTTCAGATGTTCGACGCCCTTGGCGAGAAAGGCGTCCTGCAACCGCACGATTTCCGACGCCACCTTGAGAATGGTGCGCTGGCGCTGCTCCAGGCTCTTCGCCAGCCAGTTGGCGTTCTGCAGGCAGCTCGAAATGAAGGTCTTGTCGCTCTCGGCCGTCGCCAAGGCGCCGACCCTCGCCGCGTAGCTGTGATTGACGAGGATGCGCGGCAGCGCGTCGCCGTTGAGTTCGACATGCCAGGAGCCGTCGGCGGCCGGCCGCACGATTACGTCGGGCACGAGCGGACGCACGGGCGCGTCGCCAAAGGCGCGGCCGGGCTTGGGATCGAGACGGCGGATTTCCGCCGCCATGTCGAGGATGTCTTCGTGGTCGACGCCGCACAGTTTCGAAAGCGCCGCGAAATCGCGTTTCGCCAGAAGCGGCAGATTGGCGACGAAAACCTGCATTGCGGGATCGTAGCGGTCCCGCTCCTTGAGCTGAATGGCGAGGCATTCGGCAAGGTCGCGCGCGCCGACTCCCGAAGGTTCGAACGTCTGGACGACGGCCAGAACCGCTTCGGCTTCGTCGCCGCCGGCGTCGAGGCGCGCGGCGATCTCATCGAGGCTTTCGCGCAGATAGCCGGTCTCGTCGATCGCGTCGATAATGGCCCGGCCGATCAGGCGGCGGCGCGGATCGGCGACGGCGAGCGCCAACTGTTCGCAAAGATGTTCGTGCAGGCTGGGCTTGGCCGCGACAAAGGCTTCGAGATTGGGCGCCTCGCCGTCCTCGCCGCCGCCGCCGGCGCCGGCGCCGCTCCAAGAAGTGGCGGACAGGCCAAGCCCCTCGGTCCCGGAAGACGCAGCCGCCGCGGGCGCGACGCCCGGGCCGTCGGCGTCGAAGGCGTTGCCGAGCTCCGTGCCAAGGTCGCCCGCGAGCGCGGCGGAGTCGACGGCAAGTTCGCTCTGCGCCCAGTCGCCTTCCTGCGGACCCTCGGCGGCGGCGCCCGCCGCTTCGCCCTCGGCGCGCTCCCCGGACGTGGCCTCGCCGGGCCCATAATCGGGATCCTGGGCGTCGAGCAGGGGATTGCGTTCGATCTCCTCCTGGAGGAAGGCGGACAGCTCCAGGTTCGAAAACTGCAGCAACTTGATGGCTTGCAGCAATTGCGGCGTCATCACCAGAGCCTGGCCCTGCCGCATCATCAGTTTCGCGGAAATCGCCATACCGCGCCCACTCCGCACTCGATCCCGAGCCCGCCATCAAGGGCGGCCCGTTTCTTGCTTGTGAGAGCTTATAGCATGAAGTCTATTGTTCCGCAGGCGGAATTGCGCGGCGCCCGGGCTCGAATCCTGCCCAAGGGTTAATCAAAACGAATCATGTCGCGGCGGCGAGTTGCCGGCGCCGCTCCGCAAAACCCGGGGCGGCGAGCCGAAGCTCCTCGATGGTCGCGGCCAGCGCCGCGAACTCCACGGGCTTGGTCAACACGGCGTCGACGCCGGCGGCGCGCGCGGCGCGCTGGTCTTCGTCCAGGGCGCTGGCGGTCAAAGCGAGGATCGGCGTGCGCCGCGCGCCCGCCCGCGCCTCCGCCTCGCGAATCCGACGCGTCGCTTCCAGCCCGTCGAGCTCGGGCATGAACAGGTCCATCAGGATCACGTCGCAGGCGGGCGCGTCGCCCGAAACGGCGGCGCGCGCGCGTCCGACGGCGCTGGCGCCGTTTTCGACGCGTTCGACCTGTGCGCCGAGCCTGGTCAGATGCCGCGTCACGATGAGCGCGTTGATTTCATTATCTTCGGCGACGAGCACACGCAGGCCGGCCAGCGTCTGCGCGGGGTCCGCGACGCTCGACTTCGGCGCGTCGATCGGCGCGGGCGACAGGCGCTCGATGAGTTTGGCCGCACGCACCGGCTTGACCAGCCAGCCGTCGAAACGCTTGAGCGCGGCCTCGCCGAAGGCGCGCCGCTCCAGGGGCGAAAACAGCAGGAACAGACGTTCGGCGCCGGCCGCGCGCGCCGCCTGCGCCAGACGGTCCGTCGCCGCCGCGCCGAGCGCGCAATCGACGATCACTGCGTCGAGTTTTCCGCTTCCGGCGTCGGCAAGGCGGGAGAGACCGTCCGCCTCCCCTCTGGCGACCTCGGCGGCGGCGCCGGCCCCCGCGAGGCTCTGCGCGAGGGAGGGCGCCTCGAAGACGCTTTCGGCGACGACGAGCGCGCGCCGTCCGGCGAGCGGCTGCTTGCGCTTGCCGGCCGCGCCGGCCGCGACCGGCAGCGCGAAAGCGAAGACGGCGCCGCCCGGACCGGTGCGGACAAGATCGAGCCGGCCGCCCATGCGCTCGACGAGACGCCGGGAGATGGCGAGGCCGAGCCCCGTGCCGCCGTGCCGCCGCGCCGTGCTGGGATCGCCCTGCTCGAACTCCTCGAAAATCGTATCGCGCGCGGCGTCGGGCACGCCAGGGCCGGTGTCCTCCACTTCGAACAGCAGGGCGTCCGGCGCCGCGCGCGAGACGCGCAACCCGACGCCCCCGCGCTCCGTGAAATTCACGGCGTTGCCGAGCAGATTGACGAGAACTTGGCGCAGCCGCGCGGGATCGCCCTCGATTTCGGCCGGCGCGTCGGGCGCGACGAAGCTCGCAATTTCCAGCTTCTTGCCGTGGGCGCGCGGCGCCAGCAGCTCGACGACGCCTTCCGCCAGCGGCGCAAGGGCGAAGCGTTCGCGGCGGATTTCGAGCTTGCCCGCTTCGATCTTCGAGAAATCCAGAATGTCGTCGATGAGCTGGGCGAGCGAGCGGCCGCTGGCGCCGATCGCCTCGACATAGCTCGCCTGTTCGGCGTCGAGCCGCGTCATCGCCAGGAGCTGCGAAAGGCCGAGAATGCCGTTGAGCGGCGTGCGGATTTCGTGGCTGACGGTGGCGAGAAAGCGCGACTTGGCGAGGCTCGCCGCCTCGGCCCGGTCGCGCGCCTCCGCGGCGGCGCGCAATTCCCAGATTTCGTCGCGCAACGATTCGAGTTCGACTTCCGGCGCCGCGGTTCTGCGGGCGCGCCGGACGCCGATCGCATAGCCCGCGGCGGCGGCAAGAGCCGCGGCGAGGACCGCCGAGAGGATCTGCATGTGAAGCAACGTCACGCTGTCGCCGTCCTTGCCGTCCAAAGACCGACGGGAAAGACGTTCAATAGTCCCGGGTGGTTAAAATTCCTTCGGGCCGCGGGCGCGAAGGCCGGAACGCGCGCGCTCAACCGCCGCCGAGCGAACGGATCGCCTCGACGACCGGCGAGAGCGCGTCGTCCTCGGGGTCGGGGGTCCGCGGAACGGCGCCGGGCCGCCGACGTAGCCGCCGCCGAGCGCCTGAAACAAGTCGACCGTGGCCGCATGATGGTCGCCGAGCAGAGCCTCCCTAAGACAAATCTGTTCGAGCAGCCCGTGCGCCAGCGTCACGATTTCGCGCCGGTCCTTGATCCCGGTGCGCCAGCGCGCGCGCCTGATCGAGCTCCTGGCGGCGCGTCGTCTCCGCCCCGATTGCCACCGCCTTCGCCGAGGACGACGCCGAGGCGGCCAGGAGCCAATGGCGCAAGGTCGCCGATCAACTGCGCCCGACGCTCGGAAAGCTCGCCGCCCTCATGGATGACGCCGAGGCCGACGTGCTCGCCTACACCGCCTTCCCCAAGGATCACTGGCAGAGAATCTACTCGACCAACGGCCTCGAACGGCTCAACGGCGAAGTCAAGCGCCGCACCGATGTTGTCGGCATCTTTCCCAATGAGGACGCCATTACGAGACTCGTCGGCGCCATCCTGTTGGAGCAAAACGACGAATGGGCCGCGCAGCGCTCCCGATTCATGACGCTGGAAACCGTCGCCGCTTTGAGCGACGATCCAATCGTCAAGCTGCCCGCCGTGGCCGCCTGACCATTCCGGCCAAAGCCGGAAATCGCTGTGTCCGCGTCGCTGCAGCTACACCACGCCACGGGACACGACCGGCAAAACCGCTTCGCACTTTTCCGGGATATGCTCTAAGCGATTTCCGTCCGCGCGGAATCGTCCGGTCGATGAGAAATCTTTCCAGATTCAAAAACCTGGAGCAAAATCCTCTGGCCGAAAAAACAAAACCGCGCGCCAAAGGCGCGCGGCGAGGCTTCGGGCCGACGGCGGGCCCTCATTCGAACAGCGCGGGCGCGAAAAACCCGGCTATGCCGAACAGCAGCGCCGCCACCACGGTCGCGCCCTGCCCGATGAACACATATTCCACGGCGCCGCCAAAGACGGCGCCGATCGCCGCCGAGATCAGCGCCCCGGCGGTCAGCCACTTCTTGCCGCCGCTTTCGCTTTGAACCGGACTGGTCATTTGTTTCTCCCTTGCTTTGCTTGTCGAACCGCGTCGTCGCAGTTCGGCGGGCCGAAGGCCGGGAGACTTCCGTTCAAGCCAAGTGACGTTTCAGCGGCGCCAAGTTCGCGCGCAACCGCCGCTTTTCGCCGCGAACCGGCGACATTTTCTGGTTCTCTCCTTATTTCGCCGACGCCCCCGCCGCGCGGAAGCTCTCCCCATCCGCTTCGCCCGGTCGAACCGACGAAGCTGCGCGAGGCTCAGAATATCCAATGCGTAGAGAGGCGCAAGTATAATTATAATAATTCTGAACTTGTGCGGAGCGGCCCATCTACGCGGAGGGCGCGCAACCAGCCTCACAGCGCTATGATTCTTAAAGATTTTAGGCCGCACCACACCGCGCGGATGTATATAAATATGAGAGAGTATTGTGGCGAAATCTGTATGTAATTACGAGACGACGCGCGCGTTATTTCTCGCGCATTATTATACAGCGACCGCGCGCGGCCGCGGACACGGAGCGCGGGGGGCAGCCTCAAGCCGCCGCGTCGGGGCCGTCGGCGCCGTCGTCCGCCGCCGGCGGCGGGGGCTGCGACGGCGGCGCCAGCAGCCGCACGGAGCGCCGCTTGAAGACCGGCGTCAGCAGCAGCCCGGCGACAATGCCGCCGACATGGGCGAGCCAGGCGGTCGAGCCGCCCTCGACAAAGACGGCGCTGATGAACTGGAGGGCGATCCAGGTGCCGACGAAGGCCCAGCCCGAGGCGTGAATCGGGAATATCCCCGCCGCGAGACCGAAGATCGTGGCGTGAGGATAAAGCAACAGAAAGGCGGCGCAGACGCCCGAGATCGCACCCGAGGCGCCGACCAGCGGGATGGCGGTGTGCGGGGCCGCATAGGCGAAAAACACGCCGGCCGCGACGCCGCAGGACAGGTAGAACAGCAGATAATGCAGCGAGCCCATCGCGTCCTCGACATTGTCGCCGAAGACATAGAGAAACAGCATGTTGCCGGCGAGGTGGATGAACCCGGAGTGAAAGAACAGCGCGGTGACGAGCGTGAGCGGCGCGGGCGGGCCGACCACCCATTGCGCGAGCTCCGCCTCGCCGAACAGCACCATCGGGATGATGGCGAAGCCGCGCATGACGGTGAGCGGATCGCCGAAGCGCTCCGAAAAGACGACCAGGAAAACCAGCACGTTCAGCGCGATGAGCGTCCAGTTCACGATCGGCCGCCGCAGATATTTCATCCCCGCGTCGTCGTGCAGCGGCATCACCATCGGCTTGTTCCTCCCAGTGTTCCGCTTCCAACGGACGATTCCGGTGTGTCATTCCGGACGCTCGCGGAACGCGAGCGATCCGGAATCCAGCGCTGCGACGAGAAGCTTCACGCATCTCCTGGATTCCGGGTTCTTCGCTTCGCGAAGCCCCGGAATGACACCCGCCGGAAACAAGCGTTAGAGTCACAACACTAGAGCACGTCCCGAAAAAGTTGATGAGACCTTTTTCGATGGGGACTTGCTCCGACATTTTGAATCGGCGTCGCGGCCGGACGCCAGAATTCACGTTTTTCGCCGCCCGGTCAAAGAACGCCGCAGGCGCAGGTCCAGACATTGTCATTTCCCGCCGCGAGAATAGTCTGGCGCTTGGCCGAGTCGGATGGGGGAGGGCGAGATGGACGTCACGGAAGCGATTGTCGCGCGCCGGTCCGTCCGCAACTATCTGCCCGACGCCCCGTCGCGCGAAGCGATCCTGTCGCTGATCGAAGCCGCCGTATGGGCGCCGAGCGCCGTCAACCGTCAGCCCTGGCGGTTTTCCGTCGTGCTCGACCGCGCTTTGCTCGACCGGATTTCGCAAGAGGCGAAGGCGCACATGACGGGGCTGCGGCCGCTGGCGCTGCCGGCCCATCTTTACGAGAAGCTGGCGGATCCCGCGTTCCACGTCTTCTATCGCGCGCCCGCGCTGATCGTAATCGCGGCGCCCGAAGGAGAGCCCTGGATCGCCGAGGACTGCGCGCTGGCCGCGCAAAATCTGATGCTGGCCGCGCACGCCGCGGGGCTCGGCTCCTGCTGGATCGGCCTGGCGCAGCCCTATCTCGCGACGGGCGAGGGGCGGCGCGCGCTCGGCCTGGCGGACGACTGCGTCCCGCTCGCGCCGATCATCATTGGCCATGCGCGCGGCGAAGCGCCCGCCGCGCCGCGCAATCCGCCGGATGTCCGCTGGATCGGATAACGTCGATCAGGCGAGGCGATCGGGTTCGTCGCCGAGCGAAAACGCCTCCACGTCCCGCAACAGTTCGACGAAGGCCGTCGCCCAATAGTCGGCGACCCTTTCGCCCTTAGCCGCGGTCGCCCTGGCGGCGTCGCCCATGGCGCCGGCGGCGCAGAGGTCTTGCGCCATCCAGCCGAAGCCCGCCGGACGATCGGCGCGCAGCCAGGCGAAGTTGCGCTCGAAGTTGAGCGTGCGCGGCCTGAAGTTTTCGGCGCGCGACATGTCGACCAGCTCGGGCCGAAACGCCAGCATCAGCGAGGTCTCGATCTCGCCGCCGTGAATCCCGTGCCGTATCTCCTCTTCGCCGAACAGGCCGTCGGGATAGCCGAAACGGCTCCAGGAGCACACGACGGCGAGAACGCCGCAGCGCGCCCGCAATTCGAGCGCCGCCTGCGACAGGAGCGACGAATTGCCCCCGTGGGAGTTGAGCAGCACCAGCTTGCGAACGCCCGCGCGAATCGCGCTCTCGGCGATCTCCATAACGATTCGCATCGCCGATTCGGGCGCAAGAGTCAGCGTGCCGGGAAAATCGCGGTGCTCCGTCGATGCGCCGACGCTCTGCATCGGCAGAAACAGCGCCGGAAGGTCGCCCGGCAGCCGCGCAATTGCGCGCTCCAGACAGCCCTGCATAATCATCGCGTCGACGCCGGTCGGCAGATGCGGGCCGTGCTGCTCCACGGCCGCGATCGGCAGGACGGCGACGATTCGCTCCATATCCAGGGAGCGAAAGTCGTGGAGGGAGAGCTCGGACCATTGACGGAACGGAAGCATGTTTCCCTCATACGGCCGAACGCGCGCAAGGAAAACGCCAAAGTCGCGGCCGCTGGGCCATATCGGCGCGTGGCTGGCGCGTCATGATTTGGCGCGCTGTTTACAAACGGCTTTCTTTGGTCTTCGCCTTGCGCGCCCGGGGCCGCCGGCCGCGCCGTTCTCAAAGTTTGTTTACCATTTTCCGCCCGCGTTAACCAATGGTTAACCATCTCGAAACTATTACGATTCAGTGAATGCACACGCTATTTTCACACCTTCGGTGCGGTTCGCGGGCGTAGGGGGTTCGGGCGGCGTCTTCGCATAACCATCAACACGGATCGAAAGAACATGCGCACTATCGCTTTCGTCACCCAGAAAGGGGGAGCCGGAAAAAGCACGCTTGCGAGCAGCGTCGCCGTCGCCGCGCGCCTTGCCGGAGAACGGGTCTTCATCATCGATCTCGACCCGCTCCAGTCCCTCGTCAAATGGGCCGCGGCCCGCCAGAGGACCGACATTGCCGTCGAGCACGTGCCGCCGGCCAAGCTTGGCAAGGCCCTTGCCGCTCTCGAAAAGAAGGGAATCACCCTTGTCGTGATCGACGCTCCCGGACATGAGTCCGAGAATTTCGCCGCCGCCGTGCGCGCCGCCGATCTGTGCGTCATTCCCGCGCGGCCGAACGTCTTCGATCTGTGGGCCAGCGAAGTCACCCGCGCTCACGTCAAGGACAAGGGCAAGGACTACGCCTTCCTGCTCAACCAGTGCCCGCCGGCGCAGCAAACCGCGCGCGTCGAGCAGGGCGCCAAGGCGCTGCAGGCGATGGGCGGGCTGCTGGGGCCGCTCGTCTCGGCGCGCGTCGATTATCAGGAGGCGGCCCGGCTCGGCCTCGGCGTCGGCGAGCACAATCCCGACGGCGTCGCCGCCGACGAGATGCGCGAACTCTGGGGCTCGATCAAGCGCCGCCTGAAGAAGGGCGCGCCGGCGGCCAAGCTCGTCGCAGCGGCCGTCGCAAAACCCGCCGCCAAGGCCGAGAGCAAGGCCGAGGCGAAAGTCGAGACCAAGTCCGTGACAAAGGCCGCAACGGTCGCCGAGGCCAAGCCTTCCGCCAAACCTTCGGTCAAGCCGGCCGCCGCAAGGGTCGAGGCGAAGCCCCGCGCCGAGAAATCCGCCAAGCCCGCCTCGGCGCCGGCCGTCCAGGCCGCCGCCCCGGCCAAGCCGGCGAAAAAAGCGGCCTGAAACGGTCCTCGAACCGCGGCCGGACCCCTCTCGGCGCGCGGTTCGACGCCGCATTTTTTACGGGCCGATTTCGACGATCCGGGCGCTGTGGTGGATAACCTCCGCCTTGTCGCCGACGCCCTTGCCGAGCAGCGCCTTAGCGAGCGGCGCCACATAGGGAATGAGGCCCTTGGCCGGATCGGCCTCGTCCTCGCCGACCAGCCGGAAACTTCGTCGCTCGCCGCCGTCGAGCTCCACCACGACGCGGTGGCCGAAGCGCGCCTGACTGTGGTCCACGATCGGCTTCACCACCTCCGCGCTCGCGCGCCGCGCCGTCCAGTAGCGCAAATCGCGCTGCGCCAGGGCGAGCGCGTGCCTGTCGTCGGCGGCCGTCGCCCGCGCCAGCTCGCCGTGCAGACGCGCCAGCTCGGTCTCGATCTGCCGAAGCCCCTCCGGCGTGACGAGATTGCGATGCGGGCTGACGGGGCGGTCGGGCAGGTCTTCGCGCGGGTTGTCGTCGTCCTGCTCTTTGGTGAAGGCCGAACTCATTTCTTCGCAGTCTCTCTTGCGTTTCTTCGTCTCGTTTTTCTTCTTGGGTGTTCGCCTTGCGGCGGCGTCTTGCCCGCAGCGCAGAACGTTACAAGAAACCGCCGCCGAAGCGGCGGCGGCGCAACGCATTAGAGCCGAGACCGGGCCGATTGTCGAGAAGCGGAGGTTGGCGTCGCCTTCTCTCCGCTGCGCGAACTCACCATCCCCAGCCGTAGCCGTACGGATAGCCGTAGCCATAGCCGTAGCCGTAATAGGGATAGCCGTAGCCGTAGTAGCGCGGCGCGGTGGCGGCGGCGACGCCCGCTCCCAGCAGGCCCAGCGCGGCGCCCGCGAAGATGGCGCCGCTGGGATCGTAGCCGTAGCGACGATAACGGTAGCGCCGGTAGCGAACCTGATCGAGGGACGAACTCGGCGCCACCGTCTCCTCCGAAGCGACCGACGTCGGACCGGCCAGCGCCTCCTGCGGAATTGCGGTCAGAGCGGTCGCCCCGCACAGGGCGGCGGCCAGGGCTGTTTGAAGATTCTTGCGCATTCTCGACCTCCCTTTGAAGGCGCCCGGCCGCATTCGCTTACGCGCACACTGCTTCGGCGCGGCGGCCCGGCTTCCCTTCCTCATTTGGGTTCGGTCGGTGTTTCGTCGAGAGGCGCCCGCCCCCGCGCGTCATTCGGCCGCGGCGCAGCCTCGCGCTCACGATTTGTCGAGCTTGAGTTCCTGGGCGAAATCCATCAGCCGGGATTTGAAAAACGCGCGCACCCGGGCGGCGGTGGCGGGATGCTGTTCGAGCGTGCGATGAAAGAGGTCGCGTCTGATCTTGAGAACCGTGGAGGGCTCGCGCGCGATGGCGTCGGCGGCCCGCGTGGTCGGCGCCGCGAGGGCGGCCTCGCCGAGCAGAGCGAGTGGCCGCAGGATTTTTTCCGCCGGCCGGCCGTCTTGGTGGGAATCGAGGGCGATCGAGCCGGCGATGAGGACAAGACCGCCGTCGGAGGCTTCGCCGCGCCGGAACAGGAGGTCGCCGGCGCGGAAGAGACGAGTTTCCGCAGCGAAGGCAAGCTTGCGCAGCGCGTCCGCCTCGAAGGCGGCGAACACGGGGATGCGGGTCAGATTCTCAACGTCGTCGTCCAGCGCCATGCCATGTCCAAACTTGAGCGGCGCCGCCGCCAATATCCGGTCGTGTCCCGTCTGCGTCGTTCGCCCGGCCCCCTCCGGGAATGGGCGACGCCCCGTCGCTGCACGATACTCCGCCCTGGGCTGGCTTCGCAAAGGCGCAGAGCGGTCTTGCGACGAAAAGCCGGCTTCGTTCCGAGCAATCCAAGCACAGGGCTATTTACTGAAAACCCGCAACCCCCTGTCATTCCCGCGAAAGCGGGAATCCAGGAGTCCAATGCGGAGTCCCGAGCTTTTGCCCCTGGATGCCCGCTTTCGCGGGCATGACACCGGCTCTTACTGAATCGCCCTAATCCAAGCAGACATTCGTTGACGAACCGGCGAGCATCCGCTCCGGAATGGCGCCAAACGCAGCAAATTTTTCCGGCGCGCCCTCGATCGAGGGCGCCGCTTCGGCCCTCAGCCCTTTTCGCCCTCGCCGCTCGGAGCCGCGAGCCGATACCCGCCCGGCGCCGTGAGCAGGAGGCGCGGACGCGCCGGGTCGGCCTCCAGTTTTCGACGCAGGCGGTGGATATGCGTCTCCAGCGTTCGCGTCGAGACCGCCGGACCGTATCCCCAGACGTCGCGCAACAATGCGTCGCGCGACGCCGCGGCGCCCTGCTCTCTAGCGAGACGCGCCAGGATTGCCGCCTCCTTCTCCGTCAGCGCGATGCGCGCGCCGTCCGGACCCGTCAGTTCCGGCCGGTCCGCGCGCAGGACAAACGGGCCGATCGCGACCTTTGCGCTCGAAAATCCGCTCAGGCGCGCGCGAACGCGCGACAGCAGATCGGAAAAGCGGATCGGCCGCGCCAGGCGCTCGTCGAAACCGGGCGGCGCGCTCTCGCTTTCGGCGAGAAGCAGGATCGGCCCGGCATGGCCCGCCGCGCGCAGCTCGGCCGCCAAAGCCGCCGCGCCGGGCGCCTCGATCGAATCGGCGAGCAGGACAAGATCGGGCGATCCGCCGCCGGCCGCCGCCAGCGCCGCTTCCCGCGATTCGGCTTCGGCGAGCGCAAGATCGGCGCAGGACGCGAAGGCTTCGCGCAGGGCGCCGAGCAGGGCTGCGTCGCCGACGAGGAGGATTTTTTTTCGCGTGGTCATGGCGCGGCGGCCTGCATCCGGATGACGAGACGGCCGCCGGTCATGCGCGCGCCTGTTTGCGCCGTCCCGCGGCTTCGCGAGCGATGGCGAGCAGCGCGCGCGACGCCTCCATCTCGGCGGTCTCCGAATGGGCGCGGGCGCGGGCCTGCGCGAGTCGCAGGCGGGCGACCGTTTCCGAAACGCGGGCGGCCGGCCACGCCTTGAGGTGCGATTCGAGGATGGCGCGATGCACATAGGCGAAGCCGGCGCGTTTGAATGCGACGAGACCCGATTCGGCGCCGCCGCGCTCCGCCGCCAGCGTGGCGCGCGAAAGGGCGAGGGCGTAGCGCAGCCCCGAAAAGATGAGCGCCGACCCGTCGCCGCCCTGCGCCAGAACGAGGTCGAAGGCGGCGCCGCCCGCCGCCGTCTTTCCCGAAAAGGCGTCGAAGACGAGACGGTCCGCGGCGGCCGTGGCGGCGTGGGCGACGATCGCCTCGACGTCGTCCGCCTCCACCTTCGTGCGTCCGTGCATGTAAAGAACCAGCTTGGCCAGTTCGGCGCGGCTCATGAGCCGGTCCTCGCCAAGCGCGGCGTGCAGCAGTTCGCGCGCTTCCGGCGTCGCCGAAAGGCCCGCTTCGTGCAGCGTCCGCTCCACCAGCGCGTTCAGATCCTGCTCGCTGTCCGGCTGGCACTCGATCGCCGCGCCCGCGCGCGCGCCCTCGACCAGCTTGCGCAAGGGCGAGTCCCATTTCAGCGCGCCGGCGGCGACGACGACCGTACAGGCGGCGGGCGGGGCGGCGAGCAGCGTCTCCAGGGCGGAGACGAAGGATTTCGAACCGGCCTCCACCAGCACCGCGCGCCGGCCTCCGAACAAAGGGACAGTGTTGGCTTCGTCGAGCAGGATCAGCGGATCGGCGGCCACGGCGTCGCCGCTCAGTTCGACGAACTGGAACGGGTCGCGCCGGTCGTCGACGCGCTTGTCCGCGATGCGCAGGGCGCGCTCGCGCACGAGGCCGGCGTCCGGCCCGTGCAGCAGGAAGAGAAACGCCGAATCCGGCGGCGCGCTGGCGGCGCGTTCGGCGGCGGCGCCCTTGAAGGCGGCCATGGCGCTTGCCGTCAGCGCCTCGCGGCGAGCGCCGTCGCGACCCGCGTGCGAATCTGGTCGGCAATGACCTTGGCGTCGCGGATTTCGGCGTCGCGCGCCGCGCGGACATTGGCGAGGCGATTGGAGAAGCGGTCGTAACTTGCGACGCCGAAGGCGACGCCGCTCGTCACCTCCGCATTGTCGGGAACCGTGACGAGCTTGTAGTTGGCGTCGACGATCACCGTGGCGGAGGTGGCGCGGGACGTGACCGTGTCGAGAATCGGGGTCTGCACCCGCTCCTTGAGCGCCACGGTCAGCCTGTAACGCGGCTGCACGTCCGCGCCTGTGCCATTGAGCCCGAAGATCAGCTCGTTGCGCACATAATGGCCGAGCCGGTCGGGAATGGGATCGACAGCGATCGCCTGCAATTCGCTCGCAAGCTGGCCGCTGGAGCCGAGGGGGCCGTAGAGCGGTTCGATGCAGCCCGAGAGCATGAGGGCGGACAGCGCCGCGCACAGGACGAAAGGCGGCAGTCGGCAGTCGGCAGTCGGCGATGACGACCCCTTCGACTGCCGAACGCCGAACGCCGACTGCCCTTCTTCAGACCACCACATTGACGATCCTCTTGGGCACGAGAATGAATTTCTTCAACGGCTTTCCTTCCATGGCGCGCTGCACGCCATCCTGGCTCAGGGCCTCTTGACGAACCGTTTCCTCATCGGCGTCGGGGGCGACGAAAATCTCGGCGCGTTTCTTGCCGTTGACCTGCACCGGCAAGCATATCAGATCGCGCGCCACCAGGGTAGGATCGGCCTCGGGCCAGGGCGTGGCGGCGGCGAGCCGGGCGCAGCCCAAATCCGCCCAGCATTCCTCCGCGACATGCGGGGTCATCGGCGCGACCAGGCGGATCAGCGCTTCGCCCGCCTCGCGGAAGGCGAAGGCGAGATCGGTGGAAACGGGCGCTTCGGTCACCGCGTCGAGCGCGGCCGTCAGTTCATTGACGAATTCGCGGATGCGCGCGATGGCGCTGTTGAAGCGCAGCCGCTCGATATTCTCGGAGACGGCGGCGACGGCGCGGTGCGTCGCTTTGCGCAGGTCGAGCGCCGGGGCGCCGAAATCCGCAGGCGCCGCCGTCCCGGCCGGCGCGGCGACACGGCCGATTTCGCCGGTGATGCGCCACAGCCGCTGCACGAAGCGCCAGGCGCCCTGCGCGCCTTCGTCGGACCAGATCACGTCGCGGTCGGGCGGGCTGTCCGACAAGACGAACAGCCGCGCCGTGTCGGCGCCGTAGCCGGCGACGATGTCGTCGGGATCGACGGTGTTCTTCTTGGATTTCGACATCTTTTCGATGGAGCCGATCGAAACTTCCGTTCCCTCCTTGATGAGAAAAGCCTTGCGGGCGCCGCCCTCGGTTTGGACGCGAATGTCGGCCGGCGCGACCCAGGCGCCGTCCGGCCCTTTATAGGTCTCGTGCACGACCATGCCCTGAGTGAAAAGGCCCGCAAAGGGCTCGGCCAGCGCGCCATGGCCGGAATCGCGCATGGCGCGCGCGAAAAAGCGCGAATACAAAAGGTGCAGGATCGCGTGCTCGATTCCGCCGATATATTGATCCACCGGCAGCCAGCGCGCGAGCGCCGCCTTCGATGCCGGCTCGGCGGCGTTGTCGGGGTCCGTGAAGCGCGCGTAATACCAGGACGAATCGACAAACGTGTCCATGGTGTCGGTTTCGCGCCGCGCCGGCCCGCCGCAACCGGGACAGGCGACGCTCTTCCACGTCGGATGATGATCGAGCGGGTTACCAGGCTTGTCGAAGGTCACGTCCTCGGGAAGCGTCACCGGCAAGTCCTTGTCGGGAACGGGAACCGGCCCGCACGTCTCGCAATGGACGATCGGGATCGGGCAGCCCCAGTAGCGCTGGCGCGAAATCCCCCAGTCGCGCAGCTTGTAATTGACCTTGCGCACGCCCTGCGGCTTGCCGAAAAGTTCGGTCTTTTCCAGGCGCGCCGCGATTTCGGCCTTCGCCTTGTCGACCGACATGCCGTCGAGAAAACGCGAATTGACAAGTTTCCCGTCGCCGTCGAAGGCTTCGCCGCTGTCGGCGATCCTCTTTTCGAGATTGGCCGGATCGACGCCATCGGGGCAGACGACGACCGTGAAGCCGAGCTTGTATTTCGTCGCGAAATCCAGATCGCGCTGGTCATGCGCCGGACAGCCGAAAATCGCTCCCGTTCCGTAATCCATCAAAATGAAATTGGCGACGTAAACGGGCAGCGTCCATTCGGGATCCAAGGGATGAACGACGCGCAACCCCGTGTCGAACCCTTGCTTTTCCGCGGTCTCGATGGCTTCCGCCGACGTGCCGCCGCGGCGGCAGTCCTCGCAGAAGGCGGTAAGCGCCGGGTTCTTCTGCGCGGCGGCCCTGGCGAGCGGATGATCGGCGGCGAGCGCCACGAATTTCGCGCCGAACAGCGTGTCGGCGCGCGTGGTGAACACCTCGATTTCGCGGTTTTCGCCGAGCGGCTCGGCCAGCGCGAAGCGCGCCAGCATCCCTTCCGAGCGGCCGATCCAGTTGCGCTGCATGAGGCGCACTTTGTCGGGCCAGCGGTCGAGCGAATCGAGCGCCGTCAGCAGTTCGTCGGAATATTTGGTGATGCGCAGGAACCACTGCGTCAGATCGCGCTGCTCGATGAGCGCCCCGGAGCGCCAGCCGCGCCCGTCGATGACCTGCTCGTTGGCGAGCACGGTCATGTCGACGGGATCCCAGTTCACTTTGGACTGCTTGCGGTCGACGATCCCCGCCTCGAGAAAATCGAGGAACAGCTTCTGCTGATGCCTGTAATAAGCGGGATCGCAGGTCGCGATCTCGCGCGACCAGTCGAGCGAGAGCCCCAGGCCCTTGAGCTGCGCGCGCATCGTCGCGATATTGGCGTAGGTCCATGTCGCCGGATGCGTCTTCGACTGCATGGCGGCGTTCTCGGCGGGCAGGCCGAAGGCGTCCCAGCCCATCGGATGCAGGACATCGTACCCCTTCGCGCGCATAAAACGGGCGACGACGTCGCCCATCGAATAATTGCGCACATGCCCCATGTGGATGCGTCCGGAAGGGTAGGGGAACATCTCCAGCACGTAATATTTCGGCTTCGTCTCGTCCGCCCCCGCCGCGAAGACGCGCCTCTCCTCCCAAATCCTCTGCCATTTGGGCTCGGTTTCAGCGGGATTGTAGCGGTCGGGTCGCATCTTGGGGGCTGGTCCGGCTCGGGCTGCGGGAATTTGGCCTGTAATGCCGGGCGGACGGGGGGATGTCAAAGACGCTGCCCTCGCCGCGCCGCGAAGTCAGGCGGCGCCGGAGCCGCGCAGCGGTCTTTCCTCCATTTTCAGGAGGAACGCCAGCGACAGCGCGACGCAGATCGCGACGGTCAGCAGGACGAGACGAAAGCTCGGCGCCAAAGCGGCGCCGCCTACGACCAGCGCGCCGAGCAGAGCCACCACGACCGCGCAGCCGAGCTGACGGAAAAACTGCATGACCGCCGTCGCCGTGCCGAGATCGCGGGCGTGGGCGGCGTTCTGCACGCAGATCGTGGCGACGGGCAGCATGGCGCCGACGCCCAGCATCGACAGCGAAAGCAGCAGATCGAGCCCCCACAGGGACAAATCTTCGAGACGCCAGGCCGCCGCCAGCGCCGCCGCCAGCCCCGCGACCAGCAGCGCGAGGGACGGACGCTTGTAGCGCTTGAGCCGCGCCATCGCCCGCCCCGAAAAGGTCGCGCCGGCGACGGTCGCCAGCATCAGCGGCATCAGCGCGACGCCGGACCGATCGGCCGACAGACCGAGCGCGCTCTGAAAATAGATCGGCATGACGGCGGTGAGGCCGACGAAGGCGCCAAGGCCGCAGGCGCTGGACAGCGTCGCGTCGCGCACCACCGGATCGCCGAGCACCGACAGGGGAATCAGCGGCTCGCGGGCGCGGCGCGCGCGCCACAAGAAGAGCGCCCAGAACAGGGCGGAGGCTGCGAGCGTTGCCAGCACCGGCGCCGATCCCCAGGCGAAGCGCGTTCCGCCCCAGCCGAGCCCCAGAACCAGCAGGCCGGAGGCGAGAACCAGCAGCGCCGCGCCGGGAATGTCCACCCGATGCGGATGGCGCCGCTGCGGCAGGCGCTTGAGCCGCGCGTTGGTGGCCTGGATGGCGGCGAGGCCGAGCGGAAGGTTGATCCAGAAGATCAGCGTCCAACGCAGATGCTGCGAAAAGAAGCCGCCGAGCAGCGGACCGGCGACGCTCGACGTGACGAAGACCGCGGCGAAATAGGTCTGATACCGGCCCCGTTCGCGCGGGCTGACGAGATCGGCGACGACGGTCTGGGCGAGCGCGATCAGCCCGCCGCCGCCCGCGCCTTGGAGCGCGCGCGCCGCGACGAGAACGATGACGCTCGGCGCAAGCGCGCAGGCGATCGAGCCGGCGATAAAGATCGAGACGCCCGCAAGCAGCATGACGCGCGCGCCGTGAATGTCGGCGAGCTTGCCGTAGAGCGGCGTCACCACCGTGGCGGCGACGAGATAGGCGGTGACGATCCAGGGCAGGCGCTCGAAATCGCCGAGTTCCGCGCCGATGGTCGGCAGGGCGGTCGCGACGATCGACTGGTCGAGCGCCGAAAGCAGCATGGCGAGGCCGAGGCCGACCATGACGCGCCGCAGTTCGGCCTTCGACGCAGGCCGTTCGTGAACATCCATTCTCGAACCCATTCCGCGCGGCGGGCCGCCGCGACTCTCACGCCTCCTCTTCGCGCGATTTGGCGATGACGCGCAAGAACGCCGCCGCGTCCGCAGAGGGAAGACCCGAGCGGAGAATCGCGGGGTCGGCGGGCGAGCGCGGGCGGGCCTCCGCCAATGCCCGCAGCAGCGCTTCGCTCGCAATCCGCCGCGGGGCGACGCCGCGTTCGCGAGCAAGGCGCAAGCGCGCCTCCTCAAGTTTGCGCAGCAGACGCTCGTCGCCGACGCGCAGCGGCGCGGCGGGCGCCGTATCCGGCAAGAATTCGGCGGGTTCGTCCGCCGGCGCCGCGGCCGGTTCCTCGTCGGGTCCGTTGTCCCCAAGCCGCAGGAGGCGCGACTCCGCCGCCGCGCGCCAGCCGAGCGCCAGCGCGCCCAGGCGACGGCCCCAGGCCAATGGCCCGCCTCGGCAGTGATCGCAGCGCCCGCACGGCTCGCTCGCCTCGCCGAACTCGGCCAGCAGCGCCCGAAAACGGCAGCCCGGCGCGACGCAGAGCCCGGCCATCGCCTTTCGGCGCTCGTATTCCGCCTCGGCGACGAGGTCGCCGCCGCGCACGGGGGGCGAGGCGAGGCGCGCCGCGAGATCGTGGCGGTCGAACAGCGCCAGCGCCTCCGCCGGCAGCCCGTCGCGCCCGGCACGGCCGATCTCCTGGTAATAGCCTTCGATGGAGTTCGGCAGATCGGCGTGAAGGACAAAACGCACGTCGGGCTTGTCGACGCCCATGCCGAAGGCGATGGTCGCGACCATCGCCGCGCCCTTGCGCGAAAAGAACGCGTCCTGATTTTCTCCGCGCGCGACGGCGTCGAGCCCGGCGTGATAGGCGCGCGCGTCGAAACCCAGCCGCGCGAGATCGCGCGCCGTCTCGTCCGTGCGGCGGCGCGAATTGCAATAGACGATTCCGCTTTCGCCGCCGTGGCGGCGCAGAACCGCGGCGATCTGGCCAAGCCCGCCGCGCTTTTCGCGAAAGGCGAGAGCGAGATTGGGCCGAGCGAAGGAGCGCACGAAGATTTTGGGCGCGCGCGCAAAGAGCGAAGCGGCGATGTCCGCGCGGGTGCGCGGCCCCGCGGCGGCGGTGACGGCGAGAACGGGCGGCGCGCCGATGCGCCGGGCGACGTCCCCCAGCGCCCGGTATTCGGGGCGGAACTCGTGGCCCCATTGCGAGACGCAATGCGCTTCGTCCACGGCGAACAGCTTGACCCCGGCGCGGCGAAGCATCTCGACGGTCCCATCCTGCGTCAGCCGCTCCGGCGCCGCATAGAGCAGCCGCACGCGGCCGGACGCGACGCCGTCCAGCGCGCCCGCCGCCTCGTCGCCGGACTGGCCGGAGTGGAGGGCGGCGGCGGCGAGGCCGCTCGTCTCAAGCCCGCGCAACTGATCGCGCATCAGCGCAATCAGCGGCGAGGCGACGACCACGAGGCCGCGCCCGATGGCGGCGGGAAGCTGGTAGAGCAGCGACTTGCCCGAGCCGGTCGGCATCACCGCCAGGGCGTCCTCGCCGGCGAGGACTGCTTCGACGATTTCCGCCTGTCCCGGCCGGAAATCGCGAAAACCGAAGGTCTCGCGCAGAGCCGCGCGCGCTTCTTCGAGCCCCGGCGGCGCCAGAGCATGTCCCGAAAAAGTGCGAAGCGGTTTTTCGATCAGAACATGCTCCAGCTTTTTGACTTTGAGTGTGTCCCGATCGCGCGATTCCGCGCGATGGGGACACGCTCTAGGGTCACGCGCCCGCGCCTTTCGCCAGTAGCGCCACCGCGATCTCCGCCCGCTCCGCGTCGAGCGATCCCTCGCACGGCGGTTTTTTCGCGCGCGCATACCAGTAGCGGGCGTTCCCCAGATCGCCCTCGCGGCGATGGAGATAGGCGTGGACCCACATGCCGTCCGCATCGCTCGCCGCCGTCACGCAATGGTGCGCGGCGCCCCAGTCGCCCCGCATTTCATGCCACAGCGCCATCATGCCCGGCGTCGCGCCGGGCGGCGGCTCGGAGCGGGAAAGCAGCGACAGCGCGTCGGCCGGCGTCATTCCTTTCGCGTTCCTTCCTCCGCAACCGGCGTCCACAGCACCTGCTCGATGCGCTCGGCGCCCGCCGCCAGCATGACGAGCCGATCGAAGCCGAGCGCGACGCCGCTCGCAGGCGGCATATGGGCGAGCGCCTCCAGAAAATCCTCGTCGATCGGATAGGATTCGCCGTAGCGCCGGCGCTTGATCTCCATCTGCGCCTCGAAACGGCGGCACTGTTCGGCCGCATCCGTCAGTTCGGCGAAGCCGTTGGCGAGTTCGACGCCGCAGAGATAGAGCTCGAACCGGTCGGCGAAGCGCGGATCGTCCGCGCTTTCGCGCGCCAGCGCCGCCTCGCTCAAGGGGTAGTCGCACAGGATCGTCGGCCGCTCGCGCCCCAGCCGGCTTTCGATCTTTTCGCTCAATATCTTGCTGAAGAGGTCGGACCAAGTGTCGTCCTCGGCGACGCGAACGCCGTCGCGCGCCGCCGCCCGCGCCAAAGCGTCGCGGTCGTCGAGGACGGCGGGCAGGTCGATATTGGCGTATTGCGCGAAAGCCTGCGACACGGTCAGAAGCTCCGGCTCGGCGAAAGGATCCGCCGTCCGCCCGCGCCAGCAGAAATCCGCGGCGCCCACCGCCTTCGCCGCCACGGCGAGCAGCCCCGCGCAGTCCTCCATCAGCCGCAGCGTCGGTTCGCCGACGCGATACCACTCCAGCATGGTGAATTCCGGGTGGTGCAGCGGGCCGCGCTCGCGGTTTCGGAACGCCCGCGCGAAGGTGAAAATCCGCTCCTCGCCCGCGGCCAGGAGCTTCTTGCAGGAAAACTCCGGCGAGGTGTGAAGATACATGCGGCTGACGGCGCCCGCGGCGTCGACGAGATCGGCGCCGAACGCGAAAATATGGGCCTCGTTGCCGCCCGAGACCTGCAGAGCGGCGGTTTCGACCTCGCCGAACCCTTCCGCGGCGAAAAACTGCCGCGCCGCGGCGGCGATCTTCATGCGAGCCTTGAGAAAAGGCTTGCGATCGGCGTAAACATCCCGGGCCCACCAGGGCGACGCCCGCGTCATATGGCCTCCTTGCGGGCCGGATTGCCGGCGCGCGCGAAATATGGTCTTACCCCGTTCATAGACCAGCCCGGCGGACGCCGGCAATCGACGCGCGCCGGCGGCCCGGCGCTCAAAGGAAAGAAAGCCGTGAAAGTCATCGCCAGTTCGATCCGCAAGGGCAACATCATCGAGAGGGAGGACGGCAATCTTTACGTCGTCCTCACCGCCGAGAGCTTCTTTCCCGGCAAGGGCACGCCTACGACGCAGATCGACATGCGGCGCCTCTCGGATGGCGTGAAGGTTTCGGACCGCTACAAGACCACGGAGCAGGTCGAGCGCGCTTTCGTCGAGGATCAGGATTTCACCTATCTCTACTCGGACGACGACGGCCACCATTTCATGAACCAGGCGAGCTACGACCAGGTCATCGTGCCGGCGGACATCATCGGCGATTCTGCGCAGTGGCTGCAGGAGAACATGGTCTGCATCCTCTCGATCTTCAACGGACAGGCGGTGGCGATTCAACTGCCGCCGCGCGTGACGCTGGAGATCGTCGAGACCGAGCCGGCGCTGAAGGGCCAGACCGCGTCGTCGTCCTACAAGCCCGCCAAGCTCTCGAACGGGGCGCGGGTGATGGTGCCGCCGCATATTCAGAGCGGCACGCGCGTCGTGATCCAGACGGAGGACGGCTCTTACGTCGAACGCGCGAAGGACTGAGTTCTTCGCGTTCCCTCTCCGGCCTTCGGCGCACAGCGGTCCGGGGAACGAGGCGGAAGGCTGCGGTCGCATGTCCGGTTCTCCCGAGGGTTTTCGGGTCATTTCCGGTTGTCGAGACGGGAAAAAACTGCTCAAACCGACGGACCGCCGATCGAACGCCGCGCGTTCGCCTCAAGACCCCGGCAGGCGCAGTTCGGCGCGCAGTCCGCCGAGCGGGCTGGCGCCGAGCGTGAGCGAACCGCCATAGGCGGCGGCGAGATCGGCGACGATGGACAGGCCGAGGCCGGAGCCCGGCTTCGTCTCGTCGAGGCGCTGGCCGCGCCGCGTCGCCGCCTCCCGCAATTCTGGCGCGAGGCCCGGCCCGTCGTCGTCGATCGTCACGCGCAGGAAGCCGCGCGAAGCAGGATCGGCGGGCGTTTCCGCGGCGATGGCGATTTCGGCCCGCCGCGCCGCCCATTTTCCGGCGTTGTCGAGAAGATTGCCGATCATCTCCTCGAGGTCTTGCCGCTCGCCGAGAAAGCGCAAGCCGCCCGCCGGTTCGCACGAAAACGCCACGCCCTTGTCTCCGTAAATCTTGGCGAAGGCCCGCAGCAGCGCCGCGACGGCGGGCGCGACCTCGGTGGTCGCGCCGATGGCGCCGCCGCGCGCCGCCGCGCGGGCGCGATCGAGATAGAAGGCGATCTGATCGCGCATGATCGCCGCCTGTTCGTCGACCTTCTCGGCGAGCGGACCGGGCGCGGCGTCGGCCTCGTTGACGATGACGCTGAGCGGCGTCTTGAGCGCGTGCGCGAGATTGCCGACATGGGTGCGCGCGCGCTCCAGAATGTCGCGGTTCGCGTCGATCAGCAGATTGAGCTCGGCGGCGAGCGGAGCGATCTCGCTGGGATAGGCGTCCTCGATCTTCTCGCGCTCGCCTTTGCGGATCGCAGCGAGCTCGCGCTGGAGCAGCCGCAGCGGCCGCAGACCAAAGCGCACCTGAACGGCGGAGGCGATCGCCAGCGCGACGGCGAGCAGGCCACAGGCGATCATCAAAGATGTGCGAAAGCCGGCGATTTGGCGCTCGGTCTCCTCCGGGCTCGCCGCAACCTGCACCAGATAAATGCCGACGTCGCCCACGTCGATGACGCGTTCGGCGATGCGCAGCTCGCGGCCGTCCGGCCCCGGCGCCACGCCGTGGCGAAATCCGCCCACCTCGGCGGGCACGCCGAGCTCCGAGAGCCTGGGAAGAGGCGCGGCGAGCAGCGAGCGCGAGGATTTGGTCTCGCGGGTTTCGCCGTCGACCCGCGTGATCCGCCAGTACCAGCCCGAGCCCGGCAGTTCGAACTGCGGATCGCCGAGCTGCCCGGGGCCGGCGTGGCCGCCCTCGCTCCACTGCGAAACGTCGGCGACGATCGAGCGCAGATAGACATCGAGCCGTCGCTCGAACACCGCCTCCGCCTCCCGCCGGTAATAGGCGGTCAGCAAGAGACTCGCGACGAGCAGAACCAGCGTCGACAGCGCCGCCGCGGTCAGAAACAGGCGCGCGGCGATGGAGCGGACGGGAAGGAAGAAGGCCGGCATCGTTTCCAATCGAGAGGCGAGGTCGGGCCCTAGGCTAGGCCTTCGAGCTAGGCCCTTGAGGTCGGCCCCGAGAAGCGGGCCGTCGTTGCAGGCGAGGATCGGGTCGCGAGCGTCGCCTGGCTCGGGCGGCGGTCGAACGCCGCCATCATGTTGGGGGCAAGGCCTGCGCCGATCAAGACCCTATGTTCCAGGCGCCCGCGCAGGCCGTCGCCGGCGCTGCGATACCGGGGGGATGGCGTTGCGCTCCGGCGCATCTTTCGCGCGCTTGAGAACCGGGCAAACAAAAGCTGGGAGTCCTAATTTGCCATAGCTTCTCCCGCCGTCATATGTGGACGGCCCTTTTTGGCAAGGGCTTTTTGAGATGACGAACGGTATGGGCGGCTTTCGGTCATATGTCCGGCCTGTTTGCGCGGAGCATTGTCCGCTGGCCCCGATGAAGTTCGACGGCCCTGATCCCGATCATTGCGGCGAGCTTGTTGCTCGTGACGGCTGGCGGGGTGTTCCTGGCCTTCGATTCGTCGACCCTTGTCGTTCGTCGCATCTCTGTCGCGCCTGCCAAACTCGATTACGGCTTACGCACGCCACGTTGCGCGCCGGCGTCTCATGCCGGCGCGAAGCTCTCCTTGCGGAACGCCTCGCCGCGCGTTCCCATCGCCCAGATGATCCG
>Ga0233425_10003616_pt1 | contig 27688 bp, 23 predicted proteins | sample Watercolumn_Towu_2_FD_181712 | JGI IMG/M metagenome (GOLD analysis project Ga0233425, IMG submission 181712) | Freshwater microbial communities from Lake Towuti, South Sulawesi, Indonesia - Watercolumn_Towuti2014_140_MG | ecosystem: Environmental > Aquatic > Freshwater > Lake | place...
CGATCACGAACCGCTCATTATGGCTGTAGTTCAAAACCACCTGCCCAGCCACGAACATGCCGCCCACCAGATACCGATCCCGCAAGCTCGCATTGTCCACGCACTCCATCATCTCAGGATGCGTCGCGTGATAGGTCTTCTCGAACATGGTCATCCCCTCGTCCCGTCCAGCTTGGACACCGGTGTCATGTCACCTGCCTATCAGCTTGCGGACGGTGGCGCAACCGATCCGCGCCGGATGAGCGTGGAGCTGAACATCGATGGCTCGTTGACTTCGGTCCCCTCGCCGATCGCCGTGCCGATCAGCTTGAGCGCGGCGGCCCGTCCCATGGCGACGATCGGCCAGCGCACCGTGGTCAGCGGCGGCCAGACGCGGGTCGTCACCGGCGTGTCGTCGAAGCCGATGATCGACAGCTGTTCCGGCACCTCAATGCCACGCAATCGGGCGGCATAGAGGACACCCGCCGCCATCTCGTCATTGCTGGCAAAGATCGCCGTCGGGCGTGGCGACAGATCCAGCAGGCTTTCCGACGCGGAAACCCCGGTTTCGAACGTATATTGCCCGTCCGCGACGAGGCTTCGCGGCAGGCTGATGCCCGCTTCGGCCAGCGCCATCTCGAACCCCTCGCGCCGTTCCTGCGCCGACCGGAAACCATGCGGCCCGGCGACCAGGCCGATCCTGCGGTGCCCCTGTCCGATCAGATAGCGCATGGCGTCGGCCACTGCCTCGCGGTCGTTGGACGCCACCATATGTTCGGCATCGTCCAGCACCGCCGATCCCATTCGAACATAGCGGCAGCCAAGGTCGTCGAGCATGTGCGCCAGCGCGTCATTTTCGGACATCGGCGGCAGGATGACGACGCCGAACAGGCGCTGTCGGGTCACAAAGCCGCGAATGTCATCCATCACGAGGTTGGAGCCGCGATCGACGGGGCGGATCACCAGCTCGAACTCGGTGCCGTGCAACGCCTCCAAAATCCCCTTCTGCATGCTGAGGATCATCTGCACGTTGGGATTGTCGTAGATCAGGCCGATCAGGAAATTCCGCCCCAGCGCCAGCGCGCGCGCCTGCGGATTGGGGACATAGCCGGTATCGCGGATGATCGCCTCGACCTTGTCGCGCGTTTCCTGGTTGAGCAGCGGCGAGCGATTGATGACGCGACTGACCGTCTTTTTCGACACCCCGGCAAGGCGCGCAATGTCGTTTATCGTCAGCTTGGGCGCTTGTCCGTCTTCCTGCTTCTGCTTTGCCATGGGGCCTTATAGCGCACAATTGCCGCATGGCCAGCGCGCGCCGCTTGCCAATGACACCGGTTTCCTCTACCTCTGCCGGCATGGATGAGGATGAGCCGGGGACGCCATGAACGATGCAGCACGAACAGCCGAACATTTTCTGGAGGCGCGCCGGACGGCGAGCGGCCTGACCGACTATCCCGGCGTGGTGCCCGCCACCCTGGCGGACGGCTACGCGATTCAGGCGGAAGCGCTGGCCCGCACGCCCGATGCGATTTGCGGATGGAAAGTCGGACGCATCCTCCCGCCGCTGTCCGATCGCTATGGCTGCGACCGGCTGGCCGGTCCGATCTTTGCCCCGATGGTGGCCGATGCCGATCCTGGCGCGACGGGTTTCATGTTCGCCGATGGCTTCGGCGCGGTCGAGTCGGAATTTCTGTTCCGCCTGGGCGCCGCTCCACGTCCGGGGCAGACGCAATTCAGCCTGGAGGATGCGGCTGCGCTCGTTGATGCCGTGCATATCGGCATCGAGATCGCCAGTTCGCCTTTCATCGGCATCAACAGCATGGGACCGGCCGTCACCATATCGGACTTCGGCAATAATAATGGCCTGCTGATCGGACCGGAGGTGCTGGACTGGACCAGCGGCGCCTATGCCGAGCAGACGGTCATCACCCGCATCGACGGCGACGTTGCCGGCGAGGGCAGGGCATCGGCCTTCACGCGCGGCGCGATCGGATCGGTCGCTTTCCTGCTCGAAAATCTGATAGCCCGCGGCATCGCCATCGAGCCGGGCTGGTGGATTTCCACCGGCGCGGTCAGCGGTGTCCACGCGGTGCGGCCCGGACAGGCGGTCGAAGCCGATTTCGGCCCGCTGGGCGTGTTGCATTGCCGGATCATGGCGCAGGAGCCGCGATAAGCGGCCGGACAACAGGAATGAGGAGCTGAGGATGAAGGACATGGGCATCGAGGGTCCGCCACCCGGCCGCTATCGCTGGGTGATCGTCGGCCTCCTGTTCGCGGCGACGGCCATTAATTATGTCGATCGCCAGATGATCGGGGTCCTCAAGCCCACCTTGTCGGCGGAGATGCAATGGTCGGAAACCGACTATGCCAATATCGTCTTCTGGTTCCAGGCCGCCTATGCGGTCGGCTATCTGGGTTTTGGCCGCATCGTCGATGTGATCGGCGCGCGCTTCGGCTATGCGGTCGCGGTCACGATCTGGACCCTCGCCCATATCGCCCATGGCGGCGTGCACAGCGTCACCCAGTTCGCCCTCGCCCGCTTTGGTCTGGGCATCGGCGAATCCGGCAACTTCCCGGCGGGCATCAAGGCGGTGACCGAATGGTTTCCGCAGAAGGAACGCGCCTTCGCCATCGGCCTGTTCAACGCGGGCGCCAATATCGGCGCGATCGTGACGCCGCTGCTGGTGCCCTGGCTGACCGTCACTTATGGCTGGCGCGTGGCCTTCTACGCCACCGGCATCTTCGGCATCCTCTGGCTCATCGCCTGGCTGGTATTCTATCGCCGGCCGGAGGAGCATCCCAAGCTGTCGGCAGACGAACTCGCCTATATCCGGCAGGACCCGGCCGATCCCGTGCAGCCGATCGGCTGGGCGCGGATCATCACCTATCGCGAGACATGGGCTTATGCGATCGGCAAATTCTGCATCGACCCGATCTGGTGGTTCTTCCTGTTCTGGCTGCCGGGCTATCTCGGCACGCGCTATGGTCTCGACCTTGTGAGTTTCGGCCCGCCTTTGGTCGCCATCTATCTCTTGTCCGACGCGGGCAGTGTCGTGGGCGGATGGCTCTCGAGCCGGTTGATGAAGGCGGGCAAGACCGTCAACGCCGCGCGCAAGTTGACGATGCTGATCTGCGCCTGCGCCGTGGTTCCGATCTTCTTTGCGCAGTCGATCGACAATCTGTGGCTGGCGGTGCTGGTCATCGGGATTGCAACCGCCGCGCATCAGGCTTTTTCCGCCAACCTCTATACGCTGCCGTCCGATCTTTTCCCGCGCGGGGCGGTCGGTTCGGTGGTGGGGATAGGCGGCACGGTGGGCGCCGTCGGCGGCATGGTGATGGCGAAATATGCCGGCTACGTCCTCGACAGCATCGGCAGCTACACGCCGCTGTTCGCGGTGGCGGGGAGCGCCTATTTCGTGGCTCTGGCCGCTGTCCACCTGCTGTCGCCGCGGCTGGCGCGCGTGACCGTGCGCTAAGCGGCGGCCGCCCGGCCTCAGGCGTCGTGACGGAAGATCGCGACGATCTGGGCCGCGATGCCGGCAGGGTCGAGCCGGCCGGGCCGATACCAGTCGGCCGCGGTATTGAGCTGCGACAGCAGCAGGTTGCGGTAGATCGACCGGTCGATCTTTGGCGGCAGCGGCAACCGGTCCACCAGGGCGCGGAACAGATTTTCGAACCGGTCGCGCCGGGCGATCAGCGCCGTCCGCACAGGGGCCGGCACCTCCCGAAAGTCGTTCATCATCGGCAGGGTCGGCGAATCGGGCGCAAGCTGGATGGCGAGCAGGGTTGCGCAGGCGGCCTCCAGCCTGTCCCAAGGATCGTTCCGCGCCCCTACGGCCTCCGCAATCCGGCGCTCCGCTTCATCCAGGGCCGCGTCGTGCAGCTCGACGAAGAGCGCGTCCTTGGACTTGATATGGTGGTAGAGCGACCCGCCCAGCACGCCGGCCTGCTCCCCGATGTCGCGCATCGACGTGCCACGATAGCCCTTCCTGGCAAACAGCCGGGCGGCGATCTCGCGAATCTCGCGCCGGCGTTGCGACCCCTCGTCCGCCATCATCAGAAAGCGTCGGCGTCCAGCGCCATGATGGACACCTCTCCAGCGGCGATCGCCGGCGCCAGCCCCTGTGCCTGAGGCAGGACGCGCAGCGCGAAAAAGTCCGCCAGCGCCCGCTTGCCCTGAAGCAAGGGACTGTCCCCGGTCGCCGCAGCAGCCATGCGCGTCCACATCCAGCCGAGCGACACCAGTGCGAACAGCCGCAGATAATCGACCGCCGCCGCGCCCGCCGCGTCCTGTCCCGCGTCCCGCAACGCCGCCGTCGCGCCGCGCAGCAGGTCGAGAGCCTTGGCCGTCTCCGCCGCCACGGTCAAATCCGCCGCCGCTTCGAGATCCGCCTCTATCAGCGCGAAATAGCCATCGACGACCGCGCCGCCACCCAAAGGCAGCTTGCGCCCGACCAGGTCCATCGCCTGAACACCGTTGGTGCCTTCATAAATCTGCGCGATGCGGGCGTCGCGGACATATTGTTCCATGCCCCACTCGCGGATGTAACCATGGCCGCCGAAAACCTGTTGCGCCTGCACCGCGCCTTCGAAGCCCATGTCGGTGAAGGCCGCCTTCACGACCGGGGTCAACAGCGCGACCAGCGCATCGGCGCGGCTGCGCTCGGCGGAGTCGGGATGGTGGCGCGCCATGTCCAGCTGCAATGCGACCCAGCCGGCGAGCGCGCGGCCGCCTTCCACGAAGGCGCGGACCTGAAGCAGCATCCGCCGCACGTCCGCATGTTCGATGATCGGCACCGGGTTGCGCGCGCCGTCAGCGCTGCGGCCCTGAAGTCGTTCCTTGGCGTAGCCGGCCGCCTGCTGGTAGGCGGCGCCGGCCAGGCCAAGCCCCTGAATGCCGACCATCAGCCGCTCCGCGTTCATCATCGTGAACATGGCGGCAAGGCCGCGATGCGGCTCGCCCACCAGCCAGCCCACCGCTTCGTCATAATTCATGACGCAGGTCGGCTGGGCATGGATGCCCATCTTCTTTTCCAGCGCGCCCACCGACATGCCATTGCGCAGCGTGAACCCGCCGGCGTCATCGGGCAGAAATTTGGGGACGAGGAAGAGGCTGATGCCCTTCACGCCGGCCGGCGCGTCCGGCAGGCGCGCCAGCACCAGATGAACAATGTTGGGCGCAAGATCATGATCGCCCGACGATATGAAGATTTTCGTGCCCGTGACGGCATAGCGGCCATCACCTGTCGGAGTCGCACGGGTTTTGAGCAGGGCAAGATCGGTCCCCGCCCCGCTTTCGGTCAGCGCCATCGCGCCTGTCCATTCGCCCCGCACCAGAGGCGGCAGATAGCTTGCCTTGAGGTCGTCGCTGGCATGGGCGGCGATCGCCTCGCAAGCGCCGCGCGTCAGGCCGGGAAAAAGTCCGAAGGAGAGGTTGGCGGCGGACATCATCTCGTCCAGCCAGAGCTGGAGAATGAAGGGCAGCCCCTGCCCGCCATGCTCCGGCTCCCCGGCCAGCGAGGGCCAGCCCGCATCGACGAAGGCGCGGTAGGCGTCCGCGAAGCCCGGCGGGGTCGCGACGACACCGTCCGCCAGCCGGCTCCCCTGCTCGTCGCCTTCACGATTGAGCGGGTGGAGAATGTCCGCGCAAAATCGGCCCGCTTCATCCAGCACGGCGACGGCAAGATCGGCGTCTACGTCCCGACCCATGCGCGCCATCGCGTCGTCAAAGCCCAGCACCTGAGTCAGCAGAAAGCGATAGTCGTCGATCGGCGCGGCATAATTATACATGGCATCCTCCGTTGCCGCCGACCTATACCAAACACCTGTTACAGTCAATGAGGCGTGGATCGCCGGGCAACTGGGTGCAAAGATGCTGGCCTTGATCCGCAATGCGCCTGGCGGGGCGGGCATGACTTACGTCGTCCTGGAGTATTCCTCATATTTGCCTGCGCGCAGATCAGCGACGGCTCCTGTTTCATGCAGCCCAGGGCAGGAAACGGACGATGACCGCGACGCCGGGATCGCAGTCCGCGATGCGGACACGCGCGCCCATGCGTGAAGCGGCGGACTGGACGATGGCGAGGCCGAGGCCGGTGCCATCGACATCCCCTGCGCCGCGCGCGCGGAAGAAGCGTTCGAACACCTTGTCATGATAAGCGGGCGGGATGCCCGGGCCATCATCGCTGACGGACAGCAGCACATCGTCCCCGTCGCGCGTCAGGCCCACCGTCACATTGCCGCCAGGGCGGTTGTAGCGCACGCCATTGTCGATCAGGTTGGCGACGATCTCGAACACCAGCGTCCGGTGCGCCTGGACCAGATAGGCGTCGCCTTCCTCCGCCTCGAGATGGAGTTCGACGCGCGCCTGGATAGCCTGGTTGATGAGGCGCCCAATCACCGCGGCGCTGACTTCGCGCAGGTCGACCCGCTCCAGCGGTGGCGCGACCCCGGCCTCTTCGGCGCGGGCGAGCGCCAGCAGCTGCGTCACCAGCCGTTCGAGCCGCTGGACAGCATCGGCAATCTCGTCGAGCGCCGCGACCGAGCCGCGTCGGGCCAGTTCGATCTGCACTTTCAGCACGGACAAGGGCGTGCGCATCTGGTGCGAGGCATCGGCAGTGAAGCGTCGAACGCCGCTCGTCGCACTGTCGAGCTGCGCGAGCAGATGGTCGAAGGCGGTCGCGAGCGGCTCCAGTTCGTTGGGCAGCGGCCCGGCGTCGATCGGCGAAAAGTCGGGCCGCACGCTGGCGTCACGCGCTTCCACGGTGCGCCGCAGCCGGGCGAGTGGCCGCAGGCTCCAGCCAAGCGCCGGCCGCAACAGCAGCACCGCCACGCCGACCAGCGCCACCTCACCCAGCAGCAGCGCCAGGACGAGCTGGCCGGTCAGCCGGTTGCGGTTGTCGAGCGTTTCGGCCACCTGCACGACCACCGGCCGGTCGACGCGGGGCAGCATCCGTTTGACCTCCGCGATGCGAATGTCCTGATCGCGATAACGGGCGAAGCGGTAGCGTGGCTGCTCGACCGCCATCGTCGCGGGATCGGGCGCGGGCAGATCGGCATAGCCGGTCAGCAGATCGCCGCCGACGGCGATCCGGTAATAGACATTGTCGCGCTCGCTATTTTCCAGCATCCCGAAGGCGGCGGGCGGCAGGTCGAGCGTCACCTCGCCCCGCTCCACCTGCACGGTCTCGGCAATCGCCCCGAGCGCGCCGCCCAGCACCCGGTCGTTGGTCCGCCGCACCACGTCAGCGATCAGCGTCGCGCCGCCCACGCCGATCACTGCCGCCGCGCCGAGTAAGGGTCCAAGCATCGCCGCCAGCAGGCGGGTGCGCAGCGCGATGGCGCGCGGCCTAATTGGCATCGAGCATATAACCGACCCCGCGCACGGTGCGGATGCCGGGGCCATCGGACCCCAGCTTGCCGCGCAGGCGGGTCACATGCACCTCGATCGCGTTGCCGCCAACCGGCTCGTCGAAGCCGAACACCTCCCCGATCAGCAATTCGCGCGGCACGACCTGCCCCGCCCGCGTCGCCAGCGCTTCGAGCACCGCCCGCTCCCGCCGGCGCAGGTCTATGGGGCGGCCCGCCACATCGACCGAGCCGGTCGAGCGGTTGATGGTGAGCGCGCCGACGGTCAGCTCCGGCGTGGGATCGCCACCGCGCCGCCGCCCGAGCGCGCGAACCCGCGCCTCCAGCTCCTCCGGATCGAAAGGCTTGCGCAGATAATCGTCTGCCCCAAGGTCGAGGCCACGAACCCGGTCGTCCAGCGCATCGCGCGCGGTCAGCATCAGCACCGGCACCTTCTCGCCACGCCGCCGCAGCTCGGCCAGCACCGCAAAACCGTCCATGTCCGGCAGGCCGACGTCCAGGATCACCAGCGCATAGGGTTCGCTGCCCACCACGGCCAGCGCATCCTCGCCGGTCGCGACATGATCCACGGCATGGCCGCCCGCACGCAACAGCGCGGAAATGCTGCGGGCCAGAGCGGCGTCATCCTCGATCATCAAAATCCGAATGGGGCACCCGATGCTGAAAGGTTGATGACAGCTTGGCTTCGTACCTGACCGTCACATCTTATCCGGCGACAGAAACGGAAAAAGCGAGGAGCGGGTCGGTGCGACGGGTTATTCAGATAGTTTCAGTCTTGGCAAGCCTGACGATGCCGGCCGCAACCGCGGTCGCGGAACGGCCTGCGGGCTACCCGCGATCCTACGATCAGCTGATCGCCGAGGCGCAGGCGGAACGGCAGGTCATCGTCTATGCCAATGCCGACACGGCGGAGATGGCGCCGGTCATCATCGCGTTCCAGCGGCGCTATCCCGGCGTCATCGTCCGCTACATGGACCTGGGGTCGAACGACATGTTCCGCCGCTTCGTTGCGGAAACGCGGGCGCGCAGGCCATCTGCCGATCTCGTCTGGTCTTCGGCGATGGACCAGCAGGTGAAACTCATCAATGACGGCTATGCGCAGGGCTATGCCAGTCCCGAAAAGCCGGCGCTGCCCCCGTCGGCGGTGTGGAAAAATATGGGCTTCGGCATCACGGCGGAACCGATCGCCTATGTCTACAACAGAAAGGCGATCCCGAATCCGCCCCGGAGCCATGCCGCGCTCGAGGCGATGCTGCGCAGGGATCGGGGCAAGCTGACCGGCAGGGTCGCGACCTTCGACCCGGCGCGGTCGAACACCGGCTATCTCTACCTGACGCAGGATTATGCGATCACCCGCGACACGCGATCGCTGGTCGAGGCGATGGCAGCGACCCGGCCGTTGCTGTCGACCACCACCGAGCCGATGCTGCGCGGCGTGGCGGAAGGGAAGCTGTCGCTCGCCTATAATGTCATCGGGTCCTACGCGCTGGAGCGGGCTCGGCGGGACGCGCGCATCGGCGTCATCTTCCCGCAGGATTACACCATCATCATGTCCCGCATCGCCTTCATCGCGCGGGAGGCGCGGCATCCGGCTGCCGCGAAGCTCTTCCTCGATTTCCTGCTGTCGCGTCAGGGCCAGTCGCTGCTGGCGCAGCACAGCCTCTGGCCGGTCCGCACCGACATCCGCGCCCGACGCCTGCCCGCCGCGCAGGCGCGCCCCGTGCGGGTCGGGCCGCAGCTTCTCGCCAATCTCGACCGCGTGAAACAGCAGCGCTTCCTGCGCGAATGGAACGCGGCCCTCGCCTCTGGAGCCAATTGAAGATGAAGTCCCGGTTGTTGCATGGCGGTTGCGCCGCACTCGCGCTGATTGCCGCCACCCCTGCCCTCGCGCAAACGCCGAGCGCGGAGGAGCTGGCCGCTTTGGTGAAGGCGCAGGCAGCCGAGATCGCAGCGCTCAAGGCGCGGCTCGATCGGCTGGAGGGGCAGGGCATCGTGCAGGAATCTGCGCCCATACCGCCGGTCTCCCAGCAGCCCGCGCCGCAAGTCGCGCAGCGACAGGCGGTGCCGCCCCTCGTCATCGCGCCGTTCGCGCCGCAGATCGTGCCCCCCGGCCCCGCCGACCTCGACGTTGCGCAAGCGCGCGCGGTCGCCGCCAACCCGGCGGGCGTCACCACCGAATGGGGCGCGGGCCTGCCCGTGTTCCGGTCGGCCGACGGCGTCTTCACCTACAAGCCGCGCGGGCGCATCCTGGTCGATGTCAGTTCGACCTTCGGATCGCGCTTCGACGAACGCAACACCACCACCACGGGTATGCGCGCCCTGCGGCTCGGGCTGGAAGGCGGGGTCGGACCGCACTTCTTCTACCAGTTCGAAAGCGACTTTTCGGAAAATGAGGTCGATATCGTCACCGCGTTCCTCGGCTGGCGCAATCGGCTGAGCGGCAAGGTCGATTATGACATTCGCGCCGGGCATTTGTTCAACGACCGCGCATTCGAGGGCAGCACCGGCTCCGACTCGACGCCGTTCCTGGAGCGCAGCACGGTATCGACGGCGATCATTCCGCAGCGCGGCTTCTATGGCATCGGCATCATGGGCCGGATGTTCGGCCCCAACTGGCACGCATCGGTCAGCGTGACCGGAGACCGGATCGACGGGCAGCAGGCGACCAACGACAGCCGCACCGTCGGCGCTCGCGCGCACTGGAACCCGATCAAGACCGACCGTTCTCTGCTGCATGTCGGCGCATGGGGCTTTGACGAGGCGCTGTCCGCCGCCGCGACCACGCTGACGCGCAGCACCGTCATCGGCGGCCGCTTCAACGGCACGGTGCGGGTGGCGACCGGGGAGCTGCTCGGCGGCCGATCCACCACCGGCTACGGCGTCGAGCTGGGCGGCTATGCGGGCAGCCTCTGGATCATGGGCGAAGCGGGCCGGCGCGTCGCGCGCCTGACCGGTGGTCGTCCCGATTTCACCAGCAAGGCGTGGAGCCTGTCGACCGGGTTCTTCGTCACCGGCGAATTGCCGCCCTACAACCCGCGCCTCGGCAGCTTCGGCCAGCCCAATGTGCTGCATCCGACCTTCGACGGCGGACCCGGCGCGATCGAGCTGACCGCGCGATACGAGAATCTCGACTATAGCGACCTGCCGCTCGGCGGGGACGGCTGGGCCGCGACGCTCGGCGTCAACTGGTATCTCAACAGCTTCACCCGGCTTCAGCTGAACGGCATCCACTGGCGCACCGACAATCGCGCCGGCGCCTTCACCGGCAGCGATGATGGCCAGACCATCAGCGCCCGCGTCGGCGTGACCTTCTGATCCTCCTCTTGCCCCTTTCAAGGACGCAGCGATGAACCTTGCCCTGCTTGGCTTCCTGATGGTCGCCACCTTCATGACGCTCATCATGACCAAGAAGATGACTCCGCTGGTCGCGCTGATCGTCATCCCTTCCATCTTCGGCGTGGTCGCAGGACAGGCGGCGGGCCTTGGCGACATGATGATAGAGGGGATCAAGAACCTGGCCCCGACCGGCGTCATGCTTCTGTTCGCCATCCTGTTCTTTTCCACCATGACCGACACCGGCCTGTTCGATCCGCTGGTCGGGCGGCTGGTGAAGCTGGTGCATGGCGACCCGCTGCTGATCCTGCTCGGTTCCGTGGTGCTGTGCGCGATCGTCAGCCTGGATGGCGACGGATCGACGACCTACATCATCACCATCGCCGCGCTGCTGCCGCTCTACAAGCGGTTCGACATGAAACGCATCTACCTCGTCTGCCTGCTGATGGTGACGAGCGGGATCATGAACCTGACGCCATGGGGCGGGCCGACCGCCCGCGCCGCAAGTGCGCTGAAGCTGGACGCCGCCGAACTCTTCCTGCCGCTCATCCCCGGCATGATCGCAGGTCTTGCGTTCCTCCTCGGCCTCGCCTTCTGGTTCGGCATCAAGGAGCGGCGGCGTCTCGGCCATGTCCATGCGCCGCAGGGGGCGCCGGTGGACATCGCCGACCTTGGCGTTTCGCAGTACCCCGAAGCGCGCCGCCCGCATCTGCGCTGGTTCAACGGCGCGCTGGTGGTGGCGCTTCTCGGCCTGCTGGTCTGGGGCGTCCTGCCGCTCTCGGTGCTCATGATGATCGCGTTCGCCATAGCGATGATCGTCAACTATCCGCAGGTCGCGCAACAGAAGGAGCGGATCGCCGCCCATGCCGGCAATGTCCTGTCGGTGGTGTCGCTGATCTTCGCGGCCGGCATTTTCACCGGCATCCTGGGCGGCACCGGCATGGTGGAAGCGATGAGCAAGGAAGTGGTCGGCGTCATCCCGCCGGCGCTTGGCCCCTATATGGCGCCCATCACCGCATTGCTCTCCATGCCCTTCACCTTCTTCATTTCCAATGACGCCTTCTACTTCGGGATGCTGCCGATCCTCGCCGAAGCGGGGGCGCATTATGGCGTGGAGCCGATGGCGATCGCGCGCGCGTCGCTGATGGGCCAACCCGTGCATCTGCTCAGCCCGCTGGTGCCCTCCACCTATCTGCTCGTGAGCCTGGCGGGCATAGACCTCGCCGATCATCAGCGCTTCACACTGCTGCCCGCAGCGGCCGTGTGCATCGTCATGACGCTGGTGGGCATGATCGCCCTCGCCTTCCCCTTCGTCGCCTGACGTCGGAGGGGTTCAGGCCATGGTCCGTCCCGTCCCGATCGGATCATGGCCTGACATCTGTCAGAACAAGGACGCGAGGCCGGTCGCGGGATCGACCACCCCTTCATAGATCATCTTGCCCGCCACGTAGAGGATGACCGCCAACCCGACATAGGCGATCGCGCGATAGCGTTCGATCACGCGGGCCAGCAGATTCGCCGCCACGCCCATCAGCGCGACCGAAAGGATCAACCCCATGACGAGGATGCCGGGATGGTCGCGCGCGGCGCCGGCGACCGCCAGCACATTGTCGAGGCTCATCGACACGTCCGCCACCGCGACGGCCCATGCGGCCTGCGCAAAGCCGCGAGGCGCGGCCCTGCCGGCGACGGCCTCGCCATCCTGTGCGTCTCCGCCCGAGCGCAATTCGCGCCACATCTTCCACGCGACCCAGACGAGAAGCAGACCGCCGGCGAAGACCAGGCCGACCAGCTGCATCAACTGCGTCACCAGCAGGGCGAAGATGATGCGAAGCACAAGCGCGGCGACGACGCCGATCGCGATGACCTTGCGGCGGGAGGCCGGCGGCAGGCCGGAGGCCAGCGCGCCCACGACGATCGCATTGTCCGCGGCCAGCATGATGTCGATCAGCACAACCTGACCGAAGGCCGCCAGCGCGGACGGCGTGCCGAGGTTGGAAAAGTCGGCGGCGATATGCGCCCAGATGTCGGTCATGACCAGGTCTCTCCGAAAGGGAATCGGGCGAGCGCCTATCGGGTCATGCTGTCACCGACCTTTCAGCCGCTACGCGCCGGAGTGAAGACGACAACGGGGTGGCAGGGGCGCTAGTCCCACGGGCGCATTGCAGTTTCGTAACTTTATATTGCAGCGCAGCAATAGCTCTTGCCCTGATCGTGCGTCCCCATATAGCTCGCGGCCCTGCACAAGCATGAGGTTGTAACGTGGCTGCGGAGCATCTGGGCCTTCGGAATGCCGCTGCATGGCTTTCCGAGGTCGTCGGCCCGGACAGGGGCTATGTCAATGTCGGCATTGTCTACACGCTGGCGATCACCCTGTTGTCGCTGGCGACCCCGATTTCGGTGCAGCTGCTCATCAATTCGGTGGCCCGCACGGCGCTGGTCGCGCCGCTCTGGATATTGTCGGGCGTGCTGCTGGCGCTGCTGCTGCTGGTCGCCGGATTGAGCGCGCTCCGAATCTACCTCATGGCGATGTTCGAGCGGCGCATCTTCGCCCGGGTCGTCGCCGAAGTGACCGTGCGCGCCGTCCACGCGCAAAACCCCTTCTTCGCCGACGAGAGCCGGGGCAGCCTGTTCAACCGCTATTTCGACATGGTGGTCGTTCAGAAATCGGTGCCCAGCCTGGTGATCGGGGCGTTCACGATCATCCTTCAGGGCGCGGTGGGCCTGATGGTCACCAGCTTCTACCATCCCTTCTTCCTTGCGTTCAACATCATCCTGGTCGGCGTCTGCCTGCTCATCTGGCTGGTCTGGCGGCACGGGGCGATCACCGGCGCGGTGCGCGTGTCGCACGCCAAGCACGAAGCGGCGCACTGGCTGGAGAGCGTCGGCGCATCGAACGGCTTCTACAAGTCGGCGCGACACCTCGACTTCGCGATGGACCGCTCGGAGGCGGTCACGGCCAACTATATCCGCGCGCATCGCCATTATTTCCGCTGCAGCTTCGCGCAGGCGCTGGGCTATTTCCTGGTCTACGCCCTCGCGGCGGCGGCGCTGCTGGCGCTGGGCGGCAACCTGATCCTGGCGGGGCAGCTTTCCATCGGCCAGTTGGTCGCGGCGGAGCTGATCCTGTCGGGCGTATTCTACGGCATCTACCAGCTCGGCTGGTATCTCGACACTTTTTACGACTTGGTGGCGAGTTCGGAGGAATTGTCGCAGATTTTCGCGATCCCGCAGGAGCCCGCCGGCCTGAGCGGCGTCGCGCCGCCGGACGGATCGGTGCGGTTCCGGGATGTGGCGCTGGACGGATCGCATTTCGACTTCGCGATCGGCAGCGGCGAGCAGGCCATCGTGGTGGCGGAGCCAGGCGTGGAAAGCCAGATCGCGCTGCTGCTCAAGCGCCATGCGAACCCCGATCGCGGCCTTTTGTCGATCGGTGGCAGCGAGCTGGGCAGTCTCGACATGTATCTGTTGCGGTCGGCCGTGGTGGTGCTGAACCGGCCTACCATCGTCGATGTCACGATCCGCGAATATCTGACCCTGGCGGCGGGGAACGGGGCGGACGGGTCAAGGATCATGGGGACGCTCGAACTGGTGGGCCTTGCCGCCCGCATCTCCAGCCTGCCCGGCGGGCTGGACACGCAGCTGGCCAGTTCCGGTTCGCCGCTTTCGATCGTCGAGGTGATGCAGCTGAAGCTTGCCATGGCGCTGCTGAGCGCGCCCAGGGTGCTGCTGCTGTCGCAACTCTATGACATGATGCCGGCCGAGCCGTTACAGGCGGCGCTGGCGATGTTGCGGGCGCATGGCACGACCGTGCTGCTGTTCACCGGCCGGCCCGAGGCGCTCGACCTCGATTGCTGTTACTGGCTGGGCGCGCGCGCGCAGCACCGCTTCGCCAACCGGGCGGCGCTGGCGCAGTTCCTGGACGCGCGGGAGGCACGGTCATGACGATCGAGCCAGCGCAGCTGACGCATTTCCGCTCGCTTGCCAGCCTGAAGCCGCCGCGCGTCGCCATCGTCGTCGCCTGGCTGATCCTGCTGGGCATCCTGCTCGCCGTAGCAATCCTCTTCGTGCCGTGGCGGCAGACGGCGCAAGGCGGGGGGCAGGTCATTTCACTCGACCCGGACGACCGGCCGCAACAGGTGACGTCGCTGGTGGAGGGGCGCATCCTGCGCTTCTTCGTGCAGGACGGGCAGCTGGTGAAGGCAGGCGATCCGATCGCGCAGGTCGTCGACGTCGATCCGAATTTCCTCGAGCGAATGGCGGCGGAGAAGGCGGAGGTCGTGGCCCAGATCGCCGCGATCGAGCAGGCGCGCGCCGTCGCATCGATCGATGTCGGGCGGACCGGGCAACTCTTCAGCGAGGGGCTGGCCGCGCGGCGCGATTATGAACAGACGCAGATCAAGGTTGCGGATGCGAACGCCAAGCTGGCGGAGGCGCGCGCCAAGCTCAAACAGATCGAGGTGCGGCAGCGGCGGCAGTCGGCGCAGCTCGTCACAGCGCCCCGCGACGGGCGGGTCCAGTCGCTGAACGCGGAGGCCGGCGGCGCGCTGATTTCCGCCGGCACCGTGCTGGCGATGATCGCGCCCGAGCAGATCGAACGCGCCGTCGAACTGTATGTCGATGGCCGCGACATTCCGCTCGTCCAACCCGGTCGCCCGGTGCGGCTGGAATTCGAGGGCTTTCCCGCCTTCCAGTTCAGCGGCTGGCCGGCCTTTGCCGTTGGCATCTATGACGGGCAGGTGCGGTCGGTCGATCCGACGCCGCGCACGGACGGGCTGTTCCGCGTGCTGGTCGAACCACGGCCGGGCGCCACGCCCTGGCCCGACCGCCGCTTCGTGCGGCAGGGCGGCAAGGTGCTCGGCTGGATTCAGGGTGACAATGTTACCGTCGGCTACGAATTGTGGCGGCAGCTCAACGACTTCCCGCTCAACTTCGGTCAGGATCAGGTGGCCCGGAAGGAGGAGGCCAAGGCGGAGAAAAGCTCCATCGAGAAGAAAAAGAAGTGAGGGGGCGCAGGATGATCGGGACCATCGCGCTGTTCTGGGCGGCAACGGCGACCGGCACGCAGGCGCAAACGCCCGCTGCGAATGCGACGGGCGCGGCGGCGGGCGGGCCGTTGACGCTGGAGGAGGTGCTGCGGTCATCCGCCCGCTCCGCGCCCGACATCATCGCGGCGCTGGCGCGCAACCGGCAGGCCGAGGCGCGGGCGCTGAGCGCGCAGGGCGCATTCGACACCGTATTCGCGGTGGAGGGGCGCAGCCGGATACAGGGTTATTATGATGGCACGGAAGTGGCCGGCAAGGCCGAACAGCCGCTCACCGGCAATGGCGGCTATGTCTATGGCCAGTATCGCGTGTCGCGCGGCGACTTCCCGGTCTATGAGGACAAGGCCTACACCAATCGCCTCGGCGAGGTGAAGGTCGGCGCGCTCTATTCGCTGCTGCGCGACCGGCTGATCGACGCGCGGCGCTCCGAATTCCGCCTAGCCGCCAACGACATCGACATCGCGCGGTTCGAGGCGCGCGCGACCAGCATCGGCGTTCAGGCGCGCGCGATCGAGGCCTATCAGAAATGGGTGGCGGCGGGGTTGAAGCTCAAAGCCTATCAGGCGCTGATGACGCTGGCGCAGGATCGCACCCAGGGGTTCAAACGGCAGGTGCAGCTCGGCGCAAAGCCCGAAATCTTGCTGACCGACAATGAGGCCAACCTCGTCAAGCGTCAGGCGCTGGTCGTAGAGGCGCGGCAGGCGTTCCGCGCGGCGGCGGTCAAGCTCTCGCTCTATTATCGCGATGCGCAGGGGCTGCCGGTGGTGGTGGATGAGGGGCGGCTGCCGGGCGACATGCGCGGCTTTGGCGACATGCGCGTCGATCCCGCCTTCAACCTCGACGGGCGGCCGGATTTCGCCATCCTGCTGGAGGAGATCGACAAGGCGACGGTCAAGCTGGCGCTGGCGCGCAACGACATGAAGCCGCGGCTGGACCTGACCGGCGACGTGGCGAAGGATGTCGGACCGGAGGGGCTTGGCGGGTCGAGCCGCACGCCGCTCGAGATGATCGTCGGGGTGACGTTCAAAATCCCGCTCCAGAACCGCAAGGCAAAGGGCAAGCTCGCCGAAAGTCAGGCCAAGATGGACGAACTGACCGTCAAGCAGCGGTTTCTGGCGGAGAAGATCCGGGCGGAGGTCGCGAGCATCGGCATAGACGTGGATGCCGCTCGCCAGCTGGTCGATACGGCGGAGCGGGAGAGCGATCTGGCCCAGCGGCTCGCGACCGCCGAACGGCGCCGCTTCGACCTGGGATCGAGCGACTTCTTCCTCGTCAACCAGCGCGAGGAAAGCGCGACCAGCGCGCAGGTGAAGCTGATCGAGGCCCATGCCCGCATCGCCGCGGCCAAGGCGGAACTCGCCGCGGCCACGGCGGACGAGGATGCGCTGGGGCTGGGTTTCGGTCCGCCGACGGAGTGAAAAGCGATCAGCCGCGCAGCATTTCGATGATCGAGGAGAAGTCGCGGCTGCCCTCCCCCTTGTTCATCAGCATCTGGTAGAGCGCCTGCGCACTGGCCCCCATCGGCACGCTGGCATCGACCGCCGCCGCCGCATCGAGCGCGAGCTTCAAATCCTTGAGCATCAGCGCCACGGCAAAGCCGCCCTGATAGCCATTGTCCGCCGGGCTTTGCGGTCCGACGCCGGGCAGCGGGCAATAGCTGGTCATCGACCAGCTCTGGCCCGACGAGACGCTGGAAATGTCGTAAAAGGTTTGCGGGTCGAGGCCGAGTTTCTGCGCCATGGCGAAGGTTTCGCAGGTGGCGACCATCGTCGCGCCGAGCAGCATGTTGTTGCAAATCTTCGCTGCCTGACCGTTGCCCGCGCCGCCGGCGTGGATGACCGCCTTGCCCATGGCCGACAGGACCGGCTTGGCGCGGGCGAAGGCGGCGTCGGTGCCGCCGACCATGAAAGTGAGCGTGCCGCCGTTCGCGGCAGCGATGCCGCCGGAGACCGGCGCGTCGACCATCTCGAAACCCCTGTCGGCGGCTGCCGCGATTACTGTGCGCGCGGTGGCGACGTCGATCGTCGAGCAATCCAGGAAAAGCGCATCGGCTTTCGCGTTGCCGAGCACGGCATCCTGATAGACGGACGCGACATGCCTGCCCGCCGGCAGCATGGTGACGACGGCATCCGCTCCGGCCACCGCCTCTGCCGCATTCGCGCAGGCGACGGCGCCGGCCTCCTTCGCCTTTGCCAGGGCGTCCGCGGACAGATCGAAGGCGCGCACGACATGGCCGTGCTTCAACAGGTTGGCGGCCATGCCCCCACCCATATTGCCCAATCCGATGAAAGCGACGGTCATGCTCACGGCCCTCTTCTCCAATCCTTATGTGTCGTTGTGCCCGCGACGCGGTGCCGGATCAGCGGCCCTTCCAGACGCCGGCGCGCTTCTCGACGAAGGCGGCCATGCCCTCCTGCTTGTCTTCGGTGGCGGTGAGTATCTGAAACAGGCGGCGTTCGGTCAGGATGCCCTGAGCAAGGCCCGTCTCGAAGCTCAGATTGACCATTTCCTTGTTCAGCATCGCCGCCATCGGCGGCATCGACGCGATCGTCGCGGCGGTAGCCAGCGCGTCATCGAGCAGATCGGCGGCCGGAACGATCCGCGCCACGAGACCCGCGCGTTCCGCTTCCTCCGCGCCCATCATCCGGCCGGTCAGGCACATTTCCATCGCCTTGGCCTTGCCGACCGCGCGGGTCAGCCGTTGCGAGCCGCCCATGCCTGGCGCGACGCCCAGCTTGATTTCGGGCTGGCCGAACTTGGCCGTATCCGACGCGATGATGAAGTCCGCCATCATCGCCAGTTCGCATCCGCCACCCAGCGCAAAGCCGTTCACTGCGGCGATCCACGGCTTTCGCGTTCCAACGACGTCCCGCTGCCAGCCGGAAAAGAAATCCTCCAGGAAAAAGTCGGCCGAGGCCTTGTCCACCATTTCCTTGATGTCCGCGCCCGCCGCGAACGCCTTATCCCCGCTGCCGGTCAGGACCGCGCAGCGTTGCGAGGGGTCGGCGTCATAGGCGGCGAAGGCAGCGCTCAGGTCTTTGAGAACCTGGCTGTTGAGCGCATTGAGCGCCTGCGGCCGGTTAAGCGTGACGAGGGTAACCGCGCCACGCTGTTCGACCAGGATCGTTTCATAGCTCATCGATCAATGCTCCGGTATCGGGGAGAGGAGTCCATTCCTTTTCGGGTGGAAGCGGCGCAAACAGGCTGTCGACCAGCGCGTCGCTCACCGCTTCCGGCGTCGCGGGATTCCACTGCGGCGCATTGTCCTTGTCGAAGATGACGGCACGCACGCCTTCTACGAAATCAGGCCGCCGGATGACGTGACAGGCGATCCGATATTCGTTGCGCATATTATCCGCGAAGTCCGTGAAGCGCGCGCCTTCCGCCAGTTGTCGCAGCGCGACCTTGATCGTCTGCGGGGACTTGGTGGCGAGGGTGGCGAGTTGCTCCCGCGCCCAGTCGCCGCCATCGGCTTGCAGCGCGGCGACGATGCCCTCGTAGCGATCCGACGCGAACAGCCGGTCAATGTCCGCCCGTCGTTCCGCCCAAGGGGATGCCGGCGCTTCGTCGGCTGCATTGGCCAATATGTCGGCGAGCCGCGTGGGATCGGCCAGTATCTGCGCCTTGATGGCGTCCAGATTGTCGGATGCGGCATAATGGGTGGCGATGCCGAGGGCGGCGCAATCGGCGCCCCTGATCCGCGCCCCGGTCGTCGCCAGCCAGACGCCGGCTCGGCCCGGCAGGCGAGGCAGATACCAGCCGCCGCCCACATCAGGGAACAGGCCGATGCCGGTTTCCGGCATGGCGAAGGTGGTGCGCTCGGTCGCGATGCGATAGCGGGCCGGGAGCGACAGGCCGACGCCGCCGCCCATGACGATCCCGTCGATGAAGGCGACGATGGGCTTTTCATAGACGAACAGCAGATGATTCATCCGATATTCGACGAAGAAGAAATGCTCGGCCTGCGCGCAGTCGCCCCTGGCGCTTTCGGCGATCAGGGCAATGTCGCCGCCGGCGCAAAATCCGCGCCCTTCCGCGTGGTCGATCATCACCGCGCGCACGCTGTCGTCCCGCGCCCATTGCAGCAGCGCGGCAATGATCGCCTCACACATTTCGGGGGTCAGCGCATGAAGGGCCTTGGGCCGGTTCAGGCGGATGCGCCCGACGCCATGCTCGACAAAGGTGAGAAGCTGGTCCGTCATGGTTTCCGCGTCCCCTATTGGCGCAACATGTCGCGGGCGATGATCATGCGCATCACCTGATTGGTGCCTTCCAGAATCGAATGGACGCGCAGGTCGCGCCAGAAGCGTTCGATCGGATAGTCCATCAGATAGCCGTAGCCGCCATGCAGTTGCAGCGCCCGGTCGACGACGGACGAGCCGGTGTCGGTGGCGAAGCGCTTGGCCATGGCGGCGAAGCGGGTCTTGTCGGGCGCATTCTCGGTCACCTTGACGGCGGCGGCGTAGAGCAGCGTGCGGGCCGCTTCCAGTTCGGTCTGCATGTCCGCCAGCATGAACTGCGTATTCTGGAAGTCGGCGATCGGCTGGCCGAACTGTTGCCGCTCCTTCGTGTAGCGCAGCGCCTCGTCGATGCAGCGTTGCGCGCCGCCCAGCGAGCAGGCGCCGATATTGAGGCGGCCGCCGTCAAGCCCCATCATCGCGATGCGGAAACCCTCCCCTTCCGCGCCGACCAGATTTTCGACAGGCACGCGCACGGCATCGAAATTCACCTGCGCGGTGGGTTGCGAATGCCAGCCGAGCTTGCGTTCGTTCGCGCCGAAGCTGACGCCCGGCATATCCTTTTCGATGACAAGGCAGCTGATGCCTTTGGGTCCGTCCTCGCCGGTGCGGACCATGACGACATAGATGTCGTTCTCGCCGCCGCCCGAAATGAACTGCTTGGAGCCGGTGACGACATAATGATCGCCCTCGCGAACGGCGCGTGTCTTGAGCGCCGCAGCGTCGGACCCCGACCCCGCCTCTGTCAGGCAGTAACTCGCCATGCGGGCCATCGGGATCATGTCAGGCAGATATTTGTCCTTAAGCGCCTGACTGCCGAAGCGGTCTATCATCCACGCGCCCATATTGTGGATGGAAATGAAGGCGCTGGTCGAAGGGCAGCCATAGGCCATTGCCTCCATGATGAGTGCAGCCTCCAGCCGGCCCAGCCCGATGCCGCCCGCCTCCTCCGACACGTAGATGCCGCCGAAGCCCAGTTCCGCCGCCGCGCGGATCGTATCGCGGGGGAAGATGTGCTTCTCGTCCCATTCGGCCGCATGGGGCGTGATCGCGTCAGCGGTGAAGCGGCGCGCAAGCTCCTGAATTTCGCGTTGATCGTCGGTGAGGTCGAACTGTGTCATGTCCTGATCCTAAAAGGCGCGTGTGCGGGCGGGTAAGCCACGCCCACGCGCCCAAGTCCAGCCGGCGTCCTTCCAGAAACCGCCGGCGTCGCGCGAAGCATGTCGCCTTCGCGGACCCATCAGCCCATGGTCGGGATGACGAAAGCATTGGCCGCGTCGCCCACGCCGCCATCGGGCCAGCGCTGCGTGATCGTCTTGACCTTGGTCCAGAATTTGACGCCTTCCATGCCATGCTGGTTGGTATCGCCGAAAGCCGACCGCTTCCAGCCGCCGAACGTGTGATAGGCGACCGGCACCGGGATCGGCACGTTGATGCCGACCATGCCGACATTGACGCGGGCGGCGAATTCGCGCGCGGCGTGGCCGTTGCGGGTGAAGATGGCGACGCCATTGCCATATTGGTGCTGGCTGGGCAGCGCGAGCGCTTCCTCGAAGCTGTCGGCGCGGACCATCTGGAGCACCGGGCCGAAAATCTCCTCCTGGTAGGAGCGCATGGTCGGCTTCACATGATCGAACAGGGTCGGGCCGACGAAGAAGCCTTGCTCATGGCCCTGGAGCGTGAAGCCCCGCCCATCGACCACCAGTTCCGCGCCTTCATCGACGCCCATCTGGATGTAGCTTTCGATCTTCGCCTTGTGCGCGGCGGTGACGACCGGACCGTAATGCGCATCGGGATCGGTGGAGACGCCGACACGCAACGCCTCGATCGCGGGGATCAGCTTTTCGCGGAGCGCGGCCGCCGTCTTCTCGCCCACCGGCGTGACGACGGGGAGCGCCATGCAACGCTCGCCCGCCGAACCGAAGGCCGCGCCGGACAGATCGTTCACCACCTGGTCGAGGTCGGCGTCGGGCATGACGATGCCGTGATTCTTGGCGCCGCCCATCGCCTGCACGCGCTTGCCGTTGTCGACGCCGCGCTTGTAGACATAATGGGCGATGTCGGACGAACCGACGAAGCTGATCGCGCCGATGTCGGGATGGTCGAGGATGGCGTCGACCATTTCCTTGTCGCCCTGCACCACCTGAAGGATGCCGTCGGGCAGGCCGGCTTCGCTGAACAGTTCGGCCAGGCGCACGGGCACCGACGGGTCGCGCTCGGAGGGTTTGAGGATGAAGGCGTTGCCGGTCGCGATCGCCACGCCCGACATCCACAGCGGGATCATGCCGGGGAAGTTGAACGGGGTGATCCCCGCGCCGATGCCAATCGGCTGGCGGAAGCTGTAGACGTCGATCCCCGGCCCGGCGCCCTGCGTATATTCGCCCTTGAGCACATGAGGGATGCCGCAGCAGAATTCGATGACTTCCAGGCCGCGCTGGATATCGCCCTTCGCGTCGGCGATCACCTTGCCATGCTCGCTGGAGAGGAGATGGGCAAGGTCGTCCATATTCTTTTCGACCAGCGCCTTGAAGGCGAACATGACGCGGGCGCGGCGCTGCGGGTTGACTGCCGCCCAGGCGGGCTGCGCCGCCTTCGCCGCGTCCACCGCCCGGTCGAGCAAGGCCCGGTCGCCCAGCGCCACGCGCGCCTGCACGCCGCCATTGTTGGGATCGAACACGTCGCTGAACCGCGTCGGCGCAGGCACATCCGCAAAGGCCAGCTTGTGGGCAATGTCACGCATGACAGACTCTCTCCTAAGGTTGCGCATCTTGTAAGAGAGGCATATTTGCTTGGAAACATGTATTTTGGCAGGTGAAGGCTGCATTTTTGCACGATGGATCAAATCGTCGACTGGGATGACGTCCGGCTGTTTCTGGCGGTGGCGCGGGCGCGCAAGATTCATGCGGCCGCCAGGCTGCTGACGATCGACCCAACCACGGTCACGCGGCGGCTGAACCGGCTCGAGCAAAGGCTGGGCGCCCGGCTGTTCGACGTGCATCCGGGTGGCCGCGTCCTGTCCGAACAGGGGACGGCGCTGCTGCGCCATGCAGAGCGCGTGGAAAGCGCGATCCTCTCGGCGGTCGAAGACATTGCCGGCCAGGCGCATATGCTGACCGGCCATGTGCGGTTGTCGGTGGCGGAGGGATTTGGCACCTGGGTTCTGGCCCCGGGCCTGGCCGCTTTCAGCGCCCGCTATCCCGGCTTGCGACTGGACCTCGTCACCGCATCCGGCTTCCTCAACCCCTCCAAGCGCGAGGCCGACATGGCGGTGATGCTGGCCCGGCCGCCGAAGGGACGATCGTCGGTGCAGCGTCTTGGCGATTACCGCCTGCACCTCTATGCCGCGCCGGCCTATCTCGACAAAGCCGGCTCACCGGAACAAGCGGCCGACCTCAGCCGCCACATGCTTGTGGGCTATGTCCCCGACTTCATCTTCTCGCCCGAGCTTGACTATCTGAACGAAGTTCATGCCGGGCTGGAAGCGCATCTGCGCGCGACCAGCATCAACATGCAGCATGGCATGATCGCGCAGGGTGCGGGGATCGGCGTGCTGCCCGACTTCATGGCCGAGGCCGATCGCCGCCTCGTCCAGTTGCTGCCGGAGGTGGTGGAGATCAGGCGGAGCTTCTGGCTGGTCATCCACGAGGATCTGCGCACCTCGCCGCGCGTGGATGCCGTCGCGACCTGGTTGCGCGAGCGGGTGAACGGCATCCGGGCGGGGTGACGATCCGTATCGGCCACCGCTGACGGCCCTAGAAACTCGCGGTCAGATTGAAGGAGGTGTAGCGCGTCCATTTGCGCGCGAGGGCATTGGGCGCCTCTTGCAGAAAGCGGCCCTTGGCTAGCAGCAGTCCGTCGAATTCGAAACGCAGCCGGGCCGGGATGATCCAGGTGCGCAGCCGGCCTTCCAGTTGATGGCCGGCGAAACGGCCCGATCGACCCGACCCGTCGCGCACGCCCTTGGTGGAGAAGGCATCGGTGCGCGAATCGAGCCACATGGCGCGATAGACGGCGAAAGCGTCCCATCGCTTGCCCGGCGTCACTTCCACCCGCAGGCCGGGCGTCAGGATGTTGGCGCGCGCGACGGCATTATAGAGGCCGGCCGGCGCGAGATCGGCGCGGCGCATCCCGAACAGCGTGTCGAACCGCCCGTAGCGGCCCCCCGCACGGTCACCGCTGGCGCGATCGAACTCGACCGAAAGGCGGGGTTTCCACGGCGCGGCGAAGGTGAAGCCGGCGTCGGCATGGATGAAGTTCGCCGCGACGGTCTGGCGCGGGGCGGACGCCGCCAGTGAGGTGCTGACATGGCCGGTCTGATAGAAAGCCTCCACCTCATAGTCGAACCTGCCCGTGGCCGGATCCTTGATCAGGCGGCCGCCGAACGTATCGAGCGAGCGATCGCGCGTCGGCCGTCCGGGCGCGTCGCGCTCGCCCAGATGGAAATAGCTGAACTCCAGCATCGCGGGGCCGATGGCCTTCGCCTTGGCAAGGATGCCGCCCCACAGCACGAGGTCGAAGCTTTCGCGATCGACCGCCACTTTCTGGTCGCGCACCGCGTCGGGCGCGTCGGGACGGCGCATCTGCGGCAGGGTGTAGATAAGCAGCAGCGAGGTACCGCCCGGCGCAGTCACATCGGCGCGCAGGCCAGTGTAGCCATTGGTGGTGTTGCGATAGTCGTCCGCCGCGACAAGGCGGCGGGAGCCGAGGTTGAGCGTCATGCGCCCGGCGGTCAGCGTCAGCTTGCTGCCCCGGCCCAGCGGTTCGGCGATGTCGGCGGCGACATAGGCCTGCACCAGTTCGAGCGCGTTGACTTCATTGGTGGAAATGGGTGTGCCCGGATCGGCCCCGTAGGCGCGGCTATCGAATATCTCCGCGCCCAGCCGAACCGGCCCGGATCGATATTCGCCGAGCAATTGCGTGCGGGCGTTGAACAGGCTGTCCGTGGAATCGAAGCCGGCACGCGGCTGGCCTTCAATCTCCTCGAAGCGGAGGCGGACGCTGCCACTGAGGGCGAAGCCGTCCTTCGCCAGCGCGGTTGCAGCCGGGCAGAGGGTGAGCAGCAAGATGCCAAGTGCAAGGCGGGGGCAGAGAGACATAGATATGGCTGTTTCCACGAATCAGATCACATGATATATATGTATCATGGCAACGTCCGACACTAGCCCCTGGCTCGCCCTTCTGCACCAGTTGCCGACGAAGCCGCCCTATTTGCGTGTCAAAATATGGCGGCGGTTGCAGGCGCTGGGCGCGGTGCCTCTCAAAAACGCCGTGCATGTCCTGCCGCGATCCGAGGAGGCCGAGGCCGAGTTCCGAACGCTGCTGGACGAGATCGGGGCAGGCGGCGGCGAAGCCATCCTGATCGAGGCCGGATTGCTGGCCGGGCAGTCGGATGCCGAGGTGCGCGCCCTGTTCGATGCGGCGCGTGACGCCGACTATCAGGATGTCGTCCATGCGTGCCGCCGCCTGCTGGATACCGGGCCGGCGAGCGGCGCCGACATCGCCCGGCTGCAAAAGCGGATGGCGGAGATCGTGCGGCTGGACTTCTTCGGCGCGCATGGGCGGCAGGAAGCCGAAGCCGCGCTGGTCGATCTGGACCGCCAGCGCTACGCGCATCCCGACGTCGGGCGGACGCAGCCTGCTGAACCCGTCCCGCCGACCGACCTTCTGAACCGCGTCTGGGTCACGCGCAGCGGCGTGCATGTCGATCGCATCGCCTGCGCCTGGCTGATCCGGCGGTTTATCGATCCGCAGGCGCGGTTCCGCTTCGTCGATAGCCGCCATCATGTGCCGCAGGACGGCGAACTGCGCTTCGACATGGTGGACGCCGAGTTCACGCATGAGGGCGACCGGTGCAGTTTCGAGACGCTGCTGCTGCGCGCCGGGCTGACCGGCGACGCCGGGCTCACCGCGATCGGAGAGATCATTCACGATCTCGACATCGCCGACGGCAAGTTCAACCGCCCCGAAACTGCCGGGGTCGGTGCGATGCTATCGGGCATATGCGCATCGATCGACGACGACCTCCAACGCATCGCCGCGGCAAGCGCAGCGTTCGACCAATTTCACGCTTTCTTCGGGAAAGGGGACCGATGACCGACAGGGAGAACACCGACCATGGCATCACGATGGCGGAAGCCACCCGCGTCTGGGCGCGGATCGCGGCGCTCAGTTTCGGCGGGCCGGCGGGCCAGATCGCGGTCATGCACCGCATCCTGGTGGAGGAGAAGCGCTGGATCGGCGAGGAACGGTTCCTGCATGCGCTCAACTATTGCATGCTGCTGCCCGGCCCGGAAGCGCAGCAGCTGGCCGTCTATATCGGCTGGCTGCTGCATCGCACGAAAGGCGGTCTGATCGCCGGCACGCTGTTCGTGCTGCCGGGATTCCTCGCGATCCTGGCGCTCAGCTATGTCTATGTGCTGCTGGGCCGGGCACCTCTTGTCGAAGGCCTGTTCTTCGGTCTCAAGGCGGCGGTGCTCGCGGTGGTGGTGCAGGCGGTGGTGCGCATCGGATCGCGCACCCTGCGCAACGCCGCGCTACGCGGGATCGCGGCGGCGGCCTTCGTCGCCATCTTCTTCCTTGATGCCCCCTTCCCGCTGATCGTGCTGGGCGCTGGCGTGATCGGCTATGTCGCGGGCCGAAAGGGGCTGGAGCAGTTCAGGGGCGGCGGCGGCCACAGTGCGAGCGGCGGTGCGATCGTCCATGACCGCGACACCGCGCTCGGCGAAGCGCTGCCCGCACACGCCCGGCCCGACCTGCGCTGGTCGCTGCGCATCTGCGCGATCCTGCTGCTCTTGTGGCTGGGTCCGGTTCTCGCGCTGTTCCTGGCGCTGGGGCCGGATCATGTGTTCGTGCGCATCGCCGGCTTCTTCAGCCAGATGGCGGTCGTCACCTTCGGCGGAGCCTATGCGGTGCTCGCCTATGTCGTGCAGGAAGCAGTGGGGACGTTCGGCTGGCTGCGCCCGGGGGAGATGCTGGACGGGCTGGGCATGGCGGAAACGACGCCGGGCCCGCTCATCATGGTGACGCAGTTCGTCGGCTTTCTGGCCGCCTATCGCGATGCCGGGGTGCTGGTTCCGCTGGTGGCGGCGACTTTCGGAGCAGTGCTGACCACATGGGTCACGTTCGTTCCCTGCTTCCTGTGGATCTTCGCCGGCGCGCCCTTCATCGAGCGGCTGCGCGGCAACAAGGCGCTGGCGGCAGCGCTGACGGCGATCACGGCGGCCGTCGTGGGCGTGATCCTGAACCTCGCGCTATGGTTCGCCATCCACACCCTGTTCAAGGAGGTGAGGCTGGTCTCGACGCCTACCGGCGCTCTGGATGTGCCGGTGCTCTCGTCGCTCGACGTAACGGCCTTTGTGCTCGCCGTGGGGGCGCTGATCGCGGTGCTGCGGTTCAAGGCGGGCGTGCTGCCGGTGCTGGGCGTCTGCGCAATGCTGGGTGCGGCCTGCACTTTGCTGTGAGTTTGGCGGCAATGCAGCGGGCGTGGCCGTGGGGCGGATCGGGTCGGGGGCGTGGGAGGGGATGCCTCGATGTGCTGATCGGGCCGGTTGTGTTGTCGCTGTGATGGATGGTGCGGCCGGCGGCCTGCCGATCGCGTCCGGCCCAATAGCGTTTGGCGGTGGGTTGTTGCGTGATCGATATATGGTTGCGGGGACAGGATTTGAACCTGTGACCTTCAGGTTATGAGCCTGACGAGCTACCGGACTGCTCCACCCCGCGGCACCG
>Ga0233425_10003617_pt1 | contig 27676 bp, 23 predicted proteins | sample Watercolumn_Towu_2_FD_181712 | JGI IMG/M metagenome (GOLD analysis project Ga0233425, IMG submission 181712) | Freshwater microbial communities from Lake Towuti, South Sulawesi, Indonesia - Watercolumn_Towuti2014_140_MG | ecosystem: Environmental > Aquatic > Freshwater > Lake | place...
CGAGGGCGGTGACCGGGCGACCGCCGATGATGCCGAGTCGCATATACGCGGGCTGGCGAGGCGGCTGCCGGCCAACCGCCAGATCGACCGGCTGCTGGAGGCGGCGCACATGAAGTCGCCCGCGGGGGCACGGCTCGCACAGCTGTACCTCGAGCGGGCGTACTGCCTCTACCGCGAAGACTACATGCGTGTGAAGACGCTCGACGCCGAGATCGAGGGCATCGAGCCCGGGCCCGGCTAAGCTGTCGCCGGTCGCTTCGTGCGACCAGGCGTCGCCACTCAGGCGGGCGAGCAGAACGCCGCGGACAACTGAGCGGGCGAGATGTTCGCGCCGCTTGCCACCAGCACGACGCGTTTGCCCTTGAGGCGGTCGCGGATGTCGATCGCAGCCGCCAGGGGGGCTGCGCCGGCGCCTTCGACCAGCGTGTGCGCCTCGACCGCGTAGGTCCGGATAGCACGCAGGATCGCGTCCTCGTCGACCGTGACGAAGTCGGACAGCAGCCGTCGCAAGATAGCCTGCGGTAGCTCGTAACCGGAGGACGTTGCCAGCCCCTCGGCCTGGGTCCGCATCGGAGCGGTGCGTATCGCGCCTTCCTTCCACGATAGATAGGCCGCAGGGGCGGCCGACGGCCCGACGCCGATCACCTTTGTCGCCGGCGAAACCGCCTGTGCAACGATGCACGCGCCGCACGCCCCGCTTCCAGCGCCGACCGGCACCAGGATGAAATCGACCCCGGCCAGGTCCTCGAAGACCTCCAGCGAGTAGGTGGCGACCCCTGCAATCAGCAGCGGCTCGTTGGCGGCGTCGACGTACCGCATCCCGTGCTCGCGGCTGAGGCCGATCGCATGCTCCCGGCTGACGTCGTAGTGTGAGCCGTGGAACACCACACGGGCGCCGAGGTCGCGGATCGACTGGACCTTCGCCGGGTTGGCGCCTTCTGGCACGACGATCGTGGCAGTGGCCCCGAACGTGCGGGCCGCGAAGCTGATCGACTGTCCGTGGTTTCCCGATGAGGCGGTCACAAGCCCTCTCTTGCGCTCCTCAGCAGTCAGTCGTGACACCAGGTTCAGCCCGCCCCGCACCTTGAAGACGTTGAGCACCTGCAGGTTTTCGTGCTTGACCCAGACGTCGGCGCCGATCAGCCTGCTGAGGCCAGGGTAGTGGCGCAACGGCGTGCGAAGCACGTGGCCCCCGATGACCCTGCGCGCGTCGACCACGTCCGAGAAGGCCGGTGATTCAGTCACGCTGTATACTCGGACTCTTGAGCATTGACGACCGCTCAGCGGGCGGTGCTACGTACTCGCCCGCAGCTGCCTCTCCCACTTCCCCCGCCGCCCCTAGCCAGGCCCCGACGAGCACCGCGACGCGGGTCGCGCCTGCGGCGCCTCGCACCGGTGTGGTGCAACGCACGTTCGAGTCATTATCGCTGCCGGACTACCGGTTGTTCTGGCTGGGCACCCTGCTGAGCATGGGCGCGACCCAGATGAACATGATGACCGGCGGCATCCTCGTCTACGACATCCAGAACTCCCGGATCATCGCCGGCATCGTCGGCATGTCGTGGGCTCCGACGATGCTCCTCTTCTCGCTGTTCGGCGGGGTCGCCGCCGACCGCTTCGACCGCCGCCTGATCATCCAGATCGCCCAGAGCGTCGGCCTTGTGGTCGCGCTCGCCCTCGGATTCCTCGTCCTGACCGACGCCATCCGCTGGTACCACCTGCTGTTCGGCGGGCTCATCCAGGGGGCGATGTTCGCCTTCCTCGCGCCGGCCCGGCAAACGGCCATCCCCAGGCTGGTCGGCCGCGACCAACTCCCCAACGCGGTCGCCCTCAACTCGGCGGGAATGAGCCTGATGTCGGTGGCGGCGCCTGCGATCGGCGGCGTCCTCTACGAGGTGATCACTCCAGCCGGCGTTTACTTCCTGATCGGGGCGATGTACCTGGGATCGGTCTTCCTGACCGGCATGCTGCCGTCGATGAAGCCGAAGGAAGGCAAGCGAAGAGCGGTCCTGGCCGACATCCAGATTGGCTTCGGATACATCGGCCGGACGCCGATCGTCTTCTGGCTGATCCTGCAGGGCGCAGTAACGGCCTTGCTCTCGTTCCCCTTCAGAACGCTCCTGCCGGTGTACGCAAAGGATGTCTACCACGCATCTCCCAGCAACGTCGGGGTATTGATGGCGGTGCTCGGCGTCGGGGCGCTGGTCGGCACACTCTTCATGGCGAACCTGCGGCGGGGCCAGCGGCGCGGACTGGTCGTCCTGACATCATCCGTTCTGACCGGCTTCGCGCTCGGCTGGGCGGCGGGCATCCCGGTCCTGTATGCCGGCTTCGTCGCGATGGCCGTGATCGGCCTGGGCGACGCGGCCCGGATGGCCCTCGGTCAGTCGCTGGTGCTCGAGGCGTCCGACGACGAGTACCGGGGCCGGGTCATGAGCATCTACATGATGACCTGGGGCCTGATGCCGCTGGGCGTCCTGCCCCTCAGCGCAGGCTTCAACCTGCTCGGCCCACAGCTTGCGCTCGGCGTGATGGCCGGATTGATGCTCACCGCCTCGATGGCGTTCTTCGTCCAGCCGAGGTTGCGCGGACTGCGCTAGCCGCCTGGAACGGCCGAGTCGCTAGTTCAGCGACATCACCGCCTCGAGACCCGCTGGCAGCTTTCGATCCAGCTTGAAGGTCGATCCGGTGCCGGGCGAGGCCTCGACCGCCACCGTGCCGCCCGCCGTGAGCCTCGTGGCGAGGAAGTCGTTCGTTGCCGTACCGAGCGCGTAGGTGCCGTCGGACTGCTTCTGGTGCAGCCAGAAGGTGATCTCGGCGGTCTCGTTCTTTTCGAGCAGGTAGTCGCCGTCGTTGTCACCCTTGAATGAGACCGTCCACTCGGCGGCCGCAACATGCTTGCTGGCGGTCGTGAACGAGATGACCGTAGGAGCTTTCAGGCCGCTGGCGTCGGGGTCGGTACCGGTGTCATTCACGGTGTAGGTCGGAGTCAGGTCGACCGGGGTGCCGTCGACCGCGAGCGTCATCGTGAAGATCACCTGAACGGCGCCCGTTGTGCTTGCGACGGTACCCGTCTTGACGACGATCGAGCCATTCGGGTGCAACGTCCCCCTGGTCTCTTCGAACCCGGCATAGGCGGTCTCCTGGCTCTTCTGGGCCGAGAAGACGCCGACCGAGACGATCGTGAACGCAAAAACCGACGCCACGATCACCAAGGCGATCAGAATAATCGCGGTCTCCAGGCCTGTGATTCCCCTCTGTACGCGCATCCTCGTCTCGCTTACTTGAGTCGCCGTCCTGAGTCGACGGGACCTGCCATGCCAGAAGTGGAGGACAGTTCCGCTGCTTACGCTGCGCTCCCGGTATCCTCTGCACGAAATTCTGCCGGGTGCGCCGTGGCCTGCGATGCGGTGTCTACTCGGACGTTCTATGCGCCGTGGTCCTGCGTGCTAGCCCCAATGAGCGAGACAGGAACGACACCGTGCCGGCAGGGAGACCGATGTCCCGAAAGAGGGCGCTGGTATGCCGATAAGGGTCCTGCCTCCTGACCTGTCGGCTCGCATAGCCGCCGGCGAGGTGATCGAACGGCCGGCGTCGGTCGTCAAAGAGCTCGTCGAGAACGCGCTCGACGCCGGGGCGACGCGCGTCACGGTCGAGGTGGCCGACGGGGGCCGGGGTCTGGTCAGGGTCGTGGACAACGGTGGGGGAATCGCGCCCGATGAGGTGACGGTTGCGTTCAAACGGTTCGCAACCAGCAAGATCGACGCCCGGTCGGACCTGGCGGGGATCACGACCCTGGGGTTCCGCGGGGAGGCGCTCCCGAGCATAGCGTCTGTGGCGAAGGTCGAGCTGACGACCGCTCAGAGCGCGGGCGTGTCCGGCACAAGCGGTCACGTCGAGGGCGGGCAGGTCGGGAGCGGGCAAGGTGTGCGGGCCAACGTAGAGTTCGGTGGCCCCGTGCGAGTCGTGCCGGCGGGTGTGCCGGCGGGGACGACCGTGACGGTCGGCGACGTTTTCCGGAACACGCCGGCGCGCCTGAAGTTCCTCGGCTCGGCGGCGACTGAGCTCGCGCGCGCCCACCACGTAGTCGTTACGTACGCTCTCACGAGGCCGGAAGTGGCGTTCTCGTTCAGCGCGGACGGCAAGCTGAAGTTCTCGACGGCGGGACGCGGCGATCTCGTCGAGGCCGTGGCAGGCGTCTATGGCTGGCACGTCGCAATGCTTATGGTGCCCGTCCAGCCGCCCAGCCTGCTCGCGCCGACGCAGCAGGAGTTCGTGGTCGCCGGCCTTGTGGGCGCGCCCTCGCTCACACGCGGGAACCGTAGCTACACCACGATCTCGGTCAACGGCCGTTGGGTGGAAAGCCGCCGCCTGTCGTTCGCGGTGGAGCAGGCGTACCACGGGTTCCTGGCCGAGCGAAGGTTCCCGGTGGCCGTCCTGCGGCTCACGGTGCCGTACGGCGACGTCGACGTCAACGTGCACCCCGCAAAGACTGAGGTCAGGTTCCTGCGCGAGCAGGTGGTCTTCGCCGAGGTGCAGCGAGCGGTGCGGGCGGCGCTGGTCGAGCACGCCCCGGTCCCGCACGTCGGGCAGGGCGCTGCGCCGTTCGGGCCGGGAGGGTCGCGCGCGGCCGGAGGGTACGCTGCCAGGTCGCCCGGCGGAGAGGCGGCCAGGGCTGCGCCCGCGTGGCCGGAACATCCGCTGTGGCCGGCCGACGTGATGCCGGGCCCCGTGCTCCCGACCACACGCCTGCCGGCCGGGCCGGACGGCGAACAACCGGCGTTCGCGGCCGCAGGCGTCGGGCCGACCCCCAGGCGCTCGCTGCCCGTACTGCGGGTCATCGGGCAGGCGCACGACGCCTACATCGTCGCCGAGGGACCGAACGGCGTGTACCTCATCGACCAGCACGCGGCGCACGAGCGGGTCGTGTTTGAGGAGATCCGCGAGCGGCTGGGGCGGCCGTCGGAGGGCGGGCAGCGCGTGCTGGCCCCCGAGTCTGTGCAGCTGCTGCCCCAGCACGAGCGAGTGCTCGACGTACACGGCGCTCTGCTGGCCGAAGCCGGATTCGAGGTCGAGCCGTTTGGTCAGCACACCGCGCTCGTCCGAGCCGTGCCGCGCGTACTGCCGCAAGGATCAGGGGCTGAGGCCCTGGTCAGATTACTCGACTCGCTTGCCGACGGCTCAGGCACCGGCGTCTGGCGGGAGCGCGTCCTTGCGACGCTGGCCTGCCACGCCGCGGTGCGGGCGGGCCGCCGGATGACCGTTGAGGAGAGCCAGGAGCTGGTCCGGCGGCTCGAGACGGTCGAACAGCCGCACACGTGCCCGCACGGGCGGCCGATCATGATCTACCTGAGCGTGTCGGCGCTGGAGCGCGACTTCAGCCGGCGTTAGGCTTGCTTGCGGGCCCGTCCGGGTCGTGTAGTCTGTTGATGACCGACTGGTCGGTCGGTCGACGAAGGCGGGCCACATCTGACCGAACAGAAGGAATCGACACGCGAACGCATCCTCGAAGCGGCCGAGGCGGTGTTCGCCGACAAGGGATATTACGGCGCCCTCGTGGACGAGGTCGCCGGGGCGACCGCACTGTCCAAGGGCGGCATCTACTTCCACTTTCCGAGCAAGGAAAGTCTGTTTTTTGCGGTCCTCGATCGCCTGGCCGACCGCCTGATCGCCAGGGTCGAGCGGGAATCCGCCGGTGACGCTCCGGCCCTCGAACGGGCCGAGGCCGCGCTCAACACAGTGTTCTCGGCGTTGACCAGGCGCCGCAGGCTGGCCCGGCTCCTGCTCGTGCAGGGCTACAGCATGGGTAACGCCTTCGAGCGCAAGCGCGGCGAGCTGTTTGGCAGGTTAGCCGGGGTGGTCAAGTCACGGCTGGACGAGGCCGTCGCCCTCCGCGAGATCGGCCCGCTCGACACGTCCGTCGCCTCCCAAATCTGGCTCGGCGCGATCAACGAGCTGCTAATACGCTGGCTTTATACCGGCCAGCCATCGCCCGCCGCGGCCGCTTCGCTGCTGCGCGCCGTGCTTATCGAGGGTACGTGGGCCGCGGGCGCGTCTGCGAGGCACGCCGTCGGAGGGCGCGCGTGACGACCGGCAGAGCAGGTGCCGCGGTCCGCGCGAACCCGATCACACGGGCCGGCATCTTTCTCGAGGCGATCAAGTTCGAGCACTCGGTCTTCGCCTTGCCGTTCGCGGTTATGGCGGCTTTTCTCGTCTTCGAGGGTGTTCCCCCGGGCGGGCCGCTCGCCTGGGTGGTCGTGGCGATGGTCGGGGCAAGGACGTTCGGAATGGCCGCGAACCGGCTCATCGACGCCGAGATCGACGCCCGCAATCCCCGCACACAGCGGCGGGCACTCCCGGCCGGCCTCCTACGCCGGCGCGATGTCGTCGTGTTCATGCTCGTCGCTGCGACCGTGTTCGGGCTCGCGGTGTCACGTCTCGACCCGCTCGCGTGGCCTCTGTCGCCGATTGTCATCGTTGTGCTGGCCGCCTATCCGTACCTGAAGCGCTTCACGTGGCTGTCGCACCTGGGGCTGGGTGTCGTTTACTTGATCGTCCCGCCCGCGACCGCCATCGCCCTGACCGGCGAGTTGCCGGCCTGGACGATACTTTTCGGCTTCGCCGGCATGACCTGGGTCGCCGGCTTCGACGTCATCTACGCCACCGCCGACGTCGCCGTCGACCGCGCCCAGGGGCTCCACTCGCTGCCCGCCCGCTTCGGCATCGCCCCCGCCCTCTGGGTGTCGCGCGCCTTCCACGCGTCCGCGGCGTGTCTCCTCGCCGCCGCAGGCGTCACGCTCGGCGCCGGCCCGGTCTACTACGCGGGCGTCGCCGTCGTCGCCGGCCTGCTCGCCTACGAGCAGCGCCTCGTCTCGCCGGGCGACCTCTCCCGCCTGAACGCCGCCTTCTTCACGATGAACGGCGTGATCGCGGTCGTGTTCGCGACCTTCGCGTGTATCGACGCAGCGCTCGTCTGACGATGGGCAGGTACGTCCTCGGCGTGTCGGGCGGCAGCGGGGCGCCATACATGCGCCGCGTGCTCGAGGGACTGCTATCGGCGGGCCATGAGGTGCACGCGGTGTTCTCAGAGGCGGGCCGGAAGGTATGCGCCATCGAAACCGGACTGCGCCTGACAGGCGACCCCGTGGCCGACGAGCGCGCAATAGTTGCGTGGCTCACCCCGGTTCCCATCGCCGGCAGCCTTCGGCTTTACAGGCTCGACGACTTTGAGGCTCCCGTCGCAAGCGGTTCGTTCAAGACCGACGGCATGGCGGTCGTCCCGTGCTCGGTCGTCGCGCTTGGCCGGATCGCGCAGGGGACTGGCACAAACCTGCTGGAGCGCGCAGCCGATGTCACGGTAAAGGAGCGGAGGCGGCTCGTACTGGTCCCAAGAGAGACTCCGCTCAGCCTGATCCACCTCCGCAACATGGTGGCGGCGGCCGAAGCCGGCATCGAGATCGTCCCCGCGATGCCCGGCTTCTATCACAACCCCCGCACCGTGCAGGATCTGGTCGACTCGGTCGCCGGGCGCGTGCTCGACCGCCTGGGCGTCGAGGCCGGTTTCCTGAAACGTTGGACCGGACCGCTGCCGCCGGAGTTCGCGGGCCGGGAGGACCGCTAGTGCCGTACGACGACCTCCAGTCGTTCCTGCGGGCGCTGGAACGCACGGGCGAACTGCGAAGGGTGACGGCTCAGGTCGATCCGGAGCTCGAGATCACCGAGATCGTAACCCGGACCGTGCGAAGAGAGGGGCCGGCCCTGCTGTTCGAGAACGTCGCAGGTTCGCGCTATCCGCTCGCGATCAACATCCTCGGGAGCCCGCGGCGGGTCGAGATGGCGCTGGGAATGCACCCCGAGGAGCTGGGCGAGGCGATCCGGCGCCTGGTGGAGTGTATGAATCCACCGAGCCTCAAGGCACTGTGGTCGGAACGCAGGACAGTCCGGCGTCTGGCGAAGATCAGGCCACTCGTACGCCGCCGTGCCCCGGTCCAGGAGGTGACCGAACGCCTCGACGACCGCGCGTCGCCCGGCCTCGACGCCCTGCCGGCGCTCAAGTGCTGGCCTGACGACGGCGGCAGGTTCGTCACCCTCGGGCTGTGCATCAGCCGGGACCCGGAGGGCGGGCGCGGCAACATGGGCATATACCGCATGCAGGTGTATGACCGGCGGACGACCGGGATGCATATGCAGGTGCAGAAGGGCGGTGGGTTCCACCACTACAACGCCGAGCGCCGGGGCGAACCGCTCGAAATGGCGGTTGCGCTCGGCGGCGATCCAGCGCTGACGATTGCGGCGGTGATGGCGTTGCCAGAAGGCATCGACGAGGTGGGGTTCAGCGGAGTGCTGCGGGGAAGGCGGACCCCGGTGGCCCGGGCGAAGACGCTGTCGCTGCGGGTGCCGGCCAACGCAGAGTTCATCCTCGAAGGAGTCGTGCCTGCGAACGTGCGCCAGACCGAAGGGCCGTTCGGCGACCACTTCGGTCACTACTCGGATGCTTCGGAGTTCCCGGTGTTTCAGGTGCGCGCAATTACCCACCGCCGCAACCCGGTCTACCCGGCCGCAGTCGTGGGTCGGCCCCCGCAGGAGGACCGCTACATTGGCGATGCGACGCAGCTCGCCCTGCGCCCGCTCGCACGCCTGACCCACCCGGAGCTCCGGGACATGTGGGCCTACTACGAATCGGGCTTTCACCACCTGCTGGTGGCGGCCGTTCGCACCCGCTACGTACGAGAGCCGTACAAGACCGCGGTGGGCCTCCTCGGCGAGGGACAGCTGTCGCTCACCAAGTGCCTGGTCCTGGTCGACGAGGGCGTCGACCCGCGCAACCCGTCGGCGGTGCTCGCGCAGATACGGGCCAACTTCGACCCGCGCGAAGACTTCCTTTTGATCGCCCGCACCGCTGCGGACACGCTGGACTTTACCGGGGAGAAGCTGCACCACGGCAGCAAGATGGTGATCGACGCGACACGGGGGAGCGTGCAAGGCAACGCGCCGCCCCTGTCGCCCCCGATCGAAACGGGCCCGGCGCTCGGAGCCCAGCTGAAGAAGCTGGCGCCCGGGATGGTGAGATACCGCCTCGCCGGCGGCGCCCTGATGGTGGTTCAGGTGAACGGGGAGGGCCGGCAGGCGCTGGAACGGCTGGTGTCGGCGCCTGGCCTGGCAAACGTCAAGGTGATCGCCGTCGTGTCCGAGGACGCAGACATTGGCAACGACGTCGACCTGATCTGGGGCATCTTCACCCGCTTCGACCCTGCGCGCGACGTAGTGTTCGCACGGTCCGAGTTCCGGGGCATCGCGCCTTCCTATTCCGGGCCGATGGGTATCGACGCAACGTTCAAGCGGGGATATCCGGCGCCTCTGGTCATGAGCCCGGAGGTTGTCGAGAGGGTGGACCGCAGATGGCACGAGTACTGGAAGTAGACGGCATCGAATTCCAGGACGGGACGCTCGTTCCGGTCTGGGAGAAAGTGCAGGCCGGAGAGCGGCTATCGCTTGCCGACGGCGTCGCCATGTTCGGGTCGGACGACTTTCCTGCGCTGGGCAGGATGGCGGACTTCGCCAAACGAAGGGTGTCCGGGGACAGGGTCTACTTCGTGCTCAACCGCCACATTAACCCCACGAACATCTGCGTGCTGTCGTGCAGGTTCTGCGACTTCGCAAGGAAGCCCGGCCAGGCCGACGCCTACGAGATGACGGTCGAAGACGTGCTCGCCCAGATGGACAACGAGATCCGAGAGGTGCACATCGTAGGCGGGCATCACCCGACCTGGCGGTTCGAGTACTTCGAAGACATGGTCAGGCAGATACACCTCAAGTTCCCCCATGTGCAGATCAAGGCGTTCACCGCCGCCGAGATCGACTACTTCTGGCGGCGCTGGAAGATCGAGCCCGAGGAGTCCCTGTCCCGCCTCAAGGCCGCCGGCCTGGCCTCGATGCCAGGCGGAGGAGCCGAGGTCTTCTCGGACCGCATTCACCGTGAGCTGCTCCCCGGCAAGGCCAACGCCCGGCGCTGGGGCGAGATCCATCGCGTGGCGCACGCGATGGGGATCAAGTCGAACTGCACGATTCTCTACGGCCACATCGAGACGTTCGAGGAGCGCGTGTCGCACCTGATCCAGCTGCGCGAAATCCAGGACGACACTGGCGGCTTCCTTGCGTTCATCCCGCTCGAATACCAGGTCGGCATTACGAAGATCGTGCCGAGGCACACGCCGCCGATGGACGACTTGAAGATGATCGCCGTCGCCCGCCTGATGCTCGACAACATCCCGCACGTGAAGTCCTACTGGGTGATGCTGGGCGAGGCGACCGCGTCGCTGGGCCTCAACTTCGGCGCCGACGACCTCGACGGTACCATCGGCAAGGAGCGAATCGCCCACGCCGCGCTGGCAGATTCGCCGGCCGGGCTGGCACGCCAGAAGATGGCCCGGCTGATCAAGGACGCGGGGCGGGTCCCGATCGAGCGCGACGCCCTGTACAACGTAGTCGGGGCCGAGGCTGGCGTCCGATGCTGAGGGTGGCCCGCATGCCGTATCTGAACTCAGACGTCTTCTATCACTCGTGGCCGGCCGGAGTGTTCGAGCTGAGGCCCCTGGTGCCGCGGGCAATGGCCTTGGCGATGGATGAAGGCCAGATCGACGCCGGACCGCTTCCGGTGGTCGAGTGGTTCCGGATGGAGGACCGGCTAATTCCCCTCGGCGACTTCTGCGTGGCGACCGGGGAACGAGCAGTGTCGATCCTCCTATTCTCGAAGGTACCCGCGGGCGAGTTGGGCGGGCGGCGAATCGCCGTGACGGAGCACACCTCGACGTCGGTGCAGCTCCTCCGGCTGCTGCTGGCCGCGCGCTGGCGGGTCGAGCCCGCCGGGCTCGTGTTGCCGGACGAACCGGCGGACGCCCTGCTGCTGATTGGCGACCCGGCGCTGCGCAGCCGCCACGGGGTCGACGGGCGACCCTACGTCTACGACCTGGGCGCCGAGTGGCACGCCCACACCAGCGGGCTCCCGTTCGTGTTCGCCCACTGGGTGGCGCGCCGCGACGCCGACCCCCCGCAGGTCGCCCTCCTCGAGCGCACCATCGACGGCTGCCTCACCGCCGGCCTCGCCGACATCGACGCCATCGCGTCCGCCAACCGCGCCGGCCTGCCGGCCGTTGAGGCCGCCGCATACGTCCGCGGCTTCACCTACCGGATGGGGCCGCCCCAGCAGGCGGCCCTCGAGCTGTTCAGGTCGATGCTCGGCCGCCTGCCGGATTGGCGCCCCGCTTCGCCGCGGGCGCAGGCGGCTTCGCCACGCACACGATCGGGGAGGGACTGATGCTGCAGACGATTCGCAGGAAGGTCGGAGCAGGGGAGCGCATCTCGGCTGACGAGGCCCTGTTCCTCATGCGGGACGCCGACCTGCTGGATTTGGCGCCGCTGGCCAACGCATGGCGGTACCGGCAAAATCTCGAGCGCACCGTCACGTTCGTGGTCGATACCAACCTGAACTACACGAACGTATGCGACGCCTATTGCAGCTTCTGTGCGTTCTATCGCCCCGACGCCTCCGACCCCTCCGCGTACACGTACACGGTCGAGCAGATGATGGAGAAGATCGGCCGCGCCTCTTCGAAGGGTGTGACGACCGTCCTGTTGCAGGGCGGGCTGAACAACGCCCTCGGACTCGACTACTACGTCGACCTCGTCCGCGAGACGCTGCGCCGGTATCCCCAGGTGACGCCTCACTTCTTCTCGGCGCCCGAGATTATGAAGATGTGCCAGGTGTCGGGGAAGACCATCGCCGACGTGATTGCGGCGCTGCGGGAAGCGGGGCAGCGCACGATGCCGGGAGGCGGCTCCGAAATCCTGTCGGAGCGAGTGAAGAAGCAGATCAGCCCGCTGGCGCCCAAGGCGACCGTCGCCGACTGGACGGAGGTGCACCGTGAGGCGCACCGCCAGGGCTGGCGGACGACGGCGACGATGATGTACGGGCACGTCGAGAATGACGAGGACGTGGTCGAGAGCCTCCAGCACATCCGGGACGTGCAGGACGACGCCGTGCAGGCCGGGCAGCATGGTTTCACCGCCTTCATCCCCTGGAGCTACAAGCGGGCCAACACCGCCCTCGGGCGGAAGGTCAAGGACGAGGCGGGGCCCAACCGCTACGTCCGGATCATCGCCGTATCGAGGATCTTCCTCGACAACGTGCCCCACATCCAGGCGTCGTGGTTTTCGGAAGGCCGCAAGACCGGCCAGGTGGCGCTGCATTTCGGCGCCGACGACTTCGGCGGGACCCTGTTCGACGAGAACGTGATGCTGGCGGCTGGCTTCTATAACCGGACCACGATCGACGAGATCAGGGCCGTCATATCCGAGGCTGGCTTCGCGCCCGCCCAGCGCACGACCGAGTACGAGATCGTCGAGAGGTTCGAGCGCGAACCCGCGATGACCGCCGGGGCGTGACCGACAGAATGAACGCAGATCCGCCGCCACAAGCCGCTTCGCGGCGGGTCGTCACGTTCGGCCACAGCCCCGACGCCGACGACGCCTTCATGTTCTTCGGCATCGCTTCGGGCAACGTGACGATCGACGGCTACGAAGTGCAGCACGTCATGGAGGACATCGAGTCGCTGAACCGCCGGGCGGAGACGGGCGACCTCGACGTCACGGCCATCTCGGCGGCGCAGTACCCGAAGGTGGCGTCCGCCTATCGAATCATGTCGTGCGGCGCGTCGGTCGGTCGCAACTACGGGCCGGTGATGGTCTCGGCAAAGCCCCTGAGCGAGAACCAGTTGGGTGGCAAGCGCGTGGCGGTCCCGGGCGAGTACACGACGTCGTACATGCTCTGCCGGATCTTCGTGACGGCCCCGTTCACGCCGGTGTTCATGCACTTCGACCGCGTCGGCCCTGCGGTCCTGGAGGGCAAGGCGGACGCCGGCATCCTCCTACACGAGGGCCAGATACTGTTCGAGCGCCAGGGCCTCCGCAGGGTCATCGACCTGGGCCAGCGCTGGTTCGAGTCGACCGGCCTGCCGATTCCGCTGGGCCTCGACATCGTTCACCGCCGGCTCGGGGCGAGGCTGGCCCTCGAGGTCACCCGCGCACTCCACCGCAGCATCGTCCACGCACGCACCAACGAGGACGCCGCGCTCGACTACGCCCTGGGCTTCGGGCGGGGGATTGCCCGCGAGGACGCCCGCCGGTTCGTCCGCATGTACGTCAACGACGACACCGCCGACATGGGCGACGAGGGACGCCGGGCGCTTGCCACTCTTTACGCCCGCGCCGCGGAGCGCGGACTGATCTGGTCGCCCCCGGAGCTCGACCTGATTCAAGCGTGAGAGAATGGGCGGGCTTCTGAGAGACCCCGCGGCTTCGCCGCCCGGAGGGACCGATGACCACGAAGACCCACACGCCCGAGCAGATCGCCAGCCTGAAGCGGGCCGCCGGCGATCACATGTTCCTCCACGCCCAGCAGACGGCCGACTGGCGGGCGACCGGCCCGCGGATGTACGTCAGGGGCGAGGGCGTGTGGGTGTGGGACATCGAAGGCAAGAAGTACCTCGACGCCATGGCGGGACTGTGGTTCAAGTCGGCCGGCTACGGCCGCAAGGAAATCGCCGACGCTGTCTACAAACAGATGACGGCCATCGACTCGCCACCGGCGGGAGGCGTGGTCCCCGTTCAGGCTGAGCTTGCCCAACGTGTGGCGTCGCTTTACCACGACAAGGACGCCCGCATGTTCTTCGTCTCGGGTGGCTCCGAGGCGGTCGAGACGGCCGTCAAGATGGCCAAGAAGTACCACGCACTCAACGGGAAGGGCGGCAAGCACAAGATCATCGCCCGCCGTGGGTCGTACCACGGCGGCACTGCGATGTCGTCGAGCCTGGGCAGGGCGAACGCCGACACGATGGGCCCCGAGATGGTCGGCGCCGAGAACGTCGTCAACACGACCCCGTACCGCTGCGCCTACTGCGACGGGAAGTGCAACCTGAAGTGCGCCGACGAGTTCGACACCGTGATCGGCTGGCACGGGGCTGACACGGTCGCCGCGATCATCGCCGAGCCGGTCTCCGCGGCCGCAGGCATCCACATTCCGCACCCCGAATACTGGCCGCGCTTGCGCCAGATCGCCGACAAATACGATGTCCTCCTCATCTGCGACGAGGTGATCACGGGCTTCGGCAGGCTCGGCACCTACTTCGGCGCCGAGCGTGTGGGCGTGAGGCCAGACCTGACCACGGTCGCCAAGGCCCTCTCGAGCGGCTACGCTCCGATCGCCGCCGCGATTGCCACGCGGAAGGTCGCCGACACCTTCATCGGCGACCAATCACGCACCTTCCGGCACCTCATCACGTTCGGCGGCCACCCGATCGCCGCCGCCGCCGCCATCGCCAACCTCGACGTCTACGAGCGCGAGCAGCTGGTCGAGAACTCGCGCAAGATGGGCGACTACCTCTACCAGCAGCTGCAGAAGCTCTACGAGCACGCCATCGTCGGCGACGTACGCGGCGGCTATGGCCTGCTGGCCGCGGTGGAGCTCGTGCAAGACCGCAAAACGAAGAAGCGGTTCCCGCTGGAGGCGGGGCTTGCCCAGAAGGTACCGCCGAAGCTGGCGAAGCGAGGGCTGGTCAGCTTCCGGGCCGGCGACGTTATCTCGCTCTGCCCGCCGCTCGTCATCAAGAAGGACGAGGTCGACTTCATCGTCGACGGACTCGACCAGACGATCGGCGAGCTGGAAAGGGAACTGGGGCGTTGACTTAGCCCCCGTTCTATTTGATACTGCCGCCCGGACGGTCCTGCCGCCGGAATTGGAGCGCGCGCGAGGCGCTTCGAGCTGAATCCGACCAAAGGAGACGCAATGGCTGGAGCAAACACCGCGCCGCCCGCGGCGGCGACAAAGGTCGCTGACCGGGACGCATTCGGACCGTCGACCGTCAAGGAAGAGGTGATCCTCGAGGTCAAGGACCTCCGGACCTACTTCACGACGCGGTGGGGCACGGTCAAGGCGGTCGACGGCCTCAGCTTCACCCTCCGCAAGGGTGAGACGCTCGGCATTGTCGGCGAGTCAGGGTCCGGCAAGTCCGTCACTTCCCTTTCGGTCATGCGCCTGATCCCATCGCCCCCCGGTCACATCGTCGGCGGCCAGGTCATCCTCGACGGTGTCGACCTGCTCCAGCTTTCCGAGTCCGAGATGTCAAAGGTCCGGGGCGACAAAGTCTCGATGATCCTCCAGGACCCGATGACCGCCCTCAACCCGGTCTTCAACGTCGAAAATCAGGTTGGCGAGGCGATCCGCATCCACCAGGGGCTGCGCGGCAGGAGCCTCCTCGACAAGATCATCGACGCCCTGCGGAAGGTTCGAATCCCCGCCCCCGAGACCCGGGTCAAGGACTACCCCCACCAGCTGTCGGGCGGCATGCGCCAGCGCGTGGTGGGCGCCATCGGCATCTCCTGCGAGCCCCTCGTGCTGATCGCCGACGAGCCGACGACCTCGCTGGACGTAACGATCCAGGCCGCCTACCTGCGGCTGCTCAAGGAGATCCAGGCCGAGACGGGCCTCGCGATCATCTTCATCACACACGACTTCGGCATCGTGGCCAAGATGTGCGACCGCGTGGCCGTGATGTACGCGGGCAAGATCGTCGAAACGGGCGACGTACGGCAGATCTTCAACCGCCCGAAGCACCCGTACACCGAGGCGCTGCTCTCGTCCGTGCCCAAGCTGGAGGAGAAGACCGACCGCCTTTACGCCATCGCCGGCCAGCCGCCGGCCCTGTACAACCTCCCTCCGGGTTGCTCGTTCGCGCCACGCTGCCCGTACGTGGTCGACCGCTGTAAAGAGGAGTATCCACCCCAGTTCAGCGCCGAAGAGCGGCACGTGTCCGCCTGTTGGAACTGGGAGCAGGTGGGGAAGACGCAATGACCACTCGAGGCGCCAGGCCGAAGATCGTCAAGGGGCTGGAGCACCTGGCCGTCCCCAAGGACGAAGTCCTGATCACATCGAACAACCTCAAGAAGTACTTCCCCGTCTCGCGCGGCTTCTCGCTCTTTGGCGGGAAGGCGATGCTGAAGGCGGTCGACGACATCACGTTCAACATCAGGGCAGGCGAGACCTTCGGCCTCGTGGGCGAGTCCGGCTGCGGCAAGACGACCACCGCCAAGATGGTCCTCAGCCTGGAAAGGCCCACTGCCGGCGAGATCACATTCGAAGGCAAGAGCATCCTGAAGATGGACGGGGATACCCGTCACAACTTCCGGACGAACGTCCAGGCCGTGTTCCAGGACCCTTGGTCCTCCCTGAACCCCCGCATGCGTGTGCGTTCGATCGTCGGCGAGCCGATGGAGATCGCGAGGAACATGACCCGCCAACAGATCAACGCGCGGGTGGGCGAGCTCCTGACCGAGGTAGGTCTGAATCCCTATCAGGCCAACCTGTACCCCCACGAGTTCTCCGGCGGCCAGCGGCAGCGCATCGGCATCGCGCGTGCTTTGGCCTTGAGCCCGAAGCTCGTGGTCCTCGACGAGCCGGTCTCCGCGCTCGACGTTTCGATCCGCGCCCAGATCATGAACCTGCTGGTTGATTTACAGAAACAGCACGGCCTCGCGTACCTGCTGATCGCCCACAACCTGGCGACCGTCCGCTACATGTGCCACCGCGTCGGGGTCATGTATCTGGGCAAGATCGTCGAGATGGGCGACACCGACCCGCTGTTCGATGATCCGATGCACCCGTACACGCGGGCACTGATCTCGGCAGCGTTGCCATCGCACCCGGACATCAAGCGCGAGGAGATCATCCTGCCGGGCGAGGTGCCCTCTCCGATCAACCCGCCGAGCGGCTGCACGTTCAACCCTCGCTGCCCGGTGAAGATCGGGGCGGTGTGCGAGGAGACCCGGCCAGCGCTGGCCGAGGAGAAGCCCAGGCACTGGGTATCGTGCCACCTGTACGAGACCAGCCTGAAGGCGGCACAGGCCATTGCGAAGGCGGAGCCGGCTCCTGCCGCGGCGACCAACGGGCGCAGCGCGGCCTAGCTGACTCTCGGGGGGTCTGGCTCCCGGACCAGGGCTCGAACCTGGGTTAGAGGATCCAAAGTCCTCTGTCCTACCACTAGACGATCCGGGAGTGCTACGCGCCGGACCTCCGGAGTCCGACGTGCGTTCCTCACGAGTATATCTGCGAAGGCGCAGGAAGCGCCGCGGGCCGGGCCCGACGCGTGTCGGCTACACGCCGGCGAGCGCGCGGAGCGAAGCAAGCAGGCGGTCGACCTGCGGCTTGTCCTTCGCTTCGGCATACAACCTGATCAGCGGTTCGGTTCCCGAGAAGCGCATCACACCCCATGCGCCGCCAGCCAGCAACAGTCGTATCCCATCCGTGCGTTCGATGCGGTCGACCCGGATGCCCGCCAGTTCCTTCGGGCTCGCCTCCGCGACCTTCTTCAGGATCTCCGCTCGCCTGGAGGCCTCGAACTCGAGGTCGACCCGCTCGAAGTGGTGCGGTCCAGTCACGGCGTGGAGGTCCCGTAAGAGCTCCGAGGGGCGCTTGCCGGTCGTCACGACGGCCTCCAGGAAGAGCAGGCCGCTCAGGATGCCGTCACGCTCGGGGATGTGGCCCCGGAAGGCATAGCCGCCGCTCTCCTCTCCGCCCATCAGGGCGTTCAACTCCAACATCTTCGGACCAACGAACTTGAATCCGACGGGTGTCCGAATCACGTCGACGCCGAACCTCTCGCCGAGGCGCTCGATCATCGAGCTCATCGTGATCGTGCAGACGATGGCGCCCCTCTCGTTCCGGCGGGCAAGCAGGTGATGGGCGATGAGCGAGAACACCTCGAGCGTGCTCAGGTACCTGCCGGTCTCGTCGACGACCCCCAGACGGTCGGCGTCGCCATCGAGCGCCAGGCCCAGGTCCGCCTTCCGGGCACGGACCGCTTCGGCCAGCTGCGATAGGTTCGAGGCGACCGGCTCGGGCTGGGCGAAGCCAGGGAATGCCGGGTTGCGCTCGCCGTGGATTTCGACGACCTCCAGGTTGCCTTCCATGAGCAGGGCGGGCAGATAGCCGGCCCCCGCGCCGAACATCGAGTCGACGACGATCCGGAGGCGGGACTGCCGGAAGCGTTTGACGTCGACCAGCCGCTCCATCTGTGCCAGGAACGGCGGGGAAGGGTCGAACTTCATGACTGCGCCAGATCGGAGAGCTTGAGAGATCGGGACGCGCCTGATCGACGAGCGATCGGCCACGACCGCCGCGATGCGCTTCTCAAGCCTCTCGACCGTTTCGGGCGGTGCGCTGTTGCCCTGCGACGTCTTGACCTTGAACCCGTTGTAACTTCCCGGGTTGTGGCTCGCGGTGATGAACGCGCCGCCGCCGGCCTTCAGATCGGTCACCGAGAAGCTGCCGGCCGGGGTGGGTGCCGGACGGTCGGTGAGGTGTACCCGGATCCCGTTGGCGGCGGCGACCTCGGCGACGGCGTCGGCGAAGCGCTCCGAGGCGAAGCGGGTGTCGTAGGCGACCACGAGGCCCCTGCCAGCGTCGCCGGACGCTTTCAACTCGTCAGCCAGCCCCTGGGCGCACGCTCGAACGTTGTCGAACGTGAACTCCTCGGCGATGATCGCCCGCCAGCCGTCGGTGCCGAAGCTGATCGGCGACGCCGGGGTGGGGGCGGGCAAGATCAGGCCGACCTTGTTCTGGCGGGGGCGGTGCGACCGGCGGGCCCGGTGCCGGTCGCACCGGCATCGCCGCTCTTGCCGGACGCCCCGCGAGCTCCGGTGATCCCCGCGGCCTTGCGCAGCGCGTCGACTCGGTCGAGCCGCTCCCACGGGAGGTCCAGGTCGGTCCTGCCGAAGTGGCCGTAGGCGGCAACCTGGCGGTATATCGGGCGCCTCAGGTCGAGGTCACGGATGATCGCTCCCGGCCGCAGGTCGAACGTCTCCTGGATGAGCCTCGCGAACTCCTCGTTCGAGACCTTGCCTGTGCCGTACGACTCGACCCAGATCGAGAGCGGCCGGGCGACCCCGATCGCGTATGCGATCTGCACTTCGAGGCGGTCGGCGAGGCCTGCAGCGACCACGTTCTTGGCGACCCAACGGGCGGCGTAGGCGCCCGATCTGTCGACCTTGGTCGGGTCCTTGCCCGAGAACGCTCCGCCGCCGTGGCGGGCGCTCCCGCCGTAGCTGTCGACGATGATCTTGCGGCCGGTCAGCCCGGAGTCGCCGTGAGGACCGCCGATCACGAACCTGCCGGACGGGTTCACGAAGTAACGCGTGCTGTCGTCGAGCAGGCCGGCCGGGATCACCGACCTTGCAACCTGCTCCTTCATCTCGGTCTCGATCTGGCTGTTCTTGACCGATGGGTCGTGTTGCGTACTGATCAGGACCGTGTGGACACGGCGTGGCCGGTGGTCGCTGCCGTACTCGACGGTCACCTGCGCCTTGCCGTCTGGCCTGAGCCACCGGACCGCCCCGGTCTTCCGAAGCTCCGCCAGCCGCCGGGTCAGCCTGTGGGCGAGCGAGATCGGCATCGGCATGAACTCGGGGGTCTCGTTCGACGCGTAGCCGATCATCATGCCCTGGTCGCCCGCGCCAAGCTCGACCTGCTTCGTCCCCTCGCCCCTGACTTCGAGAGCTCGGTCGACCCCGGCGGCGATATCCGGCGACTGGCGGCCCACTGCGTTCAGGACGGCGCAGTGGTTCCCGTCGAACCCGAAGTCGGTGTCGTTGTAGCCGATCTCGAGGATCGTGTTGCGCGCAATCGAGGCGATGTTGAGCTGTGCGGTCGTCGTGATCTCGCCGAAGACCAGGCACAGCCCGGTCGTTACGGAGGTCTCACAGGCGACCCGGCCCATCGGGTCCTGCGCCATCACAGCGTCCAGAACCGCGTCGGAGATCTGGTCGCAGATCTTGTCCGGGTGCCCCTCGGTCACCGACTCGGAGGTCAGCAGATACGTGCCGCCGGTCATCCGTGCCTTCCTGTTCTCATGTCAGTCCTGTCTCCAGTCGATGCGCGAACGGAGCGACGCGTCCAAAAGCGGCGCTGCTAGACGGTACCCGATTCCCAGCTGGCAAGGTACTTCGCCTGCTCCTCGGTCAGCGTGTCGAACCCCATCTTCATCGAGCCCAGCTTCAGCCGGGCGATCTCGCGGTCGAGCTCGACCGGTAGCCTGTGTACCCCCGGCTTCAGCTTTGCGTGGTTCTCGACCACGTACTCGGCGGCCAGCGCCTGGTTGGCGAAGCTCATGTCCATCACGCTGGGCGGGTGGCCCTCGGCGGCCGCCAGGTTTATCAGTCGGCCCTCGCCCAGCAGGAACACCTTGCGCCCGTTCTCGAGCGAGTACTCGTCAACGAACTGCCGGACCCTTCTCTTCGACTCCGACATCTTCTCCAGCGCGTCGATGTTGATCTCGACGTTGAAGTGCCCCGAGTTGGCGACCACCGCGCCGTCCTTCATCCGCTCGAAGTGACGGGCGTCGATCGCATGCATGCCGCCGGTGACCGTGACGAAGATGTCGCCGACCTTCGCGGCGTCGTCCATCTTCATCACCACGTGCCCGTCCATCACCGCCTCGAGCGCCCGCACCGGATCTACCTCGCAGACCACCGTGTGTGCGCCCATGCCCTTGGCTCGTGAAGCGAACCCTCGCCCGCACCAGCCGTAGCCGATCGTGACGACCGTCTTGCCGGTGATCAGCATGTTGGTCGCCCTGACGATTCCGTCGAGCGTGCTCTGCCCGGTGCCGTAGCGGTTGTCGAACATGTGCTTGGTATCGGAGTCGTTGACGGCGATGATCGGGAACTTCAGCTTCCCCTGCTCGGCGAGGGCCCGGAGCCGGATGATCCCGGTGGTCGTCTCCTCCATGCCGCCGATTACGCCCTCGAGCAGGTCACGCCGCTCCCCGTGAAGCAGCGCCACGAGGTCGGCGCCGTCGTCCATCGTCAGCTGCGGCTTGAACTCCAACGCCGACAGCAGGTGCCTCTTGTAAGTTGGGCCGTCCTCGCCCTTGATCGCGAACGTCGGCACGCCAATGCTCACGAGATAGGCGGCGATGTCGTCCTGGGTCGACAGCGGGTTGGAGGCGCACATGCACACGTCGGCGCCGCCCGCCCGCAGTGCAAGCACCAGGTTCGCGGTCTCCGCGGTGATGTGGAGGCAGCCCGCCACCCGGATCCCCCGCAGCGGCTTCACCTTCGCAAAGCGCTCGCGGATCGTGCGCAGGACGGGCATCTCGCGGCCCGCCCACTCGGCGCGTAACTCGCCCTCGCGGGCGAGCGCTGAGTCCTTGATGTCGAAGACTTTTGCACGGCGCGATGTCAACGTTGCCTCCTCGCTCAGGCCACCCGGCGGACGAGCGGCAGCCCCTGGCCGCCCCCGAGCGGATGGAAACGTGTGAGCTCGACGAACGCGCTGAACCTGGCGTTGATCTCGGCGGCGGTGAGCGACTTCAACCTGCCGACTCCGAAGTCCTCGACCGTGAACGATGCCATCACCGAGCCGGCGACCGCCGCCCTCCGCATCGCCTCGGTCCCCGTGTCGTCGACCGCCGCAATGTAGCCCATGAAGCCCCCGGCAAAAGAATCGCCCGCTCCGGTGGGGTCGACGACCTTCGCCAGCGGGTACGCCGGGGCGGCGAACGTGAAGTCACGGTGGAACACAACGGCCCCGTACTCGCCGCGCTTGACGACGAGCGCCTTCAGCCCTCGCTTCAGCAGCCATTCCGAGGCGCCCACGAGCGACCGCACTCCCGTCAGCTGCCGGGCCTCCGCCTCGTTGATCATGAGGACATCGACATTCTCGATTAGCGCCAGAAGCCGCGGCTTCGCGATGTCGATCCAGAGGTTCATCGAGTCGCAGGCGACCAGCCGCGGGCGGGGAGACATCTGGTCCAGCACCGAGTGCTGCAGGTCGGGCGAGATGTTGGCGAGGAACAGGTAGGGCGCACCCCGGTGCGATCCCGGCAGCGACGGCCTGAAGTGCTCGAACACGTTAAGCCGGGTCTCGATCGTGATAGCCGTGTTCATGTCGTCTGTGTATTTGCCGGTCCAGCGGAACGTGTCGCCGTTACCCGCCTCCAGGCCGGTGACGTCGACCCCGTGCTCTTTGAGCAGGTGCAGGTCGCGTGCCGCAAAGTCCTTGCCCACGACCGCCACGACGCCGACGTGTGTGAAGTAGCCGGCGGCGAGGGAGAAGTAGGTGGCCGATCCGCCCAGTTGATGCCGGTTCGTCCCTTCGGGGGTCTCGACGGAGTCGTATGCGACCGACCCCACCACCAGGATGTTCAACCGGCTACTTCTCTCGCCCCTTCGAGGACGGGAGGCCCTTGTCGATCCAGGCCTGCGTGCCTTCGTCGATATTGAAAAGCCTTGCAGGATCGGCGCCCATGGCGGCCGCGTACTCGCAGGCCAGGCCGCTCCTCGCCCCCATGGCGCAGATGAACAGCAGGCTGCCCTGCGCCGGGAGCTCGTCGTACCTGGGGATGACCTCGTCGACGGGCACCCAGAGCGCGCCCTTCACGTGCCCGGCTTCGTACTCATCCGGCCTGCGAACGTCGACCACGGTGGCGCCGCCCTTCCTGACCATGGCGTTCGCCTCGTCGGCCGTCAGGCGGGTGTACGGCTCGCCGGGTACTTTTCTCGGCAATTCAGCCTCCTACAGGTACCGGTCTATCAGCAGGGCCAGTTCCTTGCGGCGCCGCTGCGGTATGCGGTCCGGAGAAGTGATGATCGCGCCTCTGAGGGCGTCCGCACAGTCGCATGCCGCGAACGGCTGCCGGTTGGCAAGGAGGTCGACGATCGCCCTGCGTGCCGCGTCGACGTTCCGTTCCAGGTTGGCGACCACCGCCTCGACGCTCACGGCCTCTTCGGTCGGGTGCCACACGTCGTAGTCCGTCACGGCAGCCATCACCGCATAGCAGAGCTCGGCCTCCCTGGCCAGCTTTGCCTCCGGGAGTGCGGTCATGCCGATCACCGATGCGCCCATGTCGCGGTAGAGCCTCGACTCCGCGAGGGTGGAGAACGCGGGGCCTTCCATCACGACGTAGGTTCCTCTCGAGTGCGTCTGCGCCCCCGTGGTGCCCAGAGCCTGGACGAGGCGGCCGCGCAGGGCAGGGCAGAAGGGGTGTGCGAGACCGACGTGGGCGACGATGCCATCGCCGAAGAAGGTCGACACCCGGCTGCGGGTGCGGTCGATCAGCTGATCGGGGACCAGGAAGTCGAGCGGGCGGATGTGCTCGCGAAGACTGCCGACCGCCGACACGGAGAGGACCCGGCGCACGCCGAGCGATTTGAGCGCCCAGATGTTTGCGCGCACGGGTATCTCGGTCGGCGTCAGGCGGTGTCCCAGCCCGTGCCGTGGAATGAAGGCGACGGCCGTGCCTGCCAGATGGCCGGTCACGACCGCATCGCTCGGGTGGCCGAACGGCGTGTCGATCTCCACGGAGCGAACGCGGGTCAGGCCTTCGAACCGGTAGAGCCCGCTGCCGCCGATGATGCCGATCTCAGGTCTGTCCCGCCGGGAAGCCGTTGGATTACCGCCTTCAAGAAAAAGAGCTTCTCGGGGTGGCTGTGGAGAAGCTCCCAAGGTCCGTCCTCAGGGGGCTGTACGTCAGCTACGATTCTAGTTGAAGTCCCGGCCCGCGAAACTGCCTTGACACCCGTTCGAGGCGACGCCTAAACTATTGGTTCGCCCCGGCGCGATCCGCGGGGTTTGCACCTTAACAACTGAACAGTGGAAGGAAGTAACGCCAGTTTCGGAGAGTTTGATCCTGGCTCAGGACGAACGCTGGCGGCGCGCCTAATGCATGCAAGTCGAGCGGTCCCGGTATCCGCAAGGGCATCGGGACAGCGGCAGACGGCTGAGTAACGCGTGAGTGACCTGCCCTCGAGTGGGGGATAGCCTCGGGAAACCGGGATTAATACCGCATTCGACCACTGATGTAAGCGTCGGTGAGGAAAGGCAACGGGTAACCGTTGTCGCTCGAGGAGGGGCTCGCGTCCTATCAGGTAGTTGGCGGGGTAACGGCCCACCAAGCCATCGACGGGTAGCCGGTGTGAGAGCACGATCGGCCAGAGGGGGACTGAGACACGGCCCCCACTCCTACGGGAGGCAGCAGCAGGGGATCTTGCACAATGGGCGAAAGCCTGATGCAGCGACGCCGCGTGAGGGACGAAGGCTCTCGGGTCGTAAACCTCTTTTCTCTGGGAAGAGCAAGGACGGTACCAGAGGAATAAGTCACGGCTAACTACGTGCCAGCAGCCGCGGTAATACGTAGGTGGCAAGCGTTGTCCGGAATTACTGGGCGTAAAGGGCCTGTAGGCGGCCCGGAAAGTCTCCTGTGAAATCTCCCGGCTCAACCGGGAGGGGTCGGGAGAAACTACCGGGCTTGAGGACATCAGAGGGAGACGGAATTCCCGGTGTAGTGGTGAAATGCGTAGATATCGGGAGGAACACCAGTGGCGAAAGCGGTCTCCTGGGGTGTACCTGACGCTAAGGGGCGAAAGCGTGGGGAGCAAACCGGATTAGATACCCGGGTAGTCCACGCCCTAAACGTTGGATGCTGGGTCTGGGGGGTGTCGACCCCCTCCGGGCTGAAGCTAACGCGTTAAGCATCCCGCCTGGGGACTACGGTCGCAAGACTAAAACTCAAAGGAATTGACGGGGGCCCGCACAAGCAGCGGAGCGTGTGGTTTAATTCGATGCTAAACGAAGAACCTCACCTGGTCTTGACATGCTGGTGGTAGCTCTGACGAAAGTTGGAGCGACCCGCAAGGGAGCCAGCACAGGTGTTGCATGGCTGTCGTCAGCTCGTGCCGTGAGGTGTTGGGTTAAGTCCCGCAACGAGCGCAACCCTCGCCCTTAGTTGAATTCTCTAAGGGGACTGCCCGTAAGGGAGGAAGGTGGGGATGACGTCAAGTCATCATGACTCTTACGACCAGGGCTACACACACGCTACAATGGCCGGTACAGACGGTTGCTAAGCCGCAAGGTGGAGCCAATCCGACAAAGCCGGTCTCAGTTGGGATTGCAGGCTGAAACCCGCCTGCATGAACGCGGAGTTGCTAGTAACCGCAGGTCAGCATACTGCGGTGAATACGTTCCCGGGCCTTGTACACACCGCCCGTCACGTCATGGGAGTCGGAAACGCCTGAAGTCGCTGGGCTAACCCGCAAGGGAGGCAGGCGCCGAGGGCGGAGCCGATAACTGGGACGAAGTCGTAACAAGGTAGCTGTACCGGAAGGTGCGGCTGGATCACCTCCTTTCTAAGGAGAACCAGACCCGGCAAATGCGCAAGCGGATGCCGGAAAACGGTTCACCGAGGCGACAGAGTGCGGGGCAGGTACGCGGTCGGGTCGAGCGAGATTCCCCGCCGAGTAATCGGACGGATGGAAGGGGCTCCCAGGACGGTGGGACCAGCCTTCGAAAAGCGCACTCGAACATGCAGAAAATCCCGAATAATTCCGGGATCGAAGACTTCGAACCTCAAGCGTTCACTTCCTTCCACTGTTCAGCGGTCAAGGTGCGGACGAAGGACCCCGATCCCATCGGGGTCTTTTCGCGTCTGGAGAATTCAATGTCGACACTCAAGCGCGGGCCGTCAGGTCCCGGGGCCCCGCGGCCGGTGACAGGATCGGGAGTGGCAGGAAGCCGGATGGACCTCCCTCTGCTGTGGCTTCTTGCCGCTCTGGCAGTGTCGGCCGTAATCGTGGTCGGCTGTAGCCGGCCGCCGGCCGACCCGGCGACGCCAGCAGGGGCGGTGCGCGCGTACCTGGAGGCGTTGAAGGACGGCGAGGTGGAGACCGCCTACGCCCGCTTCACGAGCGGCCGGCAGGCCGAATGCGATCTGGCGTCATTGAAATCGCGGAGCGTGGAGTTCCGCCAGACGCTCGACGATGCCAGCGTCGTCGTCCGCAAGACCACTATCGATCGAGAATCGGCCACAGTCCAGACGACCGTCAATGGCGGGCGCGCGGACTTCTCGCCCCTCGGGCCGCGCACATCCGGCGGGTGGGACGTGTGGTATCGCCTGGTGAAGGTGGGCGACGAGTGGCGGCTGGCCGAGTTCATCTGGCCGATCTACGGCTGCCCAGATTTTCGCAAGCTGCCGGTTGAACCGGCTTTGACGCCGGCTCCGGCGGGTACCACCCCGTGACCGGCCTGCCGTATCGGTCCTACCTGTACGTCGTCCTGGCCGCGTCGGCGTTCATCGCCATCATCGGTGCGACCTCTCTGGCCTCGTTCGCGGTCGATGAGGCATGGCCCGGCCGACCCATCTTCGGCCGGTCGACCAGCGAACTTGCGGCTGGCCTCGCTTCGGTCATCGTCGCCGCGCCGATCTGGCTATTCCACTGGCGGCTCGCGTCACGGTTGGTGGCCAGAGAGCCTCGCGAGCAGCGTCATCTGTTGCGTCAGGCCTATTTCCTCGTCGTTCCTCTGGTCAGCATCGTGTCGGTGGGCGTCGCCGCGCGGGCGGCAATCGCCGATCTGCTTGGCGGCGGCACGGTCTCCGGCGAGAACCTCGCGGCCTTCGCGGTTTGGGGCACCGCATGGGTTTTCCACTGGAGGGCGCTGCGGCGCTCGTGGCGACCGGGAGAAGCTGGCTGGTCTCTGCATCGGTGGTACCTCTATGGGCTTTCCGCTGGATCCCTCGTGCTGTTCGTGTTCGGGATATCGAACGTGATTGCCGAGCTGCTCCGCGCCGCCTATGAGACCGCATTCCGGGCAGGCACGATCTCGATCAGTGGCCCCTGGACGTACGAGATGAAGCAGGGGCTCGCGAGCGCGATCGTCGGTTCGATCGGATGGGTATGGCACTGGTGGCTCGCAGCCCGAGGCGACGTTGGATCTGTCCTACGCGAGGTCTACGCGACCGGCGGCGGGATCATCGCCGCGGCTTCAGGCGTGAGCACGGCAGCGCTGGCGGTCGCGGTGCTCTTGCGGCCCGCGTTCGGGCATACCACCGACTCGCTGGTGGCGAGCTGGTACTCGATACCGCGGCTCTCCGCAGACCTGCTCGTCGCCGCCTCGGTGTGGCTGCACCTGTCGCCGGCGTCGCCTTTGTCCCGGATGGGCATTGAGCCCCGCAAAGCGTTGAACGGCGCCCTGACCGCCGAGATCAGGTCATGGGAGATCTTCGGGGTGGGGGCGCTGGGCGCTGCGGCGGTAATCGCGATCGCACTGCTGATGGGGCTGCCTGCAGCGGCGACGCGCGGGTTGATTGTTGAGACAGGCTCGAGGTTCGACGCTCTCTCCGCGATCCTTGCCGCCGGTGGACTCGGGGCTTTGATCGCGGTGCTCGCTCTGGACCGGAGTAGGCGACACGATGCCGCGGACTCAGCGGTGGGGTCTGCCGTCACCCGTTTCTTTCATTACGGCATTGCCGCCGCGGGGCTGCTGGCTGCCGTGGGCGGAGCAGCTGCGGCGCTGTTTGTGTTCATCGAGCAGGTGCTGGACGGGGAACTTGGAACGACCACGCTTCTCGACGCGCGCTGGGGCGTCGCGATTGGAGCCGTCGGTGTTGGGATCACCGCCTGGCGATGGCAGGCGATCAGAGGCCTTCAACTGCGTGCGGCAGCGCCGCAAGGTCCATCCGCCGCCGCATCGACCCGACCGAGGGTGCGGGTGATTCACCCGGCCGACCTCGAGGTGGAGGTCTCGTCGGGCGCGATGACACGTCTCGCTGGCGTTTCGCGCGCTACGGTTGGCGCC
>Ga0233425_10003618_pt1 | contig 27665 bp, 29 predicted proteins | sample Watercolumn_Towu_2_FD_181712 | JGI IMG/M metagenome (GOLD analysis project Ga0233425, IMG submission 181712) | Freshwater microbial communities from Lake Towuti, South Sulawesi, Indonesia - Watercolumn_Towuti2014_140_MG | ecosystem: Environmental > Aquatic > Freshwater > Lake | place...
AAAGACCACCGCGCCCGTCACGATGCCGGTGACCACGGAGCGATCGACCTTGCGTACACGTTCGCGCAGCGGGTCCTTGGACGTCATCATGATCCCGAAGAGGATCAGAACGAGGATGCCGCCGATGTAAACCAACACTTGGGTGAGGCCGAGAAAGTCTGCACCCATCATGATGTAGAGCCCGGCGACGCCGGAGAGGCTTGCGAGCAACCAGAAGGCCACTCGCACAATGTCCTTCGCAAACAGCACCATGAAAGCGGGAAACACCGCGAGCAGGGCGAAGGCGAAGAACATCACTGTCGACATGTTGATGTCCATCCTTCCTCAGGCTCCCTTCTTCTCTGCTGCTTTGCGGGCCTTGGCTTCTGCCTCTGCCGCCTCAATCAACGTTCGAGCTTCAGCTTCGCGGGCACGATCCGCCGCCGACCAAGGCTGGTCCGTCAGCAGGTTCTTCACGCCATGGGAGCGTGTGAAGCCCGACATATCAAACTCCTGGCCCATGTGGATGCAGTCCTTGGGGCACGGCTCACAGCACAGGTTGCAGAAGATGCACTTGTTGAGATCCAAGGTGAACTTCGAGATGTAGGAGCCGTCCCCTTGCCACGCGCCAGAGAATGGCTCGCGCGAACCGTCCATGACAATGCAGTCCACAGGACAGGCCTTCTCGCAGATGTGGCAATGGATGCACTTCTCCGATTCGAGATAGTGGATGCCACGATGCCGATCCGGGATGTAGCGATCCTTGGGGGCTCGGTTCTTCGAACCGTATTCAATGGTGATGATCTCTTTCGGTCTCACCATGTAGCGCCAAGTGATGCCCATCCCGATGACCACCGTCTTCGCGGATTGATGAATGCGACCGAACCAGGCGGAGAGTGTGCTCAAGCTTCAGCTCCTCGTCTCAGGCCCTGTAGTTGGCCGTCTTGAAACTCGTCGTGGCGCGAATGGTGCTGCGCACCCACATGCTCCCGCCCACGATCAAGAACACGAACACCAGCATGCCCGTGACGCTGCCCACCACGGGATGCGCCGGGTGTCCCGCCGCATCGAGGGCTGCGCCCTCAGGCACCAATGCCTGCCACAGCGCTGCGATCACCAGAGTGAACATGCCGATGGGCACCATGACCTTCAGGCACAAGGTCATCATTTGATCCAAACGGATGCGGGGCAGAGTCCAACGCAGCCACATTTGCACAAAGATCAGGGCGAAGGACTTGGTGATGATCACCAGCGCGCCGAGAGCATTAGCCCACAGCCCGCTCTCAGCGACGGCCCGATCCAGTGGCGCGATGCCCGTGTACCAGCCACCGAGGAACATCACGCTGGCCAATGCCGACACCACGTACATGGCGGCGTACTCGGCGAGGAAGAAGATCGCGAAGCGCATCCCCGAATACTCTGTGTGGAATCCAGAGACCAGTTCGGATTCGGCCTCGGGCAAGTCGAAGGGCGCGCGCTTGCATTCAGCGAGCGATGCGATGTAGTAGCTGATGAATGCGATGGGCATGACGGGATTGCGGAACAGGTACCAGTTCCAAATCATGCCGCTCTGCTGTTCGACAATGCCGGTGATGCTGAGCGTGCCAGCAACGACTGCCACGGTCACGAACGCTAAGCCCATGGGGATTTCGTAGCTCACAACCTGCGTGGCGGCGCGCACAGAGCCGAACAGCGACCACTTGTTGTTGGAGGCCCAACCGGCGGCAATCACACCGATCGCTTCCAGCGATCCCACAGCCGCGAGGAAATAGAGTCCAGCATCCAGATCGGCGATGATCAAATCTGGGCCGAACGGAATCACCGCGAACGACACGAACGTGCCTGCGAACGCGAGAATCGGCGCGAGGGCAAACAGGAATCGATCCGCCCCATCGGGAATGATGTCTTCCTTCGCCAGCAGCTTCACGCCGTCGGCAATCGTTTGCAGCGCACCGTGAGGGCCAACCTCCATGGGGCCAAGTCGGCATTGGATGTGCGCAGAGATTTTGCGCTCCAACCAGATGCTGATCAGCCCCACGAGCGAGACCCACACCGTAATGGGCAATGCCCACGCCGCCACGACTCCGATGAGTTGCGGCCAGAATCCTGGGTTCTCGCCGAGCACCCATTGCACGAGAGTTTGAGTGTCCATGGTCAGCGGTCCACTTCCCCGAGGACGATGTCCATGCTGCCGATGATGGCGATGAGGTCGGCCACCATGGCACCACGGGAGATTTCAGGCAGCACCGAGATGTTGTGGAAGCTCGGCGCGCGACACTTCACGCGGTAGAGGACCTCTTTCCCCTCAGAGACCACGTAGAAGCCGAGTTCCCCACGAGAGTTCTCAATGCGCGTGTAGGCCTCGCCCTTGGGCGGGCGAATCTTGGCCTTGATCTTGGATGAGCGGATCTCGCCTGCCGGGATCCCCTTCACGGCCTGCTGCACGATGCGGAGGCTCTCGCGCATTTCGCGCACGCGCACCATGTAGCGATCGAAGCAATCGCCGAGGGTGCCGCGTTCGCCGCTCCCCACGGGAACGTCGAACTCAAACCTGTCATAGATCCCGTAGGGCTGATCCTTGCGCAGGTCGCGGGGCACGCCCGATCCGCGCAACACAGGCCCAGTGCACCCGAAGTCGATGGCCGTCTTCACCGGCAAGACTCCGACGTGAGCGGTGCGCTGCACGAAGATGTCGTTGGTGCTGAGCAAATCGTCGTACTCGTCCACCTTGGGCCCGAAGTACGCGCAGAATTCGCTGATGAGGCGCAACATGCCCTCATCAATGTCATAAGCCACACCGCCCGGGCGAATGTAGTTGTAGTTGAGGCGTTGACCGCAGATGTGTTCGAAGATCGTGAGGATCTTCTCGCGCTCACGGAAGCAGTAGAGGAACGGCGTGATGGCGCCGATGTCCATGCCGTACGTGCCGATGGCCAAGAGATGCGAAGCGATGCGGTTCAGTTCTTGGCAAATCACGCGGATGTACTGCGCACGCTCAGGAATGACCAACTCGTCTCCGTAGAGCTTCTCCACCGCCATGCAGAAGCCCCAGTTGTTCCCCATGGCTGTGAGGTAATCGAGGCGATCGGTGTAGAGCACGGACTGCAGGGTCGTCACCGACTCGCAGTGCTTCTCAAAGCAGCGATGGAGATAGCCCACATGCGGTTCGCAATCGAGCACCAACTCTCCGTCGGTGCGAACCATGACACGCAGCACGCCGTGGGTCGCGGGATGCTGCGGCCCCATGTTGAGCAGCATCTCCTCCGTGCGGAGGTCGCCGGCATTCACCACTGTGGTTGGGCTTTCAGACGACATTGTTCTTGATCCCGTGGTAACGATCCGGTGACTTGTAGTCCTTGCGCAGTGGATGGCCTTCCCAATCCTCCGCACACAGGATGCGCACGAGGTTGTGGTGACCTTCAAAGCGAATGCCGACCAGATCCCAGCATTCGCGCTCGTGCCAATCCGCCGTGCGCCAGACGCTCTCGACACTCGGGATCACCGGGTTATCGAGGGGCACGCGAATGCGGATCGAGATGCCCGTGCGCTGCGCAGCACAGGACTCAACGTTGTAAACCGCCTCGAGGCCCTGCCCCTTGCCGCGGTCGATGCCACTGAGGCATGCCAACATGTCCATGCCGCAGCGATCCTTGAGGAAACGCGCCAGCTCGGGCCACGTCGCAGGCTCACAACGCAAGAATGGCTCGATGCCATTGAGATCTCGCTCCGTGATCTTGGCCCCGAAGGCCTTGTCGACTGCCGCTGCTAGTGCGGTGACTGCTGGATTGACTTGGGCCATGTGCGCTACTCCACCAACACCTTGGGCCGTGCACCCGCGCGCGTCTTGTCCAACAGGCGCTCCTTCTGCATCTTCTCTTGGATGCGGAAGAGGCCTTCGAGCAAGGCTTCCGGACGAGGCGGGCAGCCGGGGACGTAAACATCCACCGGAACGATGCGGTCCACACCCTTCAAGACGTGGTAGCCGTGCTTGATGTAGGGCCCGCCACTCACCGTGCACGCCCCCATCGCCATCACGAATTTCGGCTCGGGCATCTGGTCATACAAACGCTTCACCCGAGGAGCCATCTTGTGGCTGACGGTGCCCGCCACAATCATCAAGTCCGCCTGGCGTGGCGTGGCACGGAACGGACCGCTGCCAAAGCGGTCGATGTCATAGCTAGATGCGCCGGTGGCCATCATTTCAATCGCGCAACAGGCAAGACCGAAAGTCATCGGCCAAACGGACGATTTGCGAGTCCAATTGATGAGTTGGTCGACGCGCGTAATGAGGATGTTGTCCTGCGTCGCGCCATCGCCGCCAAGTTCTAGTTCGTGCTGATGAATGACTGACATGTCTCTTGGCTCCGCGCTCAATCCGCTGCGTTGTCCCGGCCCGCACTTCCCTGCCCCTCAACGCCCTTCACCCAATCAAGGTCACCCTTCATCCAAACGTAGACATAGCCGAGGCCCAAGATGAGGAGGAACGCGAGCACCTCAAGGAATGGAAACAGCCCCATGGCTTGCGTCAGTTCGTTGTAGGCGGCGGCCCAAGGGAATAGGAGTGCCACTTCCACTTCGAACACGAGGAACACGAGGGCCACCGTGTAGAAGCGCATGTCGAAGCGAACCCATGCGCTGCCAATGGTGGGCTCGCCGCACTCGTACGTGGTCCGTTTCTCGGGCTCGTCAACTTTCGGGGCGAGGATGCGGTTGACCACAGCCACGTTCAGCACCACGAAAGCGGCTCCAAAAAGGAGGCCGAACAGGACGTTCGCGTACTGGAAATCCATACGTGCTCCAGGCATCCCCTAGCGCGTGCGCCACCTCGGCGCGCCACGCAGTCCCCCGCTCAGAGCCGCCAGCGCGACTCATTCACGGCATTGCCGCAACGATGCTGTGAGACCGCACAGCACCGCGCGGCGGGATCATATCAATGAGCCCGCGTGCATCCACTGCGCTAGGGCCGAACGCGGACGGTTGTCCCCTCGGGGATCCACTCGAAAACACGCGTGAGATCCTGCTCGCCGAGCCGAATGCAGCCATCGGACTGCGCCTTGCCAACGCTCTCAGGCTCCACTGTGCCATGAATGCCGAAGCCGGTCTTCTTTCCAGCAGCCACAAAGCCAAGCCAGCGCGATCCGATCAGATGGCCCGGAGCTCCATAGGGAATGACTTTCCCCGACTTGGGATCGGTCCATTCAGGATGCACCAATCTGCTTCCGATCGTGAATTCGCCCTCGGGAGTGCGATTCTCACGGCCAATCCCTGCACTGACATGGTGAATCACGGCTCCATCGAGCAAGAGATAGAGCCGGAAATCACTCTTATCGATCAAGACCTCTAGCGGATGCTCAGGCACTTTGACCTTTGCGCCCGCATGGAGGCCGCCGGCTGGAATCTCGTTGATGGCCGCGAGCAGGCCATGGGCAATGCTGACCCCCGAGGTCTTTCGGTTGCGCTGCGTGAGCGCCCAGAGACTCTCCCCCTTGCGCACGGTCAGCGTGCGAAAGCCCGCGACCGAGACTGCGGAGAACACCCGCTGCGCATTGAGTCCTTGCAGCTTTTGCCATTGCTGGCTGCGCCACTCCGCTGGCAATCTCTCATCCACGATGGCTCTGCCGAGGAGGAGCCGCGTCTTGTCAGGGTCATGCTCCGCAGCCTTCAAGCGCGATTCGATGTCTTGCAGCGGAGTCAGCAGTGCAGCCGGTTGCGCGACGTTGGGGCTAGAGGAAGCTTGCTCCGATGACTTGGCAACGCCGAGCAGGTCCTCGCCACGGGCTGACGCTAGATGTGACGTGGGTTGCGTCGCCGCGGTGCTGTCCACAGGCGACCGCGCCGCGTTGGGAGCGACAGCCACCACACTCAATGCAGCGGCCTGCTCTTGCGAGATGTCTGCAGTCGCCAAGTTGGCGCGCGGCGTCAGATCTCTGGCCTCACCGTTCGAGCGCGGCTGCACGTCAACGCGCGGAGTGGGATAGAGCATCCACACCAGTGCCGCCGCACAAATCAAGATGGCTGCGGCCAATCCGACCCGCAGGCCGTGCAACCGCTTCATTGGCTCACTCATGGCGCCCTCCCCAGGGCGCGCGCATCATGCCACGCACCAGCGCTGCAAGCCAGTGTCTCAAGAAAAACGCGCAGCCTCGCGGGAGCGCAAATACTCAACTCCCGCAAGGCCAGCGCTGAGGAACCGCCAAGGCCGTTCGGTCATCACGGACCTCTCGAACCGTTAGGAGCGAGAGGGGGACCCGCATATGGCGCGGAAGAGGTTCCCCGTGAAGGGCAGCCTCAGGAGCGCACGCGTGGGTCCCCGGTTTCGACATTCGTGGGTCGGAGGCACGAGTCCCCGCGAACCCCGCAGAACCTCGCTCCCAGTATCGGTCGCGAGGCGGGGGTAGATCAAGCTCCGCGGACTTCCGCGGCGGTTGCGCTGCTCAGGGCATCGACGATCTGCTTCATTTCTGCATCAATCCCAGCGCTTGTCAGGGTGCTGGTCTTGGAGCGGAACGTTAGGCGGATATTGAGGCTCTTCATCCCCACGCCCACTTGGGGACCGCGGAAAATCTCCACCAAACTCAGATCTTCGAGTTGATCGGAGGCCCCCGTGCGCACGGCCGTCGCAATGGCTCCGAAGCTGACCGACTCGCGGACCTTCAGTGCGAGGTCCCGCACCATGGCCGGGAACCTTGGCAGCCCCTCGAAGCGATGACCAGCGTGGCCTGAGCTATCGAGGGCTCCGAGGTCCACTTCGATGTAGAGGGGCTTCGTCCGCAAGCCCTCGAGCATCGCTGCGGCTGGCTCACCCATGGCGGCCACCACCTGCCCCTTGCAGTGGAACTCCGCTCGCGCGGATGGAGCCAGCGCCGCGTTGGCACTCTCCACGGGTTCCACGCTGACATTGCGGACGCGCAGAATCCGATCCAGCACGGCGCGGGCATCACGCCACTCCGCGGGCAGCAACACACCTAGCAACAACTTGCGTGCAGGGAGGCCGTCACGCCCCTTGGCGTTGACCGCACCCACTTCGAACAGTCGCGGGATGCCGTTATCGAGATCTTGGTTGAGACGGGCCACGCGGAGCAGCGAAGGCAGCAGACTGCGACGCAAACACGATTCTCCCGTGCGCACCGGAGCAGCTACGCGCAAGCCCTCGCCCACAAGGAACAAGTCTGCTTCCGCGTTCGCGCCCTCGCTGACGAAATCGGGGGTGATGGTCTCGTGAAGGCCTAGAACCACGAGCAAGTCCTGCAACTCAGAGCGCAGTCTCCGCAGGGGCGTTTCGGAGGACACCGCTAGCGGCATGGCCAAGCGCTCCGGCACCTTGTCGATGCCATGCAGGCGCACGATTTCTTCCACGAGATCAATGCTGCGCGTGAGGTCTCTTCGCCATGAGGGTGGTGTCACCGACCAAGCGCCTGCATGGTCTTCGACCTGACACCCAAGGCGCTCAAGAAACGCGCGCATCTTCGCGCGCGAGCAGTTGGTGCCGGCGACACGTCGAACAGAGGCCGGATCGAAGGGGATGGGTTGAGGCGCCGCAACGGCGGCACCCAAGCTGACGGCGTCTCCCGCGATGGTTCCGCCGGCGAACTCCGCGATCATTTGCGCAGCGCGCAAACCCGCAGCGATGACGCCCGCATCTTCCACGCCACGCTCAAAACGATGGCTCGACTCTGTGCGCAGTTGATGGCGTCGCGCCGAGGCGCGCACGTTGCGCGGAGCGAAGCGCGCGCTCTCAATGGCGATCGTTGTGGTCGCGGCGCTCACTTCGGATAGGGCCCCACCCATGACTCCGGCCAACGCTTGTGGGCGTTCGGCATCGGCGATCACAAGATCCGTCGCATCCAGCGTCAGCGTCTTGCCGTTGAGTGCTTCCAACCGTTCGCCTGCGCGCGCGCGGCGCACGACGAGGCTTGAACCACTCAGTTTGCTCAGGTCAAATGCATGGAGGGGTTGCCCGTCCTCCAACAGAATGTAGTTCGTGATGTCCACGACCAGATTGATCGGTCGTTGGCCCGCGGCCAAGAGGCGCTGCTGCAACCATTCGGGTGAGGGACCGTTCTGAATCCCAGTCACGACGTGCACCGAATAGCGAGGTGCAGCTTGCGCGTCGTCCACGCGCACCTCGATGGCTGAGCTCGGACCTCGCGACGCGGTGTATTCCCTACGCGCCTTCAACATGGCCCCCGTCATGGCCGCGATTTCACGCGCGAGTCCACGGTGGCAAAGAAGATCCGGGCGATTGGAAGTCACCGCGGCTTCGACAAACACTCCGGCGGCATCCTTGCCAACAGCCTCAATCTCCGTGCCAGATGCGGTCAGAAGCTTCTCGATCCGCTTGCTCGATGGGGCGCTGCCCTCTAGCAGGGCGGCTATCCACTCAACACTGGCACGCATCAGTGCACCTGCCTCAAGAAGCGCACATCATTGTCCGTGAAGTGACGGATATCGGGCACACCGAAGTGTCGCATGGCCAGACGTTCGAGGCCGAGCCCGAATGCGAAGCCGCTCCAACGTGTGGAATCGAGGCCCACGGCTGCGAACACAGCAGGGTCCACCATTCCGCAGCCGCCCATTTCCACCCAACCGCGGCCGGGGAAGAACACATCCACCTCGGCGCTAGGTTCGGTGAATGGAAAGAAGCTCGCTCGCAAGCGCAGCTCCACATCGTTCCCAAACAGCGTGCGGAAGAAGAGCAACAGGGTTCCCTTGAGGTCCGCCATGCTGAGGCCTTCATCCACGGCCAAGCCTTCCACCTGATGAAACATCCAATGGTGTGTGGCATCCACTTCATCGGGACGGAACACGCGTCCTGGCGCACACACGCGAAACGGAGGCTGCCCTCCTTGCATCGTCCGGATCTGCACCGTCGACGTTTGTGAACGCAACAGCCACGGCACGCCAGCGAGATAGAAGTTGTCCGCAGGATCGCGCGCGGGGTGATCTTCGGGAATGTTCAGAGCAATGAAGTTGTGGAATTCGTCTTCCACTTCAGGGCCGTCGGCCACGCTGAACCCTAGATGGCGCAGCGCTTCCACCACGCGTCGCTCCATTTGGCTCAGGGGATGGAGACTCCCCTGCTGCATCGCAACGCCAGGCAAGGTGATGTCCATGCTTGGCGCTTGCGCTCCTGAAGCGAGTTCTTGCTCACGTTCGCTCGCAGCCGCCAGCAGAGCGCCCTTGGCTGCATTCAACGCGGCACCGATGCGCGGCTTCTCGTCCCGCGGAGCCGACTTCAGAAGCTCCATGAGCGCACCGAGTCGCGCGAGCGCGGCGTTCCGTGCTCGCGCGAGATTCTCGGTGCTGTCTGCCGCCCGCAGGGCATCCTGCGCGGCACTGAGGCAATCAGCCACAGCCTGTTGGATGTTTGGCGTTGCCTCCATGGCCGACACGATTTCAGGATGCCTTACGCGCTGTATCCACGAGGGCCAAGAATGCGCTCGCGTCATGGATGGCGAGCTCGGAAAGCTGACGGCGGTCGATCACCACCCCAGCCTTACGCAGCCCGGACACAAACTTCGAGTAGGTCAGGCCCGCTGCGCGCACCGCAGCGTTGATGCGCAAGATCCACAGCGAGCGGTACTCGCGCTTCTTCCTGCGGCGGTCGATCAGGCCATAACGGCCCGCGCGCTGAACGGTTTGCTTGGCTTGACGATAGTTCGTGCTCTTCGCTGCGCGGTAGCCCTTGGCTGCCTTGAGCAACTTCTTCACGCGACGCTTGCGCGCGACGCCATTTCTCGCTCTCATGTGCGTTCTCCTCGTGCCGCCCTCAGGCGAGCAACATCCTCTTCACGGTTTCTTCTTGCGTCTTGGACACGAGTTGTGCCTTGCGCAGTCTTCGCACGCGCTTGCCGCTGAACGTCACCATGAGGTGGCTCTTGCCGGCGCGGGTGCGCTTCACTTTGCCCGTGCCAGTCACTTTGAAGCGCTTGGCGGCGGACTTGTTGGTCTTCAGTTTGGCCATGTTTTCGACTCCATTCATCTAGCCGTTCAAGCCTGGCGGCGTGACGGTGCGAGGATCATCGTGATCCTCTTGCCTTCGAGGCTGCCCGTGCGCTCCACGCGCCCGACATCCTTCAATTCCTCTGCAAACTTCCTCAGCGCCTCGAGACCGATCTCGGGGTGCGCGACCTCGCGACCGCGGAACACCGCGATCACAGCCACTTTGTCTCCTGCAAGCAGAAACTCGCGTGCCTGACGTAGCCGCACAGCCACGTCATGTTCACCCGTCTGCGGGCGAAGACGCAGTTCCTTCACTTGAATGTTGTGCTGTTTCTTCTTCGATTCGTTGGTGCGCTTCTTCTGTTCGTACTTGAACTTCCCGTAGTCCATGATGCGGCACACGGGTGGCACTGCCATGGGCGAGATCTCTACGAGATCCAACCCCCGGTCGCGGGCCAATTCGCGAGCGCGGTCAGAGGTGACCACTCCCATCTGTTCATTGTTCTCGTCCAAGAGGCGCACTTCCGGCACGCGGATCATGTTGTTGATGCGGTGCAACGGACGCGGTGCAGGTCCACCACGCCGATCAAAGGGCGGGGGGCTCAAAGGGCCATCCCCTCAGAAACAGTCATGCTTTGGTCCTCTCTAGTTCCTTGAATAGCTCCTGCACAGCGCTGAGTGACATCACTCCGCGATCCACGTCAGGACGCTCACGAACCGCAACCGTGCGGTCCTCACATTCACGCCCACCCACCACGAGGGTGAACGGAATTCGGGCTAGGCGGGCTTCGCGAATCTTCGCGCCCGTCTTGGCATTTGAGAGATCAGAGCTCACACGCACACCAGCCGCCTGCAACGTCGCTTCGACTTCGCGGGCCCAGGCCACGTGCGCGTCGGCGATGCTGATGACGCGCACCTGCTCGGGCGCCAGCCAGAACGGGAACTGCCCGCCGGTGTGCTCAATGAGAATGCCGATGAAGCGCTCCATGGAGCCTAGGATCGCGCGGTGAATCATGACCGGGCGCTGCATGGATCCGTCAGCAGCAACGAACCCGAGATCGAAGCGTTCGGGCAAGTTGAAGTCGAGCTGAATCGTGCCGAGCTGCCAGTCGCGGCGCAACGCATCCGAGACAATAAAGTCGATCTTCGGACCGTAGAACGCGCCATCGCCGGCGTTCACGGTGTAGCTGACACCGTTCGCCTGCAAGGCCTGTGCAAGCCCTGATTCTGCGCGCGCCCAGATTTCGTCTGAGCCCACCGAGTTTTCGGGCCGCGTGCTCAGGAAGACCTTCAGTTCCGTGAACTGAAAGAGCGCGTAGACCTCGCGAATCATCCCGATGAGAGATGTGATTTCGGTCTGGATTTGGTCTGGAGTCGCGAAGATATGAGCGTCGTCTTGGCAGAACGTGCGCACGCGAGTCAGCCCGCTGGTGACGCCGCTGCGCTCATAGCGATGCAGGCGTCCGAAGTCTGCGATGCGCAAGGGCAGCTCGCGGTAGGAACGTCTTTCTGCCGCATACACAAAGGTGTGTCCCGGGCAGTTCATGGGCTTCACCGCGCACTCGCGCTCGTCGACGGTGGTGAAGAACATGTTGTCTTTGTAGTTCGCGTAGTGCCCTGAGCGATGCCAGAGCTCCACGTCGAAGATCTGCGGCGTGATCACTTCCTGATAACCGTGGCGCACATAAAGCTCGCGCATGTGCTGCTGCAAGCGGTTGTAGATCTGCGCACCCTTCGGCAAGAAGAAAGGGCTTGCGGGCGCCACGGGATCCAAGAGGAACAGGCCGAGTTCACGACCTAGCTTCCTGTGATCGCGCTTCTGGGCCTCCTCAATCCGCGCCAAGTGCTCGTCCAAGTCCTTCTTGGCGTAGAACGCGGTGCCGTAAATGCGTTGCAGCATCCGGTTCTTCTCGTCGCCGCGCCAGTAGGCACCGGCGATGCGCTGCACCTTGAAGGCTTTGACGTAACCCGTGGAGGGCACATGGGGGCCGCGGCAAAGATCTTCGAAGCTGCCTCCACCGTGGCGGTAGAAGGTGACCTCGGCGTCCGCAGGCAATCCCTCCATGAGTTCGGCTTTGTAAACATCCGCACGGGCGCGGGCACGTTCGATTTCAACGTTGCGATCCACGCGGCAACGCTCAAAGGCGGTGTTGGCCGCGATGATCGTGGCCATCTCTGCTTCGATGCGTGGCAGATCTTCAGGCGTGATGCGGTGTTCGAGGTCGATGTCGTAGTAGAAGCCATCCTCCACAGCGGGGCCGATGGCGAGCTTCGCCTCCGGCCAGAGGCGCAGAATGGCATCAGCCATGATGTGGCTGGCTGAATGGCGGATGACCTCGAGACCGTCCTTGCTGTCAGCCGTGACGATGTCCACGCGGCAGTCACGCACGAGAGGCGTGCGGAAATCCATGATCTCCGCTGCGCCGTCAATGCGACCGCCAACGGTCGCTTCAGCGAGACGTTTTCCGATGGCCTGCGCGAGGTCGCGAATGGACGCGCCTCGAGGCAGCTCCCGTCGCGAACCGTCCCGCAGGGTCAGTTGAATGACCGGCGTGGATGCGGTGTCGTTCATGCGCTCTCGTTGGGTGGCTGCCCCCAAGGGGCTGCCGGATGCGTGCTCGCTCGCGCGGGCACAGGGGATCCGCCCGAAGGCGGGGCCGCGGCACCGGGGACAGAGCGTTCCCCCAGACACACGCGGGCGGTAGAGGTTTAGCAATACCCCCGGCGGCCCGTCAACCTGCCTAGGTCGCGCACCTCGTGCGCCCCTCCATCACAGCGGCCGGAGGTTGAGCTCGCGCCACTGCTTCTCGTCGGGCACCGAAGGCGACTGCGTCATCAGACAGGTGCCATTGGAGATCTTGGGGAATGCAATCACATCCCTGAGAGAGGCTGCGCCCGCAAGGATCATGGCGATGCGGTCAACCCCGAGTGCAATCCCCCCGTGCGGCGGAGCCCCGTACTCGAGAACCCGCAGGAACCAGCCGAACTTGTCGGCGGCTTGTTCCTCGCTCAGCCCCACATGGGCGAAGACCTTGGACTGCACCTCTGGCCTGTGGATGCGGATGCTGCCCGAGCCGATCTCATTGCCGTTGAGCACGAGGTCGTAGAGGCTGGCCTTGATGTGGCTGATGTCGGCCCCCGGCTCCGGCAACTGTTCCGTGGGCGCCGTGAACATGTGGTGCTTCGCCTCGAACCTCTTCTCCTCCTCGTTCCACTCAAACATCGGGAAGTCGGTGATCCAGAGGAAATGCGTCTTGGATGTGTCGATGAGCCCCAAGTGGCGAGCGAAATGCAGCCTCACTTGGCCGAGTGCCGTGAGGGCTTGCTCAAAGCGGCCGGCAGTGAAGACCACCAGGTCGCCGGTCTTGCCACCTGCGGCATGGATGGCCGCGAGATCATCGGGCTGCAAGAATCGGGCCAGTGTGCCTTGCGGGCCCTCAGGTGTGAGTTTGACCCAAGCCAGCCCGCCGGCGCCGTAGGTCTTGGCAACCACTTCCGCGTCGTCGATGGGCTTCCTCGCCAGGCTCGCGCCTCCCGGGATGACCAGTCCGCGCACCGTGCCGGTTGGCAGAGCCACAGCTTGAGTGAAGACGCGGAAGGTGGACTGCGGTGCACGCTTTGAGAAATCGAAGATCTCCAAAGCGCAACGCGTGTCGGGCTTGTCGGAGCCGAAGCGAGCCATGGACTCTTCCCACGTCAGACGCGGGAATGGCGCGGGGATCTCGGCCCCGGCCAGTTCGCGCCACACGCGGGTCATCAGCCGCTCCATCACTGCGAACACATCCTCTTGACGCACGAAACTCATTTCCACGTCGAGTTGCGTGAACTCGGGCTGGCGATCGGCGCGAAGATCTTCATCGCGGAAGCACTTGCAGATCTGAAAGTAGCGGTCGATGCCTGAGACCATTAGCGTCTGCTTGAACAACTGAGGCGATTGCGGCAAACCGTAGGCTTGGCCTGGATGCACTCGCGAAGGCACGAGGAAATCGCGCGCACCTTCCGGCGACGTCTTCATCAGGATGGGCGTTTCCACTTCCATGAAGCCTTGCTCATTCATGGATGAACGAATCGTGTGATTGAGCCGACTGCGCAATTCCATGTTGGCGAGCACGGGCCGACGGCGCATGTCGAGATAGCGATGCTCGAGCCGCAACTCTTCGCGGGTGCGGCAATCATCCACGATCTCGAAGGGCGGCACCTTGGTGCCGTTGAGGATTTCGATCTCCGCTGCGACAACTTCGATGTCTCCCGTAGTGCGCTCGGGGTTGCGAGCATCCGCAGGACGCGCGCGCACCGTGCCTCGAATTGCGATGACCCACTCAGGGCCCACTTCGTTCACCGCCGGCAAGCGCGCCGGATCCACCACAACTTGGGTGAAGCCATAACGGTCACGAAGGTCGATGAACATCAGCCCGCCGTGATCGCGGACGGCCTGGACCCAGCCGTTCAAAACGACCTGCTCGTCCACGTGCCCGAGCCGGAGTTCCCCACAAGTTCTGGTGCGCTGATGCCGCATCGCTGCTCCTCAGGCTGAGGATAGCCGAGGGGCGCGCGCCAAGAAGAGCTCAGCGATCTGAAAGGGATGAGAGGTGAAACCGCGCACCGCTTGCGATACGCCCGCCGGGAAGGAGGATGCTCCAGCCCACGGAGGCATTCTCGCTCAAGGGCAGCACCTCAGAGCTGGGGAATGGCACGAGCACACGCTGATGCGCCCCTTCGTCCACAGCCAATACGCCGCTCTCACCGGCATGGTGCTCTTCATTCAACAACACCACGCCGCCAGCATCCACGATCAGCAAGCGGAAGCGCTCGACGCCGCCTGGGAGCAAGATGCTCAGGACTCGCGGGCGACCGGTCAGCGCGCCGCGCGGAGATTCAAGCCATGCTAGCCCGTCCTGCAGGGCGAGCTCAGCCGGTGTCTTCGTGAGTTCGGTCGCGCTGCTCGGTTTGGGATCGCTCTTCCACGTCATGAAGAACAGGGCCGCTGCACCGACGAGCAACATGACCATCCAACGCGACTTCGGACGGGACTCCGCGCTCATGGGCCGCCCGATGAAGAGACTTCCAAAGCCGAATCGTCGCGGTGCCGGCCGCAGCGAATCATGTCCACCGGTGCTTTCAACACTCTCCGTGGATTCACGCTGCGCGGAGATCCACGCGCTGGCACCGAACTTCATGGTTTCGCGACACTCTGGGCATTGATGCAGGTGCTCTGCCGTGCGTTGAGCATGTCGGTCGGAGAGCTCTCCACGCAAGTACTTGAGGGTGCTTCGCGCTTCAGGACAGCTCATTAGTGTTCCTCCCCGAGCGTGATGAGCACGGCGCGACGCCCATACTTGTTCTGCGGGAGATGCGCGCCGTCTGTGCCGCTCCAGCGCCCTTGCAACAACATGCCGTGTCCAGCCACCTGCAAGCGCGAACGATCAACCCCTGCAGATTCGAGCACGCGAGCGGCGGCTGTGGCACGCGCACTCGCGATGTCCCAGCCTTCGTCTTCTGATTGCCCTTCGGCAAACGAGTAGCCATCCACGCGCACGGGCCAGCGCCCCGAGGCCATCATGCTGCCCAATTGCTCCAAGAGCTTCACCTGCCCTGGCGTGAGCTGGCTGGAGGCAGGTTCAAACAGCACTGGCGTTGGCAGCGTGCGCCAGCCACCGAGCTGCATCTGTTCTAGGAGGATCTGCCGCAGCCGGTCTCGATTCAAGTCGGTCAGGCCACCCGTCGCCTCCACGAGAGTCTCGTTGTTCACCGGATTCGCTGCGCGATAAATCACTCGCCCGGCACCAAACTGAAATGCCGCATCGTGCCCCATCCCGGAGCCCGAAAGCTGCACATCGCTCAAGTCCTGTTTGATGGTGCCAATGAAGTCCTCGAACTGGATGCCCATGGAACTCTTGGTGTAGGCCGCCATCAGAATGAAGAACGTCAACAGGTTCGTCATCATGTCGGCAAAGCTGAGCATCCATAGCGGAGCGCCGGGACCAGCACCCTCTGGTGCATGATGCTTCTTCCCGTGACCGCCATGTCCTCCGTGGCCATCGCTATGAGTGGAGTGCTCGTGCTCCTCCTCGTGATGTTCCTCCGCAGCGATCGACTCGGCTTCGTGAGCGTCAAGTTCCGGCAGACCACCTTCCGTCTGCATCGCACTTGGCTCTACGTCATGCTCCGTTGCAGGCTGAGCCACAAGCGTGGCATTCAAACTGTGCTCCGCATCTGAAAGCGTTGCTTCGGGGTGCTCCACGCTCGATGTAGCGCTCGGCGAAACAAGAGTGTCTTGCTCCGCGTGATTCATGCGCCTCCGCGGACGATGATTTCGATGCGCCGATTCTGACGGCGACCAGCCGGTGTCTCGTTGGATGCCAGCGGGACCTCTGCCGCGCGCGGGGCGATGGCCACACGGAACGATTCAAACCCGGAGCCCACGAGCACCCGGGCAATGCTCTTCGCCATACCTTGGGAGCGCGTCGCGGCTGTGTCGCTAGATTCTCCGGGCAAAGCGTCTGCGTGGCCTTCGACAATCAGAGTGCAAGCCTCGCCGCGGAAGAAACTCCCAATCTCGCGCACGATCACGACTCCGGCTTCACTCATGGAAGAGCTGCCGGGACGGAACAAGCCTTCGGCCGTGAGTCGAATGCGCATCCCCGCCGCGAGGCGTTCCAAATCAGGGGCAACGTCGTACTCCACGGGCGTTTGTAGTTTGTCCAATGCTGCGTCGAGGCGTTCTTCCTGTCGTTGCGAAGGTCTGTCTTGCCCTTCCACTCCGAAGCGCCCGTCGGAAGTGCGGGGCTTCGCAACCATCGCGGTCGCTGGTGGATTGCTGCGCGTGCCATGCACGCCCACACCGGACTCCACAACCGCCGCCCCCTTGCCGTCGTCAGAGCCTGCAAAGCACGCGAGGATGATGAAGAACGTGACGAGGTTCGCGACCATGTCCGAGAAGGACACGATCCACAAAGGCGCACCTGGTCCGTCGCCACCACCACCACACATAGCTCAGCCTCCCTTTGCAGGCGCTGCGTCCATGACGCGAGCACGTTGTGCAGGTGAGAGGAATGCCTTCAAGCGTTCCTTGACAACTTGAGGCTTGTCGCCACTCTGGATGGCGAGAATGCCCTGAATCATGAGGTTGCGAATGAGCGATTCTTCTTTGGTGCGCATGTCGAGCTTGCAGGCCAGTGGAATGAACACGCAGTTCGCCAATGCGCATCCGTAGAACGTGGCCAGCAAGGCCACTGCCATGCCCGCACCAATCTTGGAAGGATCGGAGATGTTCTGCAGCATCGCCACGAGGCCTAGCAGGGTTCCCACCATGCCGAAGCTCGGCGCTGCGCCAGCCATGTTCTCCATCATCTTCTTGCCGACGGTGTGGCGCTCTTTCATCACCTCCACGTCGACCTCGAGAATCTGCTTCACAGATTCCGCTGGATAGCCATCGACAACCAGCATGATGCCCTTGGAGAAGAAGGGATCCTTGACGTCCTTCGACTTCTCTTCCAATGCCAAGAGGCCCTCCTTGCGCGCTAGGGTTGCGTACTCGGTCATACGCTCGATCACTTGGCTCGGCTCAGGCAGTGGGTAGATGAAGCAGCGCTTGGTGATGTTGATCAGCCCCAGCACGTGATTCATCTTGAAGGAGATGAAGATCGCGGAGAGCAACCCGCCCGCAATGAGAATCGCGGCGGACATGTTCCAGAAGAGGTACAGCGCACCGTGACTCTCGTGGATCATCGTGAAGCCGACGACAACGAGGCCTAGCACTGAACCGATGATGGTGGCCAGATCCATGGATCACATCCCCCGAGGTCGCCCGCTGAAAAGACACTCTGGGCGTACGCTCAAGCCACCTATCGTCGCCCCTTTGAGGGCACTTGAAGGAGGAGAAAGATCGCCGGCAATAGAGCTTCAGCGCAGCTCACGGGGGCAGACCAACCTGCCTTCCCAGCGAGAAATCCCGCAAAATTAGCCGCGATCCGCGCAGCAAAGGCACGCGGGTTGAGAGCTTTGAGCCCGTTGAATCAATGAGCTTTGCGACGCGAGGATTCGCGTCCGAGCTTCAAGCGAACTAGGGCCCTAGCCAACGCAGCCTCCGCGCGCGCAAGATCGAATTGCACATCGCGTCGCGCCTTGAGTCGCTCGCGCGCGCGCTTCTCAGCGGCCTCCGCACGAGCGACATTGATGGCCTCGGCGGCCTCGCCCACCGCCGCAAGGATGCGGCATGTGTTCGAGGACACTTCAAGAAAGCCATCACCCACGAGGAAGTGGCGCTCGCCACCTCCGGCTTCCCGAACGGTCACTTCCCCCACGGCAATCGTGCAGCAGAGCGGAGCGTGCCCGGACAGAATGCCGAGCGAACCATCCTCCCCCGGTGCAGTCACCGCGGTCACTTCGCCCTTGTAGACCGTTGCGTCTGGAGTGACGAGTTCGAGATGGAATGCAGCCATGGCTCAGCTCGTTGCGCGAATCTTCTCGGCCTTCGCGAGCACGTCAGCAATGCCGCCGACCATGTAGAACGCGTCCTCTGGCAGATCGTCGTACTTGCCTGCGACCACATCCGCGAAGGAGCGCACGGTGTCCTCAAGCTGAACGAACTTGCCGTCCATACCTGTGAACTCCTTGGCCACCTTGAACGGCTGCGAGAGGAACTTCTGCAGACGACGCGCACGGTTCACTAGGGCCTTGTCGTCGTCGGAGAGTTCTTCCATGCCGAGAATGGCGATGATGTCCTTCAGCTCTTGGTAGCGCTGGAGGATGCGCTGCACCTCGCGGGCAACGCGGTAGTGCTCCTCGCCCACGATCTGCGGGTCGAGCACGCGCGACGTGGAGCGCAAGGGGTCCACAGCGGGATAGATGCCGAGTTCGGCGAGGGAACGCTCCAATGCGATGGTTGCGTCCAAGTGCGGGAAGGTCGCCACAGGTGCCGGATCGGTGTAGTCGTCGGCAGGCACATAAATGGCCTGCATGGACGTGATCGAACCCTTGTCGGTGGACGTGATGCGTTCCTGCAAGGCTCCCATTTCGAGAGCCATGGTGGGCTGATATCCCACGGCGCTCGGAAGTCGTCCGAGCAAAGCGGACACCTCAGAGCCGGCCTGCACGAAACGGAAGATGTTGTCGATGAAGAGCAACACGTCTTGCCCTTGATCGCGGAAGTGCTCGCACATGGTGAGAGCGGAGAGCGCGATGCGCAGGCGCGCACCAGGCGGTTCGTTCATCTGCCCGAAGACCAGCACGGTGTTCTTGATCACGCCCGACTGAGTCATTTCGAGGTAAAGGTCGTTGCCCTCGCGCGTACGCTCGCCCACGCCTGCGAACGCCGAGTAGCCGCCGTGTTCTGAGGCCACTGTGCTGATCAACTCTTGGATCAACACAGTCTTGCCCACGCCTGCACCACCGAACAAGCCGATCTTGCCGCCCTTCGCGAAAGGCACGAGCAAGTCCACAACCTTGAGGCCCGTGATGAACACGTCCTTCACCGCTTGCTGCCGCTCGAAGCTTGGCGCAGGCTGGTGAATCGCGCGCGTGGCAGTGGCTTTGTGTTCGCCCTTGCCGTCAATGGCTTTGCCGAGCAGGTTGAAAATGCGACCAAGGCAATCCTTGCCCACGGGCACCGTGATCGGTGCTCCGGTATCGGTGGCGGGCATGCCGCGCACCAATCCGTCCGTGCTGCTCATGGCAACCGTGCGGACGACGTCATCGCCCATGTGCTGCACAACTTCGCACACGAGATCGATGCCTGACGCGGAGTCCTTGACGGTCAGTGCATTGAAGATGGGAGGAAGCTGTCCGGTTTCGAAGCGGAAGTCCACCACTGGTCCGACGACTTCGACGATCTTTCCTTGGCTCACGTTCGACCTCCGTCCGCGCGGCAACCCGCGCACACGTTCAACCCTTCAATGCCTCCGCACCGCCGATGATTTCGAGCAGTTCGCCCGTGATGCCACTCTGGCGCGCCTTGTTGCAGGCCATGCTCAGGTTTTGGCTCATTTCATCTGCGTTGTCGGTGGCGTTCTTCATGGCCATGCGGCGCGCGGCGAATTCACTCGCCAACGCGTCCAAGATGGCCGCATACAGTTGCATTTCGATGCTGCGAGGCAGCAAGCGTTCGAGAATCCTGTCCGGCGTGGGCTCGAGGATGTACTCCACCGCGCTCGCCGCACTAGCGGATGCTGCTGGTTTGGCCACGGGCAGCAATTGCTGAGGCGTGGGCTTGTGAAGCGTCATGGAATGCATGCGCGTGCTGAAGATCATCACGCGTTGCACTCGACCACTAGCGAAGGCTTCCGTCAGTTGCCGCGCAAGCAAAGCCACCTCGCGATAGCTGATGCGCTCGACGATCTCGGGATACACGTAGGCGATCTCGAGGCCCTTCAGCTTGTTGAAGTAGGCCTGCGGACGCCGACCTAGAATCCACATCTCTGCCGCTACGCCGGCTTTCTCCAGCGCACGCAGGTGATGCACCGCGGCGCGATGCAGGTTGGAGTTGTAGGAGCCGCAAAGGCCCTTGTCCGCCCCCACAAGCACGATGGCCTCGCGCGTCGTGGTTTCGGGCTCGCGCAGCAGCGGCGAGTTGGAAGCATCGGCCCGCGCGCCCACGCGCGCCAACATGCCAGCGATGGCGTTGGCGAACGGACGGGTGGCCAGTGCGCGCTCTTGCAAGCGGCGCAATTTGGTCGCCGAGACCATTTCCATGGCCTTGGTGATTTTGCGGATGCTCTTGACGCCCTTGAGCCGCCGCTTGAGTTCTTTGACTCCCTTCACGCGTCGCCTCTCAGGCCTTGAAGGTCCTGTTGAAGTTTTCGAGCGCGGCCTTGAGCTGCGTCTCGGTGTCCGCATCCAATTGCTTGGAGGTGCGGATGGTTTCGGGGATCGCAGGCGCCGCGCCCTTCACCCAGGCGAGGAACTGCTCTTCCCACTTCGACACCTGCGCCACTTCGATGCCGTCGAGATAGCGATTGGTACCGGCGAAGATCACCATGACTTGATCTTCCATGGGCATCGGGCGGTACTGCTTCTGCTTCAGCAGTTCCACAAGACGCTCACCGCGCCGCAGCGTCGCCAGAGTCGCTTTGTCGAGATCGGATCCAAACTGAGCGAAGGCTGCGAGTTCGCGGTACTGCGCCATCTCGAGGCGCAGACGACCGGCCACCTTCTTCATGGCCTTGGTCTGAGCGGCACCACCCACGCGCGACACCGAGAGTCCCACGTTCACCGCAGGGCGAATGCCCGCGTTGAACAGGTCCGTCTCAAGGTAGATCTGCCCGTCGGTGATGGAGATCACGTTCGTCGGGATGTAGGCCGTCACGTCACCTTGCTGGATTTCCACCAAGGGCAGCGCAGTGAGTGATCCGCCACCGAGTTCCTTCGAGAGCTTGGCCGCGCGTTCCAGCAAGCGGCTGTGCAGATTGAAGATGTCGCCGGGGAACGCCTCGCGGCCCGGTGGACGACGGAGAAGCAGGGACACCTGACGCCAAGCGATGGCGTGCTTGTACAAGTCGTCGTAGATCACCAGCGCGTGCTTGCCCTTGTCGCGGAAGTACTCGCCGATGGCGCAACCTGCGAAGGGTGCGATGAACTGCATGGAAGCCTGCTCTGAGGCAGGTGCATTCACGATCACCGTGTATTCCATGGCGCCGGCAGATTCGAGCGCCTTTTGCACGGACTTCACCGTGCTCATCTTCTGGCCGATGGCGACGTAGATGCACACCACGTCTTGGCCCTTCTGGTTGATGATGGCGTCCACGCACACGGCCGTCTTGCCGGTCTGGCGGTCGCCAATGACCAGCTCGCGCTGACCGCGGCCGATGGGAATCATGGCATCGATGGCCTTGATGCCCGTTTGCAATGGTTCGCTCACCGGTTGGCGCTGAACCACGTTGGGAGCACCTTGCTCAATGTTGGCGAATCGTTCGGACTTGAACGGTGGCCGGCCGTCTACCACTGCACCGAGGGCATTCACGACGCGCCCGACGATGGCCTCTCCCACAGGGATGCTGATGATGCGGCCCGTCGCCTTGACGGTGTCACCCTCTTTCACCAACCGGTCTTCGCCGAGCAGAATCGCGCCGACGTTGTCCTCTTCGAGGTTCAGCGCGATGCCGAAGACCCCGTTGGGGAACTCCAGCATCTCGGAGACTTTGCAGTCCTTGAGGCCGTGGATGCGGGCCACGCCGTCGCCCACTTGGAGCACGGTGCCGACAGACTCCACAGCTACGCCTGTGTCGAAGCTCGCAATCTGCTGCTTCAGGATCGAGGTGATTTCGGAAGGAGAAATGGACATGTCACTTCCTCGGGGAATCCTGCTTGTTTCCTTGGGCACCACCCACCGCCACGGCGCGAAGCCCCTCGCGGATGCGTCGGATGCGAGCCTCTACCGACCCGTCAATGAGTCGTGAATCCACGGTGATGCGCACCCCAGCCAGTAGCTCCGGGCGCACACCCTCTTCTAGATCGATTTTCCTGCCGGTCGCGGCCGCAAGGCCGTCCACCAACTGCTTTCGCTCCTCAGCGTTCAACGGCGCTGGGCTTTCGACTTTGACACCTAACACGCCGCTGTTGCGTTGATGCACCTCGAGGTAAGCCCGGAAGAACTCACGCAATGCTTGTTCCCGCGACCTCGCCAGCATCAGGCGCACGGCGTTGCGCACGAGGCGATGCGTTTGGGCGAGCTCCGCTTGAATCGCGGCTTCTTTCTCGCCGGCGCTACGGCTCTGATCGAAGAGCACGCCCCACGCTGCAGGCCGCGCGTCCAGCTTCGCCTTCAAAGCCGCGAGGTCACGCAACACATCTAGGGATGCGTTGGCTTCGTTCGCCGCAAGCCACAAGGCGTCGGCGTATCGGCAAGCCAGTGCGGAGAGACTCATGCGCGCAGCAGCCTTTCAGTTCAGCGTGCGCTTCAGCGCAGCCAGAACTTCGCCGGAGTCCTTCAGACAATCTTCGCGTTTCACGTTGCGGCTGAGCACACGTGTTGCCACGTCCGCTGAAAGGTCCGCGATCAGAGCCGAAAGCTCGGCACTCGCGCGCACCCTCTCGGCCTCAATTTCGGCTCGAGCCCGAGCCACGAGCGCTTCAGCTTCCGCCTCAGCCTTCTTGGAGAGCTCCTGTTGGAGCTTCTGCGCACGCTCGCGCGCCTCATCCAACAATGCCCTCGCATTGGATTGCGCCGCATCGAGTGCCGCCTGGTTCTGCTTTTGCAGTGCCGCAGCATCCGCTAGCGCCTTCTCCGCCGCCGCCAAGTCCCCGCTGATCTTGGTTTCGCGCTCCTTCACAGTCTTCATGAGCGGACCGAAGGCAAGCTTAGAGAGCACGAAATACAGCGAGGCAAAAATGATCACCGTCCAGAAGAACAGCGACCAGTTGCCAAACTGCAGCGGATTGAATGCGCCACCCTGTTCCTCAAAAGCGAGGCTCAGACTGCACGCGTTCAGCGGAGATGGGATGGTTGCGAGAATCATGAACTCCTCCATGCCAGCGTCACGACGCGGAGGCGGCAAACGCCGCCTCCAACAGTCTCCGACGCCCGCTGGATCACTTGTTGTTGAGGAGGCAGATGATGAGCGCGAAGAAGGTGAATCCTTCGATGAGCGCTGCCGCCACGATCATGGCTCCGCGGATTGCGCCACCGGCTTCGGGCTGGCGGGCGATGCCCTCCATGGCGCTCTTGGCGAGCATGCCGATGCCGAATGCACCACCGAAGGTCACAAGACCAGCGCCAATGGCAACGAGGCTGATTGCAGCCGTCGGCGCATGGGCCGCGTCCTGAGTGCCGTTGGACGGATCAGCAGCGAACGCCGGAGCAGCAACGAAGCCGGCCATCACCACCATGACAAGAGCCAAACGAACGATGTTATTCAGGTTGAGCATTGCAAACTCACTCCAGACTAAAGGGACTGTGCGAGCGTCGGAATCATGACCGCTTAGTGGTCCGGGTGGACCATTCCACCCACGAAGAGCACCGCAAGCAGTGTGAAGACATAGGCCTGCAGGAACGCCACAAGGAGCTCCAAGCAGGAGACGAAGAGCGCGAGGCCGACCACAGGTACGGCGACTCCGTAGCTCTTTGAGAAAAAGATGAGGCCGATAAAGGCCCCGATGACCAAGTGCCCAGCGAGCATGTTGGCGAAGAGTCGCACCATGAGCACGCCGTGCTTGATGAAGAAGCCCACGAGTTCGAGGACGAACAGCAGCGGCACGAGCGCCTTGGGCAATCCACCCGGCACAAAGAGATGCAGGAAGTGGGACTTGGCCGTGAACAGGCCTCCGAAGAACGAGACCAAGATCACGATGCCAGCGAGGGCGCCTGTGACATCGAGATTGGACGTAGCCGTCCCGCCTATGAATGGGATCGGCAGGATCCCCAACAGGTTGGACGTGAGAATGAAGAAGAAGCACGTGGCGAAGAACGGCACAAATCCATCGCCATGACCGCCGAAAGCCGGGCGCACCAATTCGTCGCGGATGAAGAGCAAGATGCTCTCGAAGGAGTTGCGCAGGAAGCCACGCGGGACGGCGGAGCGCTTGTCCACGATGATGGCGGCGATGATCAGGACTAGGCCAGTCAACCCCACCATCGCTTGGAAGCGTGTAAACGGCAGTTCCGCACCAAACGCGTGGACTTTGCTGTCGAGCGCGTGGTGCAGGACGCTCATGATCGGGTCGCCGCCGTCAGAGGTGTTGACTATGGATTTTGCGAAGAGCATGTTCGCGGGATCAGCTTCAGCCTTGACGGGGACTCTGGACCGAGTGCAGTAGGCGGAGCACCATGACGGACTGTCGCACGGTGTAAACCATGAATGCGACGGCGAGCGTCAATAAGTACTCGTTTCGTGACACTTGCCCCGCCGCAAGCAACGCCACCGAAGCCGCCGCAAGGCACGCGAACTTAGTAAGGAGGGCGCTCCCCCACAAGGCCAAAAATCTCATGGCATCACGATCTAGGCCTCGTCGCAGCATGAAAAAAGCCACAAAGTCTGCCGCGGCAGCGACCAACCACGCGCTGCGGCACGATGCCGCAGCATCCTCCGCCCCCCACGCCTCAGCGATCAGGCCACTCAGATAGCCAAAGAGCGCGGCCATCAGCACGCTCACGAAACCATGGCGCAGCAAGGGATGCATCAGCGAGAGTCCTTCTTTTCCATGCGAGCCAAGGTGGTGAATAAGTCGTACATCGCGAGCCCCACGCCCAGCATGCCGCCGACGACGGTGCACCACGGCGCTGTGCCCCAAGACTCATCTAGCGCAGAGCCACCCCAGGTCGAAAGCCCCACGATCGCGGCAAACGAGAATCCCGCGCCGCTATACGCAAGGCTTTTTGACAATCCGCGTGGATCAGGCATGGCAGCTACCGCGCGCAATCTATCAATGCGCCATGACGTGAGCCGTCTAGGGCCCCGCGTTAGATTGGCCCATCCGCCAATCAAAGGATCGCGGAACCATCATGGCCATCGAAACCACACTACTCATCGTGAAGCCCGACGGCGTGCAGCGCGGGCTCGTCGGACGCATCCTCACCCGCTTTGAAGAGAAGGGACTACAGCTAGTCGGCATGAAGCTCATGACGATCCCGCGCGCCCTCGCCGAGCAGCACTACGAAGCGCACAAGGAACGCAAGTTCTATCCCGGGCTCGTCCGCTTCATGACCAGCTCCCCCGTGGTGGTGTTCGCCGTGCGCGGCGTGGATGCCATCGCCATTTGCAGGAAGCTCATGGGCGCAACCTTCGGCCCCAACGCAGAACCCGGAACCATCCGCGGGGACTTCGGTGCTAGCCGTTCCTACAACCTCATTCACGGTTCGGATTCAGCAGAATCCGCGGCGCGCGAATTGGGCCTGTTCTTTGGCGCTGGCGAAGTCCAAACATGGACCTGCGCTGCCCAAGCCTGGGTCTACGACGCGTCCGAGGAACTCTGATTTCTGAGAGACACTTGCCGTGTTGAGCGCCGCCGAACTGCTTCTGCTCGCTGAGGAGCTAGATGCGGAGCTCCGCGGCGCGCGCCTTCAAAAACTGCACGCGCGCACGCCCGCAGTATTGGCTCTCGAGTTCCACACTCCCGAGCGTGGCTCCTCCGCTGCCATCCTGTCTCTTGAGCCCTCATTCCCGCGCTTCGTTCTTGGCGAAGCTGCGGGCACGAATCCGGAGCGGCCGCCAGCTTGGCTCACCGCACTACGCGACTGGCTCATAGGCGCGCGCGTCCGCGGCATCCGCACCCTGCAGCGGCAGCGCATTCTCATTCTCGACCTCACGGCATCTCACGAAGGCCAGCCCACCACCCGCACTTTGCTGCTAGAGCTCTTCGGACGCTTGCCTCGGCTTTATGTGCTCGACGCTTCAGGGGTCGTACGCGCCCGTCACGCGAGCACATCCGATCACTCGACGCGCGGCGCACTCGGCGAGAAATGGGTGGAGCCTGAACAGCGCGCCCCGTCCGCTGATGAACAAACACCATTCGCCTTTCTGCCCACCCCGTTGCCCCACCCCCTCTCGGCGGCGATTGATGCCCACGCGCAACAAGTGGTGCAAACGCAGGCCAGCACAACGCTGCGATCAAACATTCTGCAACTTGTCAGCCGCAAGCTCACCAAGGATGAACAACACCGCGAACGCTTGGCGCGCAACGAGCGTGCCGCCAGCACGGCGACCGAAGTGCGCGCCAAGGCGCTACTGCTCCAACAGATGCTGAGTTCGATTCCAGAGGATGCACTGACCGCAGACCTGAGCGACCCCATGCAGCCCAACGCGCCTGCAGTGCACTTCGAGTTTGCCCCGCGCCTTGGCCCCAAGGGCACCTTACAGAAACTCTTCCGCGAAGCTGAGCAGAAGGAAGCCACCTGGGCGCGAGCCAGTGCTGATCTCGGCCTAGTGGACTCCAAGCTTCTGGCCTTACGCGCGCTCCAAGCGGCTGTGGAGGACTCCTCTCTTGCGGATGAGGAACTCCTAGCAAGGGCCAGAGCCCTCGATTGCGCGCCTGTGACCGAAACGACTGAGGTGCGCCGGCGCGTCGAACAAGCACCCCGCCTGCCTTACCGCACATTCATGAGCCGCGACGGCCTCGAGATCCTTGTCGGTCGCACCGCGGCCGATAACGATCGCCTCACCTTCGATGTGGCCAGCGGCAACAATGTTTGGTTGCACGTCGCTGATCACCCCGGATCCCATGTGGTCATCCGTTGTGAGAAAACCGCTCCAGAACAGACGCTTCTCGATGCCGCCGCCCTTGCGGCGCACTTCTCACGTTGCGGAGAGGGTGCGCGCCCAGCGGTGTCGTGGACGCTCGTCAAGCACGTCCGCAAGTTCAGTGGGGCCAAGCCGGGGCAAGTGCAACTCGCTGATCGGCGCCACGTGCAAATGCGTTCGGAGCCAGATCGCCTGCAGCGCTTGCTCGCGAGCGAGAAGCGTCGCGAGGAAAGCTAGTTTTTTCGCGGTTAGCATCACGATCCCTCGCCGGAGCGCCTGAACGATGACCATCACCCGTCAGTTGGCTTACAGCGCAGCGGCCGTGCTGTTCACGGCCTGCTCTCTGATCACCCCCGATTCAACAGACAAGCCTGTCACAGGTCCACAGTTCGAAGCAGAAGACTACGCACGCAATGCGAAGGAGTACTTCGAAGCCGGACAGTGGCTGCGCGCCCGCGAACAGTGGGAATTGCAGCTGCAGAAGCAGCCGGGAGAATGGATGGCAGAACTCGGTCTAGCGAGTGCCGACCACTGGCTTGGTTCCGCAGCACTTGACCAAGGGCGCCTGCGTGACGC
>Ga0233425_10003619_pt1 | contig 27651 bp, 35 predicted proteins | sample Watercolumn_Towu_2_FD_181712 | JGI IMG/M metagenome (GOLD analysis project Ga0233425, IMG submission 181712) | Freshwater microbial communities from Lake Towuti, South Sulawesi, Indonesia - Watercolumn_Towuti2014_140_MG | ecosystem: Environmental > Aquatic > Freshwater > Lake | place...
GATGCGCGTGACCGACATCTTCCTCGCCTTCCCGCGGCTGATCCTGGCGCTGGCGTTCGTCTCGGCGCTGGGGCCGGGGATCGAGAACGCGGTGATCGCGATCGCGCTCACCGCTTGGCCGCCCTATGCGCGCATCGCGCGGGCCGAGACGCTGACCATCCGCAACGCCGACTTCATCGCCGCCGCGCGCCTGTCGGGCGCCTCGGGCGCGCGCGTCCTGTTCCGCCACGTCATGCCGCTGTGCCTGTCCTCGGTGATCGTGCGCGTGACCCTCGACATGGCGGGGATCATCCTGATCGCGGCGGGCCTGGGGTTCCTCGGCCTCGGCGCGCAGCCGCCTTCGCCGGAATGGGGCGCGATGATCGCGAGCGGCCGCAAGTTCCTTCTGGACCAGTGGTGGGTGGCGACGCTGCCGGGCCTGGCGATCTGCATCGTCAGCCTCGGCTTCAACCTTTTGGGCGACGGGCTGCGCGACGTGCTGGACCCGAAGCAGCAATGAGCGCGACCAAGCCGCTGCTCGCCGTCGAGGACCTGCGCGTCGAGTTTCCCACGCGCGTGGGCCTGGTGCGCGCGGTGCGCGGCGTGTCGTTCACGCTCGGGCGCGAGAAGCTCGGCATCGTCGGCGAATCCGGCTCGGGCAAGTCGCAGACCGGCCGCGCGATCCTCAGGCTGGTGGCGCCGCCCGGGCGGCTCACGGCCAAGCGCCTGGAATTCGACGGCGTCGACCTGCTGGCCGCCGACGACCGGGCCATGCGCGGCATCCGCGGCGACCGCATCGCCATGGTGCTGCAGGACCCGAAATTCTCGCTCAACCCCGTGATGACCGTGGGCAAGCAGATCGCCGAGGCCTACCGCGCGCACGCCAAGGCCGGCCGCGCCGGGGCGAAGGAACGCGCGCTCGAGATGCTGCGCGCGGTCAGGATGCGCGATCCCGAGCGGGTCTATCGCGCGTACCCGCACGAGCTCTCGGGCGGCATGGGCCAGCGCGCGATGATCGCCATGATGCTGGCGACCGAGCCGGACCTGCTGATCGCCGACGAGCCGACCTCGGCGCTCGACGTGACGGTGCAGATGCAGGTGCTGGCGATCCTCGACGACCTAGTGACCGAGCGCGGCATGGGGCTGATCTTCATCAGCCACGACCTCAACCTGGTGGCCTCGTTCTGCGACCGCGTTCTCGTGATGTACGCCGGCCGCGTCGTCGAGCAGCTGCGGGCGTCCGAGCTGGGGCAGGCGAAGCACCCCTACACGCGGGGACTTCTGGCCGCGCTGCCGCGCATCGACCGGCCGGTCAAGGACTTGCCGGTGCTGCGCCGCGATCCGCAATGGGCGGAGGAAGGGGCGTGACTGCGCTGCCGCCCATGCTGGCCGTCGAAGACCTGCACGTGCGCTTCGGCGACGTGCACGCGGTGCGCGGCGTGTCGTTCCAGGTGCGCGCGGGCGAGTCGTTCGGCATCGTCGGCGAGTCCGGCTCGGGCAAGACCACGGTGCTGCGCGCGGTCGCGGGCCTCTACGAGGACTGGAGCGGCACGGTCGGCGTGGACGGGCGCGCGCTCGGCCGCGGGCGCGACCGCGCCTTCCGCAAGTCCGTGCAGATGGTGTTCCAGGACCCCTATGGCAGCCTGCACCCGCGCCACACCGTGGACCGCGTGCTGGCGGAGCCGCTGGCGATCCACGGGCTCGGCGGCGCCGAGCAGCGCATCGACGACGTGCTGGAGGCCGTCGGCCTCGGCCGCGGCTTCCGCTTCCGCTACCCGCACCAGCTCTCGGGCGGGCAGCGCCAGCGCGTGGCGGTCGCCCGTGCGCTGGTCCTCGAGCCGCGCCTGCTGCTGCTCGACGAGCCGACCTCCTCGCTCGACGTGTCGGTGCAGGCGGAGATCCTCAACCTGCTGGCGCGGCTGCGCGCCGAGCGCGGGCTCACCTACGTGCTGGTGACGCACAACCTCGCGGTGGTCGCGCATCTGTGCGAACGGCTCGTGGTGATGAACCAGGGCCGCATCGTGGAGGAGATGGACGTGGCGCAGCTCAGCGCCCGCGCGCCGCGCGAGGACTATACGCGCCAGCTCCTGCGCGCCTCGCTCGGCTACGACCGCGAGGCCGCGCGAGGGATGGTCGCGTTCGACTGAAGGGCGACCGCGATCGCGATCTCGGCCGCGCTGAGCATCGTTTCCAGCGCCATCGACGGGCATTGCTCGGGTTCGCGCCGCGCCTTGGGGTCCGCGAGCAGCGCCGCGGCCTGCGCCGGCAGGTAGGGCAGGTGGATGAAGCCGAAGCCGGCCGCGCTGCGGCGTTCCATCAGCGCGTGGCCGGTGAGGTAGAGGCAGGCGTTGCAGAGATAGGTGCCTGCGGTGTTGGAAAGGCGCGCGGGGATGCCGGAGGCGAGCAGCGCGTCGCAGATCGCGCGCATCGGCAGCGTCGAGGCGAACGCATCGGGCCCGCCTGCGACCAGCGGCGCATCCTTGGGCGCCGCCCCGTCGTTGTCCGCGATCGGGAAGTCGGCAAGGTTCACGCCCACGCGCTCCAGACGCACCGCGGGCTCGCCGCCCGCGAGGCCGAGCGAAAGTATGAGTGCGGGTCGGGTTTCCTCCAAGGCCGCGCGCACCGTGTCCGCGATGCGGGCCATCGACACGGGATAGACCCGGGCCGCGACGCGCCGGCCCGCTATCGTGCGGCCATCGAGGGCGCGCGCGATCTCCTGCGACGGGTTCAGCGCGCCGCCGTCGAACGGCTCGAATCCGGTGACGAGCACGGTCATGCCGCGGACCCCCACCAATAGCGCCGGGCGAACAGGGCCGTGAAGAAGCAGCCGGCGACGACCACGGTCCAATACAGGATTCGCGCGGGAACGACGCGCACGAGCCTGCCGCCCGCGAAACCGCCGGCGAGCGCGCCCGCCATCATCACCAGCGTTTCGGGCCACGACACCGCGCCCTGGATCAGATAGACCGCGACCGCCACCAGGCTGATGAGCCCCGACAGCAGGTTCTTCAGCACGTTGATCGCGCGGAAATCGGCCGCGGCGCCGAGCGACAGGATCGCGAGCAGCATCACGCTCATGCCGGCGCCGAAATACCCGCCATAGACGGCGACGGGCGCGAGCAGGACGAGGCCCAGCCGGTCCGCCCGCGCGGAAGGCGCGGCGGCGTCGAGGGCGTGGCGGAAGATCCGGGCGCGAACCGAACCCGCGAAGGCGAACAGCGCCGTCGCCGCCCCGATCAGCGCGGGGATGAGGCCCATGAACGCCTTCTCCGGCGTCCACAGCAGCAAGAACGCCCCCGCGACCCCGCCCGCGACCGACACGGCGGCGGCGGCGCGGAACGGCGCGCGCCACGTCGGCATGCGCGCGAAATCCGCCGCGGCGGCGACGAAATTGCTGGGGGTGAGCGCGATGGTGTTGGAGGTGCTGGCGATCACCGGCGGCAGGCCCGCGGCCAGCATGGCGGGGAAGGTGATGAGCGACGAGCCGCCGACCACGGCGGTGACGACGCCCCCGGCCAACCCGGCGCCGGCGAGCATCAGGCCGGTCGGCAGGTCCATGGGCGGGACCTCAGCGCCACGTCCGCCTGAGCCGTTCGCGGTTGAGCTCGAGCCACAACAGGGCGATGACGCAGGTCGCGTTCTCCACGCGGTTCCCCTTGGCGAGCGTGAAGGCCTCGGCCGCCGGCACCACCAGCACGCGCGTCTCCTCGCCTTCCTCCGGCAGGCCGTGCACGCCGCCGGCCCCGGTGAGATCGGCGCGGCCGCAGAACAGCTTGCAGGTCTCCGACGTGCCGCCGGGACTCGCGAGGTACTCGACTACCGGCTCCAATTCGCGGACCTCGATGCCCGCCTCCTCGACCGCCTCGCGCCGCACGACATCCTCCGCCGCCTCGTCGCCCTCGATGATGCCGGCCACCACCTCGATCACCCAGGGACGGCGCCCCGCCGCCATCGCGCCCACCCGGAACTGCTCGACCAGCGCCACCGCGTCGCGCCGGGGATCGTAGATCAGCACCGCGGCGGCGTGGCCGCGCTCGAACAGCTCGCGGGTGATCGGCGGGCACCAGTGGCCGTTGAAGCTGCGGTGGCGCAGGCGGTAGCGGTCGATGCGGAACACGCCCTGGAACAGGGTGCGCCGCTCGATGATCTCGATGTCGTCGCGGCTCGGGGTGCGGTCGGTCATCGCGGCCCTTGGGTTGCGGCGGTGCGCGTTTCCGCGGGCGCGGGCGCCCGGGCGATCTCGCGCACCAGCTTGGTGAGGATCGCCTCGGCGAAATGCTTGTAGTCCTCGGCCGCGATCACGAAGGCGCCCGGGCCCCCGATCACCGCGCGCTCGTAGTAGAGGTCGAGCGGCTCGCGCCCCATCGCCGTCGAGGAGCCGGGATTGTAGATCGCGAGCGCGTTGATCGTGATGCCGTCCTTGACCGCCTTGTCGCGCGCGGCGGGGGCGGGAATCAGGCTGCGCAGGTCCGGGCCGTCGCCCGAGACGTCGATCACCGCGCGCTGGGCCTTCATCGGCGCGGCGTGGATCATCGTCGTGGCGTGGACGATGGCGTCGCCGATCGCGTTGTAGCTCTGCGGCCGGCGCGGCTCGGCCAGCAGGCGCTCGGCGAAGGCGTCGGCCGTGGGCTTGTCCTTGATCACGGTCCAGTTCAGCACGGTGACCGGGGCGCCGGGCGTGCCCCATTCGATGAACGCCACGGCGATGGCGCCCGCCTGCCCGGAGCGGATCGCGCCCAGCACCCGCGGGTCGGCGAGCGCCCGCGCGTAGCCCTCGCGCTGCAGGCGGAATTCCTCGGGGTCGATGCTGCCCGAGGCGTCGACGCACAGCGCCAGCAGCAGGTCCACCTGCTGCGCGCGCGCCGGCTCCGCCGCGGCGGCGCCGGCAAGGCCGAGGGCGAGCGCCAAAGCGATCCGCCGCATGAATCCCCCCTTGTTGCGCCGCATCATAGCGGCTTCCGGCCGCCGCTGCCCCAGGCCCATGAAGGGCTTGGCGACCGCCCTGTGACGGCCGTCACTTTGCCAATCGTTTCAAGGGTTTCTTGGTGAACCGCTTCACAGCGCCGGGCGGGGGATGGGCGCAGGATGCAGTCATGAAGAGCGGCCATAACGGACCGCTGAACCCTCGAAGGAGAGCGCCATGAAAAAGTTCCTCACGATCTTCGGTCTGGCCACCGTGCTCGCCATTGCCGGCGCGGGCTTCACCTCGAACGCGGCGTTCGCCGGCGGCGGCGGCCATCATCACGGCCACCACAAGAATTGGGGCGGCTGGGGCTGGGGCTTCGGCGGCTTCGCCTCGGGCCTGGCGCTGGGCTACGCGCTCAACCAGCCGAGCCAGCCGACGGTGCAGTACGTCTATCCCGCCTATCCGGCGACCTACTACGGCTGCAACCCCTACAACCCCTACGCGCCCTGCGTGGTGCCGGCCCCGGTGGTCCCGGTCCAGTAACGCAAGCGGCCACGGGCCGGCGACGGACGGCGCGGCAGCGATGCCGCGCCGTCCCGCTTTTCCCGGGCGGGTTGACGCGGAAGCGCGCGGCCGATAAACCCCGGCGCAGCGGCAGACCGGCGGACGGGGAATGGATTTCCGACAAGTCGCAGGCACGGCGGCGATCGTGGCCGGCCTCCTCGCACAGGACGGCCTGGCGCGGGCCGAAACCTATCCGCGCGAGTTCGCGGTGGACTACGTGCGCACGTGCAGCGCCGCGCAGGGGCTGGAGCAGTACGGCCGCGCCACGGCGCTGGAGATCTGCCGCTGCGTGGTCAAGTACCTGGAGTTCAAGCTCCCCTACAAGACCATGCTGGAGGAGTTCCAGAAGTCGGAGAAAAGCCAGCGCAACCGCTTCGACGCGGTCCTGCGCGAGGGCGGCCAGTTCTGCGAGAAGCTGCTGACCGAGCCGTGAGGGGCCGCTAGCGCCGGCGCCAGGCCTGCGTCAGACGCTCGAGCCGGCGCGTCAGCAATACGTGCGCGATCTTCACGGCGGCCGAGGTCATGACGATGGTCATGGCGAACGCCGCCGCGACCGCGGTGAACCCCGACTCGTCCATGTTGATGATGCTGATCGAGGCGAGCTTGGTGTCGGGTGAGTAGAGGAAGATCACCGCCGATACCGTGGTCATGGCGTTGACGAACAGGTAGATGCTGACGTCGAGAATCGCCGGCAGGCACACCGGCACCGTCACCCGCGCCAGCGTGCGGAACAGCGACACCTTGAGCGACGCCGACACCGCCTCGAACTCGGGGTCCATTTGCTTCAGCGCCGTGGTCGCGGTGAGGTGGCTGACGGTATAGAAGTGGGTGATCGAGTTGATCACCAGGATGGCGAGCGTGGCGTAGAGGAACCCCAGCGGGTTCCACGGCGCGTTGAAGAAGAAGATGTAGGCCAGACCCAGCACCAGGCCCGGCACCGCCAGCGGCAGCATGGCGAGCAGCTGCGCCAGCGCCCGCGCGGCCGCGAAGCCGCGCGACTTCTCGAGCAGATACGCGCCCAGGAACACGATCGCGGTGCCGAGCACGGCGGACCACGCCGCCATGACGACCGAGTTCCAATAGGCGTCCCAGCCGTGCGTGTCGAAGTTGCCGAACACGTAGTTGTTGAGCGTGAGCGCGAGGTTGTAGGGCCAGCGCGTGATCAGCGACGCCCAGCCCGACATCGCGAGAATGCCGAAGATGATCCCGCCCACGACGGCGCAGAACGCGAACAGCGCCCAATCGCGCCGCGGATCGGGCTTGGGTTCGAGCGGCACCGCGCGCGCGGACAGCAGCGCCACCTGCCGGCGCTGCACGATGCGGTCGGCGGCGAACGCCATCACCGCCGGGATCAGCAGGATCAGGCCCACCACCGCGCCCATCTCGAAGTTCTGCTGGCCGACCACCTGCTTGTAGATGTCGGTCGCCAGCACGTTGAAGCGCCCGCCGATCACCTTGGCGATGCCGAAATCCGTGATCACCAGCGTGAACACCACGAACCCGGCGCCGATCACGCCGTATTTCGCGCCGGGCAGCGTGACGGTGAAGAAGATGCGCCGCTTCGACGCGCCGAGCGCATCGGCCGCCTCGTAGAGCCGCGCGTCGGCCATCGACAGGGCCGCGACCAGGATGATGAGCGCGTGCGGGAAGCAATAGAACACCTGCGAGATCACGATGCCGAGGGCGCCGTAGATCGTGCCGCCCAGCAGCAGGTCCTTCAGGAACCCCTGGTTGCCGAACAGGTAGATCAGCGAGATCGCCGGCAGCAGCGACGGGGCCAGGATCGGGATCAGCGCCAGGGCCTGGAACAGCCCCTTCCAGCGCATGCAGCTTCGTGTCAGCGCGTAGGCGTAAACGAACGCCAGGGGCAGCACGATGGCGGTGGACAGCAGCGAGACGTAGAGGCTGTTCCAGATCGAGACCGAAAGGGCGGGCGTCGAGAAGTACTGGATGTAGTTGGCGAGGCCGACGAACTCGCCGTCCTGGTTCTGGAAGCTCTTGGACAGGAGCGCCCACAGCGGCAGGGCGAGGGTGAAGGCGAGCCACGCGATCAAAAGGCAGATGCCGATCCGCATCAGCACGTCGTCGCGGTCGAGCCGCCGGCGCGTGACGGCGGGCGCGGCGGCGGACGGCGTTGCGGCGGATGGAGCGGCGGCGGCAGTCATCGGCGCAAGCCCCGGGTCAGGGCGTCTGGGGCGCCCGCGGGAACACGCGCAGCCGGTCGGGCGGCAGAGCCACGGGCATCACCTTGCCCTCGGCGATCGCGAGGTCGCGCACGGCGTTGATCGAGAAATCGGCGAGCAGCGCCGGTTCGCCGCCGTCGACCGCGAGGCCCACGCGGCAGAACGAGCCCAGGAACTCGACTTCCGCCACGCGCGCGTTGAAGGTGTTGGGCGTGGCCGGGCCGATGTTGCGCACCACGACGTCCTCGGGCCGGATCGCGAGCGTCACGTCGTGGCCGGGGCCGAAGTGCAGGTCGAGCTCGCAGGCGAGGTTGATGCCGCCGAAGCGCACGTGGCCGGGCCCGGCCACCACCGCGGGCAGGAAATTCGTGGTGCCGACGAAGTCGGCGACGAAGGCGCTGGCGGGCTTGCGGTAGATCTCGGTCGGCGTGCCCACCTGCTCGATCACGCCCTGGTTCATCACCACGATGCGGTCGGCCATGGTCAGCGCCTCTTCCTGGTCGTGCGTCACCATGATGGTGGTGACGCCGATGCGCTGGTGCAGCCGGCGGATCTCCACGCGCAGGTGCGCGCGCACGCGCGCGTCGAGGGCGCTGAGCGGTTCGTCGAGCAGCAGCAGCCCCGGCGACAGCGCCAGCGCCCGGGCCAGCGCCACGCGCTGCTGCTGGCCGCCGGAGAGCTGCGCGGGGTACTTGCGGCCCTCCTCGGGCAGGCCCACGAGGCGCAGCAGGTCGCCGACCCGGGTTGCGATCTCGACCCGGCGCAGGCCGCGGCTCACCAGCCCGTAGCCCACGTTGGCCGCGACGGTGAGGTTCGGGAACAGCGCGTAGGACTGGAACACGATGCCGAAATCGCGTTGCGAGGCGGGCAGGGCCGAGATTTCCTTGCCGCCCTGGAAAATGCGGCCCGAGGTCTGCACGTCGAGGCCGGCGATCGCCCGCAGCAGCGTGGTCTTCCCGCAGCCCGACGGGCCGAGGAAGCAGACGAACTCCCCTTGCGCGATCTCGAGCGAGATGTCCTTGAGCGCGGCGAACGAACCGAACAGCTTGTTCAGCCGCTCGATGCGGAGATACGGCGCGGCGGCGCCGGCGCTTGCGGCGGTCATGACGAAAGAAGCGGCCCTTGCCTCATGGCGAAGGCAAGGGCCGCCCCGGTTTTTCAGTCAGCGGTCTTGCGGATCACTTCGGCGCGGCCTTGGCCTCGTAGCGCTTGGTCCACTCCGCCAGGATCTTCGCGCGTTCCTTGCCCATCTTGGCCAGGTCGATCTTGACCATGGCCGCGTCGGCGTTGGTGGGGTAGTTCGGCGGCGCCGGGTTCAGGCCCGGGAAGCCGACGATGGCGTAGTACTTGCCGTACATCTCGTAGGCCTTCTTGGTCACCGCCCAGTCCGCCAGCTTCTGCGCGGCCGCGAGATTCTTGGTGCCCTTGACGATGGCGGTCGCTTCCATGTCCCAGCCCGCGCCTTCCTTGGCCAGGATGATGTCGATCGGCGCGCCCTGGGTTTTCTCGCGCGCGCCGCGCATGTCGAAGCCGATGCCGATCGCGCGCTCGCCCTTGCCGGCTTGCACGCAGGGCGCCGAGCCGGAATGGGTGTAGACCGCGATGTTCTGGTGCAGCTTGTCCATGAACTCCCAGGCGTTCTTCTCGCCCATGAGCTGGATCCAGGCATAGACCTGCTGGTAGCCGGTGCCGGACGAGCCCGGATGCGGCATGACGATCTGGTCCTTGTAGACCGGCTTGGCGAGGTCCTGCCACGACGCCGGCTTCGGCAGGTTCTTCTTGCCGCCCTCGACCGTGTTGTAACAGATCACCGCGAGCCACGCGTCCATGCCGGTCCAGGCCATCGGGCTCGTGGTGCTGCGGAACTGCGGCTTGAGCTGGCTCGCGCCCTTGGGCGTGTAGTGGTGCAGCAGGCCCATCGAATCGAACAGCGAGATGCTGGACGCGCCCAGGCCCCAGATCATGTCGGCCCTGGGGTTGTCCTTCTCGGCGAGGAAGCGCGTGGTGATGACGCCGGTCGAGTCGCGCTGCCAGACGATCTCGACGTCCTTCACGTCGGCCTCGAAGGCCTGCTTGAAGGGGCCGAGCTGGTCGTTCTCGAGCGCGGTGTAGACCGTGATCTTGGTGCGCTGTGCATTTGCGGGCCCGGCGAGGACGGCGGCTGCCGCGACGGCGACCGCTCCCAGCAACAGGCCGCGGAACAAGGGCTTCAGCATGGTTTTGACTCCCCAGATCGATGGCAGGTGTTCGACGCGTCGGCGGCGCGGCGGTCCCGAGCGCGGCTCGGGCTGCCGGACCGTGTGGCCCGCGGGCCTATCCTTAACCAGCGCCCGCCCAGGCTCCCCCACGCCCATTCCACCCGAAAGGCCTGACGCAGTAAAGGGGGATGATTACAGATTTGTGAAATGGCGGTGGGGGTTGGGTGACGGCGCTTTCGGGCGCCGACCGGCTCCGCAGCACTATGTGCGGTACTGCGGCACGACGTAGGGGCCTTCGGGCACCACGGCGATGCGCTTGTCGCCCGAGCGCCGGACGCTGGCTAGGACCGCGCCAGGCAGGTCGTCGATCATGGCGACGCCGGTCAGGCCCCGCTGCTCGCCCTTCAGGCCCTCGGTGAAGAGCCGGATCGCGCCCACGCGCATGGGCTTCAGCTGCATCTCGGTCTGCCACTCGTCGATGTCGGCGCGCGGCTTGGCTTTGAGGCCTAGGAGGAACGCGTCGGGCCCCGCGGCCACGAAGCGGCGCTGCGCCTCGACGAACTCGCGGCTGCCCATGCCCTCGGAGCAGGCCGAGGCGACGATCAGCTCGCCGCCGGGCGCGAGGATGTCCATCGGCGCCACCATGCCCTTGACGGTCTGGTAGTAGGTCCGGTCGAGCGGGTAGCCGGCGGCGCTGGTCAGTACGGTGGAAAACCGCCGCGCCACCGGCACCTCGGCGAAGCCGCGGATATGCGCCACGGCCGCGAGGTGGCTCTGCACGATCTCGCCGAAGTTGAGGAAGCTCGGCCGGCGCGCCTCGTCGATCACCGCGTTGACCGCGTACGCGCCGCCCAGCGCCTCGACGACCGCGAGCTGCACCGCGTAGAGCGGGTTGCCGTCGAGCACGCAGTTGCGCGCGTTGGGGTGCTCCATGAACTCGGCGCTGTGGAAGCGGCGGATCGAGTCGGCGTGCGCGACGCCGGGCATGATCACCTTGCGCCCGCCCGAGTAGCCGGCCATGAAATGCGGCTCGACCAGGCCGGTGGCGATCTTCAAGTCGGCTTCGACGAAGCGCCGGTCGAGGCGGAAGCGCACGCCGCGCACCTCCTGGCCCAGGTCCACATGGTCCTCGTCGTTGCGCGCGAAGTGGTTCTCGACCCGGAAGGTGTCGAGCACCCATTTGTCGCCCACCAGCTCGGCGAGCTCGGCGCCTTCGTTGGGGCGGTGCAGGCCCGTCGCCACCAGCACGCGCACCTGCTCCGCACGCATGCCCGCGTCGAGCAGCTCGCGCAGCAGCACCGGCAGGATCAGCCCGTTCGGCACCGGCCGCGTGATGTCGCAGATCAGCACGCAGCAGCTTTTCTTGCCGCGCGCCAGTTCCTTGAGCGGCGGGGCGCCCACGGGTTTCGCCAGGGCTGCGCGCATCGCGGCCCTGGGGTCGGGCAGCACCGGCATGGCGGGCTTGCGAACGACCGTCAACTCCAGGTCGTCCGGCAGGTCGACCGGCAGCACGCCCTTGCCGTAGTTGAGCTCCACGCGCATGGCGGCGAGATTATCACGGCCCCGCGCTTGCACCAGTTCAATCAACGTTTGGCCTTGCAGGACTCGGCGAACGACTTGAAGTGCGCAGTATACTTTTCGAGCCGAAACTCGAATGGCTGCATCCCGCGCGTCCTCAGGTGCATGATACGTCCGGTGGCAAGCCGCGCGACGAACGCTTGCAGTTGCTCACGATCGGCCGGAGCCAAGCCTCCATCCCGAAGTTCCCAGTCTTCAAGGAACGGCCCCTGGCCGTCGACAGTGTATTGGATGGCGTTGCGGTTTCCGGCGCCCGCAGTGTGATCGGGGGCTTGGATGGTGGGGGCCTTCTGGTAGCCGATGACCTGGAGGTCGATCGCCTTCGACGGCGTGCACGATAGAACGATGCTCGCCTCTCCGTCCGCCGATCGAATGGCGAGCCGGGCGCTTTCCTCTCCCGACGCCGGCAGGGCGCCTGGCCAGGCGCCCGCCGCAGCGACAATCGCGGCGAGCGTCCCGGCCCGCACCCGGCCAAGTCGAGCGGCTTGCTGAAATATGACGGCGAAAGCGCCCACGGCGACCATGCTTGCCCGAAATTACGGCAACTCCACGGCGTATTGCTCCAAGGGCGGCAGCTCCTTCACCAGGCCGCGCTCCTTGAGGAACCGGGCGAAGCGCTCGTAGCGTCCCTTGTCCATCGCCGCCGGGCGCTTGTCGAAGCGCGGCAGCGTGTCGCGCCAGGCCCGCCGGTTGAGCTCGTCGTTCAGGTCCTTGTGCCGCGCGACGAACAGCTTCCAGCTTTCCTCCGGGTTGTTGGTGAGGTAGAGCGCGCCTTTCTCCAGGGCCGCGACGAAGCGCTTGAAGCGCGGGTCGCGCAGCTTGTCCTTGTGCGCCACGACGATCAGCTCGTCGTACACCGGCACGCCTTCCTCCTCGACGTAGAACGCGCGCGCCTTGCGGCCCTGGCCCTCGATCTCGATCTGGTTCATCTCGAAGTTGCGGTAGGCGCCGATCACCGCGTCCACCTTGCCCGAGAGCAGCGCGGAGGACAGCGCGAAGTTGACGTTCACGACCTCCACGTCCTTGAGCGTCAGGCCGTGGCGTTGCAGGATCGTGCCGAGGATCGCCTCCTCGGTGCTGCCGAGCGAGTGTCCGATGCGCTTGCCCTTGAGGTCCTTGATCGCCTTGACCGGCCCGTCCTGCATCACCATCAGGCTGTCGAGCGGCGTGGCGATCACCGTGGCGATGCGCGCCAGCGGCAGGCCCTTCGACACCGCGATCTGGAGGCTCGGCTGGTAGTAGACCGCGAGGTCCATCTTGCCCGCCGCGACCAGCTTGGGAGGGTCGCTGGGGTCGGCCGGCGGGATGATCTCGACGTCGAGGTTCTGCTCGGCGAAGTACCCCTTCTGCGCGGCGACGATGATCGGCGCGTGGTCCGGGTTGACGAACCAGTCGAGGATCAAGGTGAGCTTGTCGGCGGCCGACGCCCGCGGTGCGGCGAGCAGCAGCAGCGCCAAGGCCAGGATCGTGCGTTTCATGTCGGTTCTCCTTGTCTCGGTTCATTCCTCCGGCGGCGGCCGGTCGGCATCCCAGGAAATCGCGCGGCGCAGGCCGGCGTCGACCAGCGCGTAGAGCGCGACCGCGAACACCGCGAGCACGAGAAGCGCCGCGAACAGCACGTCCACCTGCATGCGCGCGTTGGCCTGGAGCATCAGGTAGCCGAGGCCGCGGCTCGCGCCCACCCATTCCCCGATCACCGCGCCGATCGGCGCGAACACGGCGGCGACGCGCACGCCGGTGCCGAGCGCGGGCAGGGCGGCCGGCACGCGCAGGAACCACAGCGTGCGCCACGGCCGCGCGTTCATGGTCCGGGCCAGGTCGAGCCAGGCCGGGTCGGTGCGCCTGAGCCCGTCGTAGAACGCCGAGGCGACCGCGAAGAAGATCACGATCACCGTCATCACGATCTTCGACGCCAAGCCGTATCCGAACCACAGCACGAGCAGCGGCGCGATGGCGAATGTCGGGACCGCCTGGCTCGCGAGCAGCACGGGCAGCAGCCAGCGGCGCGCGAGGCGCGAGGCCATCAGCGTCAGCGCGCAGCCGGCCCCGAACGCCACGCCCAGCGCCAGGCCGATCACGATCTCGATAACCGTGTAGCGCGCGTTCTCCCACAGCACGTCGGCGCGCTCCCACAGCGTGCCGGCGACGCGCAACGGTGAGGGCAGCATGTAGGGCGGCAGCGCGAACAGCACGACCGCGATCTGCCATAGCACGACGAGGCCGGCGAACGTGCCGAGGGCGCGCAGCGCGATCATGCCGCCGCCTTCGCCGCGCCCAGGCGGCGCAGCAGCTCGCCCTGGAGCGCGAGGACGCGCGCATCGGCCGGGTCGCGCGGCGGCTCGCCCGGCGGGTCGATCGGGTCGCTCAACGTCGCCGGCCGGCCGGCCATCACCAGCACGCGGTGGCCGATGCGCAAGGCTTCCAGCGGATCGTGGGTGACGAGCACGACGGTGCGGCCTTCGAGCAGCCGCGCGGCCTCCTCCTGCAATTGCAGGCGCGTGATGGCGTCGAGCGAGGAGAACGGCTCGTCCATCAGCACGAACGGGCGGTCCTCGAACAGGGTGCGGGCGAGCGAGACGCGCTGGCGCATCCCGCCGGAAAGCGCGGCCGGCCGGTCGGCCTCGCGGCCCGCGAGGCCCACGCGCGCGAGCAGCCCGTCGGCCCGTGCCAGGGCCGCGCCGAAGTCCTCGCCGCGCAGGCGCGCGCCCACCGCGACGTTGCCGCGGGCGCTGAGCCAGGGCATCAGCGAGTCGCTCTGGCTCATCCACGCCGCGCGGCCCGCCACGGGCCGGCCGTCCCCGGCCGCGACCTCGCCGCCCGCGCCCCCTTCTCCCCCCGGACCGGGCGCGATCAACCCGGCGATCAAACGCAACAGGCTCGATTTGCCGACACCGCTGGGGCCCAAGAGGCAGGTGCAGCGCGCGCCCGCGAAGCGCGCGTCGAGCCCGTCGAACAGCACGTCGCCGCCGAAGCTCAAGGAGGCGGAGCGGACCAGAATGTCGGGCGAAGGCGCTTGGGCGCTTGCGGGCATGCTCACCAGTCCCTACGGCGGTACGAACCGCATCAGGTTCTGGGGTCGTCCCCTGGGCCGCCTGGCCGTTGGGACCTCTCAGCCGGAACGCCGGCTCCCCCCAGTGATGGGAAGACTATGGAGCAGCGCGCGGTCGCCTGCAAGCGACCATGCGCCGGGATTGCGGGTCCCGAGTGCGCTCTTTAGAGTCCACGCCATGAAGCGCCGCGTCTTTTTCGCCCTTGCCGCATGCGCCGCGCTCGCCGTTCCGGCGCTTGGCCAGGCCCTGGTCACCTTCGAGAAGTCCGAGCTCACGATCGAGGCCGGCGGCGGCCGGCACCGCTTCGCGGTCGAGCTCGCGCGCTCGTCCGACCAGCAGCGCCAGGGCCTGATGTTCCGCCCGAAGCTCGCGGCCGACGCGGGCATGCTGTTCCTCTACGACCCGCCGCAGCCCGTGGCGATGTGGATGATGAACACGCTGATCCCGCTCGACATGCTGTTCATCGGCGCCGACGGGCGGATCGTGAACATCCGCGAGCGCGCGGTGCCGGGCTCGACCGAGACCATCGGGTCGGAAGGCCCGGTGCGCGCGGTGCTGGAGCTGAACGGCGGCACCGTCGCGCGCCTCAAGCTCAAGCCCGGCGACCGCGTGCGCCACAAGGACATCGCGGGCTGAGGCGCGAGGGGCGCCCGGCGCCGAAGAACACCGCCGTTAGCCGGTCGTTAACGACGTCTTAGGCCGGCTTTAACGCCTCTGCGCGATCATGCAGGCGCGGGAACAGATTTCCGGGAGGAGCCCGAGAAGGGGCACAAGCCGGCCACGAGCCGGCCGCGTTCCGGAAGGAGGTCGCGATGACCTGCCGTTTCCTCGTCCTGGCCGCGGCGCTGGCGATGGGCGCCAGCGCGGCGTCCGCGCAGACGCAGATGCCCTGCGGCGAGCGCGACGCGCTGCTGGCGCAGCTCGCGGCGCAATACAAGGAAGCGCCCACGGGCTTCGGCATCACGCCCAACGGCGCCGTCGTCGAGCTGCTGACCTCGGAGAAGGGGAGCTGGACCCTGCTGCTCACGCTGCCCGGCGGCAAGTCGTGCCTGATCGGCTCGGGCGACGGCTGGGAGCTGTGGGGCGCCGGGAAGCTCGCCGGCAAGGACGCCTGATCCTCGCCAACCCCGCCCGCGCCGCTCCGCATCGGCCGGGGTCTTGAAGCGGGCGGGCGCGCCGTGATATCCGAACCCGCGCGTGGACCGGGGCGTGGCGCAGTCTGGTAGCGCATCTGCTTTGGGAGCAGAGGGTCGTGGGTTCGAATCCCGCCGCCCCGACCATGCGCCGGGTCCGCGGCGATCGGATGAAGGCGAGCGGCGATGACGGTTCGCATCTACAAACCCGCGAAGACCGCGATGCAGTCCGGCCGGGGCGGCACCCGCGACTGGGTGCTGGAATTCGAGCCCGGCCAACGCCGGCCCGAGCCGTTGATGGGCTGGACCAGCTCGGACGACACGCTGGCGCAGGTGAGGCTGCATTTCGCCTCGCAGGACGAAGCGGTGGCCTATGCGGTCAAGCACGGGCTTTCCTACGTCCTGGAAGCGCCGCAGGAGCGGCGCGTGAAACCCAAGGCCTACGCCGACAATTTCCGCTTCGACCGCGCGAGACCCTGGACGCATTGAGCCGAGGACCGCGCGCCGGGACCGGAAGCCATGCGGGGCCGGGCGCGGTCCTGTATGCTCGGTGCGCGCCGGGAAGCCGCATCGCCCGGACGCCGCGATCGACCCCGTAGCTCAACTGGATAGAGCATCAGCCTTCTAAGCTGATGGTTGCTGGTTCAAGTCCAGCCGGGGTCGCCATCGTTGCAGTGCTTCGGGTTCGGCAGACGTTCCGTCGGCCATCGGCGCCGGCATCACGCGCCCGGCGCCAGCCCGCGACGCAGTCCCGGCACCAGGCGAGTTCTCGGCGATAGGCGCGCTCGGCCGCGCGGCGGGCTTCGGCGGTTCCCGTGAATTCAACCAGCGGCTTCAGGCGCCGAAGGCGGCGGGCGCTGTCGCGCGCCCGCTCGCGCCAGGCGGCGGCCGAAGCCGGTTCGGGTTCCACCGGCGCGTCCGGCGCGAAAATCCGGCGGCGAAGCGGGGGCGGGATGGGGCCGTCGTAGAAACGCTCGGCGCGGCCGAGGCGGCTCAGGACGGTTTTGCAGAAATCCGTATCGTCCATGCGCAATACGGTACTAATACTAACTAATGGAGGCAATACCAATCGCGACCGCATACCCGGTTCTTGACGGTTTTTTCCAAGGCGCGGGGAATCAAGCCTGTGGGCCGCGCGGCTCGTGCGCGGCGTGAACGGGGGAGGGCGACATGGCGGCGGCGGCGCCGGACATTCCGGGGCAGGAGGAGCTGCCGGCCTCGGTGTCGCGGCCCATGGCGATCGCGGAGCTGCCGTGGCACGCGGCGCGGTTTCCCGGCACCGAGCAGGAGGCGCCGCTCAGGGACGAAGCCGCGGGCTTGCAGACGCTGCCGATCGGCATGGCGCCCGGCGCGCGGCTGCCGCCGCACGAGCATGCGGATATCGAGCAGACCTGCGTGCTCGAGGGCAGCCTCGCGGACGACGAGGGCAACGACGTTTGCGCGGGGAACTTCATCCGGCGTACCAAGAGCCGCCGCCATGCCGCGCGGTCACCGCGCGGCGCGCTCCTGATCGGGATATTCCTGAAGCCGAACGTGTTGCTGGAATCCCGAGCCGCGGCGGCGCCGGGCGTCAGAGGCCGAGCAGCTCCGCGGACGTCAGCACCCGCCACATGTTGCGGACCTGGTCCTTGTCGATCTCGAAGTCCGCGCGGTCGCCGGGCGGCGGATTGAACTGCCTGAGCAGCACCTTGTCGGCGGTGCGGCGCACCAGACGCTTTATATAGCAGGGCCCCACGCTATCCCCGGGCTTGGGCGCGAGCTCGACCACGACGTCGCAGCCCGGCGTGGGCGGGCGGGCGGGGTTGACGAAGATCAGGTCGCCCGCCTCGAAGCGCGGCGACATGGAATCGCCGTGCACGTAGAGCGCGAACACCGCGGCCGCGCCCGCGAGGCCCGGCGGGCGGCGCACCATGTCCACGACTTCGCCGTTGAACGTGAAATCGCCGCCGTCGCCGCCCACGGCCGTGCCGCGCACCGGCACGTCGCGCCTCATCGCCGCGACGCCGCGCAGGGCCACGCCCGCCGCCAGGTCCACCTCGGCGCCGGGGACGGTGGTGGGCGGCGGCTCGAACGGGCTCATCGGTCCCGACGAGGCGCGGCGGCCGGGGCGCGGCTCGCCTTCGCCGGCAAACAGCCACAGCCAGTTGACGCCGAGCTTCTGCGCGAGCAGGCGCGCGGCGTCCTCCGGCAGGTTGCGCGTGCCGTTCTCGTAGGCGCGGTACGTGACCTCGGAAATCCCGGCGGTGCGCGCGAACACGGCGGCGCTGGAATAGCCGCCGGCTTGTCGCGCCCACCTAAGGCGTTGCGACTTAGGGTTCATGGCGAGGCGAGACTACGCCCGGCGAAAGGGGGTTGTCAACGCAAATTGTATTGCATTGTTGTTCCACCGGGGGTATCGTCAGCCGGTGACCTTGAAGCGGCTGGCCGGCGATTGGCTGTGTGCGGCACGACAAGAAAACCCGGCGGCGAGGGCGATGGAGCAAGCGGCGATGGAGAATAATATCTTGATAACAACGTGTTATATGGGAACTCTTGGGTTGATGCCGAGGGCCGACGGCGAAGTATCGGATGTATTGCAAAGCGCCGGGAATCCAAGGACTTGGGACCGGATGGGGTCGGGACGATACGGGCGCGACGGGCCGGCACGCGAGCGGCTGCTGGCGATTCTCTCGGCGGCGGCCGAGGCCGCCAAGCCGTGCCCGAGCAACGGGGAGCTGCGCCGCGGCGCGGGCGTGGTCCGCGAGAGCAGGGTGACCAAGCTGCTGGGGGTGCTGCGCCGGCACGGGCGGATCGAGGTCGCGCGGCGCGGCGGGGCGCGGCGGATCGCGGTGCTCGATCCCGTTTCGGGCGCGGCCCGGTGGACCGACTGGAGCCGGCCGATGGCCGGACTGGCGGTGGACGCCAGGGGCGATGTCGGAGGCGATGTCGGGGGCGACGCGATGGGCGAGGCGCTGGGCGGACGGCGCTTCGCCGACGCGACCCCGGACGAACGGCGGCGCTGGGCGCGGGGCACGCCGCGCAGCGCGCCGGCGACGCGGCCGCCACCCGACGTTTCGCCCACGGGCTGCGCGCTCGCCGATCTGCGCGGCAATCCCGAGCTCGCGCCAGAGGCCGCGCCATGAAACAGCCGCAGGCGCCGGGAACCGCATCCGGCCGGCGCGCGCAACGCAACCTGGTCCCGCGCCACCGCCTGCGCCACGACGAGTTCGAGGACGTGGAAACCGAGGTGGCGGGCGAGAAGGCGGCCGCGCGCCGCGTGGTGACGCAGACGCCGCTCGACCGCTATCTGCGGCGCGGGCTCATCGACCGCCGCCAGCACGGCGCCGGCCAGGCGCTGTCGCGCGACTGGCATTACGCCCGGATGGAGCCGCGCCTGGCGGGCGGCTATGGCGAGCGGATCGACTGCGCCACGGTGCCCGATCCGGCGGCGGACCGCGAGCATGCGCGAAGGCGCGTGATGCGGGCGCTGGGCGCCGTGGGGCGCGTGGCGGCCGGCGAGGTCGCCGCGGTGTGCTGCGCCGGGCGCGCCGCGGGCGGGCCCGTGGCGATGGAACTCGTGCGCCGCGGCCTCGACGTCCTCGCGGACCACTACGGGCTATGAGCAAGCGCAAGGCCGGGGCCGCGGCCGACTACGCCAAGCGCGCGATCGAGCGCCTGCTGTGGCTTCTGGATCACGCGGAGAGCGAGCAGGCGCAGGTGTCCGCGGCCAAGGAGCTGCTCAACCGCGTGCGCGGCGGGGGCGGCGAGGCCGACGCGAACGCCGCGGCGCTCGAGGAGGCCGTGGCGCGGCTGCGCGACCTGCGCGGGGCGCGGGAGGGCAAGGCGCGGTGAGCGGCGCGGCGAAGCGGGCGGCGGCCGAGGAGATCGCCGGGGCGCTCGCGGCCTGGGCCGAGGATCCGGGCGCCTTCGTGCGCGAGGCCCTCGGCGTCGCGCCCGAGCCGTGGCAGGCGGAGGTGCTGGAGGCGATCGCGCGCGGGCACAAGCGCCTCGCCGTGCGCTCGGGCCACGGCGTGGGCAAGACCGCGCTCGAGGCGTGGCTGGTGCTGTGGTTCGGGGTCACGCGCGAGGGCGCCAAGATCCCCGCGACCGCGCCCACCGCGCACCAGCTCAACGATCTCATGTGGGGCGAGATCGCGAAGTGGCGCCGGGCGCTCAAGGAACGCTTCGCGGCCCTGGCGGAAGCGATCGAGATCACGGCGGAGCGCGTCGACTTCGTGCCATGGCGCAGCACCGCCTTCGCGCGCACCAGCCGCCCGGGGCAGAGCGAGGCGCTGCAAGGGTTCCATGCGGAAAATCTGCTGTTCATCGCGGACGAGGCCTCGGGCATCGACGAGCGGGTGTTCGAGGTCGCGGAGGGCACGCTGTCCACGCCGGGCGCGCTGATCGTCATGGCCGGGAACCCGACGCGCGCCGCGGGCTTCTTCCACCGCGCCTTCACGCGCGACCGCGCGCGCTGGTGGACGCGCCGCGTGGCGTGCCAGGAAAGCGGGCTGGTCGCGCCCGACTACATCGCCGGCATGAAGCAGAGCTACGGCGAGGACAGCAACGTGTACCGCGTGCGCGTGCTGGGCGAATTCCCACGGGCCGACGACGACGGCGTGATCCCGCTCGACCTCGCGGAGGCCGCGGTGCTGCGCGACGTGGAGCCGGTCGGCCGGCGCGCGGTCTGGGGCCTCGACGTGGCGCGCTTCGGCGACGACGCCACGGCGCTGGCCAAGCGCGCGGGCAACGCGCTGGTCGAGCCGGTCAAGACCTGGCGCAACAAGGACACGATGCAAGTCGCGGGGCTGGTGCAGACGGAATGGGACGCGACCGCGCCCAAGGACCGGCCGGGCGAGATCGTGGTGGACGCCATCGGCATCGGCGCAGGCGTGGCCGACCGCCTGCGCGAGCTGGGGCTGCCCGCGCGCGGGGTCAACGTGGCGGAGCAGCCGGCGCGGCGCGAGCGCTACCTGCGCCTGCGCGACGAGCTGTGGTTCCTCGCGCGCGAGTGGCTCGCGGCGCGCGACTGCCGCCTGGCGAGGGACGAGGCGCTGGTGGCGGAGCTGACCGGCCCGCGCTACTCGTTCGACTCGCAGGGGCGCCTGCGCGTGGAGGCGAAGGAGGAGATGAAGCGCCGCGGCCTCGCCTCGCCCGACCGGGCCGACGCGTTCTGCCTGACCTTCGCCGGCCTGGGCGCCGCGGCCGAGCCGGGCTGGGGCCGCCCGACCAAGACGCTCGATCTTAGGTACGTGGTGTGAGGAGCGGAATGGGCGCGGCGGCCGGCAAGAAATCGGCGCTGGGGCCATCGCGCCGCCGATCGGATTCGGCAAAGCGGCGCCACGGAAATTTTTCCCGTCATCCACCGGGTATGTCCCTTGTGGGCACGATGATGCTGAAGTAGCGTTTTTCCATAGATCGGGAAGTGCGCCCGCCGCCGGAGAACTCCGCGGCGGGCGTTTTCTTTGGCGCATCGGCGGAAGGAGCAGCGCATGGGCATGTACCGCCTCTACACCGACGAGCCGCGGCAGCGCTGGATCGGCGACATCGTCGACGACGTGATGGCGACGATGCAGCGCAACGATCGCGCCCAAGCGGCGGCGGCGCGACCGAGCACCGCGGAACCGCGCTGGTCGGGCGAGTGGCCCAAAGGCGGGCTGGCGGAAGGATCGTTCGGCACCCAGACCAACGAGCCGTTTTGGAGCCACGGCAATTACGCGGCGCCGGGTTGGTCGGCCGGGCGGCGCGTTGCGCTCGGCGAATTGCTGCGGCCGGAAGACTACGCGGTCAAGCCGGTCGACGACTACGACGCCGAGGCGGCGCGGCACGATTTCGACCTCGATGCGGCGCTGCGGGCGATGTACCAGGCCCTGGCCGAAGGACGGCCGCAGAGCGAAGCGTTGGCAGCGCTTCAACGGTCCTACGCGACCGCGGACCGCCGGCTGGCCGACGCCGCGGAGCGCTCGTCGGCGTCGACCGTGTGGGGCGGACTGTTCAAGGCGTGGACGACGCCCGTATTGACTTGGAGCGCCGTAGCCCGCGACACCGTGGCCGACCGGTTGCGGGACGATGCGGGATATCGCCGGTTCGTCGATTCCTTGACGCCGCGCGAGTTGCTCGGTTTGACCACCTGGAGCGGCGCGCTCAACGAGCCGAACCGGCTTGGGCAGCGGGACGCGGAGCTGGAGTTGGCGCGCCGCTTCCCCGATCTGAACGGCGTGCCGTGGAACGGGCCGTAACCACGGCTCGCCTGCACGTCATCGGCCCCGACGCACGTAGATTGTGATTCGCCAGACGCCCCACGACACGAGCAAGAGTCCGCAAACCGCGAGCAGCCCAATCGACGTGGCGGACGCGATTCCCGTCGCGGCCGCGGCCAGGGCCTGCGGCAGCGCGAACACGAACAGCAGGAACACGAGGACGTAGGCCGTGCAGCGGATCGCGGCGCGCACGAGGCTTGTGCTGCGCGCCGTGCCCCACGGCGCCGGGCCGACCGCGCCGCCGATGCCGGACACGTGTTCGGCGATCATCGAGCCGGCGACCCCGAGCGCCACGTACAGCGCATAGACGATGACGATTTCGAGGTGAAAGAAGAACGGGAAATAGACGAAGCCCAGCAGAAAAAGCGGCCCGAGCGTGACGACGAAGATCGCCCCCAGCATGGCCGCCAGGTGCTTGGCCCGGCGGCGGAGGGTCCAGGCGTCCGACCGTAGCGCCGCCAGGACCGATTTGCCGTCGTACCATGCGCCCCATAGCGTCTGCATCGGGCCGCCGACCCAGAGCGCGCCGACGAACACGGCCGCGACGAAGTACTGCGGCAGCAGGTTGCCGACGTTCACGACGGCGCGGAGCCGCGCGAGAACGTCGTAGCCGGGCGGATTTCTCCCGCGGCTGAACGGATCGGACCACTCAAGCCCCAGGCCGAACGCACCCGCGGCGGCGAGCGAGACGATCAGGCCGGCGGTCAACGCCGTGGCGTCGTGGGGCGAAGGGGCGGGATCGTCCATTCCTGGCTTCGACCGTTGGTGGAAATTCGCGCGATCAGGCTAGCGGACGCGGCAGGGGCGGGCAAGTTGGCGGCGGCACGGAAGCATTCGCGCGCCGATCCGATCCAGCCGACGGCCGCGGCGGATTTTTTTCTCATCCCACCGGGTATGCTGCTTCCCATCGTGATGATCCTGATGTAGAGTGATTGCATAGATTGGGAATTGCGCCCGCCGCCGGAGAACTCCGCGGCGGGCGTTTTCTTTGGCGCATCGGCGGAAGGAGCGCACGCATGGCCATGCACCGCATCCACACCGACGAGCCGCGGCAGCGCTGGATCGGCGACATCGTCGACGACGTGATGGCGAAGCTAGCGCGGCCGGCCGACACGCCGGCGGTGTCGCCCTGGACCAGCGCGCCCGAGAGTTTCGCGGAGATGGACCGCGAGGGACGGGCCGACGCGCGCGCCATGGCGCCGGTCTACGCGCGCACGGGCGTCGCGCCCACCGGCCGCACGGACGACATGGCGGATTGGCGCGCGCAAGCCGTGGCCTCGCTGCCGCGCGACCCCGAGGCCAGGATCGGCGTGTTCGCGCGGGCGCGGTTCCCGGAGCTTGCGCCGGAGGACGCGGCGCGGCGCTACGGCGCGATCGACGACCGCATCTTCTACATCGACCGCGACGGCACGCCGAAGTGGGAGGAAGCGACGATCTGGGATGCCCTGGACGATCCCTATCGCGCCACGGCGGCGCATGCCGGACCGGCGATGGCATTCGGCGGCGCGGCCGCCGGTGGCTTTGTCGGCGGAGTGCCGGGGGCCGCGGCCGGCGCCGGGCTCGCCGATATCGGCAGGCAGTATCTCGCCTACCGTCTTGCCGGCGAGCGCCTGTCGCCGCAGGAGCGCGCCATGCATACCGCGATGGAAGCGGCGGCAGGCGGGATTGGGCGCTACGCCGGCAACCGGCTTGCCCCTTACGTTGGCCACCCCCTAAACCCCTATATCGGTGGAGGTATAGCACAACAAGGCGTCCGATGGGGCACGAAGGAACTGGCGTTCAAGGCGAGTCGGGCGTTGCAGGACTTGTGGGACCGCCTGGATCCGTCGGAGGGCGAGGAATCACTTTGGACCGGCGCTCCCTGATCCAACCCACAAGTTCGGTCGCGATCGTCAAGGGGACGGCAAGAATCAATAGAAGCATTGCAAGCGCGAGGTCATCGCTGTGGCCAAAGTGCCTACCGTCCAGCCAAGCGATAATCGCCTCCGTCGCCAAAAGGGCGCCAATTGCCGCAGCAATCGCGATGATCGCGCCGGCCGTTCGCCGGGTGCGGGAGACGGGCGGCCGAAGCAGGTACCTGCCGACAATCCGAACCGATCCGAAGACGGCCGCGAACGCCCCGAGGAAGATAAGTCCAACAACGACGCTCGATGCGATCGGCCGGACAACGTGTCCGGCGGGCGGCCGGATGTCGAGAATCCTCACCGCGGCAGCGTAAGTCGCGAACACGGCTGCCAAGACGAGCAGCAAGCGCGCGAACGGGCCCAGCCTCATCTCGACCTCGGGTTGGAGCGCAAATGTGCCCAATTGTCAGCGTTCCGTGTCGAGCGCGCAACCTGCGGCGGCGCCACGGAAATTTTTCCCGTCATCCACCGGGTATGTCCCTTGCGGGCACGATGATGCTGAGGTAGCGTTTTTCCATAGATCGGGAATTGCGCCCGCCGCCGGAGAACTCCGCGGCGGGCGTTTTCTTTGGCGCATCGGCGGAAGGAGCGCACGCATGGCCATGCACCGCATCCACACCGACGAGCCGCGGCAGCGCTGGATCGGCGACATCGTCGACGACGTGATGGCGAAGCTAGCGCGGCCGGCCGACACGCCGGCGGTGTCGCCCTGGACCAGCGCGCCCGAGAGTTTCGCGGAGATGGACCGCGAGGGACGGGCCGACGCGCGCGCCATGGCGCCGGTCTACGCGCGCACGGGCGTCGCGCCCACCGGCCGCACGGACGACATGGCGGATTGGCGCGCGCAAGCCGTGGCCTCGCTGCCGCGCGACCCCGAGGCCAGGATCGGCGTGTTCGCGCGGGCGCGGTTCCCGGAGCTTGCGCCGGAGGACGCGGCGCGGCGCTACGGCGCGATCGACGACCGCATCTTCTACATCGACCGCGACGGCACGCCGAAGTGGGAGGAAGCGACGATCTGGGATGCCCTGGACGATCCCTATCGCGCCACGGCGGCGCATGCCGGACCGGCGATGGCATTCGGCGGCGCGGCCGCCGGTGGCTTTGTCGGCGGAGTGCCGGGGGCCGCGGCCGGCGCCGGGCTCGCCGACATCGGCAGGCAGTATCTCGCCTACCGTCTTGCCGGCGAGCGCCTGTCGCCGCAGGAGCGCGCCATGCATACCGCGATGGAAGCGGCGGCAGGCGGGATTGGGCGCTACGCCGGCAACCGGCTTGCCGCCAGGATGGGACCGACGTTTGGCCCCTACCTCGGCGGTGCAGGCGCGCAGTTTGGGGCACGACGGATCATCAACAGGGGCGCATTCAACCTGAGCCGGGCGTTGCAGGACCAACGGGATCCGCCGGAGGATGAGAACTCGCTTTGGACCGGCGCTCCCTGATCCAGCCGACAAGCTGGGTCACGATCACAGCGGGAACGACAAGGATCGTAAAAAAAATTGCGAGCGCGAGGTCGTCGTTGCGGCCACGGTAACCGCCTTCCAGCAAGGCGAAAACACCCTCCGCCGCCAAAAACGCGCCGATCATGGCCGCAACCGCGATGATCGCGCCGGCCGTTCGCCGGATGCGGGAGACGGGCGGACGCAACAGGCCTTTCTCCACCAGCCAAGCGGCGCCGAAGATGATGGCGAACGCTCCGACAAAGATGATCGCGCCTACCAGCCAAGCCGCGACGTGGTGCAGTCCCAGCCGCTCGCCGGTCTCGGACAGGTTAAGCAGCGTCACAGCGACGACGGTGATCGCGTAGAAACCGAACAGGACGAGCAGCGAGCGCGCGAACGAACCAAGCCGCATGTCGGAATCTTTCCACCCCGCACGAGAGGTCTATTGTCGGTGTTCTATGTCGAGCGTGCAACCTACGGCGGCAGTACCGCTCCGTTGGGCGATCAGCGGCTCCGAGCATCTGGCCGGGGGCCCATCTTCGCGGTTCCGGCATCGGAGGCACGAGAATATCGCTCCCTGAGCCAAGAGCCGAACAGAAACACCCCCAGGCCGATGGTAACGACGACGAAAAAGAAGAATCCGGTCTCGACGTCCTTCATGCCCGCCGGAAGAATAAGCCCTACGCGCGCCAAGCCGTAGCATGCGGCGAAAACCAGCAACCATCCGGCGATCCAGACAGCGAAGATGTGCAGGCGCCGTTGCAACCGCATGTGCAAACCTATCGAATCTCTGCCGCGATTCTAGTCTCGGCCGGCCGCATGCGAAAGAGGCGAACGTGAGCGGCTGGAATTGCGGCAGCCGATGCCGGCAACTTGGCAGGAGGCATGGACGGAGCCGCCGTGGAACCTGCCGCGCCGGCCAGAAAAATTTTTCCCGTCATCCACCGGGTATGTCCCTTGCGGGCACGATGATGCTGAGGTAGCGTTTTTCCATAGATCGGGAAGTGCGCCCGCCGCCGGAGAACTCCGCGGCGGGCGTTTTCGTTCGCGGCCGCGCGCGACCTGAAGCGCCGCGCCTTTCGCCGCCCCGGCGGCGCCGTTCGATCCAACGAGGTGAACATGCTCTACGCGGTCTCGATCGAGACCACGCAGGCGCTGGCGCGCGGCCGCGCGCGCCGCGTCGCGCGCGTGGTGGTGGACGCGGCGAACGGCGACGAGGCCGGGCGCCTGGCGCTGCGCCGTCTGCGCGGCCGGCCCGAGATCCGGCGCGCGACGGTGCGCGGCGTGGCGCTGCTGCCGCCGCTGCCGGCGCCCGCGCCCGCGGACAGCGACACGGCGATCGACCTGACCGGCCTGGTCGGCGCGGCGGCGCGCCGCCGGCGCTTGAACCGGCGCAAAGGAGCGGAGCGGACATGACGGCGAAGAACCAAGCCACCGTGAGCGCCATCGTCGCGGCGCGCCTCGATCGCGCGCTGTCGTGGCAGCAGGCGGGCCTGGCGCGCGACCGCGGCAAGGCCCTGCGCTATTACCGCGGCGAGAAGTTCGGCAACGAAACCGAGGGCCGCTCGCAGATCGTCAGCCGCGACGTGGCCGAGGTGATCGACGGCATGATGCCGAACCTGCTGCGCCCGTTCGTGGGCTCGGACGAGGCGGTGCGGTTCGAGCCCAAGGGGCCGGAGGACGAGGAGGCGGCCGCGACCCCTATCGGCCCCCGGAACTGCCCGACCCGCCGCCCCGGCCCGCGATAGCCCCGTCATTTCAATCCTAGGAGCAACACGCGATGACGATCAGAGCAATTGTCACGGCATGCACGTTGGGCGTCGCGGGCGCGGCGCTCGCGCAAGGGCCCGCGCCGACCGCGCCGGCGGACGGATTTTCGCCGATGCCCTATGTGATCCTGTGCGGGCAGGCGGGCGACGTTGCGGCGTTCCTGCGCGCGAACGGGGAGGAGGTCGCGGCCAAGGGAGTCACCGCCAAGACCGGCGGGGCGAGCCTCTTGGCGCAGCTCTGGGTCAATCCGGCGACCCGCGACTGGACCGTGGTGTACGTCGATCCGGTTTCGGGCATCGCCTGCATGGTGGCCGCCGGGACCGAGTTCGGCATCGACCGGGCCGCGCCGGGGCAGAGGCGGTCGGGCGCCATATGATCGCCGAGGCGAGCAAAGTGGCGGCCGCGCTCGCGCGCATCGAGGCGAAGCTCGACGGCCACATCGAACACAGCCGCGAATGGCGCGACCGTACCGACGGCGCGATCGCCGATTTGACGGAAAGAACGCGCCGGCTCGACCAGCTCAAGAACCGCGGCATCGGCCTCTTGGCGGGTGTGGCGATCGCCGGCGGCGCGGCCGGCTCGATCGCCGCGTCGCGGCTCAAGACGCTGCTTGGCCTTGGCTGAGCCGTCTCACAAGAAAGCGGAGAAAACCATGGTGGCATCCCTGGGCGCCGTCGGCGCCGTGCTGGGCGGCCTGACGGGCCTCGCGCC